>Ga0315289_10010786_pt1 | contig 13028 bp, 7 predicted proteins | sample YL17G11_40_MG_FD_203452 | JGI IMG/M metagenome (GOLD analysis project Ga0315289, IMG submission 203452) | Sediment microbial communities from Yellowstone Lake, YNP, Wyoming, USA - YL17G11_40 | ecosystem: Environmental > Aquatic > Freshwater > Lake > Sediment | place: USA: Wyoming | collected...
TTCAGTCACCTCATATCGGTCGACGAAAAAAGTACCACGCCCAAAACCGACGGGACCTGGTACATCAAGGATCCGGACACGCTGAGGGATAACTCGGGCGGCGATAGCCTTATTCTCGGTGATACCGTCTATCTGACATTCCGCGGGATTAAGGTAATAGGAAGGCTGTGTTTTGATATCAAGCAGCTCTTCCCCGCTTCGATTTTCGGGCCGGAAGATCTGAAATTATATGGTGAGGTGGCAATTCTCGGCCTGCAAAACTATGACCTCTATTACGACACTCTGTGGCAGCGGATACCGCTGATGGCGGGTTTTATTTTCCCGACATTCAAAATCCTCGACGTGCTCTCGGTCGAAGCAGAGTGGTATGGCTCGCTCTATCCCAACAACTATCAGAACGCATTCTCCATTACGCCGCTTCCGCGCCCGATTCCGGACGGTCCCGCGCCCGGATATTCGCCGAACGTTTACAGAAAAGATGATTGGAAATGGTCGGTGTACGCAAAGAAAACCATCGCCAGATCCTTTTCCATCACCGCGCAATTCGCCCGCGACCATTTCAGGACCATAGCGAATAATCCCAATTATGTCGAACGGGAGGAATCGCTCACCAAAGACAATCAATGGTATTGGATGCTCAAGTTTGCGTATGAATTTTAAACCATAGGAGGATTGCCATGAAGAAACGCAGGATACGGACGATGTTCATTGCTTCAAGCCTTTTAGCGGTTGCCGTCGTTTCGCGCGCGATTTCAAATGATAAAACCCAGATCGTAGGTTTTTCGCAAATCGGCGCGGAGAGCGCCTGGCGTTCGGCGGAGACCGAGTCGGTCAAATCCACAGCGCTTACGCGCGGCATCCAGTTGAAATTTTCCGACGCTCAGCAGAAGCAGGAAAACCAGATCAAGGCTATCCGCGGCTTTATCGCGCAAAAGGTCGACGCGATTCTGCTTGCCCCGGTTGTGGAAACAGGCTGGGAGCCGGTTCTCAAAGAGGCCCAGCGGACGAAGATACCGGTGATCCTGCTCGATCGCGGCATCAAAGTGTCTGATACCTCTCTGTATGTTTGCAAAATCACCTCCGACTTCGTATGGGAAGGCAAGGCCGCGGCAGAATGGCTGGCGAAAAAGACGAACGGCAAAGCCGCTATCGCGGAACTGCAGGGAACACCGGGCGCCGCCCCTGCCATAGACCGAAAAAAAGGGTTCGAAGAAGGACTCGCGGCCTATCCTGGAATGAAAATCATAAAATCGCAAACCGGAAACTTCACGCGCGCGGGTGGCAAAGAGGTCATGGAAGCGTTTTTGAAGGCCGCGGGCGACCAGATCCAGGCGGTATATGCGCATAACGACGACATGGCTCTCGGAGCGATTCAAGCCATTGAGGAGTATGGCAAAAAGCCGGGACAGGATATCATAGTCGTGTCAATCGATGGAGTAAAAAGCGCGTTTGAAGCCATGGTTGCCGGCAAACTGAACTGCACCATTGAATGCAACCCGCTGCTCGGACCGCTGGCGTTCGATATCCTTAAGAAAGTGCAGGCCGGTGAAAAAATCGACAAGTGGGTCATTCAGAAAGACGACGTGTTCCCCATGGAAAGCGCGAAGGCCGTCATTGAAACCAGGAAGTATTAGCGCGGTATTCGATGAGTGACGCGGACCCGCTGCTGTCGGCCCGGGGATTAAGCAAGAATTTTCCGGGAGTGACGGCGCTTGACAAAGTGGATTTTGCCCTTTCCCGGGGCGAGGTCTGTGCGCTCATGGGCGAAAACGGAGCGGGCAAGTCCACCCTCATCAAGCTGTTGACCGGGGTCTACCACAAAGACGAAGGCCGGATTTTCCTTGAGGGCAGGGAAATCGGGCCGCGTTCCCCCGTCGATGCGCAACGGCTGGGCATCAGCACGGTTTACCAGGAGGTAAATTTAATCCCCGCGCTTTCGGTGGCGGAGAACATCGCCCTCGGCCGGCAGCCCGCGCGTTTGGGCTGCATACAATGGAAAAAGGTCGCCCGCAATGCCGAACGGGCGCTGTCGCGTCTGGACATCCGTATCGACGTACAACAACCGCTTGGTTCATACTCCATCGCAATCCAGCAGATGGTCGCGATTGCGCGGGCGCTCGATCTCTCCGCCGCGGTCCTGATACTTGACGAGCCGACATCCTCGCTCGATGCGGCCGAGGTCGCCCGGCTCTTTGCCGTCATGCGCCGGTTAAAAGAGCAGGGGCTGGGCATTATTTTTATCACCCATTTTATCGACCAGGTATACCAGATCAGCGACCGGATCGCCGTCCTGCGCAACGGCAGGATGATGGGAAATTTCGCCACTGCCTCCCTTTCGCGGGTTGAGCTGATCGCCGCAATGCTCGGTAAAGAGCTGCGGGAGTTGGAAAATACCTCATCGCAGAAAAACGGCGCCGCGCCGGATGCGGAAAACAAACCATTCATTACAATCAGGAACATGGGCAAAAAAGGCGCATGCGAGCCCTTTGACCTGGACATCCGCAAAGGCGAAATCCTGGGGCTTGCGGGTCTGCTCGGTTCGGGCCGCACCGAGCTGGCGCGGCTGCTGTTCGGCATTGACAGGGCGGATCAAGGGAACGTCACGGTGGACGGCAACCCATGCGCGATCCATTCACCGCGCCAGTCGATTGCCCTGGGCTTCGGATTCTGCCCGGAAAACCGCAAGGAGGCAGGATGCATCGATGAATTGACAGTGCGCGAAAACATCGTCCTCGCCCTTCAGGCGAAAAAGGGCTGGCTTCATACCCTGTCCCGCGCAACGCAACAGGAAATCGCCGACGGCTACATCAAGGCGCTTTCCATAGCCACGCCGGATTCGGAGCAGAAAATCAAGAATTTAAGCGGCGGAAACCAGCAGAAGGCCATCATCGCGCGCTGGCTAGCTGCCGACCCGCGGTTCTTAATCCTGGACGAGCCGACGCGGGGTATTGATGTCGGTGCAAAAGTCGAGATCCAGAAGCTTATCCTCTCGCTGAGTGAAAAAGGCATGTCGATACTGTTCATCTCAGCGGAGCTTGCCGAAGTGGTACGCTGTTCGCATCGCATCGCGGTCATGCGCGACCGGGTTAAAATCGGGGAACTGCGCGGCGATGCGATAAACGAACAGAAGATTATGCAGGCCATTGCCATGCAGAAGACGGATACGGAATAGCGGAGATGAAAAACAGAGAAGAAAAACGCCGGCATACCATACCCAGCTTCCGGCTCCTGTGGCCGCTGGCCGCATTGGCGCTGATTTTGATATACGATCTCCTTTTCACCCCTCATTTCTTTACTATAGTGATTAAGGACGGACATCTTTTCGGAAGCCTGATCGATATTCTCAACCGGTCCGCGCCGCTCTGCCTTATAGCCATCGGCATGACGCTTGTCATCGCCACGGCAGGCATTGACATCTCCGTAGGTTCGATCATTGCCATATCCGGGGCCGTGGCCGCATGGCTGATTGCCCAGGCGCACGCCCCGCTTATCGCGGTGCTGTGCGTGCCCTGCGCCGTTTCGCTGTCCCTGGGCCTGGTAAACGGCTCGCTGATCGCCTACCTCGGCATTCAACCTATCGTCGCCACGCTGATCCTCATGGTGGCGGGCAGAGGCATAGCCCAGCTCATTACCGGAGGCCAGATCATTGTATTCGAAAATAAGCCGTTTGAATACATCGCCAACGGGTTCCTTGGAGGCCTGCCGTTTACAATCACCATTGTCGCCGCCATGTTGGCGCTGGCCCTGCTCTTATCGCGGAAAACCGCGCTGGGCCTGTTTATCGAGTCTGTCGGGTGCAATCCGGAAGCAAGCAGGTTCGCGGGAATCAATGCACACCGCGTCAAGCTGTTGGTATACGCATTCTGCGGTTTATGCGCGGGCATTGCCGGATTGATCGTCGCCTCCAATATCAAGGCCGCGGATTCAAACAACGCGGGCTATCTGCTTGAGCTGGATGCCATCCTGGCGGTAGTGATCGGCGGCACCACGCTGAGCGGCGGCAAATTCTCCCTGGTCGGCGCCATCATCGGCGCGCTGATCATCCAAAGCCTCACCACCACGATCCTGACCCAGGGAATCGCCGTGGAAGTGACGCGTGTTGTCAAGTCACTGGTCGTGGTCGCGGTTTTTCTGCTGCAATCGGAGAATTTCAGGAAGGCAATCGGCGCCTCTTTTACAAGGAGAGCAGCGTGAAACGCGGCATAGACCGCAAATATATCCCGGTCGCCTGCACGATCTGCGTTGCCGCGCTGCTCTATGTCGCCGCGGGATTAAGCTATAAGGGATTTTTCGCGCCCCAGGTTTTCATCAACTTTCTCATTGATAACGCGTTTCTGGGTATCGTGGCCATGGGCATGACCTTCGTCATTCTTTCCGGCGGCATTGATTTGTCCGTCGGGTCGGTCGTGGCCCTGACCGGCGTCCTCACCGCATGTCTGGTTGAAAAGCTGATGTGGCATCCTCTGGCCGTATTCCCGGTTGCATTATTGTGCGGAAGCCTTCTGGGCTTCGGTATGGGCTGCATCATCCATTTTTTCAAGTCTCCGCCTTTTATCGTAACGCTCGCGGGAATGATCTTCGCGCGGGGCATGGCCAATGTCATCAGCCTGGAATCGATTCCGATATATCATCCCTTTTTTGTCAACATAACAAGCTGGGGCATACCCCTGGGCAACGGCATAATCCTTCCGTCAATCGTCTTGATGTATCTGGGTGCGTTCGGATGCGCGCTGTACATTGCGCATTATACGAAATTCGGAAGAAATGTCTATGCAATCGGCGGCAGCGAACAGTCCGCGAGGCTGATGGGCGTGCCGGTCGGCCGCACGAAAATCGCGGTGTATACGCTCAACGGTTTTCTCTCCGCTCTTGGCGGGATCGTGCTGACCATGTATACGTCCGCGGGCTACGGTCTTGCAGGCGAAGGGCTGGAGCTGGACGCCATCGCCTGCGTCGTTATCGGCGGAACACTTCTTTCCGGGGGCGTCGGCTATCTGGCCGGCACTTTTGTCGGCGTTTTGATCATGGGCATAATTCAGACGTTTATCATATTTAAGGGGACACTCAGTTCCTGGTGGACAAAAATCGCCATCGGCATACTGCTTTTTATTTTCATAGTTCTGCAGCGGGCGCTGTTGCATTTTTCGCAGCGTTCCCGGCATAGCCGGGGGAATTAATGTTATTAGATGAGTAGATCATTAAATCACAAATATCAATGCTATTTTACCATTCTCACGCTACATTATTTGCTGGAGAACGCTGAAATCCCAAAAACAGAATTCCCGATAACCAGGAGGACAATGCCCCATCGCCTATTGCGGGTTCGATTCCTAAACGCTTTAATGCTGATGGTCATTCCGCTTTCAGTAGCGGCATTCAAGCCCATGAGCGTTCCGCTCATTGCCAATGAGCCGGGGAATGACGTTTGGCTGGCGAGGACGCTGCTGGAGCACAATGGGGGGGCGCAGAAAGAAATCGACGGGTCAATGACGGACCTCTGGGCGTATATCACGATTGACGGAACGCGCAAGCATTTCATGGGCGACCTGAACCATGCGGGAACGGCGCCTTTGCTGGTGACGCAAGCCCTTACCGTTAATTGCACCCAGACCATTTTCATCCAGGCCGATTCGTCGATACGGCTGACGACCACGTTTACCGCTCCCAAGCTGGTTGACGAACTCGACGCGATCTCGCGCACAATCAATTACATAACCTTCGATGTCGTGTCGGTCAATGCCGCGGCGCACACCGTGCAGATCGCGATCACCACCTCCAGCGGATTCACGGTCGGCTCCGAATCCGCGACCTCCCAGACGCTGGATTTCGGCTCCGTCGGCGCAACGCCGGTCACCCGGCATCTCCTCGTGGGCCATCCGGAAGTCAATCCGGTCAAATGGATGGGCGCCACGCTCCGGCCATGGTGGGACCGCGCCGGAAATAAAACATACGCCCAGACCTTTACGGACGCCGAATCGGAGTATCAACGGCTATTTGACAAATGCAAAGCGTTCGACGCCCGTGTGCGCGCCGACGCCACGGCCGCGGGCGATACCTGTTATGCGGACCTGTGCGGCCAGACCTGGCGCCAGACCATGAACAAATGCAAGCTGGTCACCTTCAGCGACGGCACGCCGTTTTTCGCCAGCCTCGAAGGATGCAGCGGAAACCTGATCCAGACCGTGGACGTTGTTTTCCCGCAATCGCCCATGTATCTGGCCTATAGTCCCTCCTTCCTGAAAATGATGATAGACCCGGTATACCGGCTGTTCGAAGGGACGCCCGCCGTCTGCAACGTCAATGGCCCGCCTCCTCACGATCTGGGACCCTGGCCTACGGTCAATAATGGCTGCAATCTCGGATATTGGGTTGAAGAATGCAGCAATATGATGATCATGACCGCGGCCATTGCACATCTGGGAAATGACGCTGCCTATGTTCAAAAGCATTGGGCGCAGGTTTCCCGGTGGGCAAACTGGCTCCGGCTCAACGGGCTCGATCCGGCGTCGCAAAATTCAACCGATGATTTCACCGGCAGCTATCCGCACAGCTGCCTTCTGGCAACCAAAGCGCTTTTAGGTATCGGCTGCTATATCAAAATGGCGAACATGGTCGGCCGCGCCGACTCCGCGGCCAAATACCGTGCGGTCCTCGACACCGCGACCGCCGGCGTCATCCGGCGCGGCTATGATTACCAGAACAGGCATTTTAAAAAGGCGAATGATCAGCCGGGAAGCTGGAGCCAGAAATACAATCTTATCTGGGACAAAGCGCTGGATTTGAACGTATTCCACGATTCGATAGCCGTAAATGAGATGAGGCTGTATCTGGCCAAGCTGAACCGCTATGGCGTACCCCTCCTGAGCGGCGTTACGTACAACAAAAGCGATTGGGAACTCTGGTCCGCGACGATCACCAACACCATGAGCGACTTTCTGGCCCTTATGCATGCCGAGTGGAATTATACAAACGAGAACGCGTTGATGCGCTACGGCATCTGCGACTGGCATGGAACCACGGATTTCCTCCAGAACAATTTCGGCGGCCGCGGGGTGTCGGGCGGCTATTTCATGAAGATCTGCGCGGACAGGTGCATGGGCCAGGTTGCCGGCCGGTTGCCCCAAGGTTCCGGGAACACCGAGCCCCGGTTGTCAATCACCCGTGTTGGGAACATGCTGCAGGTCGCCGGCGCCGGGTGCCGGTGGCGCGTTTGCATCGTGGATGCATGCGGCCGTATCGTCCGGCGCGTCGATGCAGCTGCGGACCGCGGAGACTTTCGAGTAAACATAGCAGAACTGGCGGCCGGCCAGTATACCGCCATTGTCAAGGACAGACCGGGAAGGTCACAATCAATGCGGTTGTGCATTGCGCACTAAGCGCGATGCCGGGCGGTGAATGCGTTGATTGCAGTCTGAACCGCAAACCACCATACAAGGAGTCACCATGGTTGCCGCTTCATTAAAACGGACCCGCCTTGAAGGAATGATTCTGATAAGCACCTGCGTGCTGGCGGCGCTGCCGGCCTTTGCGTTTGCTTTCCGGCCGATTGTCGTCCCGATCCTTTGCGTCGATCCGAGCACCGGGCTGTTTAAAACCGGCGCCAACCGCATGTTTCTTGCGGCTGAAGGCGGAAACGAGCTCGCGAACGGCGATTTTTATGTAACGGATCAGGGCAATGATATCTGGGGCATATCGGAAATTGACGGATCGGCAAAGCGGTTCATGGGCGCCAATTCCCACGGCGCCGCCAAACTAACGCAAAAAAGCATGAAGGTCAATCCGACCCAGAGCATCTGGGTGATGCAAGACTCGTCAATCCAACTGACCGTGACCTTTACCGCGCCCAAGCTTCTTGACGAACTGGATGCGGTCGCCCGGCCGATCAACTATGTCACGTTTGACGCTGTTTCAATCGATGGCAAGAATCACTCGGTGAAAGCCACGATGTACACCAGCGGCGGCCTGAACGGCGGCTGGCAGGCAGGCGCCGCCGGCTCGAGGCAGCAGACCGTTGATTTCGGGAGCGTGGGCGCCGCGCCGGTGCGCAGACATGTGTCGCTGGGTCATGTTGAAAACGAGTCGATCGTCTGGCTGGGAACAGCCTTGCGTCCGTGGTGGAACCGTTCCGGCAGCAAAACCTTCGCGCAGCTCTTCGCGGAAGCCGACGCCGAACACGACCGTCTCTTTGCAAAATGCGAAGCGTTTGACCGGCAGGTGATCGCGGATGCCATGGCCGCGGGCGATACGATTTATGCGGATCTGGTCAGCCAATGTTATCGGCAGTGCCTTAAGATGAACAAGCTGGTGGCATACAACGACACGACGCCTTTCTTCTGCAGCCTCGAAGGTTATAGCGGACGTCTTGTTAATACCGTTGATGTTATTCATCCGCAGGCTCCTTTGTTCCTGTATGGCAATCCGGCTTCGCTTAAGATGTTTCTGGAAACGGTCTTTCTGCTTTACGAATCGGGAAAATGCAAACAGAGCGACCCGCCGCCGCACGATCTGGGCCCCTGGCCAACGGTCAATGGATGCGGCATGGGATACTGGGTTGAAGAAGCGGGCAACATGATGCTCCTGTCCGCGGCGATCTGCCAGCTTGAAAACAGCGGCGCGTACGCCCGGAAGCACTGGCTCATGCTTTCCAAATGGGCGGATTGGCTCCGTCGTAACGGGCTCGATCCGGTTTCCCAGAATTCGACCGACGATTTCAGCGGCAGCTATCCGCACAGTTGCCTTCTATCAATCAAAGCGTGTCTGGGTATCGGCTGCTATGTCAAAATGGCGACCATGGCCGGCCGCGCGGATTCCGCGGCCAAATACCGGGCAATTCTTGACACGGCGACCGCTGGCGTAATCAGACGGGGCTACGAATCAGGCCGTTTCAAGAAAGCAAATGATCTGCCCGGCACCTGGAGCATGAAATACAACCTGGCGTGGCAGCGCGCGCTCGGGCTGAAAGTATTTGCCGATTCAATCATACAAAACGAGATGAAGTGCTATCGGAGCAATTTGAAAAAATATGGAGTGCCGCTGCTTTCGACCGAGACCTACACCAAGAGCGACTGGATGCTCTTTGCCGCGTCGATGACCGGCAACCGGGACGATTTTCTGGCTTTTGCGAAAGCGGAATGGACTTTTCTTAACGAATGCACCCAGACCTACAGCGGCATTCTCGATTGGCATGGGACAACTGACCAATGGACTAATTTTCCATGGCGCGGGGTTGCGGGAGGGTATTTCTTCGAACTTATGGCCCGGAAATGTCTGGGCGGCACGGCCGCGCGTCCGGTCCCGGCGAAGAGCGGCGCCGCAGGCCGCACCCCGGGCATGCATATGGCCATGACCGGAAGAGGCGCCATGATTGACATTTCAGGAAATATCGGGCAGGGGACCATCATGATCGTCGACGGCTATGGCCGCATGGTCAGGCGCTTCGACGCCGGTGCGGACCGGGAAGACACCCGCGTAAACATAGCGGAACTGGCAGCCGGCCAGTATACCGCGATTGTCAAAAACGGTTGGGGTGGGACGCGGTCAGCGCGGTTGTGCATCGTCTATTAGGCCGGAAGGCGCCCGTCGCCGGCGCGGATTTTTCCTTCCAACCCGGCGGCACCAGTCGGAAAGCGTCGGGACCCCCTCAATTTTTTTTGCGGCTAAAATAGATGAGTAGATCATTACAGTGCAAATATCAATGAACTTTCGTTGTTCGTGAGCTACATTAATGCCACATATTGCCGATTCGCTTGGCGCGAACACCAAAAACCAGGAGGACCTATGTCCCATCGTCTTATGCGCACTCCATATTTGAACGCCTTATTGCTTTTAATCCTTCCGCTTTCAGTCGCGGCTTTTAATCCCATGAGCATTCCCCTTGTCGCCATTGAGCCCAACAACAACCTGTGGACCGACAATATGACCCTCTCCGGCGGCGGCTATCCCTGGGGCGGGATCAGGACCGATGTCGGGGGCTCATCCTCCGACATGTGGGGGTATGTCACCATAGACGGGACAAACAAAAGGTTCATGGGAGCCGAGCACGGGATTACCCAGGTCATGCCGCAGAACTCGCTGAAGGTGAACTGCACGCAGACGATCTTCAGGTTCTCCGACCAGAAAATCAGTCTCATTCTCACTTGGTCAAGTCCCAAGCTGCTCGATGAACTGGATGCTGTTTCCCGGCCGCTGGGTTATCTCACCTTCGATGCGGTCTCCCTGGATGGCGCGAGCCACACGCTGAAGGCCGTCCTGAACACGGCCGACGGATGGGTGGGCCCCGCCGGGCAGACGTCGCAGACGGTTGATTTCGGCAGCGTGGGCGCCACAACGGTCAGCAGGCATATGATTGTCGGCCATGATGAGGTCGATCCGGTCAAGTTTCTCGGAACGACACTCAAACCATGGTGGAACCGCAAAGGCAACAAGACCTTTGCCCAGACCTTTACCGACGGCGAAGCGGAGTATCAGCGCCTGTTTGACAAATGCAAGGCATTCGACATTCGCGCGATCACCGACGCCATTGCCGCCGCCGACACCTGCTATGCGGACCTGCTCGGACAGGCGTATCGTCAGTGCTTCGCCAAAAACAAGCTCGTGGCATTCAACGATACAACGCCTTGGTTTTTCAGCCTCGAAGGCTGCAGCGGCAATCTGATTCAGACCGTGGACGTCGTGCACCCCCAGTCGCCCCTGTTTTTTGCGTATAGTCAGAACGCCATGAAGATGTTCCTCGATCCGGTGTATTATCTTTTCGAAACAGGAAATGTATGCAAGCCCACCGATCCGCCGCCGCACGATCTGGGGCCATGGCCTACCGTCAATAACAGCTGCAATCTTGGCTATTGGGTTGAAGAAGCGAGCAATATGGTTATTATGACGGCGGCTGTGGCCCATCTGGATAATAATGCGGAGTATGTCCGCAAACACTGGACTCAGCTTTCCCGATGGGCAAACTGGCTCCGGGTCAATGGGCTTGATCCGGTGTCGCAGAATTCGACCGACGATTTCAGCGGAAGCTATCCGCACAGCTGCCTTCTGGCGGTGAAAGCGGTTGTAGCCCTGGGCGGTTATGTTAAAATGGCGACCATGGCCGGCCGTGCCGACTCCGCGGCCAAATACCGTGCGATTCTCGATACCGCGACCGCAGGGGTGATCAGACGAGGATATGATTACCAGAACAGGCATTTCAAGAAAGCCAACGATCAGCCCGGCACGTGGAGCCAGAAATACAATCTGATATGGGACCGGGCATTGGGTCTTAATGTTTTTGCCGATTCGATCTACACGAACGAGATGAAATGCTATCTTGCGAACCTGAACAAGTATGGTGTTCCGCTTTTGTCCAACGTCACGTACAACAAGAGCGATTGGGAGCTCTGGACGGCAACAATTACCGGCGTGAAAAGCGATTTCCTGGCCCTGATGCGCGGCGAGTGGAATTATACAAACGAGAACGGCCAGCGGTGCTGCGGGATCTGTGACTGGCACGGCACCACGGGTTTCAACGAGAACCAATTCGGAGGCCGAGGTGTGTGCGGCGGGTTTTTCATGAAGATCCTCGCGGACAGGTGCATGGGAATTTCCCCGGTACGGGTGTCTCCCGCGCTTAGGACCAATCGCCCGGCATCATCGGCGCCGCGGTGGAGTATGAATGGATTGATCGATCTCCCTGCATCCGATCATGCCTGGCGGATTGCCATTGCCAATGCATCGGGCCGCATTGTCAAACGGATGAGCGTAGACGCAGGCAACACGCATATCAGAGTTGCCGATTTGCCGAATGGAAATTATTCGGCGATGATAATCCATGACCGGGGCGCGCTGCGTTCGCTGCAAATATGCATAGTGAACTGATCCGGCCGTGTCCGGATCGCAACAATTGCAAGGAGGGTGTATGGATAGGAACAGAAACCGCAAAGCGGTTTTAGCCCGCGCGCTATTTGCGATCGGAGTGCTTTCCCTGATCCTGCAGTCGCCGGCCTTTGCCTTCAATCCGATGAGCATACCGCTTTTTGCCTTTGAGCCCAACAACGATGTATGGCAATCCAACCTCCTTCTCACTAATGGCGGGGCCCATGAGATCGGCGGAAACGGGTTTAGCCTTTCGGGCACCATTCAGATAGATGGCACGAACAAAAGATTCATGGGCGGCAGCGGCGCCGCCATGACCCAGCAATCACTGGTCGTCAATTGCACGCAGACCATCTACACCTTCACGGACCAAGTGGTGAAACTCACCGTCGTCTTCACCGCGCCCAAGTTGCTTGACGAGTACGACGCAATTTCCCGGCCCATCAATTATGTGACGTTCGATGTGGTGTCACTCACCTCTGCTGCGCACACGGTGCGGATAACCTTTAACGGCGCGAATGGATTGATGGTAGGCTCGGCCTCAGGGAGTTCGCAGACCGTGGATTTCGGCTCGGTGGGCACAACGCCCGTAAGCAGGCATATCGTAGTCGGCCGTTCCGAGGTCGATCCGGTCAGGTTCCTCGGCACGACCCTGCGGCAATGGTGGAACCGTAGCGGGACCAAATCGTTTGCACAGGCTTTTATCGATGGAGAAGCGGAATACGCGCGCCTGTATGCCAAATGCCGGCAGTTCGATTCGCTGGTGATCAGCGATGCGATACGCGTGGGCGATACCTGCTATGCTCAGGTCTGCGGCCAGACCTACCGCCAGACATTGCATAAAAGTAAGCTGGTCGCCTTTAACGAAACCACCCCGTTTTTCTTCAGCCTGGAGGGCAGCAGCGGCGATCTGATACAGACCGTGGATGTTGTATTCCCTCAATCTCCCCTCTTTCTCGCATACAATCCGGCGATCCTCGAGACCTTTCTCGATCCGGTGTTTTATCTCTTCGAAACCGCGCATGTCTGCAATGTCAACGATCCCCCGCCTCACGATCTGGGGGCGTGGCCGACCGTTGACAACAGTTGTCATCTCGGCTATTGGGTCGAAGAAGCGAGCAACATGATGATTATGACGGCGGCTGTCGGGCATCTGGAAAAAAGCCCTGCATATGTCC
>Ga0315289_10010787_pt1 | contig 13027 bp, 10 predicted proteins | sample YL17G11_40_MG_FD_203452 | JGI IMG/M metagenome (GOLD analysis project Ga0315289, IMG submission 203452) | Sediment microbial communities from Yellowstone Lake, YNP, Wyoming, USA - YL17G11_40 | ecosystem: Environmental > Aquatic > Freshwater > Lake > Sediment | place: USA: Wyoming | collected...
TTGCAACCCGCAAAGAAAGCAGCAGCCCTTCAACCGATTGAAGCATTGCGAGCGTGATGAAAATTACTCGAAGCATCCGCATTTCGCGCAAGCAGTTAGCGGCTCATAAACTGAGGACGGCGCTGGCGCTGACGGGTATTATTATCGGCGTCTCCGCCGTCATCATCATGGTCGCCATTGGTAATGGTGCCCAAGAGGAGGTGCTATCGAAAATAGAAGCGATGGGAACAAACCTCCTCATCGTCAACGCGGGACAAGTGCAGAAGAGCGCCGGACGCCAGCAAATCCGGGGAACCGTCACGACGCTCACCCTCGAGGATGTGGAAGCAATTGGGCGGGAGTGTTCAGCGGTCAACGCTGCTGCGCCTCTGCAGAGCAAGAAGGTGCAGGTCAAGTACGGCAACCTCAGCACGAACACCACCGTGGTCGGTACTACGACGGAGTTTCAGAAGGTGAGGAACTTTCGCGTCGCCACAGGCGTATTCTTCACCGATGAGGAGAATCTTGCGTCCCGCCGCGCGGCAGTCCTTGGTCACTCCGTCGTAACGAATCTGTTTGAAGGACGCAATCCAATCGGCGAGACCATTCGTATCGGCAAAGTGCCTTTTGAAGTTATCGGTGTCATGGAATCGAAAGGTGCGGACCTTAACGGCGTCGACCAAGACGACCAGATCTTCATCCCCATCCGGACAGCGCTGCGGCGTGTTTTTAATCTCACGTACATCAGCGCGATCAACATCGAGGTGGTCAACACCGATGCCATGGGATGGGCTATCGCGCAAGTAACCGAGGTGCTGAGAGACCGTCACCGTCTGAACAAACAACAGAAGCTTGACGATTTCACCATCCAGAATCAAGTCGACCTTCTCGAAGCACAGCGGGAAACAACGGATACGTTCACGATGCTCATCGGCAGTATCGCTGCGATTTCGCTGCTGGTTGGCGGCATCGGCATTCTGGCGATTATGCTTATGGTCATTCGAGAGCGCACTAACGAAATCGGTTTACGTATGGCAGTCGGCGCGAGCCGCAAGGATATTATGAAGCAGTTTGTCCTCGAAGCTTCCATGCTCAGCGTTGGAGGCGGGCTTGCCGGGATTCTTCTTGGAATCCTTGGTGCGCTTTTCGTGCGCATCGGAACCTCGTGGGCAATGAGCATTTCATTAGGTTCGGTTGCACTCGCTTTCGGTTTTTCACTGCTTGTCGGGTTGTTCTTTGGCGTCTATCCGGCACGCCGAGCCTCACTTCTTGACCCGATTGATGCGTTACGGAGTGAGTGACGCTGAATATCACTTCAGATGATCCCAAAGTGGTAAAAAAGATCCAAGAACACAAGGCTAACTGCCTAAAGAACTGCCAAAAAGGGTGTGCCGGGAAAATGTCGGGTTGTTGCAAGAGCGGCACCAAATAAGTCAAGCTTTTGGATAGACTGCTACCCAAAAGGGTGGAATAGACAGAATAAGCAGGGGCGGATCTTTTGATCCGCCCCTGCTTCATTTTAGGTTGAATCTTATTGTTTGTTGATCTTCTCCCGCCTTTGGCGAGAACAACTTGCGAAATCCTTCTGTTGGTGAAGAACATCGACAGATAGCGAAAGAATTATAAAATTTAGTTGCATTAAAAATTAATGGAAATTAAGGAAAAGGGGACATTAAATATTGGCTTGACAAACAATGTAAAGAATTTATAATGCTAAGTGACAGGTGATGGTATGCGAATAGCGGAGACCCGTCTGGGAAAGTTATGTAGCCGGAGTTTCCGATAACGCCGCATATACGTTTGGGGCTTGAGCCCTTCCCCTTCGTTTGGAACGAGATATATGCGACAAATGGTATCTGACATACAAAAACGATATTCGTAGGAGGTGAATAATCATGGGTAGAATTTTGTTGGTGGTATTCCTGGTTTTAATAATTCTTGCCGGATGCAATAGAGAAAATGGAAAAATTATCAAGATAGCATTGGTTTGTCCTATGACTGGAGATATTGCGGCCATGGGTCAGGGCATGAAAAGAGCCGCAGAAATGGCGGTGGAAGAAGCCAATTTGTCAAACCGGTTTCCCGGAATAAAACTTGAATTAGCAGTGTTTGATGATCGGGCCGATCCCAAAGAAGCAATAAACGTAGCCAATCAGATTATTTCTGATACTAAAATATTGGGCGTAGTTGGTCATTTGAATAGTGGTTGTTCCATCCCTGCCAGTCAAATCTATGCCAAACGTAATCTTTTAATGATCAGCCCTGCCTCCACCAATCCCAAGTTAACTCTGCAAGGTCTGAAAAATGTGTTTCGGGTATGCACCACTGATGACATTCAGGGAAGTTTTGCGGCAAACTACGTATTAGATAAACTGAAATTGAACCAAGTAGCTGTAATTCACGATAAGACGGCTTATGGACAAGGTATTGCTGAAGAGTTCAAGAAACAGTTTGAACTGCGTAATGGCGAAATATTAAGTTTTGACGGCATTGACTTAGGCGGCAAAGAGTTCAGAGCACTGTTGACCCGGATAAAAAGTAAAAATCCGTCATTGATCTACTTTGGGGGAATGTATAGTGAATGTGGGCTGGTTACCAAACAAGCAAAAGAATTAGGATTGAATGCGCCTGTATTTTCTGACGACGGAGTATTCACTCCCGAATATGTTAAAATTGGGAGTAAAGCCACAGAAGGAGATTATGCCTCCATGGTAGGTTTACCACCAGAAAAATTGCTGAAAGCCAAAGAGTTTATGGATAAATACAAAGCAAAATATCCCGGGGTAGATATGCAACCTTATGACCCGTATACTTACGAAGCCGCCTCTATTCTCATAGAGGCAATTGAAAAAACTAATAGGGAACAAGCCCGGATAGTTGATTATGTATCACATATGAAGTATAACGGGATTTTAGGCGAAACTGCGTTTGATAAAAAAGGTGATACGCTCAATAAAACCATCAGCATCTATCAGGTCAAAGAAGGTAAATTTGTTTATTGCGAATGACCATCCGAATTCTGGATCCGAAGGATAGGAGCACAACCGAACCATGTTCATTCAGCAGCTGATCAACGGTTTAACTTTGGGAAGCATTTATGCCCTGATGGCTTTGGGTTACACTATGGTTTATGGCATATTGCTGATGATAAATTTTGCTCACTCAGAAATTTTTATGTTCGGTGCCTATCTCGGTTTCTGGGCACTTTCACTTTTTGGTGTTTTGCATCAATTGTTGCCGGCATATTTTGTAATTGTATTTGTTGTGGCCATGCTGGGGGCAGGATTATTGGCGGTGACGGTAGAAAAAATAGCGTATAAACCGTTACGGCGTGCACCCCGACTTGCCCCTTTGATAAGTGCGATTGGGGTTTCCATATTTTTACAGAACCTGATTATGTTGTTAGTTAGTGCCCAATCCCAGCCATATCCGGAAAGATTCGCCATAAAACAGTTACAATTTTTGGGTTTGCGGATAAGTTCGCTACAGGTATTCATTTTTTGTTTAGCCATCTTTTTGATGGTCATCTTAAGCCTTTTCATTTCCAAGACCAAATTAGGCAAAGCCATGCGGGCCACCGCACAGAATCATATCGTATCGCAGTTGATGGGCATAAATGTGAACAATGTGATTTCATTAACCTTCTTAATTGGCGGGGGCCTGGGTGGAGTAGCCGGGGTGTTGAATGGAATGTATTATGGCAGTATAAAATACAATATGGGGTTTTTGCCGGGCATAAAAGCTTTCACCGCGGCAGTGCTTGGTGGAATTGGCAATATTAAAGGGGCCATGGTAGGTGGGTTCACACTCGGTGTACTGGAAGCGCTTTCTGCCGGATATATATCTTCTGAAAACAAAGACGTAATAGCCTTTGTCCTTTTGATACTCGTGCTTCTTTTCAAACCCACCGGTATATTCGGTGAAGAAGTGGTGGAAAAAATATGAAACTGGCGACTAAAGTATACCCCCGGGCTATATTTTTATTAATTCTGATTATATTACCGATAGCGATATACAAGGCAGGTAATTATTATGCCATACACGTAGCCGGACTTTTGGGCATTTATTGCATTTTATGTGTAGGACTTAATGTTACTATCGGATACACCGGACTTTTGGATTTAGGGTTTATGGCATTCTACGCTATCGGCGCATATACTGCGGCGCTCTTGAGCATCAAAGGAGTCCCTTTTTGGGTAATACTGCCCATAACTTTATTTTTAGGAGGATTCATACGGTATTTGATAGGTGCACCAGTGTTGCGGTTACGAGGCGATTATTTAGCGATTGTTACCTTAGCCTTTGGTGAAATTGTCAGGCTGGTGGCAAACAACTTTGATCAGTTAACCAACGGACCTAAAGGTTTACCCCGGGTGGGAGAAAGAATTGCAGAAATACGCCTGTTTTCGATGGTATTTAGAGATGATATCCAATTCTATTATCTGATTCTTTTTTTTCTTTTCTGTGCCATTATCGTCAGTTACCGGTTAGAGCGCTCGCGCATCGGTCGGGCTTTAGTTGCTATCCGGGAAGATGAATTAGCCGCACAATTGTCCGGTATAAATGTGGCGCGGATCAAATCAGTAGCATTTGTCATCAGTGGCATGTTTGGCGCCTTAGCCGGGACCATATACGTTCATTGGATTGGTTTCGTATCGCCAGAAATGTTTACTTTCTGGGAATCAGTATTTCTGGTATCCATGATCGTAATCGGCGGAATGGGGAATATTGCCGGGGTAATTCTGGGCGTATTCTTATTAGTGGGCGTGCCCGAAATCTTACGCCCTGCTTTAGGAACAAAATTTGTTGATTATCGAATGATTATTTTTGGGGCAGTAATGATTGCAGTAATCATATTCCGTCCGCAAGGGATATTGCCATCGAAAAGACGTTCTTTGGAATTACATCCCCTCAATACGGGACAATAGAAATGTTGCTACAAGTCAACTCGGTCACGAAATATTTTGGTGGACTGAAAGCACTGTCAGAACTGAATACGGTAGTCAAGGTAAACGAAGTGGTGGGACTTATAGGTCCAAACGGTGCCGGCAAGTCCACTTTGTTTAATGTAATCACCGGCGTGTATCCCCCGGATAGAGGTGAGATCATTTTCAATGACAGAAATATTAACCACTTAAAACCTCACCAGATAATTTCTTTGGGTATAGCCAGAACGTTTCAGAATATACGCCTCTTTGCTAATGTGACCGCCTTAGAAAATGTGATGGTGGGCAGGCATTGTCGGACTAAATCTGAATTGGTAGAAGCACTGCTACGAACTCGGTCTTTTAAGCGGGAAGAAAAAGAGATAGAGGATAGCGCCAAATCGGTTCTTGATTTTGTGGGACTTTTAAAGGCCGGGAATCAATTAGCCAAAAATCTGCCTTACGGTGACCAGAGAAGATTGGAAATAGCCCGGGCTTTAGCCACGGAACCGTCACTTCTCCTTCTGGACGAGCCTACGGCCGGTATGAATCCGCGTGAATGCACCGAGTTAATGGATTTGATTTACAAAATACAGAAGAAAAATATCACAGTAATAATAATTGAGCATCAGATGAATGTGGTGATGAGTATTTCCGAGAGGGTCGTGGTATTAGATTATGGTGAAAAAATTGCTGAAGGCAAACCAGAGGAGGTCCAGAAGGATCCTAAAGTGATAGAAGCATATTTGGGAGCGTAGGAAAATTTAAATAAGTGGGAAGTAAGAAGTGAAAAATTAACCTCCTATCTCTTACTTTTTTGTCCCCCTGGTTAATTGAATTATTTGGGCCAATTGCAGCGGGTGTGATTTATCATGCAAGAGATGCAGAGTTTATTACAAATTGAAGAAATATACATTTACTATGACAAAATTGCCGCTTTGAAAGGGGTCTCTTTATACTTGCAACCTGGCGAAATAGTGGCGATAATTGGGGCAAATGGTGCCGGCAAGACTACTTTGATTAATGCCATCTCCGGGGTCTTACATCCTCAAAAAGGGCACATAAAATTTAGAAACGAAATAATCAGCAATCTGCCGGCATGGAAGATTTCCAGAAAGGGAATAGTCCAGGTTCCTGAAGGAAGAAAAATTTTTCCCAAATTAACCGTAGCGGAAAACATGGAATTAGGAGCATATTCAGAAAAAGATAGGACCGAGATAAAAAACAGGATGGAAAATATATACTATTTATTTCCTGTTCTGAAAGAGCGAAAGAATCAGCTGGGCGGAACGTTAAGTGGGGGAGAACAACAGATGTTGGCAATAGCCCGGGGGTTGATGGCAAAGCCTGAGCTTTTAATGTTTGACGAGCCTTCAATGGGGTTAGCTCCGGTATTAGTAGAAAAAGTGTTTCAAATCATACGAGAAATCAACAAACAGAAAATCACGATACTATTGGTTGAACAGAATGCCAAGAAATCGTTACAGATTGCCTCCCGCGCATACGTGTTAGAGACAGGCAATATTGTCCTCTCAGATACTGCGGACAAACTTTTAGAAAACGATCTGGTAAAGAAAGCATATTTAGGTGAACAAACTCGTCTGAAGTCGGGATCTTAAGATTAGGAAAGTTCACCTACAGACTGAGGGATCAGAGACCTATGAAAAAGGAACTGGGGGCCTGCACCCATAAAGGAGAAAGTCATTGTTATTGTCCCATTCGGGGAATGGGAGAAAAACCCTCGCCTTTAGGCGAAGACTTTAGTATGATCAAGTAGCATGTTAGACTTCCACTTATGTAAAATGGGGTGTAGCTTAAAGTCCCCCTTTAGTAAAGGGGGACTTTAGGGGGATTTTAATCTCCCCTTCCCCTCTTTAGAAAAGAGGGGAAATGAACTACCAAGTCGGAGGTTCCAAAAATTGGTTGTGTGTTGACTTCAGCCCCGCCTCTGACGGGGATTCCAAGCCCCCGACTTTTAGTCGCGGGTAGTTGACTTGATACCCAACCGCGTAGATCCCGCCTCAGACGGGACGAATTCTGGCACTTGTTCAGAGACCAGACAAAGATATCTTTTCCTTTGTGTCGGAAGCTGCTCTTCCCCATACGGGGAATCCTGGTGACCGATACTCTTTCCTGCCAAGCCTAAGGACTTGATAGGAAGAAGAAAATTCCTCTTTACGCTTTCCTAAAATTGATTATGATTGATAGCATGAGCTTGGATGATGCTAAGAATAAAGGGCCGGCTTTACTCGTTGCCACATTAACCTCTTTTCTCACCCCCTTCATGGGTTCTTCCGTCAACATTGCTCTTCCCTCCATCGGAAAAGAATTTGGAATGCACGCGGTTTCGCTGAGCTGGATTGCCACTTCATATCTTTTAGCCGCCGCCATGTTTTTGGTCCCCATGGGAAGGATAGCAGACATATCGGGCAGGAAAAAGATATTGAGATATGGCATATCGATTGATCTGGTTGCCTCTGTTCTGTTGGCAGTTTCAACCAACGAGGTTGAATTCATTTGCTTGCGGGTCTTGCAGGGAATCGGAGGCGCCATGATCTTCGGTAATGCCGTGGCAATTCTCACTTCGGTATATCCGGTGGGCGAGAGAGGTAAAGCTTTGGGAGTAAATGTAGCCGCAGTTTACTCTGGACTGTCACTTGGACCATTCGTCGGTGGATTTCTAACCCAGCATCTGGGCTGGAGAAGCATTTTTGTATCTTACGTTCCTCTGGAGCTGGTCATAATCGCTTATACCTTGTGGAGATTGAAAGGGGAGTGGGCGGATGCAAAGGGAGAGAAGTTCGATTGGGGTGGCTCCGTAATATATGGACTTTCGCTGGTGGCGTTGATGTATGGTTTCTCCGTATTGCCAAACCTCTTTGCGGTTTGGTTAATCCTTTTGGGTGCTTTGGGGATTTTTGTATTCGTAAAATGGGAGATGAAGGTGAAAAGTCCGGTCTTCGATATAAAGCTTTTCATGGGCAACGTTGTTTTCACTTTTTCCAACCTGGCGGCTTTGATAAATTATAGTGCCACCTTTGCCGTTGGTTTTCTTTTGAGCCTTTATTTGCAGTATACCAAAGGACTAAGTCCGCAAAATGCCGGTTTAATTTTAGTATCTCAGCCAATCATGATGGCAGTTTTCTCGCCTCTTGCCGGCAGGCTTTCCGACAAAATCGAACCAAGAATAGTGGCTTCAGCCGGAATGACCATAACGGTTATCGGGCTTTTACTTCTTATTTTCTTAAACTCAGCTACAACTTTAGTGTTCATAATATTCAGTTTGGTTCTGCTTGGTTTTGGCTTTGCTCTTTTCTCCTCTCCCAATACCAATGCGGTGATGAGCTCGGTGGAAAAGAAATTTTACGGCGTAGCCTCCGCCACGCTCGCCACCATGCGACTAACCGGACAGATGCTCAGCATGGGTATTGCTATGCTGGTCTTTGCTGTATATATTGGCAGAGCACAGATTACACCCGAAAACTATCCCGCTTTCTTAACCAGTGCCAAAACCGCCTTCATCATCTTTGCCATCCTTTGTTTCGGGGGCATATTTGCGTCACTCTCCAGAGGCAAGGTGAGATGAGATGTGTTATATTGCTCGTCGAGGATTCGTATGAATGCATACGCATGTTATCATCCTCGACAAATACCAAATGGCAGATGATAATCCGAAGGATCCGTAGGACAATCCGCCAGGAGCAAAAAAGAACTTGATGGGGGCATGAACCCACCCTAACCCTCCCTTATCAGGGAGGGAACGCAACTAAGTCCCCCTGATAAGGGGGACACAGGGGGTTAAAAACCGCTTTCATCATTTTCGCAGTCCTTTGTTTCGGGGGGATATTTGCGTCACTGTCGAGAGGTAAGGTGCGGTGATAAATTTGTAGGGACAACTTCCCGCCTATGGTTTGAACCATTCGGTTCATACCTCTGGCGGGATGTTCCACTAGAATTGTCCCTACAACTGGACTTGCTGGACATGCGGGACTTGCTGGACTTGCGGATGGCTTTTTTTCATTTTTTCATAGTTTCTGTTTTGAGAACCGTGCATGTGAAAAATATTAGTCTAAATAGTGTCGGGATAACAATATCCCGACGCAACTGGTAGAGCTATGCCGTTCATAACAATGGCGATAACGATTTGCAATACCGGTGGTTCTGGTGCATCTGGTGCTTCTGGTGGTATTTTAAATTTTTTTCTCACTTTTCCTCCAGCTCGTTCTCCTGCAACGAATTGAGGATATTTATGGATGTGCTCCAAGAGAGAAGTTTTTCGTCCCAACTGATGGCGGAACAACCACTTGGTGGTTTGGTGTTTTGGAAGCCCATTTTTTGATGGTTCGAAGCTCACCATAAACTGAGCTCAGAGTTTAGAGTTTAAAATTCAAGGTTCTCCGCCTTTGGCGGAAAAATTCAAAATCAAGCATTCTGCAAAAGCGGAAAGGGTGCATGTATAATACACAACCTCTCATAAATACTCGCGCTATCGTATTCACCACAAAAGTTGTGGTGAATTTGCTACTATGACCTCACCCCCTTTGTCCCCCTCTCCGTGAAACGGAGAGGGGGATACCAAGGAGGTTGTTATGGGGAAATCTAAACGCCCGACATCATTCTTGTTGGGGGGAGCTGTAGGGACAACTCTAGAGTTGACCCTACAAACCCAAAAATGCGAAGACCGCCTTCACAATTTTTGCTGTCCTTTGTTTCGGTGGGATATTTGCGTCACTTTCGAGAGGTAAAGTGCGGTAAGGTTTCGCGTAGGGACAGGGTACATCCCTGTCCGTTTTTGGGTGCGTTGGGGCACGAACCCACCCTAACCCTCCCTTATCAGGGAGGGAACGCAGTTAAGTCCCCCTGATAAGGGGGAATCAGGGGGTTCAATAGTTGTCCCTACGAAAACCGGAGTGCAAAAACTGCCTTCATCATCTTCGCCGTCCTTTGTTTTGGTGGTATATTTGCATCATTATCTCGTGGCAAGGTGCGATGAAATTTGTTATATTGCTCGTCGAGGATGTTATCCGCCTCGACAAAAACCAAATGGCGGATGATAACATCCGCCAGGAGCGAGGACTTAAAAAACTTAACTAAGGAGGAATATTGCCGTGATAAAAGTTAGTAAGCCAATTAAAAGAATTTTGACTGACATGTTAATAATTATGATATCTGGAATAACGAGTGCTCTTGTAATTTTCGTTCTTACCGGCGTTTTCACACCGGCGAAACTTGGTAAAGGAGAAACAACCGAAGATAGAATACGAAGACTTACCGCTTCATTACAAGAGGCCGCTCAACTCATTAACAACATTGAATCTGAAATGACAGCCCGCTCTGTTTTGGCTGAGAAGCTTCAAAAAGACATTGAGACATACAATAAACTTGTGGAACTAAAAAAGCCGGAAGTTGAGGCGGTGGCCCAATTACTTCGAGGCGAATTGAAAAGGGAAGGGAGGCGGTCTTTCTGGACAAGTCTTGCTATGAACTTTCTCTTTGTTGCTTTAGGGGTAATCGGAACAGTAATAACCGAGAAGATCGTTAAAAGACGGACTCGCATTTAGGTGGAAATCCCTGCTCGTCGAGGATTCGTATGAATGCATACGCATGTTATCATCCTCGACAAAAACCTGCTGGTGGATGATAACATCCACCAACAGCAAAGGGATAAGATACTTTTCAAGAATGTGTATTATTTCTCTCATTATTGAGGTATGGTTGGGGAACTTTAAAGAACGACTCCTCAGATTACTCGCTTAAAAATCCACATCTCAAAAGGACATACGTTAAATCTTGGAGGTATTGCGCGATGAGAATTCATAGCTTATTCCTGAAGAACTACCGGCCATTTGCCATGTTAGAAGAGATACGATTGGGCCAAATAGCAACCATCGTTGGACAAAATGATGTAGGCAAATCGAATATCCTAAGAGCTCTCGAACTATTCTTCGAACAGGGCCACGCACTTGAGGAGTCCGACATATACACCGGGGCACCTGCAGGCGAGGACATCGTGATAGAAGTTGCGTTCACATCGTTGCCAAGAGAAATTGAATTAGAAGAAGGTGTCATGACAACAATAGAAAATGAGATGCTCGTGGACCCTGACGGTTATCTTAGAATCCGGAAGACCTATGATCGCAGTGATCCCGGGAAGCTTACCATCACATTAATCACGCTTGATTTCAATGATGACCGTTTTGCTGGATTGTCGATACTAAAAGAAAGAGAGCTCAACGCACGATGTGAGGGCGTGCGTATTCAGGTTTCTCGCTCCGGTCGCGGAATCACAAACGAAAGTAAACGGCAAGCGCTACGCGCAAAAGCAAGAGAAATCGGTGTGATGCAGGTGCGCCGAGAGCTCTCAGTAACTAAGAAGGATGATCTCTGGAAGAAAATAGTTGATCTCTTGCCAAAATTTGAACTATTCGAAACAGACACGAGACTCGGTGTTGGTGAGACAGGTTTTCAAGGTCAGTTTAGAAGCGTTGTCGAGACCGCTGCAGCGAAACCCGAGGCAATAGAAGCTAGAGATATATTCTCTAGAGTAATAGCAAGTGGACTTCAAATTGAGGTGGATGAAATCTTCGAGAGGCTCAAACGGCATACCGACGCATTCCTTAGCCTCACAGTCAAACCTGAATTCTCCTGGGATAAAGCTGTAAGGTTTGAGATATTCGGTAAGGATCGCGACGGAGTGGACAACTCTCTAGACAGGAGAGGTAGCGGGATGAGGCGTCTCCTAATGGTTTCATTCTTTCAATATATAGCTGAAAGGAGAGCGGGCGGAGAACCCGACTTTATCTTTGCAGTTGAAGAACCAGAGAATTGTCTTCACCCAGGTCTTCAGCGCGAACTTATTAAATCATTCCGAAGCTTGGCTGACAAAGGGTACCAGGTCATTGTGACTTCTCATTCACCTGTTTTTGTTGGTGGCTCACCAATAGATGATTTGGCGCTTGTTGTTAGAGAGGCTGGGGTTGCTAGAGCAATACAAAAGCCGGAGCTCGATCTCTCTGATGTGGCTGAACAGCTTGGTGTTGAACCATGTGATCAGATAACTGGCTACAGCGCTTGTGTTTTTGTTGAGGGGCCAGCTGATATTCTATTTTGGAAAACCGTTGCATCAAAATTGAAAGAAGGGGGTCATCTACTCTATGATTTTGATGATAAACAGATAGGTTTTGTTATATGTGGTGGTGAAACCTTACGACATTGGGTTAACCTTCGGTGTATGAAGAGATTGAATCGACGCTTTGGTGTCGTAGTGGATAGCGACAAGAAAAGCGAACAAGACAATATCCCCGAAAGAAAACGGAACTGGAAGCAAAAGTGTGAAGAAGATGGTGGGTCATTCTTCATCGTACGGAAGCGCACAATCGAAAACTATCTCCACCCTGATGCCATTACAAGGTCTGGGCGTCCTGCTGTGACATACAATGATTTTACTGATATGAAGAGTCTTTTTGGTGACCATGTGTTCAAGGTTATTTTGGACATGTCTGTTGATGAGATTATGGAGATGGATAGATATTACGAGAACGGCACAGAACGTCATGAGCTATTGGAGATTGTGCTGGCATTTTTAGCTTTGCCTATGAACCCAAGATCACCCGAGTAAATAGATTCCAAGTTGTATCGGGAGCTACTCCTGACACATTCGCTAACCAAAGAAAGAATATTTCAGTCAAGACTTCATCTGAGGTGTTTATATCCGTCCAGGGGTGGTTTCGTCCACAAATCATGGTTGTCATTGGGCAAAGGCTGCAGATTGTTCATTTCGTATTTGTTTTGATCCAGTTTGTACTTGTCGTAGAAGCCGTTATCAAACTCATATACTTCTCCGGTGTTGGGATCATATAGCCTCTCCCGCCCCAAGGTGGCATCGCTGTATTTTTCCGAAAGAATGTCGTCAGTCTTATTTCTGTTCTCCCATCCTTGCACAATGATATCCGACGCTTCGCTTAAGGTTTTTCCCGCCTTCAGGATGCCCTTGTAAGTAGAGTTAGGGTGCCCGTATATCTTCTGGGTTTAATGCCGCGCCCAAAACCCACTTGCCCGCATAGGAAGTGCGGGCAAATGAGAATTCGAGAAAAAAGCATGTTACTCCTGCGCATAGGCTAACT
>Ga0315289_10010788_pt1 | contig 13026 bp, 11 predicted proteins | sample YL17G11_40_MG_FD_203452 | JGI IMG/M metagenome (GOLD analysis project Ga0315289, IMG submission 203452) | Sediment microbial communities from Yellowstone Lake, YNP, Wyoming, USA - YL17G11_40 | ecosystem: Environmental > Aquatic > Freshwater > Lake > Sediment | place: USA: Wyoming | collected...
CGGAGCATGCCGAACACTTAAAGTATAATTGCTTTGCCAGCGCGTTCTCCTTCCCCGCTGTGCGACATACACCGTTTAAGGTGTGCGATTTCACCGTTTTACGCACGGGGCAAGGGGCAACACCCTACACCCATAAACCTGCACCCTTCAACCTTCAACTTGCGGTTATTCGCGGGGCACCTCTCCCCAAGGGAGAGAGGCACGGTGGGCGCGCGGGGGCGGGTCAGCGGGAGGGGGAATGTGAAGAAATGCCTGGCTAGGGATTGATCTTCGAACCTAGAGGGTGGAGGTTCAAGTCCTATATACTTACATTATAGGTGATCTTAAATATAGAGATGCTATTTAGTCGTCGAGAATAAAAGTTATTTTCAATTGAACTCGATACTCAGCAATTTGTCCCTTATCATCGATGTAAACTTCTTGATTCTCGATCCATGCAGATTTGACATTCTTCAAAGTCTTATTTGCGCGAGCGACACCTTCTTTGATGGCATCGTCGAAACTCTTCGTGGAAGACGACTTGATTTCTGTTACACGTGCGACTGTCATTTAGATACTCCTTTCATTTGAACAAGACTCAGATTTTTATCCATAGACTTTAAACAAATTTTCTAATTGTCTCTGCAATAAGCGCAATTATCTTACCCTAGCGGTTCGAGGTTCAATTCCTAATATTGGAATACACTATTATCGCGCCATTTCTGGCAAACCACGCCGGTTTCCGAGCGGTGGCGCCGCTGTCCGTCGCGCAGCTTCCCTCGCGTAGCATCCCCGCGAAGTACCCGCGAAGTACCCGAAGGGTGAAGGGTGAAGGGGGCGGAGCGTAGCGTAGGGGGCTGGAGGCGGGGTTGGACGGTGTCTTCTCGTTAGAACGACCACCTGTGCACATTATCTGTCTTAAAAGCCTTTCCTTAAATGTTCAATGCCTTGTTGAAATTAGGCAATTTCAACACCTATTGGCAATATATACACCCCTTATCCCAGTAAATAGTCTGCGAACAAAGGGCTGAGCCCTTGTTTACATACCGGGCAGTTATGACCCTTCTCGCCTGGGTCGTGACACTTGACGCAAAAGTCCCGGCCGCAAGTGCGGCAGATCACGCCCTCATATTGCTTCTGATCCAGCCCAGCACCTATGACGATTCCATCACCAGCGCGAATATCATCTGTTATTGTGCTCTTCAGAGCTGGGATGCTCTCGCCGCAGGAGGAGCACACAGGCGGATGGGTGTAAATCCAGGCAACCGGCTCTCCAGCGCAGAGAGGGCGCGCCAAGCTACGGATCGCTCACTTGGTTCGGTGACCGAGCTCTGCGCGTATTGTTGGAGTGGTTTTACGGCGCGTAGATCGCCATACTTGCCCAAAGCCTCGAAGGCCTGTATATGAACTTTCTTACAAACTTCAGTACTGTAATATGGGCTAGTTAAGGTAGAGATGAGTGGTTCCACCGCTCGCCGGTCGCCCAGCTTTGCCAGGGCTATAGCTGCCCCTACCCGCTCTTCCATGTCTTCAGTCTGGGTCGCCAGGAGTAGCGGCTCGGTTGCTATGAGCCCGAGCTTGACGGCCATGTCCCAATTTTGACGACCAGCCGCGTACCAGGCTTGCTCCATCGGATCCTCAGGAATGCCAATTTGCTTAACGTCCAAGTTCCACGCAGCTTTTCCGCGTACCACGATGTCTGGATCGTGAAGCAGCCGAACCAGCGTCTCCTTATCCAGGCGATCCGGCAGCTCGCACAATCCATCAATTGCGGTCGCGCGGACATGCCCATCTGCATCATTGAGCGCTTCCCGCAGGGCCCCAGCAGAGTGGGGGTCGTGCAGGTTGCTCAGGGCTACGACTGCGGATTGACGTGTCTCGGTATCCTGCCGTTTAAGCAGCCCGATGAGCGGCTCCACTGCACGCAGATCGCCTAAAATTCCCAGGGCATCGGCAGCTTCGCTGCATAGCGTGTCGTCGTTAAGGGCAGGCAAGAGCAGATCGAAGAGCCGCGGTTCCTTTAGCTTGGCCAGAGCATATGCAACACTTCCGAATGTTGATTTATCCGGTAGAGCAGCTAATAGCGCGCTGGCCGCCCGCGCGTCGCCAAGCGAACCCAGCGCATAAGCTGCTTTATGGCGCACTTGCTCATCCTTGTAGCTCAAGGCTTTGATCAACCCGCGCACATTCTTCTTTTTTTGCATTTTATTCACGTTGGGTTTAAACAGGTCCATACCACACCTCCTATGGTTATCGAACGAACGCTGCAACTAGAACCCTTCTCTTGGCCGTTCCACGACGAAAGATCTCACTGTGCCACCTCGTAATTCTCAAAATACTGACTTAAGACAAGGTGCCCAATTAATTCTCCGCCAACGTTTGGCGTATCAAGAGCAGATGAGTGGATTTATGCGCCGGGCGGATGATCATAGTGTAGCATCTTTGGGGGAAAATATAATAGGCCTATAATACCGTCATGGCAAGGGAATTGAGGATTGGAGATTGTAGATTGAAGATCCGGGAGGGGGAAGTAGGCAGTACGGCCGCCGCCGTCCTGCTTTATTTGGGTGGTACGGGCGGGATGACGAGCGGCGGCTCATGGCGCCGACACAGCCGATGGCGGCTTGAAGCCGCCTCGACCAGGTCTCGGCTAGGGCGGTGGGCGCGCCGCGGGGGCGGATAAGCGGGAGGGGGGCGGGCGCACCCACAAAGAGCGGGGGCAGGCGGGGCGGATCAGCGGGAGGGGGAGGGCAACGCGTGCTGTTCGTGATCGGCGTCGCGCCATCGTCCCCGGAGGGGAATCACCCCTCGCGTAGCATCCCCGCGAAGTACCCGCGAAGTACCCGCGAAGTACCCGAAGGGTGAAGGGTGAAGGGGGCGGAGCGTAGCGTAGGGGGCAGCCGGCTGCCTGTCCCGCCTGTCCTGACGGTTTTTGTCAGGGCGTACTTTGCGGGGTCCTAATGGTGACGTTGTTGGGCCGTTTTATTTCTCAAGACGCTCGTATTTATCGACTGGCTTTAGATAAGGAGTACCCAATCTTGGAGGTATTTTGTTTGCTATGATAATGGGCTGACGAATGATATTTGCCAAACTCAGAGGATCAGCTGTTGATTGGTTTATGGATGTCCCCATACCCGATGTTGAGTGATCTATATAAACGATATTAGTGCCGGAATTTGATTTGTAGTTTTTCATGCTTCCAACCCTCGTACTTTCTATTGTCTTGTATTACTTCCTGTGGAATGTCATTAGGAACACCAACCGTTTGTTTTTGTAATTGTCCTTCGTTTACGTATTTGTGACTTCCACCATTTGTACTTTCCAGAAGAGCACGTTCTAGATAATAGATAACCTGATTTTGTCCACTCAACAATATATCAGGATTATATGGTGTAGTTAGTTGAAGTTCATTGGCTATATCGTCATAAATTCTCTTTATTATCTCATACAATTCGTTTGAGGGCGTTTCCACATTGAGGCCAAGCTCGTTTTTAGCTTCTTGCCGATAAATTGTAAAATCGTGGCTCCCTGATTCACTACATAGGAATGACAAGATTTTCTCTATTTTCTTATTTTCAGTCATGTGCTGTGCAAGCAACCTTTTGCCAAGCATACGAATTTGGCTACGTGTTCTATACACTTCCCCAAGCACAAGAGGATGTACATGGGCTGCGAGAGTTGATAGAACTGTAGATAGGTCAGAACTTGAGCTAATTCCTGTTTTCTTGGCTAACTCGAAAAAACCATTTATTGCCTCTACGCTGACTGGAACGCGTATGTTAGGGGACGCGCCAGGAACGGCAGGATTCAATGGAGTATTAACACTTGGGTCGATCGGGCCTAAGGTTGCTTGTTTGGTCATTACAATCGTGCTTGCGCCTAAACTGAGAAGAGTTCCTGCGCTATGAGCCTTCGATGGAATAATGACTTCAAACTCGTCGCAGTATTGTCTAATTAGGTTAGCAATGCTCCAGGCAGCAAGAGTATGGCCCCCACGAGTATAAAGGTATAAGGATATTTTTGGTACGGTTCCAATAATATCTAAATGACTAACCAATAAATCCAATACTTCAGGATGGATTTGTGTTTCTAAACCTGGCCGATCTCCAGTAACATAAACGATGACCTTAGAACCTCGGCTTTGTTCAAAAGCTTTATACAATTCAATACGTTCTTTGTACATGATCCCTCCAAGTATATTTCAAGATGATCGTGGTTGTAAAAAGCGGCCGGACAACTGAAGGACGAATTTACATGCCGGCTGACAATCTAAAGTATAGCATTTTACGGGGAAAGGGGCAATGACCCCCTCCGCCCCCTTCGGGGATGCTCCGCGAGCGGCACCTCTCCCCAAGCGGGGAGGAAGGGCGGAGGCGCGAAGGGGTGGGTCAGCGGGAGGCAACGTCACCTTATTGCCCTCAGCCGAGCGATGTGGGCACTTTCGTGAGTGGCGACCTCCGCTCCCTCTCCTGCGCCCTGCATGATTCCCTCGACTCGCGCAACGCGTTCTGCTTCCCGCGCGGCTGCGGCCTCGTCTTTGGATCCGTCTTCGTAGGCGTTTGCCTCTGCGATGTAGGCACGTAGCTCGGCAACCGATGAGCCATAGACCAGGAAGTCAAATTGCCCGCTGCGTTCCACGACGAAGAAGCGGCGCTGGATGGCCTGCGCCAATGCGTTGTCCGCCTGGCGATAGTCCTCCGCGGAGTAGTCTGGATTAGGCTGCGCGAACAAGACCCTGCCGCCCTGATAGACCTCGATCAGCGGCGCTTCGACAACGGGGTGAATGTCGACTAGGTTTCCGTCGGGCCTCAGCAGGCGGTGGATTTCCTCAAGGGCATGAACCATGCCCTCATGCTTCATTCATCACAGAGACCATGAGAGCATCACGACATCGAAGGCTCCCGGCTCGGCGGCGGCAGCGAAGTCGTCGAACCCAACCTGATGGTATTCGACGCGAGCCTTCAATTCGTCTGGAAGGTTCTCCCTTGCCCGCGCGACGCTCTGTCCGAACGGTTCAATGGCCGTGACATGAGCAGCCCTGCCCGCGTAGCGCCAAGTTAACCGGCCATCGCCGCTGCCGATCTCCAAGACGTGCTGTCCGCTCAGGTCCACAAGATCGAACAAGGCGTGGGTTTCGTTGCCTTCTGGGTCTACTCTGATTGCCATATGGATTCCTTTCCGGCTACGACATTTCGGTCAGACTTCACAGAATCATCGAAGTGGCTCAAGGAGTGAGCGCGGGGGTTCGTTATGCCACTTTCTTTTGCGGCAGCAAGAAATATCCGAACCCTATCGTGAAGAACAGGTAGATGGCAACGATGCTCCACCCGAGCAGGTTCATGACGCCAGATAGCTGGAGGATCAGTGAAACAAGAAGTGCGACAGCATCATATGCGAAGAGGTCCAGGATGATTGCCCTCCGGGCAGCGGATTCTTTCTCATTTCTAGCAAACCAGGTGAGTAAGAGATTGCCGACGAGGGCCGCTCCGTACAACCTTGCTGTTAGAGCAGCCGCAGAACTGAAGGCTGTGCCATACAATCCCAGTAACTGGTTGGGGAAAAACAATAGCAGGGGTGCAAACCCGAGACAGACAACAGCCTTGACGATCATGAGTGTGTTGAATTTCATCCCAAGCCTCCTTTCAGACTGATGAACAGACTTATCGAGACTGCAATCAATGGGTGCCGCCATTGACCGGGTGATTTACGGTGCGCTGGCTGTCCATTGATACGGGCCATAGGTACAGGGTTCAAGAGGTTTGCTATCGTCTAGATACTTGAATGTCCCGCTGGCGCTGGTGGCTGTGTCGAACTGCCCGATCAGCTCCATTCCATAGCCAGGTTGAAACATGTTGTCACTTCCGTATTTGAACGTCAGGTTCTCTATGGGAAGACTGTCGGGGAGGGTTATTTTCATACTAAGTACACTATAATCGCCCCCGCCCTCGGCGCAGCTAACGTCCTTTAGAGATAATATCAAACCCTGCTCGACCACCACACCATCGGCGGAGACCGTAAAGGCGATTGTGCCGCTGTCGAGCGGACCTGTGAAGGTCTTCCCGGCATAACTGACTGTAGTGGGAGTGTGTGGCTCGGAAGTTTGGGTAGGTGGTAAGGGTGTTTCCGTGAGCGGGATAGATGTGTCGGCTGGTGTGGAAGTTGCTTGCGGACTGCAGCCAAATAGTAGTAATAGAGTCAATCCAATCCCCCAACCATTCTTCATTAGATTTTTGCGTTTCATTAGATCCTCCTCCATTGAACAATTGTGGGCTGATGGCAAGCGGCCCAACGTTTCGCATAAGCTGCAGCGACTCAGGCAAAAAATTTTACAACAACCTGAACGATTGCCAGCCAGCCGCGCGCATACCCTTGGCGGCAAAGCCGTGTTCAGCCTTCCTGCGGGAGTTGGGCAGCTTGGTTCGCACTAGGCTTGTGAGTTGCCATTCTTGAAGAAGCCAGCAATCGTTGCTCGTTCGTCTGCATCTAGTGAGATCTCCAACGCGCTGTTCACTATATCGAGATGCTCTGGACGTCGGGGGCCGATCAACGGCGCTGTCACGACAGGGTGTGACATGACCCAGGCCAGCGCCAGCGATGCCATATCCACCTCGCGTTCAGTCGCATAGCGATGCAGAGCGTCCAAAGCCGGATATGTCTTCTCGCTGACCAACGTCCGGAAGTCCGGGCGCAAATCCATGCGTGAGCCAACCGGGAAAGGCTCTCTGGCTCGGTATTTGCCAGTCAGCCAGCCTCCCGCAAGTGGGCTGAACGGCGTATGGCCGAGATGTTGATCTTGGCAAAGGGGAAACATTTCGTGCTCGTCAGTCTGATCGAGCAAGCTATAAGAATTTTGGACCCATTCGAAACGATGGAGGTGAAAGCGATCACTGATCCACAACGCCTTTGTCAGGAGCCAGGCCGGCATGTTGGCTGCGCCCATATAGCGCACTTTGCCCTGATGGATCAGATCGTCCAAAGCGTGTAGGGTTTCTTCGAGCGGCGTGATTGGGTCAGGGGCATGGGTGATATACAGATCCAGGTAGTCTACCCCGAGACGGCAGAGGCTGATGTCTATCTGGCGCAGAATGTGTTGCCGGGATAATCCCTGGTCATTCGGCCCGTCACCCACTGGGCTAAACACTTTTGTACTCAAGATCAACTGGTCGCGTACACTTGTTCCCTTCTGTCTTAGCCATTCACCGATGAAACTTTCGCTAAGACCACCGCCATAGGAATTGGCGGTGTCGAAGTAGTTGATACCCAACGCCCACGCCTTATCCATGATGGCGAAGGCTTCTTCTCGGGTTGCAACCTTGCCAAACAGCGCAGGTACGCTGCCCATACCACCGAAATTGCCACAACCAAGCGCAATGGCGGAGATCTTAAGTCCGGTCCGTCCTAAATTCGTATAACGCATGCAACACCTCCAGAGTTTGCGGTTGCAGAAGCTGCCCAACTATGTGTTCAGCCGTCATTTGGCGTCCTAAAGGCTTATGGGCGGGTTTACATGCCGGCTGACAATTTAAAGTATAGCATTTTGCGGGGAAAGGGGCAACACCCCCTCCGACCTGCGAGGCAGAGACTTCGGAAATCTCCCAGACTTCCGAAGTCTTTTAGTCTGGGAAGTTCGTCATTATTTAGGCAATTTGTATTGTATTTTCCTTATTTAATTCACTATTGGAGAGTGTTATACTCATCTTACCGGAAGAATAAAAGAAGAGATTCGCTTTATTATAAGGTTGATCACTGCTGCATTTATTAAATGATTTTCGCTGCTTTTAGGATCTTCGAGGGTTAAGCACCCCTGCCTGTGCGGTTCATGATAACGGCGAATTGGAAATATCAAAAAAGGAAGGTGAACAATGGATACAGTTCAGTGTATTCACTGCCTTGGCACCGGCAAGGAATTTGCCAGCATGTCGCTGACCACCGGCGAAAAGAAGTACCGCCAGTGCAGCGTCTGCCAGGGAAGCGGAACGGTCAGCGCTGAAAGGAGTCATTTTTCGCAATATCCGGATGTTTCCCTGCGCAAAGCCCAGGAACTGATGCAAATCCACGGCAAGCCTGCCCGGATTGATATTGCCGAAAATGAGATCACAGTCTTATTCAAGGACAACACCCAGTTCATTTTGGGTGGATTTGCGGTGGGCTATAAAGGCACCGGTCCTGATTTCGCCAAGCGCTTCCTGGATGAAGCCGGCTTCGATATTTCCAAGGACGATATCGCCGCGATGGTGCCACCCGTCAGCCTGCTGCCGGGGTCTGGGTTCATTCCGCCCGAGTACCTGGAAATTGGAGCGCCGTCGCTGGAGGAGGCCAAACAAAAAGCACAGCAGTCCATTCCCGCGGATGCCAGGGTCATCGCCCTGAAAGTGATCTACGATGGCCATCAAACCGCCCTCATCGCAGGGTCTGGCATCACAGAGGAAACAGCCATGAAGGACGCGCTGGGAAGGCTGCCCTCAGGAGCGGAGATCGTAAAGCAGGAAATGTATGATGAGTTCGACACCAAGTTCATCGAAGGCAGGGGGGATTCCGAAGAGGCGGCCTTTAAGGACGCCAGGAGCCGTCTGCCCGCGGGAAGTTCCACCGACGAGGAAAAAGTGCTTCAAAGCGTGACCAGCGGATGTGAAGAAGTGCAGCAATATACGGATGAATATGCCAGGAAGACCGCAGTGTCTTCTGTCAGATCAAGGGTTTCGAATTTAATGGATGCGGATATACAAATTACAAAGGTTGAATGTATTCGATCCGCGCGCATGCTGGGGACGTTCGCGGCGCTGCTTCACATCGGAGAAGATAAACCCGGAATTTACCGCGTGACCTGGAAAGCGCCTTTCAAGGTTTCGCTTAAATACCGTGTTTTTAGAAGAAAGATCGTGCATCTCACCATTCGACCGCAGCCAGCGGTCCAGGTCAGTTTTCAGCCGTCAATCAGGCGGGAGCCATGCCGGTTGTGCCAGGAACGCTTCCCGGTCGCCAAAGGCCGGGTCCTGGTAAATTCACGCAGCGATGATAGCTGGAAATCGGTCATGTTCGGGGCTGATGAGAGGGCAGCGCTCCGGAACCTTAAAAGAATGGGGATGAATCTGTCCAACCTGGACGAACTGCGCAGCGATGTCTTTGTGTGCCAGCAATGTTTTGACCAGAAATTTTCGCCTGCAGCATTGGCTTTCCTGAATGAGAAGGCGGCTTTTTTAGAGACGGCATTTCATGACAATGTTGACCGGACAATAGACCATAACGACGCGATCGAAGATCTGGGGGGTCTGGCCGAGCTGGGATTTACAGCAGCATATTCCAAGCTTCTGGAATTATTTCAGCTGGCACCCTCTACAGAATTATGGAAAAGCAGCCTCTCCTATTATGTGCTGGAACGCTCGATCAAAATGATCAAGCAGGGCTTGCTGCAAGCTCAGAATATGACCCCCGGCATGCGTGGTGCAATCACGGAAAGCCTGGAGATAAAATTTAAGCAGCATGCAAAAGAATCCTATATGTGGCCCCCTTTGCTGGACTCAGCCTCTGCCCTGCTTGATGCTGGCGTCCTTGCCGGGGATGCGGCCTTGAGCCTCAGCGCTGGCATGCAAGCTGTCGCTGCAGATTTTCTGGTGACAGGCACCATGGGTGAACTGGATTGGGCTCAGCCCGAATTTGCGCGGCAGAACGCTGAGGCTGTTTTGGAGAAAGTTCAATCACTTCAAAGAAGAATGCCCGCCGGCAAATAGCTTCTCATCAATTAATTTACAGCTATGTATTCTCCCAAAATTGCGCCTCGGCTGACAATCTAAAGTATAGCCTTTTGGGGGGAAAGGGGCAACACCCCCTCCGCCCCCTTCACCCTTCGGGTACTTCGCGGGGCACCTCCCCAAAAGGGGGAGGAAGGACGGTGGGTGCGCGCGGGGCGGGTTTCGGTGCCTAGTGGCGCTGAAGCAGCCGATGGCGGCTTGTGGCGCCGAAGCAGCCGATAGCAGCTTGATACCGCCTCGGCTAGTGGCGGCTTGTCGCTGCCTCGGCTAGAGGAGGGAGGAGGTACATCAGGAATTGAACTAAATTATCATGCGTCTAAACACAGGTTAATACACGGGAGGGTAAATCCAATACGACAACATCATAAGAATCGCCAGCAAAACCACCAGACAGATTGGTATTAGTATCAGTTGCATTGCTGCTGCAACACCCCATACCCGGAGAGCTTGCTTCCAACTGCTGTGAAGAACCAATTTCATGATCAGGATGCCAGGCAGGATTGTTGTTCCTATGCCGGCTCCAACCCCAGTGAGAGGTTCGACCTTCATCGCCCGCAGAATTGCCGTAACAACTCCCCCCAATAGGATTTGGAGAAATGCAACAATAAATAGAATCCTCAGTTTGGGGATGTGAACCTTGCTAAGGCGAATGCTTGTCCAGGTCGTCAATACAACGATTCCACACAGTATTAAAAGGATGATACATAAGCCAATGAGCAAGGATATCAGAGGGGGAAGAGGGAATTGATTCATTATTTCCAGACCATACATTATTATAAGCTGCCTGCATGATTTCATCCAGGTTGGAGCCGGGGGGATCGGGTGGCGAAAAACCCCGATCGAGCTGAACAGGATGTCAAATGCCTGCGCAGGTGCACTTGCAACCTGCGCAAGTACAGGCAGGCAGGACAGGCATGCGCCCATAGCCCGCGCTAGCCTGCCCTGCCGTCTCGCACCGGCGTGCCGCCGTTGCTTGCCTGTCCTGGCGGCCAAGCCAGGGCGGCACGAACGGTGGCGGGCTAGGCCAGGGAGAGCTTGGACTTATCAAGGGATGACTTTTGCTAGAGGTCTAATAGTACCAGTTCCGCTACGGGAGCGTAACCTCCGTGTTAAACGGGATCACCCGGTTGACCGCCAGGGTGGTATTCCAATTGTGCACCAAGTCAGTAACTTCTATTTCGCTCACATACCAGCCCACCGGCAACACTGGCCGGTCGATCTGGATGATCTTAATGTGGTCCACCGCTCCGCCCTGATTGAACTCCGGCAGGTAAAATACCTCATTCATCCCGCTCATAAAGGAACCATACAGGGACCCCTCCGTCAACAGGATGCCCTGGGCATCATAAATGTAGATATATGCGTTGCCTCCCAGACCGATGGCAGTGTGTACGGTCACTTTATAAGCCGGGTTCAGCCGGTATGTCAGTCTCAACGGAGTGTCCTCGTACTTGCTGCCGATGCGGCCCGAACATTTGGCGGGAATGTCGCCCCCGGCGGTCATGCCGCCGCAGAAATCGGCGGGATTGCTGTCATTCCCGGACCAGATCGCCTCATTATTGAAATTGCCTTCCAGGTATGGACCAAGTTCGTCAATCAGGTAATTGTCCGGCTCGCCGACGTTGTAGACCGTCCACAGCCACCTGCCTCCACCCTGGTAGCGCGGATCACCGCTGAAGTCGCTGTCCTCCCACTGGAAGGGCGCGTAATCAGACGGGTCGAAACCGCAGTTCTCACCCCACCAGGTGCCGTAAATATTGACCAGCCGGAGGTTGTTGCAAAGCGAGTTATTGACATAGATGCCGTGCTTGTTCTCGGCCGTATAGACTTTCAACCGCCCGCTTGCTTCATATTCCAGGGAGGCGCATATCTTTTCATAGCCGATCCATTGCTCATCCTGGTTGGCGATGTTGGCGGGGTTGCACTGGCGGTCATGGGCGTGCCAAACGCCAGAGTGGTCGGTGACCTCGTTGCTGTGGGCGGAGGTGTACACCCATTCGAACTCGATATTCTGATCGTCCAGCACCTTCCAGGCCATCAGCATGCTTTCCGAATCGCCGCGGTGTTTTGCCTTCACCCATTCGTAGATGTCATTTTGTGCGCCGCTGCCGTAGTCCATGCTCCAGGTTTCCAAGTAGGAGAAGATGATGTACTGCGGATGCATGATGGACGGCCAGGGGTAGACGCGGATGAAGTTGACCACGCTCTGGTCGTCGCGGTGATGCAGCCACAGCTCCTCCTCGTCCACCTCGATGACCGGGTTGATGGCGTTGGCGGCCGCGGTCTCCCAGTTCTGGTTCAGACCGTCGCCGTCCAGGTCCGAGCCGGGATCGACAAAGATGGACGTGCTGCTGGAGAGGACCTGCGTGTCAACATCCAGGGAAACCGTCGCCTGCGGTTGGGCGGCCGGGGTGCTGACCGTGACACCGAACTGGTCGCCCAGACAGAGTTTGATGGCCGGCTTGCTCACGCCCAGCACGGCCTCCACCGGTACTCCAACCCCGGATGGGTCGGCGCGGTAGATGCGCAGCCAGAAGCCCTGGGTGGGAGTCCCCAGGTTGGCGCGCGGCAGGTTGAATTCGCCGCGGCCCATATAGCCAGTGATGGTAGTCGGGTCGGTCTCGGTCTCTAGGGTGATCAATTGCGGCCCGAAGATCCGCCCGCTGGCCGGAGCCGGAATGGGCCCATACAGGAGATAGAACTTGCCTTCCGGTGTCCCGGCCTGTTCTCCGGGCAGTCGGATGGGCAGATTCACGCCGAACCTGAAATCTCCCGTCCCGGGCGGCAGAGTGCGGAAGACCCAGGTGGCCGAAAGGTAGCGGCCATCGTCCTGCAGCCAGTTCCAGTCCGGGCTGGCGGCGGCGCTGGTGTAGTAAGTGTTGGCTTCTTCCGTGACCCCATCGCAGGCCGAGGTGCCTTCAATGGTCACTTTCATGGTATACGGGCCGCCTTTTCCGCTGAGGCGGGTGACCACGAACAAGGCCGTGAACGGGTTGGTCGTACTGCTGTTGAAAGTCGGCAGTATCGTCTTGCCGGTATTGGTGTCATTGTCCGAGATAAATCGCGTATTGTCACTGCGCCGGATGCCGGCGTTGAACACGGTCGAGCCGGACCAGGGATCCGAGATTTGAAAAGCATGGGTTAATTCAAAATGCACCTCCTGCCCGGGGTCCAGAGTGACCTGGTAGTAGTCCATCAGGTCGTCCTCCATGAGAATGCCGGAGTAAGTCCCGTTGGTGATACGGGTGGCGGCGGTATACACATCCCCGGCATCCCCGCCGCTGCCGGCCTCATTTTG
>Ga0315289_10010789_pt1 | contig 13026 bp, 5 predicted proteins | sample YL17G11_40_MG_FD_203452 | JGI IMG/M metagenome (GOLD analysis project Ga0315289, IMG submission 203452) | Sediment microbial communities from Yellowstone Lake, YNP, Wyoming, USA - YL17G11_40 | ecosystem: Environmental > Aquatic > Freshwater > Lake > Sediment | place: USA: Wyoming | collected...
CCTCTCGCATGACCAACGTGTGGCATGCCGTTGAGCGTTGGGGGACCTTCAACGTAACCCAATATGCCTTTGTTTTTCTTCTCCCTGGCTTCTGCTACTTTCTGTTGTATTCGGTTTCTTTCCCAGAATCGGCGTATTTCTTGTTCAAGTTCAAGCGGGCGATAATCTACAGTAAGGTTCGTTTCAGAATCAGTCTTGAATTTGGCGGTCACCTTGCATCACATTGCACCCGCAAACACAGCACAATGGTCTCAGCGACATATAACTCTTTTGAATTGCCGATAAAATATATCAAACCACTTTTCATCATGACACTTCCCACCACGAAACAACACAGTGTCTCTTCAGGTGTCGTGAATAGACCGTCGAATCCGTTTTCAACGAATCACTGGCTTCTCACGCTGTCTCAGTCGAGTCCGCGCGCCACGAAAAACGTCAACATACAAAAATGAGAAAGACCGTACAAAGCGCCAAGCCATGGCACACCCAAAGAGACCGACACGGTACTGCACACGAAAAAAACCTAGGGGGGAGGGGGGTAGCCTGCTTTCCGCTTCAAAACAACAACAAAAAGACCATCGCGTTTGACCACAACACCAAGCCTTTTCGATGAAACATGTTTAAGGATCCTGCCCAACGACCTTTCCTTCAAGAAAAGTATGAAAACTCTTCACAACCTCCACGAGTACGGTCTTACCGAGCAACGGTTCAGCACTCTTCAAAACAATAGGCCTATAAGCAAAGTTGCGCCCCACCCATGATCCCCCCACTTTCCCGACTTCATCCACCAATATCGACCCTTTCCAGCCAACCCACTGCCGATTCTTCTCAGAAACGATCCTCCTCGCCAACAACCCAGCCTCCTTGCTTCTCCGCTTTATTTCATATGAAGAAACGAAATTGTCCTGCATCCTAGCCGCGGGTGTCCTTGGCCTAGCATAAAACTTGGAGACGTTCAAGACATCAGGACGCACTTGCTCAATCAAACTCAAAGTACGCTCAAAGGCCTCTATGCTCTCTCCCGGAAAACCGCAAATAATGTCGGTCGCTAAGGTCATTCTGGGGAAACTTGCGCTGAACCTGCCCACAACTTTCTTGAAGTCCCTAACGGAATAGAGCCTGCGCATCCTATCGAGAACTTCGTCGTCTCCACTCTGAACCGGCAAATGCAGAAACTTGAAAATTCTCTCATCCTCAAAGGCCAGCACAAGATCCTCCAACTCATCCATCACAGAACTTGGCGTCATCATCCCCACACGAACCCTAAAATCACCTTCCACAGAACAGACGGACTCCAGCAATTGGGCAAGATTAGCATCGATGTCCTTCCCATAGCATCCAACGTCCTGAGCCGTCAACCAGAACTCTTTGAAACCCTTGTCGAGATCATCCTCTACTCGTGGAACAATTTCCTCAACCGTGTAACTTCTCAAATGTCCACGAGCAAAAACAACGCAGCAGTACGCGCACGATCCAAGACAGCCATAACAGATAGGAACAACGCTCACAGTCGGATTCAAGTCCATCCGCGGCAGGTTCAACTCCGGCTTATTGCTGAAATCTTCCTCGACAGCAACGACCCTGTCACCTTTCACCACCCGATCGACAATGTCCACGATTCCATCACCAACCGCAGGCCCAACTAACCCGTCAAACCGAACCCCTTCTTCGATTCTCCCGCGATTTATCAGAGGCAAACATCCTACAACAACCAGCTTCTTTTCCGAAGGAACGCTTTTCATAACAGCCACAATGCGGTTCTCAGTCGGCCCCTTGACAGCGCACGTATTGTATATTACAACGTCCGCGTTTGATATCGAGTCAACAATCCTGTGGCCAGCGCGGCACAAACACCCTGCCAACACCGCGCCGTCAGCATGATTCGTCGAACAGCCGAAACTCTTCACGAAGATTCGCATACGTTTCCATCGCAATACCTTAAATGATTCAACAAGAAATAAAAACATAAGGGTTGACTTGACACAGGATTTACAGAAATCTGAAACTGGCAATGCGAAAGTCTTAAAAGGACTGCTCTCGGCATGTTTGGAGCATATTTGTAGCATGTTATAGAGAAGTATAAGGTCGAACATTAAGTTCTAACGCTCACAAGAGGGAGATGTGCTGTGAAACTAATCACGCTATACGTGCCCGAGACGTATCTTAAAGCTCTTGATCAGCTCGTGGGTGCGAGGTTCTATCCCAATAGAGCCGAAGCTATCCGAGTAGCAATCCGTGACCTAGTGAACGATGAACTATTCCGGAGGAACACCGTTGACTAGGATGCGTCCTACGGAAAACTCGTTTAAATATTCCCAACACTCAACTGAGGCTCAAGGCGTATCGCGAAACGGCGAATTCCGCATTGCTGTCATCGGCGTTGGTAGGGCAGGAAACAACACTGTAACAAAATTGATGGAAACAAACCCCACCTCAATGAAATGCATCGCCGTAAACACGGACTCAACTCACCTGCAGTCTTCGCAGGCCCATCAGAAAATTCTAATCGGCCAAAGATTCGCGAAAGGACGCGGAGTCCATCGGAATCCAAAGTTAGGAAAGGCTGCTGCGGTGGAATCACGAGCAATTCTCGAAGATCAGCTTTCAGGCAACGACATAGTTTTCATAACTGCTGGCTTAGGCGGAGGAACAGGCGCAGGCGCCGCTCCAGTCATCTGCGAAATCGCAAGAAACAAAGGAGCCCTGACTGTTGGAATCATCACCATGCCCTTCCGCAAGGAAAGAGGTCGAGAAAAGTATGCTTTTGCATCGCTTGCCGAAATGCGAAAGCAATGCGACACGACGGTCGTGATTGACAATGACAGACTGATGCAACTCGCCCCTAGGCTCCCAAACAGAGAAGCCTTCAAAATTGCAGACCAAATACTGGCAAACATGATAAGCGGAATTATTGAGACGATTTCGACTCCAAGCCTGATCAACCTGAATCCCAGTGACTTCAAGGCCGTTATCAGCCATGGTGGAATGGCGATCGTTGGACTCGGGGAATCAAGCGCGCCCAATAGAGCAGAGGAAGCTCTCCGAAACGCTCTGAGGACACCGTTGATGGACATCGACTATGCTGGGGCAACCGGCGCGTTGATAAACGTGACGGGAGACAACCGCATGACGATCCAGGAGGTAAATCGGATCGGAGAAATAGTGACAGAGATTATGCACGCAAACGCCCAAGTCATCTGTGGCGCCAGAGTGAACCCCGACCTAGACGGAAAGCTCAAAGTGACACTCCTAATGACGGGCGTAGACTCACTTCAACAAGCCAACAGTTTCGCTGGGATAGGACCACAACTATTCAATTTAGACCCATATGCAGACTCCGAAAAACCGTTGGGCATTGAACTGAACCTGTACCAAATGGACTTGGAAACCTAGCGCGCGCTTTACGAGTAGCAACGTGAATTCCCATGCTTTTGTAACAATTTTGCTGTAACAATCCGTAACAATCTACTCTTTTCGGGTATTTCCAAAATTCTAATGAAGGCATTGGTCTTTCTTGAGAATTCTAAGAAACAAATCCGGTTTGCAGGCAGAGCCAGGCAGCGTGCGCACTATTGAAAAAACGTTTCTTAAAAAGAAAAGGGGGAGATGAAGGCTTGTTCCTAACTGCTTATGGTACGTGTTTGTTGAAGTTGCCTGCGAGCAGGATGGCGTCGAAGATATCCACTGAGCCGTCGCCGTTCAGGTCAACGTCAGCATTGTACCTCTTCTGTCCTGTGCTAGTGCCGAAGGCGTTTGCCAGCTGGATGGCGTCGAAGATGTCTACGAAGCCGTTTCCAGTGACATCGCCCGTCAAGGTCTTTGCGACAAGTGCGCCAGCGGCTTGTACGTTGTTAGCGGGGACATTGTCTACTGCGTTTGATGGGGCAAATACGTTTGAAACACCAGAGACCGTGTAACTGATGCCTGTGGTGCTGCCGCGCATGACTTGGTTAGTGCCGTCTTCCCACCAAATGACACTTGCGCTTGCGTCACCACCGTTCAATAGCAAAACATAGGTGGCGTTCGCGAACTGGTCGTCGGTGGCGGAGACTCTTCGCAGACCTAACGCGGTGTACAGGGTTGTGATGCCACTTGCGTCAGCGTTCCTCTTTACGTGCAGGTTGTATGTCATTCTTGCCGGTGCTGGGTTGCCGTTGCCGATCCTCATTTGGCTGTGGAAGATGTACACTGGGTTGTATGTTGGTGTTGCTGGTGTCACTGTTGCGGTCATGTCCACATCTACGTTCACTGTAGTCACTGTCGACTTATACAGGTCGTAAGCGTACAATCCCGGATACAGTGCGTTGAAGTACCAGCCTTGAACCCAGTCTCTTGCAAACCTGCGTCCCACTGGTTGGATCAGCGGGAAGCTTGGAACGTCCAGCCAATACCTGTATTGTAGGTCTTTGTACATAGCTCCACGTTGGATGAAATCTGGCGCAATCATTGCGGCGGAGATTTCTGCGTCGACAAAGGCTTGGTCTTCTGGTTGTGCGTTGTACACTGGGTGAAACTGACCGCTGCAGAAAGCTCCCCAAGAAGCTTGGTACGGCTCACAGAAATCATCTGGGTCAGCGAAGCTCGCCAGCATGCCTGCGTCGTACATTGGCAAATAGCCTTTGTTCTCTGCCTCCAAGAAGACTGGCCAGTCTAGGCCGACAACGTTGCACTTGTACTTTGACCCTAGGCTTGCGAATGCTTGGGCGATGAGGTTGCATGCAATCTTTCTCTGCTCGTTGCCGATGTTGTAGGCCAACGTCATTTCGAACCCGTCAGTGCCAACGTTATGGCCGCCGATAACCGCTTGGTTCAATTCGTTCTGCATCTGAGTCAAGTCAATGTTCCGTTGTGGCATGCTCGAATTCGTGTTCTTGAACGATGCAGGCGACAGTCCGTCGACCCACCATGAACGCTGAAGAATGCCTTCGCCGAACCATGCATCTTGAACGTACGATGTGTAGTTGAGCGCCCACGAGAAGGCTCTTCTGATGTGTGTGTTGTTGAAGAAGAACTGTTGTGCACCTGTTGTGTGTGTTGGGTAGCCTACGTATGATTGATAGGGGCTTGCAGATGGAACGCTGAAGCCGAACAGCATAACGTCGTTCTGCAACGCGGCAATGTTGTAGACGAGGTTTATTCCCGCGATTGGGTTGTAGGTGCTTACGAGCAGGTCGTACATGTTGGCTCTTGGGACAGCGCACACGTCGGATTCACCTTCGAGGAACAACATTTTCCTCGTCGGCCACGAGTCAATTCCCTTCCAAATCACTGTTAGGAAGTAACCGCCCGCTTTGTCTCCGGCGTTTGCCCATCCAAGCCAGTATGCTGGGTCGTAGTCGATTCTCCAAATCTTTGTCGTTGTGTCCCAGCTTGTGAACTTGTAGGGACCTGTTCCAATCGCGCCACGCGCGCCGACCTGAGTGAACGAGGCATACTTTGAACCGTGGGCTGCGCCGTAAACCGCAGGGTCTTTGTATGTGTCTAGTTCGCTGCGTGTGCTCGTTGGCTTTCCGTGGTAGTTGTTGGTCCAGCCTGCTACAAAGAGACCGTCCCAACCACCCATTTCCTTGACCCAGTCTGGGTTGACAACGCCACCCCAGGTTTGAGAGAAGATCTGCTTCAGCGGACCCTCAGCCCAAGGAAGCGTGAAGTTGAAGTACACGTCGTTGCCGACTGCGTAGCACCAGTTCGTTATCTGAACTCCGCACGCTAACTCGTCTGCCGTGTCCACGAATGTGTAGTTCATGTATGTGGAGTATGGGCCACCGTACACGCTTCGCCACGATGCACATCCGAATGCCGGCTCCATCCACATCCATGCAGGCCCATACGGCGAGTCATAGACCACCTGTCTCCTGAACGAGTACACAACGTCAGCCGCCGTAATTGCACGCGCAGGGTGAACGACACCAAGATGATCAGTCCAAGGCTGGAACATTGCGGCGGTGTTAATGGTGAACCTCCACAATGCCGAACCGTTGGGGTATACGACGATTCGTCCGTTCGCCCAAGTAGGGACTTCTGTGCAGAGCGCTGGGGCATATTGGTCGAGATTGGCGTAATCGGCGAGTTGTAGGTCGTACCCGACGCCCGGAGTGAAAGTGACCGGGTGTTTGTCGTTCCACCAAATCAGCGTCTGGTAAATGTTCTGCAGTAGTTCACCGCTTGCGGTGTCGTAGGCACGGGCAGGGTCAAGCCTTACCGGCTGGCCGATGGTGCCTATGTAATAAGTGGTTGTGGCGACGGGCGGTTGGATCGAGAGGGCAGGAGCGGGCATAGTAGAAGATACCAGAAGAACTGCGAGCAAAGCACTGATCAAAAGCGCAGATGCCATTTTCTTTCTTGGAGCAGGGTGATTTTCGAATAGATTCCCTTTCCCTGAAAAGGCTTTGGCGATGCTGGTAGATTTGGGCTTGCGACGTCTTGTGTAGGCCGCGGTTGCAGCCGCTGTAGCTACAATTGCGGATGTCAAGCCAATGTATGGAATCAACAATCGAACCTTGTCAATAGGAAGGTTTTCCCCCCCAACAGACCCAGCGGCCGCATTGTAGTATGCCGTGTACGTTCCGCCGTGTACTGTTATTGTCGTATTCCATGGACCATTTTCCCATCGGTAGAACGGGTGACCCGCGTCGTCTGCGGCGGGAACTGTAAAACTGTGTGGCTCGCTTACCGTGAAGGTGTGCGGTGTATAATAGCCTGTGGGTGAGCCGTCCATGATAATTTCAACGCTCACATATTTCTCTTCAGCTTCGCAGAGTGCCAGTATCGTTATGTTGAATTTGAACACAGCGTGCAGGGCGTGATCAGACTTCATGGTTACAGTTATCGGGTTAGAGTAGTTCCAAGAACCGTCAAGCTCCCAATGATCAAAGTTAGACTTCGTGTCCGGGGTTGCTGTGACATTGACGGCAGTATCTTCCAGATAAAGATAAGATCCCGGCGACGGATCCGTTATGCCGCCCAAAGTTGTAGTGATGTTCAGTACATGCATTAGTTTGAAGACAGCAGTCAAAGTATGATTAGAGTCCATTGTTACAGTTATTGGGTTAGAGTAGTTCCCAGAGCCATCCAAGTCCCAATGGTGAAATCCATATCCGTTGTCAGGTATTGCCGTAGCTTCTACTAATGTTCCATTCGTGTAAGAGTATGTTGCAGGCGTGGGGTTCGTGGTTCCTCCAGTCGTTGCGCTGATCGTTAGGTTGCATATCCCCACCCAAGAGAAGACTGGTTGTAAGGCGTGGTCTGCACTCATGATTATGCTGATCGGGTTCAACGACCCGGCATTTGAACTGTCAAGTAACCAATGGTCGAACAAATACCCAAGAGAGGGTAGCGCCGTCACGTTTACAGTGATTCCATCGAAGTATTTTTCGTTCTTTTTGAACGGGTCCGTTGTTCCTCCGGTGGCCGACTCTATCGTCAACGTCCACTTGATTTTGTAGTATGCTGTAAGAGTTGGCGGTGTTGCAACGGTGATTGTTGTGTTTGTCTCCCCTGTGCTCCATTGTTCGAAGAAGTGTCCGAAAGTGTCATTTTCCGGCACCGTGAAATTGTGGGTTCCAAATATCGTGAATGTGTGCGGTGTTGTAAAGTTCGTGGGCAGGTTGTCCATTATTATGTCCAAGTTTAGCGTCACGTTTTCGGTGATGCAGAAAGCTTCGATCGTGACATTGTGATTGAATATTACTTGCAAAGTGTGATTGGAATCCATTGTGACATCTATTGGGTTCAGATAGGACCACGACCCGTCGAGTTCCCAATGGTCAAAACCATAGTCAGTTGAAGGTATTGCCGTCACCGGTACCACTGTTCCATCGGTGTATCCATGTAATCCAGTCGCGGGATCGGTTGTCCCACCCTCATTTGCAGTTATATCCAAGATGTACAGTATTTTGAAGGTAGCATTCAGAGTATGGTCCGAATCCATTATTATCGTGATTGGGTTTTCAGCGCCAACGTCTTTTCCGTCGAGTTCCCAGTGGTCCAACGCATACCCTAGATTTGGATACCCTGAAACCTCGACTGCCGTTCCATTCCAGTAACTGTAGTCTCCTGAAGGCGGTTCTGTGGTTCCTCCTGTTGTCGTTGTGATTGTCAGGTTGTATTTCGCCTGATAGAACGCGGTGTAAGTTCCTGCTGAGGTCACGATTATTGTTGTGCTGTTCTCGTAAGTATTCCACTGCTTGAAGAAATGTCCATTGGGATCTTGGTCTGGCAAGGTGAAGTTGTGAATCCCCGTAACGGCGAACGTGTGCGGTGTTGTATATCCTGTGGGCGAGCCATCCATAATTATGCTTACCCCGGGGTCTGTTTCATCTTTGTAGCAGTATGAGTCCACGGTGACGCTGTATGTGAAGACTGCATTCAACACGTGGTCAGAGTCCATTGTGACTGTAATCGGATTTTGTGAACCAACGTTCGACGCGTCGAGTTCCCAGTGGTCAAATGTGTATCCAAAAGATGGTGTTGCTGTCACGGTGACCGTTGAGTTCTTCTTGTATCCATGTGTTCCAGGCTCGGGGTCAGTTGTTCCGCCATATGCTGCTGTTATCGTCAGATTGTAGAGGTCATCTTGGAACGCGTAGACCTTATTGTCAGATGATCCAACGTACAATCTTCCATATGCGACAGCAGGGGAAGAACCTCCAGCCATTGAATAGCTCCATACTTTGGTTCCGGTGAGAGCATTGAGACAATAGAGTTGATCCGAATTTACGTAGACTTTGCCTTCAGCTAACGCAGGGGAAGACAAACCGCTGACGGTGGTGTAGTTCCAAATGCTTGTTCCGTTGGAAGCATCAAGACAATAGGTCTTGTTGTCAGACGTTCCCACGTATACTCTTCCATCGTGGACCACAGGAGTTGAAACCGAACTCACTGCATAGCTCCAGATCGTTGTTCCATCCGAAACGTTAAAACAAAACACTTGATCTCCGCCGATGTAGACTTTGTCTCCCGCGACGGCAGGAGACGACCACATGTAGGCGGTTCCCCAAGTGGTTTGACTCGACCATATCTCTGATCCCGCTGAAGCGTTGAAACAAGATATTTTCCCAAGAGCCTCGCCCCCTTCAGGCGGTGGGGGCCCCCACGTGACTCCTATGAAAACTCGGTCGTCAGCGACTGCAGGAGAAGACAGAATAAAGCCAGTGTTCTGAGAGGCCCATATGGTTGTTCCGTCGGAAGCGTTGAGACAATAGAGGTAATGGTCCATGGAGCCCACGTAGACTTTGCCGTCATAGATTGTGGCGGAAGAGTACACATAGCCCGTTGAATAGCTCCACATGAGTGCACCTGTCGACGCATTGAGGCAGAGTGATCCTACGTAGATTTTTCCGTCATAATACGCAGGGCCTGAATCTACATCTCCGCCGGTTGAGTAATTCCAGATTTTGGCTCCGGTAGAAGCATTCAGGCAATAGATGTTATCGTCTCGTGATCCTATGTAGAGTTTGCCATCAGCTACGGCAGGAGAAGACATGACTGCACCGCCTGTCGTGTAAGTCCAGAGTGACTTGTTTGTGTCAGGTGCGGTTGAATTTGAGTATCCTGTGTGAGCTGGATCATGGCAAAACATGGGCCATTCTTCTTTATCTAGAGAGGCTGAGGCAATATTTACGAAGTGTAGATTTGACAGTGATGCGAAAATTGCAGCGAAAAGCAATATCGATACTATAGCTAATAATAAGCTTTTTTTCATTCTTTCCTTTCTCCTTTATCTATTTTTCCAAGGAGAGGCAAAGCCAAGCATGAAAAAAATGGCCTTTGCAATGCTCTCTGCAAGAAACCATCCCCGCAGATATCGCACCTCTCTCCTTAGTACTCAGCTTCCACTGAAATACCTTATATGATTTATGGAACTTTCTTTTATGGACAAACGAAATGCGTCTGACGTAGTTGCATATGATACTTTTTAATTGAGTAATATTGATCTGCCATGCGCCAGATCCCGAGGAGTTCGGACAGGGATCACGGAAAATGCGGTTTTGCTTCACGCGTGTAGTAACCCAGACGGGTTTCATCATGCGGACCTATGCCCATTTCTTTCATGGTTTCAGAAATCGCGTTCTCAAGTGGCATTTTGCCTGTGACATGTTGTGCGAGCAAGATGGACGTTGCTTCGTCTGTGTAGGAACTATTCACGGCTCCGGTCCACCCAACGACTGCACTGGCTCCTCTTTCAATAAACGCATAAGCCATATCTGGCCAGCACAATGTGTTACAGCCCATCAGTATGACTGTAGTGTCTGTGAAATTCGAGCGCATGCACTGACGAATGAAACCAGCTGCTATTCCAAAGTAGAACTCGGCATCGCTGCTGACCTGCACTTTCAGAACTTGATCTGTTAGCTGTTCCTGAACGTGTGATTCGGCTGTGTATTTTTCTCCTGTGAAGAGGAAATCATAGCCTGAATGCACTCTAAAAACTATCAGCTTGTACTCGTACAGGGGCAAGTTTCTGTAGAGTTCTACTGTCACCCTTTCGCCGTTGAAGTAATCTACGGTGTAACCTTCTTGAACAAGTGCGTTTGTGGTCGCTTCTATGAATGTTTGGTTTGAAAATGTCAGACTAAGCTGGTCAACTATTGCAGCCTTAACGTTGGTGGTTGAGTTTTCGGGTTTATATTGTGAAGTTGGTTCAACGAAATCTTTGTCGGATAATTGGCCGGAAAGAATAGTATAAGCGAAAAAGGCCGAAAGTACTGACATTATCAATATCAATGTCAGCAGAATTGCCTTGACTATGCGTCCATTGCCCTTCTCAACTCTGATTCTGGGTTCAGTTACGAGACATTTGTTCTCGACCTTCATATGAGGCAATCACCCAGGGGCTCGCGCTAAAAACAATACTATATCTGCATCATAATATAATGCTTATGAAACAATCTTCTTTAGACCGGACGACATAGCAGCGCAGGCCTATTTATCAGCGTGCGTCACTTCAATCTTAACACCCTTTTTTGGGCTTAGGTTCAAAATGACAACAGGTCCCTGTTTAACGCGCGCGCTTGATGAAGTTTTTGTAACAATTTTCAGTATTACTGGACTTCTGGGCAATGTTAGAAGAATGGGAAAGTGTAACAACTCGTAGTGCGCGCGCTCGGTCACCCTCCATTTTGTTTGCTTCTGTGATATTCCGATTCTGGAATAACGCTCTATTAATCAGATCTACTCATTTTCTGCGGGGAAGAGAATGGCTAACTGCCCGGAATGTGGAAATCGCCTATCAAAGGGAAGGAAAGGCAAGTACTTCTGCGACAACGGAACCTGTTCCATCATATTTGTTAAATGCCCGTCGTTTCCCAGAAGGACAAGAATCGCTGCTTCTTCGCTGTCAATAACTCACGAAACTGTAAACACTGGACTGACAGTCGACGTATCACATTGACGTCGTTCTCCTTGAATTTGAAGCATTAATAATCCTATAGTGCCCATTTCCAAAGATCGAAGCCTAGATTCTGTCAATTTAAGAAGACTCGGTCTTTCTATCTCCATCAAAAAAGAATGATAGAATCAGGCGAGAAACGCCCAGAACTCTACCAAAACCCAGAATACGAGAATAGTCAGCAAATGATCCAGTTGTCTGGGTTCATATACTTGACTTTTACGCCACCTTGCCACAGAATGTCAGCAAGTTCCAAGAATTCTCTGCTCGTCAGCCTCTTGCTCATGTTAATCAAACAAGGATGAATCGCAAATCTTAATATAAGCCATACTGCCGACCATAAAACATATCCAAAATTGATATGCCAGTCGACCATTCATGCTCGGGATTCAGTAAAAGTCAGGTACGTGCAGCGATGGTGACGAAGAGCGATTACGCGTTATTCGTCTTGAATTCGCGTGCAAGAGCGTCAGAGCACCTGGCGCACTTTCTTAAGGTCGATCCGTTTCGCCGCATTCATTTGCCTCTTTGTGCTCAGACCCAACCAATTTGAGAAGCTTGTACAATTCTCTTCTTAACCTCACTGGCAAGGGTATCGCCCCACCGAAAGGTTCGCACTCGCCATTCTTGATCGCACTTGCCATTTCTCCAACGTCAGGTTCAGCGTCTATCAATGTGAACGCGTATCCTATTTCCGGCGCAAAATGGGCGTCAGTGCCTGCCACACGAGCAACGCCCAGACGAGAAGCAAGCTCCTCGCTTCTTTTCTGAGAGTAGCGAAAAGGAAAAGCTGAGGAATTGATGACTTCTATCGCGTCGAAATTTGAGGTGGTATGCTCGCCAAGACTTCCTTTGAAAAACGTCGTCGGATGACAAGCGATCGCTATTCCTCCAGCTTGGTGTATTCTTTCGACGGTCTCTTCCGATCGTAATCCTTTAGGAATACTCTCCTGAACGTTTAATGCGACAATGTGTCCATCCGCACTTGATATCTCCATCCCGGGCACCACGAGGAAGTCTGTTTCACGGCAAATCTTCAGAGCGCTGTCCAATTTATCATGGTCCGTGACGGCAACGCCATCCAACCCGCGCTTTTTTGCGTAAAAAACAAGCTCTTTGGGAGTGATAAAGGAATCTGATGAATAGATCGTGTGGACATGCAGATCTATCTTCAACTTCAAGTTTTCAAAGTCCTGCACCGACGTTGATGGTTCTGGCCTATTTCTGTCTGATCTTTTGAAGGTTCTCCTCAAGCTGTTCAGGGTTTTCTTCTATCTTGCTGAACAACGGTTTTGGCTTGCCGATCCTGTGGTTCGCTGGGAATGGCTCCGTTGCATAGACCCATCTTTGCTCGTGTACAGACCCTTGTAGGTTGAGAGTTTTCCATAGTTGATCAGCAGCAAATGGAACAAACGGGGCCGACACTATGGCTAAGGCTTTGACCAACCGCGCCGCAACCGAGAAGATATTTGCGGCCTTGGTCTTGTCTGTCTTGAGGAGGTTCCAAGGTTCCTTTTCATTCAAGTATTGGTTTCCTATTCGGCTCACGCTTATCACGTTGTTTGCGGCTGATTGCAGCTTGCATGAGTCAAGGTCTTCGGCAATTAGACTCACTTTCTGCTCAAGTATCTTGAGGA
>Ga0315289_10010790_pt1 | contig 13026 bp, 10 predicted proteins | sample YL17G11_40_MG_FD_203452 | JGI IMG/M metagenome (GOLD analysis project Ga0315289, IMG submission 203452) | Sediment microbial communities from Yellowstone Lake, YNP, Wyoming, USA - YL17G11_40 | ecosystem: Environmental > Aquatic > Freshwater > Lake > Sediment | place: USA: Wyoming | collected...
AGCTCTTTGAAGTAATCAATCCCTTGATGGGCGAGCGGGCCGGCGAAGTCTTTGATCGCGTCTTCTTTCCGATACGTGCCGCGGTCGGCGCTCAGTTCTTCGAGGCGCGAGCGGTAAAGCTCGGTTGAATCCGTGAACACGGTGAGGATGACATCCTGCTCATTCAGTTCGAAGTATTTCGCCGTCTTGATGGCCGCGAGCAGGTTGCAGATGCTGGAGATGCCGAGACAGGGGAGTTGTTCGCGTTGCGGCGTCGGCACTCCCAGCGACGCCAGAAACTCCCGACCGGCAGGCTCGTTGAACAGGCGCAAGACGCGCAGGCAGTCCTCGTCGTCAATGGCGGCGACCGCGTCGGTATTGCGAACATTGTGGACCCACGGGATGTGTTTGTCGCCGATGCCTTCGATGCGATGGTCGCCGAAGCCGTTCATCAGGAGCGTGGGGCATTGCAGCGCCTCGGTCGCCACGACTTTCAGGGCGGGGTGTTTCGTTTTCAGAAAATCTCCCGTGGCAATTGTCCCGGCCGATCCGGTTGCGGAAATGTATGCCGCCGGACGCAGGCGGGCGTCGCCCAGACCCGCAAGCACTTCCTCGAAGGCCGGCCCGGTCACGCTGTAGTGAAAGATCGGATTCCCAAACTCGTCGAACTGGTTGAAGATGACGTTGGTCGGGTCTTTCTTCAGTTCCCAGCATTTGTCGTAGATTTCTTTTACGTTGGATTCGCAGCCTGGCGTGGCGATGATTTCCGCGCCGATTTGTTTCAACCACTCGAAGCGTTCGCGCGACATCTGCTCCGGCAAAATGGCGATGGCCGTGCAGCCGAGCAGCGCGCAGTCGAACGCGCCGCCGCGACAATAATTTCCCGTCGAAGGCCACGCGGCCTTGTGCTTCTCCGGATCAAACTCACCGCTCACGAGTCGCGGCACCAAGCAACCGAACGCCGCACCGACCTTGTGTGCGCCAGTCGGAAAATATTTGCCGACCAGTCCAATGACCCGCGCCTTCACCCCGGTGATGGCCGGCGGAATTTCCAGATAGTTTACGCCGCCGTAGAGGCCCGTCTTCACGTCGTTCTTCCAAGTGATGCGAAAGAGATTCACCGGGTTCACGTCCCACAATCCGACGCCCTTGAGCTTCGACTTGATCGCGGCGGGGATGAGTTCCGGATTCCGCAATTGCGCAAACGTCGGCAGCACGATGCCGCGCTCGCGGCAGCGCGCCGCAGTTCGCTTGATGACCTCCGGTTGCAGACGCTTGATGATTTTGGACATGGCCCGCAAATCTTACGAGGAAACGCTGCAAAAGGGAATTGCAGAAACATTCCTTCTCCGCATCCGATGGGGAGAAGGTGGCGAAGCCGGATGAGGTGAACGACGCAACACACGAATGGACACGAATCAAACTCGCCGCGAAAGAACGCATGGAACGAAAAACATCTTCTCCCTCTCCGTCTCGAATGGGGGGATTCGCCAAAACCGGTTTCGCACTTTGAATCCGTGAACCCACGAAGCGACAGGCCAGGCAAAGAGCGGCGCTGAAGACGCACGCAGTCCAAACGCTTCGCGCGGTTCGTTGGCGTCCAGCAGTCGCGAAGCGTTTGGACTGCGCGCGATTTATCGCCGCTTTGGGAACAGGGGTTCATGGAGACGGCCGGGGTGCGGTGACAAAACGCCACGCCATTCCCGTCTTTGCAACCGCCGCACACGGCGCTATTCTCGTCCCCATGCCGACGCTGGAAATCAACGCAACGCAACCCTCGCTCATTTCACAACGCGGCAACGTGGACGAAATCATCGGTAAATTTGGCGGCGCAGACCAACTCCGCAACGCTAGCCTCTACGCACAGACAACTTTGAGAAATCACCTCCGCCGGACGCGCGACCTGCTGCTGCCGCGTCTGTTGTCGGGGCAGGTCAACCTCAAGGACAACTGAGCCATGAATTTCCAGCACTACGACTTGGGGCATCATACCCGTGGAGAAGTGGTTGTCGTCACACTTTCGGGAAGCGCGGCGAACGTGCGGCTCATGGACAGTTCGGACTTCCAAAACTACCGCAACGGCCGCCAACACCACTATTTTGGAGGACTGGCCGAACGCTCGCCTGTGAGGCTGGCGATTCCCCACTCGGGTCACTGGCATGTGACGGTTGACCTGCAAGGATTGCGCGGAACAGTTCGTTCCGCAGTTCACGTCGAACCCGTTCCACCTGGACCTTTGCCACCGATTGAAGAACCGCCCTTGTCATCAGTTCCGTCGTTGGTTCGACACCCCGAAGCGCCCCCAGGATTGGCGGCGCGCCCCGGCGCACGCGCTTTTGACGTGTTCATTTCTCACGCGTCTGAGGATAAGGATGAAGTCGTCCGGCCACTGGCTGAGGCATTGCGCAATGGCGGGCTAGAGGTTTGGTATGACGAGTTCGAATTGAAGATTGGCGACAGCCTTCGCCGTAAGATTGACTCGGGAGTCGCCGAAAGCCGCTTTGGCGTGGTTGTTCTTTCGCCCGAGTTCCTTCGCAAGGGTTGGACAAACTACGAATTGGACGGCCTCGTCACGCGCGCAGTAACCGGCGAACAGGTTTTGCTACCGATTTGGCACAACATCACAAAGAAAGAAGTCATTCAATACAGCCCCTCACTCGCGGACAAGTTGGCGCGCAGCACTGCGACGCACACGGTCGAGGAAATCGCCGCTGAGATTATTGAGGTCATCAACAACGCGCCATGAGTTCGACGCATCACAGCCAAAACACCACGTTCGGCCAGGCCACGATTCGTCCCGACTGTTCCTATGCTCGCGGCAAACAATAGAACGCAAGAACTACTGGACGGCTCAGGCGGTGCGACCATCGAGGAGTCTGCAAACTTCCAGAGCAGCGAAAGCATTCGGCGATTCTGCGATCGCAAGAGTCGGGAATATGCGCCAGCAGGCTGTCGAGTTGAGTATGACGGCCAGATCATACGTTGCATCAGTTTGGACAACCACTCCTGGAAAGAACGTGTTGTTCAGTTCGAAGAAAAGGCCACCAAGATTGATCCGATGTGCCAAGGAGAGAGTGCTTGGATGCAGAACCAGATAAGCGGCAATGTGGTTTGGTGGCATGACTTGCTGTCGCTGCGCTCACGATATCGCGCAGTGAAAACCAAGGTCGACAACGCGGCATCACTTTCCGGGGTTGACCGGCAAGGTTTGAAGAACGTGCCTGTGGTGCTCGGTGGCGACTGGGAGTTTAACGCGTGGGCCTGTCCGGCTGGTGAATATGGCGATTTCATCATGGTGAATTGGGGGTTCATGCACTCCTACACCTATGCCGCCATGTTCATTGAGGCGCTCGACGAGGCGCGGCAGGCTTCTGAAGCGGGCGAGGCCCGTGGAATCGTTGCGTCGAGCATGATTTGGATGGCGGCCTCTGCTCTCGGGTATGAGGCGCTCCAGTATGATAATCTCTCGCTACCACACAGCGAGCGTGACCGGATTTGGCAAAGCGTTCAACGGCCGTCGGGTCGCCTTGCCCATGCAATTGCGGTGATTGACGCTTTCACGATGCTCCACGAGTGCGGCCACATCGCAAAAGGGCATCTGAAGGCACGGCGGAATTGGCAACTGGACGAAATCCTCACTGCCAAAGACCGAGCGGAACGCCACGAACAGATGCGTGCTTTCGAGTTCGAGGCGGACGCCTTTGCCTGCGATATACTGCGCTCTGTGGATCGGGACGGCAGAGCCTATGTTGAGCCGCTGCTGATACTCTTCTCGATGATGCGGCTATGTGAAGGCCGCTCATCGCCAAGTCTGGTGTCAACTCACCCAGCAGCGGCCGCACGGTTTCGCGCCTGCCTGGAAGCGTTGGGCCAAGACGCCGAGGCAAAGTGCCAATTCCTCGAGATGTTAGTGGAGTTCGTCGTTGATACGTCGAAACGACGGCTGGAGTGGCAAGCAACTCAACATCGAGTCGAACCTCGTGACACTGCGACGTAGAGGAAACCAATGGAAATCGCTGACGCAAAACCTGAAAACATCCCCTCGCAGTTGTGGTCATTGATGGCCGCGTTCCAGTCGTCGCCGTTTCACGTAGCGCCTGAGCGCGAGGCGGAAATGATCCACCTGCGAGACAAGTATGGCATTCGGATTCAGTTGAAGGCGGACGCTAAAGATTGGCTGTTCGAGGAGTTCCGCATTTTTGAACTCAACCGCATCTTTGTTGGGCTGCGTTCTCTCGAACGGCTTTGGGCTTATTGCTACGCCTGCACGGCTATCACCACTGAGCTCCAGAAAGCGGGCGGCGCAGTCGCCGCAATCGAGAACCCGGCAGAATATCAGCTCGCATTCAAACTGTTAGATTGGGCCAGCCAAGAGAAGCTCGCTGACCGCGAGGGGGAGTGGCCGGACTTGCTGCCCGACCCATCCCATGCGGGTGGTTTGGAGCACGTCGAAGCTGCGAACCATTTTTTCGTGATGACCGCGGGAAGATTGTTGTTGCACGAGTTTGCGCACACCGTCCTTCCGCATCACACCGAACAAGGCACTCCGCCTGAGATTCTGAAGCGGGAAGAAATTGAGGCTGATGCGTGGGCAGATGCTTGGATGCTGGACAAATGGAGAGACTACAAGACCGATGAAAAGGTTTTCATCGGTCGCTGCATGGGCATTGCGTTCGCTCACGCGCCGTCGTTGATTTTCGGCATCGACAGGCAAGCAGCGTCGGAAAGCCACCCAAGTCCGATTCAGCGAATTGTCTCGTTCATTGACCGGCATTTGCCGGGAGGAAATCCGAGCGACAAGCGACTCGTTGACCTTCCTTGCGCGTTCTTGCTCGTGATAGCCGGCCACTTGCTGTTCACCAAACAAAAGCAATTTCAGTGGCAGCCGTTGCCACCGACCTACAAGGAATTGTTCACGCGGTTTGAACCCTATTTTCCCTGAACGCCATGCCCCACGCCTATACCGAAGACCAGCTTGTCGAGCAGCCCGCAATCGGGTTGTTCGCCGAGCTTGGCTGGACCACGATGTCGGCGTTGGAGGAAATATTCGGCACACCCTCACCCGGCCTGGCGGCCACCCTCTCCCATCCGATGGGCGAGGGCGCTTCGCTTGGGCGCGAGACGAAGGGCGAGGTGGTGTTGGTGTCCCGATTGCGCGCGGCGTTGGAGCGGCTCAATCCCGCCCTGCCACCCGAGGCCAACACCGCCGCCGTGGATGAATTGACCCGCGACCGTTCGGCCATGAGCCGGTTCTCGGGGTAGATGAACTCGAAAACAAATTAACCCAAGCCATGAACTCTTTTCGCAACCATCGCCTTCGTGACCTCGCCGTGCCGATGAGCACGGCCTGGCTGCTCAATGACATCGCCGAAGCCAAGGGCAGGCAGGAGCTTTACACCCGGCAGTCGCCGCAAGTGTTGAAGGCTCTGCGCGAGATGGCGCTCATCCAAAGCACCGAATCCTCCAACCGCATCGAAGGCGTCACCGTCGCCGCCGACCGTCTGCGTCCGCTCGTCCTGGGCAACACCAAGCCACGTGACCGCTCCGAGCAGGAAGTGCAGGGCTACCGGCTGGCGTTGAACGAAATTCACACCCGGCACGAAAAATTGTCCATCACTCCAGAAGCGCTCAAGCACCTTCATGCCCTTTGCCAGTCAGCCAGCGGCGACGCCGGGCAATTCAAACGCATAGACAATGAAGTGGTCGAACTCCGGCCCGGCGCTGCGCCGGTCATCCGTTTCAAATGCGTTTCCGCGAAGCAAACGCCCGCCGCCGTGGATGAACTTTGCCTGCTCTACCGCCACGCGCTGGACCAGGACAACATTCCGCCGCTCATTGCCATCACCGCGCTGGTTCTCGACTTTCTCTGCATCCACCCGTTCCGTGACGGCAACGGTCGGGTCTCGCGTCTGCTCACGCTGCTGGCGCTCTACCACCACGGCTACGAAGTCGGGCGTTACATCAGCCTCGAGCGTCTCGTCGAGCAGTCCAAAGAGGATTACTACGAAGTCCTCAACCGCAGTTCCCAACGCTGGCATGAAGGCAAACACGAGCTGACGCCGTGGATGAACTTGCTGCTCGCCGTCGTCCGACGTGGCTACGTTGAGTTCGAGGAGCGTGCCGGGCAGGTCAAGGCGCCGCGCGGCGCGAAGACTGATCTGGTTCAGGCCGCAATTGAGGCGCAATCCGGCCCGTTCCGCGTCAGCGACATTCAGCACGCCTGTCCCGGTGTCAGCCTCGACATGATCCGTCAGGTCTTGAAGAATCTTCGCGGTTCAAAGGTTGAGTGCCTCGGACGCGGCCAGAACGCACAGTGGCAAAAGTTGGCAAATGGGTAACAACCCAATTCAATGGGTAATGAATTAGGTATTAACTCGGAAACCAGGTATTAAACTGCGTATTGAAGAGAGGGTATCAACTCATGAATGAGGGTAGTAATGAGGGTATTAAAGCAAAACCGATAATGGACGAAACTCGCAGCCATCCGTGATCGGCCGTGCCTACACCGCAGACCAGCTTGCCGAGCAGCCCGCCATCGGGTTGTTCGCGGAGCTTGTCTATGCGGTCGACCCTGCTTGGCGTCAGCTTCCGCAAGGCGCATTCACCGGACAACTTTTGACCGCGGATTACGCGGATTACACGGATAATAATGAATCTAACAATTTCCTCCCCCATCCGCGCCATCCGCGTAATCTGCGGTTCAAGCCATGCCTGACCTGATTCCATCCTCGCCCGCACCCGGCGGCGAGTTTCTGTTCTACCAGACGGAGGACGGCCGCATCCGGCTGCAAGTGCGCGTCCAGCAGGAGACGGTCTGGCTGTCGCTCAATCAGATGGCCGAGTTGTTCCAGCGGGACAAATCGGTCATCTCGCGGCACATCAACAACGTGTTCGAGGAGGGGGAACTGGTCCGGGAACGAGTTGTTGCAAATTATGCAACAACTGCCGCCGACGGGAAGACCTACCAGGTCGAGTTCTTCAATCTCGATGTCATTATCTCAGTCGGTTACCGGGTGAAGTCGCAACGGGGCACGCAGTTCCGCATCTGGGCCACGCAGCGGCTGCGGGAATACATCGTGAAGGGGTTTGCGATGGATGATGAGCGGTTGAAGCAGCGCGGCGGCGGGAATTATTTCGAGGAGTTGCTGGCGCGCATCCGCGACATCCGGTCGTCGGAGAAGGAGTTTTGGCGGAAAGTGCTGGAGATTTACGCGACGAGCATTGATTACGACCCGAGCGTGGAGGCGTCGCGGGAGTTCTTCGCCACGGTGCAGAACAAAATGCACTGGGCGGCGCACGGCCAGACGGCGGCGGAGGTCATTCATGCGCGGGTGGACGCCGCGAAGCCGCAGGCGGGGATGACGAACTGGGTGGGCGCGAAACCGAGCAAGGCGGAGGCGGTCATCGCCAAGAATTACCTGTCGCCGGAGGAACTCAATGCGCTGAACCGCATCGTGGTGGCGTATCTGGAACTGGCGGAGGTGCAGGCGCTGAACCGGAAGCCGATGTATATGCGGGACTGGATTGCGAAGCTGGATGATTTCCTGCGCCTGGGCGGTCGGGACATTCTCAAGCACGCGGGGAAGATTTCGCACGAGCAGGCGGCGCGGAAGGCGGAGCTGGAATTCGAGAAGTTTCACCGCGCGCAACTCGCTGAGCCGTCACAGGTTGAGAAGGATTTTGATGAAGCCATCAAAAAGCTGCCCGTGCCGAAGCCGGTGAAGCCCGCTAGGAAAAAGAAATGAGTGAGGCGTTTTGCACCTTGGCGTCTTTGCGTGGTAACGAATCAGCGTGCTCGCGCACCGTCGCGGCAGGTCGCGGCAGGTCAGCGTCAATCAGCGGTTGAAAGTTTTGCGTTCCTCGCGTTCTTTCGGGGATTACTTGATCAGTTTGCCGAGTGCGGCCAGCGGCGATTTCACGCGCGCCAGGTAAATCATCGCTGCGATCACGAACGGCTTGAAGCTCGCCTCGCGATACGTCGCGATGCGGTATTTCTCGAACACGCCCGCCGACACCTCGCCCTGCGCGCAGCTCACGCCCGAAATGTCCGCTGGCAGGCAGTGCATGTAGAGCGCCTCGCCGCCGCGCGTGAGCTTCATTTTCTTTTCGTCGCACTCCCAGTTCTTGAAGCGCGCGTTGTTCGCGAGACATTCCTTCTCCAGCGCCTTCAACCCGTCGCGGTCGCCCTTCTGCAACAGCGGCGTGCGACGCTGCATCACGCTGTAAGCCGCCCACGACTTCGGATAAACAATGTCTGCGTCGCGAAACGCGTCCTCCATGCTCGCCACCACTTCAAATTTCCCGCCGCTCGCCGCCGCGTTTTTCTTCGCGACCTCGACGACATCGGGAATCAAACCGTAACCCTCCGGATGCGCGAGCGTCACGTTCATGCCGAAGCGCGTCATCAAGCCGATGATGCCCTGCGGCACGGAGAGCGGTTTGCCGTAGCTCGGCGAGTACGCCCACGTCATCGCGATTTTCTTCCCGCGCAGTTTTTCCAGCGAGCCAAAATGATTCTTCAGATGCGTCAAGTCCGCCATCGCCTGCGTCGGATGATCAATGTCGCATTGCAGATTGATCACGTTGGGCCGCTGATGCAGCACGCCCTTCTCAAAACCTTCCTGCACGGCGGCGGCAACCTCGCGCATGTATTTGTTGCCTTCGCCGAGATACATGTCGTCGCGAATGCCGATGACCTCGGCCATGAACGAAATCATGTTCGCCGTCTCACGCACCGTCTCGCCGTGCGCGATCTGCGATTTCTCCTCGTCCAAATCCGCGAGGCCGAGGCCCAGCGAATTCGCCGCCGACGCGAAGCTGAAGCGCGTGCGCGTGGAGTTGTCGCGGAAGATCGAAATTGCCAGCCCGGTGTCAAACGTGCGGAACGACTTGCCCGCCTTGTGCATCTCGGAAAACAATTCCGCGAGCGCAACGACTGCGCGCAATTCGTCCTCGGACTTTTCCCACGTCAGGAGGAAATCTTTGCCATAGCTGTTGAATTTGAGCTTTTTCAGTTCATCCAGTTGTTTCTTCAGTGTCTTCATAATTGTGTTAAGTAACGGCGGGCCTCTGGCCTGCCGTAGAGCTGGGCATCCTGCCCGGCGGAGAAGTCGTTGCTAATTCTGAAGCTCTCGAAATGTCGGACGCCATTCCGGACGGCAAGATGCCGTCCTCTACGTCAGGCGAGACGCCTGACGCTACACTTCGGCAATGCGGTGCGGCCTTTTCCACTGCATCAATGATCTGCTGATAGCCGGTGCAGCGGCAGAGGTTGCCAGAGATGGCCGCGCGGATTTCCGTCTCGTTGGGATGAGGATTCTGGTCCAGCAAAGCTCTTGCGCTTATCAACATCCCGGGCGTGCAGAATCCACAGTGAACGGCGTCATGATCCAAGAATGATTTCTGCAACGGATCGAGCTTGGCGTTCTGCGCCAGTCCTTCCACGGTTGTGACTTCGCGTCCGGCGATTTGCGACGCGAGGACGAGACAGGAATTCACCGGTTCGCCGTCGAGCAGCACCGTGCATGCGCCGCACTCGCCGATCTCGCAGCCGCATTTCGTGCCGGCCAGGCCCAGATCGTCGCGCAGCAAATCGAGCAGCGTGCGATTGGCGGGAATCGAAAGTGTATGTGAGCGGCCGTTGATGGTTGTGGCAATCGCACACTCGCTTGATGCTCTCCCCGTTTCGCGCTTGATACTGCCGGCTGGTATCGTGGCGCGGGTTTCCAAACCCGCTTGTCGTTGGAATCGCGAGATGCCAGGAGTGTGGTCATGCCCCGCCGACTTGGAAGTCGGCGACACAGCAGGTTTGGAAACCTGCGCCACCAGGCCGCACCGCTCAAGCGCCCGCCGCACGAGCACCGCCAGCACCGGCTCTTTGTATTCCGTGGACCAGCGTCGCCCGGTTTCCTTGATCATCGCCTCCGAGACTTTCTGTCCGGCGGCGGCAAACAATTTCTCCGTCGGCTTCGCGCCGATGAGCATCTGCTCCGCTTCCGTCGCTCGCCTCCAGATGGGAAATGCCGCGCCGGGGACGATGCGCGCATCAACGATTTTTCCGTCTTCGCCCGTTTCAAGCATCGCAGCGACGCTCAGTCGGGCAATGAAGAGCGCGTTGCGCCGGCCGAGCTTGATGAAAGCGCTGTGTGCGTTCGGCGGGCGCTTGGAAAAGCGTATGGCGGTGAGCAATTCGTCCGGTCGCGCCTTGGTTTGGTAGGGTTTGAGGAACAAACTGGCGAGTTCCATTTCGCGGCAGCCTGTCTTCGATTGCAGCGTCACCGTCGCGCCCAACGCGATCAGCGGCGGAACGGTGTCGGCGCAGGCGGCGGCGTTCATGATGTTGCCGCCGACTGTTCCGCGATTCCGGATCTGCAGCGAGCCGATGGATGCCGTGGCCGATACGAGAAGCGGCGCGAATTTCCGCAACGCTTCCGAGCGCATCAACTCGCTGTGCGTGGTCAGCGGCTTGATGACAATGGCGTCGTTCGATTCAACGATGCCGCTCAACTCGCCCACGCCTGAAACATCCACGACAACTTTCGGCAGCTTTGCCGAAGTGCGGCGGAACTCGATCAACAAATCCGTTCCGCCGGCGAGAACCGTGGCATCCGCACCGTGCTCGGCGAGGACGTCGCACGCCTCGGCGATGGTCTCTACGGCGATGTAGTCAAACGGTTTCATTTCACATCGGGTCGAATCTTGCAGGAATCGGTCAGCACCACTTCGTTTTGGAGCGAGCCGCGCTCACCTTTCCGCGACAGCTTGTGCCCGAGCAGCACGCGCTCCAGCGTGGCCGGGATTTCGCAGATGCGCCTGCCGGTGGCGTTGCAGATCGCGTTGACGATGGCCGGCGCGGCGATTTCGTTCGTCGGTTCGCCCACGGATTTCGCGCCAAACGGCCCGGCTCCATCTTCGTTTTCGACGATGATGCCCGTGATTTTCGGAACGTCCATCAAGGTCGCGATCAAATACTCATCGAAGTTGACTTGCTTCGGCACGGCGTCCTCGAAATCGAATTCCTCCAGCAGGCCGTAGCCGAGTCCCATCACCACACCGCCGTAGAACTGCCCGAGCACCGCGTTCCGATTGATCGCTTTGCCGACATCATGGCAGGAGACGAAGTTGACGACGTCCACCTTGCCGGTTTCGGTGTCCACTTCCACTTCCGCCACGTTCGCGCCATAGACGAACGTGAAGTAGGCCTCGCCCCGGCCTTCTGCCTCGTGCCAGGAAGTAGGCGGTGCTTTGTGCCAGCCGAAGCCGAACATCGGCTTGCCGCGGCGGAAACACTCGGCTGCCACCTCGGCAAACGACGCCAGCCGCCGGCCGCTGGCTTTCTCGACCAAAGAATTGTCCGCGAACTCGCAGCGTTCCTGGGTCACTTTCAACATATCGGCGGCAACACTGAGCATGATTTCTCGGACAATCTCCGCCGCCTTCTTGGCCGCCGAGCCGCCCATGATCGTTCCGCGCGACGCCACAGTCGGGCCGGAGTCGGGTACGCGGCTGGTGTTCGTGTTGAGGAATTGGATGCGGTCCATCGAGATGCCGAGCACTTCGGCGGCGATCTGCGACATCTGCGTCTGCGCGCCCTGGCCCATGTCGGTGATGCCGGAGGAAACGATCACGCTGCCGTCAGTCTGCGCGGAGACGATCGTGCCAGCGGCGTCCACGCCTTCCGCGCCGAGCGACACGCCGCGGTAGCTGCACGCCAATCCGATGCCGCGCTTCTTGGGCGCGTTCGGGGCGGAGCGATGTTGTTTCCACTTCGATTTAAAATCAGCGGCTTCCGTGGCTTTCGTCAGCACTTCCATCAGGCTGACCGTGTGCGTGAGCCGTTGACCGGTGGCCGTGACTGCGCCGGTCTTGAAGCCGTTTTGCAACCGGATTTCCAAGGGGTCTTTGCCGACTTTCTCCGCCAACTCGTCCATCATGGATTCGATGGCGAAGTTCACCTGCGGCGAACCGAAGCCGCGCATCGCGCCGGTGTAGTTGTTGTTCGTATAGACGGCGAACACGTCGGTCTTCACGTTCTCGCAGTAGTATGGACCGGTCGCCTGCACCACCGACCGCCACGTGACGAACGGACTCATCGAGGCATACGCGCCGCCGTCGGCGATGCAACGGATTTCCATCGCGGTGATCGAGCCGTCCCGTTTCGCGCCCCACTTGTAATCGAGGACGTAGGGATGGCGCTTGTACGATTCGAGCATGGATTCCTCGCGGGCATTGACCATCTTCACTGGTTTGCCGGTGGCGAGCGCGAGCAGCGCGGCGCGGCAGCACATCGCCGTCATCACTTCGTCCTTGCCGCCGAACGAGCCGCCGAGCGTCGCCTGAATGATCTGCACGCGGTTGAGGTCGAGCTTCAGCGCGGCGGCGACCGGGCGGCGGCTGGAAAAGAGGTTCTGCACGCTGCCGGTGATGACCACGCCGCCGTGCTCGGCGGGTTCGGCCAGCACCGATTCCGGCTCGAGGTACGAGTGTTCGACGAATTGCGTCTTGAACTTCCGCTCGATGACGAAATCGGCTTGGGCAAATCCTTTCTCGATGTCGCCCTTGCGGACCTTGTGATGGACGAACGTGTTGTCGTCGCCGTGGATTTTGGGCGCGTCCGGCTGGAGCGCGGCTTCCGGATCGGAAACGACGGGCAGCGGGTCGTAATCAACAACAATCCGCGTCAGCGCCTCTTCCGCGATCTCCTTGGTTCTGGCGGCAACCAGCGCCACGCCGTCGCCGAGGTAACGGACCTTGTCCACCGCGAGGATGGCCTGGTTTTTCACCACGACGCCGAAGACCTTCTCGCCGGGAATGTCTCGCGCCGTGAGAACGGCCTCGACGCCGTCGAGCTGTCGGGCTTTCGACGTGTCAATGCGGCGGATGCGGGCGTGCGGATACTTCGACCGGAGAACCTTGCCGTAAAGCTGATGCCCGGCGTTGTAGTCGGCGGCAAACTTTGCCCGTCCAGTCACCTTGCCGAAGGCGTCAACGCGCCAGCATTTTTGATCTGGCTTCGTCATGGACGGGCTCCCTTCCTGTTTTCATGGG
>Ga0315289_10010791_pt1 | contig 13026 bp, 11 predicted proteins | sample YL17G11_40_MG_FD_203452 | JGI IMG/M metagenome (GOLD analysis project Ga0315289, IMG submission 203452) | Sediment microbial communities from Yellowstone Lake, YNP, Wyoming, USA - YL17G11_40 | ecosystem: Environmental > Aquatic > Freshwater > Lake > Sediment | place: USA: Wyoming | collected...
GCAATTGGCTCACTGCAAGCGTGAGCCGGTCAAACCGAATCAAAACCCCACTTCACAAGTCATGTAAAAACCGCCTCCAACTGAATCGTTCCGGCTAAGCAAGCTGAACTTTTTAGCGGCCTCCTGAATGCGGCCGCCACTGACCAGCGCCGCGGTCACGCGGAAAGTTGCGTTTGGTCTCACTGAAAACCAGTTTACCAGTTAGATCTTCACCTTGAACTGTTCGCCCTTTTTCAGTGACAGCGCGAACGCGGCGAGCAACTGCGGAATCATCTCCAAGTCTTTCAAGCTCACGACCTCCACCGGCGAGTGCATGTAACGGTTGGGCAGGCTGATGAGCGCGCTGGCAATGCCGCCGCGCGTCCAGAAAATCGCGTCCGTGTCCGTGCCGCTCGTGTTCGACATCGCTTCGTGCTGCAGCGGAATCTTTTTCGACTTCGCCACCGCCTCGATGCGGGCCACGACCTCGGGATGATTGCAGCCGCCGTGCGTGATGGTCGGGCCTTTGCCGATTTTCACGTTGCCGTGCTGCGGTTTGCTCACGGTCGGATAATCCGTGGCGTGGGTCACGTCCACCACCAGCGCCACGTCCGGCTTGAGCGAGTAGGCAATCTGCCGCGCGCCGAGCAGGCCGACTTCTTCCTGCACGTTCGAGACGGCGCAAACTTCGGCCTTGAGCTTGGATCCCGCAGCGCGGGACGGCTGGAGCAATCGCAAGGCTTCCGCCACGGCGAACGTGCCGATGCGGTTGTCGAACGCGCGCGCCACGGCCAAATCGTTTCGCAGCAATTCAAACTCGTCAGCCAGTGTGATCGAATCGCCGATTTGCACCAGCTTCTCCGCGTTTTTGCGGCTCGCGACGCCGATATCGATAAACAAATCGTGAATCTTTGGCGGCTTGGGTTCTTTCTCCTCCTTCATTAAATGTGGCGCGACGTTGCCAACGACACCTTTGAGCGGGCCGTTGCGGGTGTGGATGACAACGCGCTGGGCCTTGGTAATGGCCGCGTCCACGCCGCCCATCTTGCGGACGTAAATGAAACCGTCGTCGTCAATGTAATTCACGGCCATCGCGATTTCGTCCGCGTGCCCGGCGAGCATCAGGCGTGGCGCACCGCCTTTGTTCAACACAGCCACACAGTTGCCGTAAGCGTCGGAGAAGGTCTCGTCAGCGAATTGTTTGGCGTAATCGAGCCAGACGCGCTGGCCGCGGACTTCGTGGCCGACGGGGCTGGGGGTGTTGACAAGCGTCTTGAGAAAACTCAGCGATTGGTCGCGCATGACGGCAAGATAAAAAGTCGAGGGTCGAGAGTCGAGGGTCCAGTGTCAGCGTTTGGAGTTCCGGCTTCAGCGGGCCTCAGCCGCTTGACCCGGATACTTCGCAAATTGGTCGCTTGGTCGAAGCCAACTCTCATTAACATCCCGCTTCAGCCCGGAAATCTCACACGCGGCTCGAATGGCCGACGGCGTGTAGCCGCAATCCCGCACCGGCGGGATTGCGATTCTGGGACCGACGTTGTGCTGGCCCGGCCTGCCTGCCGGCAGACAGGCGCGAACTAAAGTTCGCGGCTACAGCGTGTGAAATTTCACAGCTAAAACATGCACACCGAACTGTCGCGGTTTCATGCTCATCGCCGACGATTCGGGAAAATCTTTCAGCTCCCGATTCGTGCTTGACGCCCAGCCCGGTTGTGGTTGGATTGCCGCCGATGAAAGCGAAATTTTCCTTATTGGTTGGCGCGGTCGTGCTGTCAGTACTGGCGGTCGGTTGCGTCAAGACGGTCAACGACAGACATACCACCGCATGGCCTCTCGTCTCTGACAAAGCCCAGGCACGCTATGAACGGTCAGTCAACCAGGTTTTCGATGCGGCCAAGACTGTCATGGCCCGCAACGGGGTTCTTTCCCGGGAAACGACCTTGCTGGGCGGCACCAACACGGTCCGTTGCCTTGAAGGCAAAGTGAGTCAGCGGACGGTGTGGATCCGGGTGGAAGCGGTTGACCCCACCGTCACCGCCTTGACCGTGCAGGCGCGCACCAAGGGCGGCGGAACGGATCGGCCCTTGACGCACGAACTGGACAAGCAGATCGCGCTGGAGTTGGCGCGCTAACGCTTCATTTTCAGCCCGAGGCGTTGTTCGTAGGAGCCAAGCGGCACGGCTTGGCTCTGTTCTTTGGCCTTGAACTCCAGGCGCAGCCGGTCAAGCCGATTCCGGGCCACCTCTGCGACGGTTGATTGCGGATACAGATCCGCAATGGTTAGCAGCGTGGTGCGCACGGTGTCGTAGTCCAGCCCGCCCTTGATCTGCAAATCGGCCAGCAGGTTCAGCCAATGCGCCACGTGCTGGGGCGAGTCTTGGCGCAGTTGCATCAACTGCTGAAGTTGGTCGGTCGCCAAGTCCAGCCGCCTGAAATGCTCCGCGTAAAGCACGGCCAGCTTCTCGCGCGCCTCCATGTCGAGCGGGTGCTGCTCCAAATGCTTCACGTAATCCTCAGCCAGCTTTTGCGGGTCTGGTTCGTGCGGCCTGAAGCGGCTCAGGTCTTTCTCCAACCCGAGATACTCGACCTCATGCGGCACGGGGACCGTCTTGGGATCGTGCGCGGCCAACAAATGCTCCGGCTCGGCCAGGTGCGCGAGGCGCTGCGTCGCATACAGCGCAAACTCCGTGTCCGGAAACCGCGTCTGGATTTTCCCCAGCGCGTGCCTGGCGGCCTCGACGTTCTTGCTGAGATGCAGATGCCAGTCGGCGAGTTGGTTCATGGCGGCGGCCACCTGGGCCGCCGCGCGCTTCGGCTGGTCGCAAAAGCGGTTCAACAACGTCTCCGCGCCGGCCAGATCGTTCAGGTTTTCCGCCTGAATGGCCGCCAGGAGCAATGTCCCCTCGAGGTCATTGGGAAACTTGTCGAGTTGCTTTCGTGTTTCGGCCACCGCTTCAAGATATTGCCCCCGGTTGCGCTTGGCGCGCGCGATCGAATAGGCCGGGCGCAACTCCGGTTCCACGTCTCCGCCGTCGTACAGGCTGGTGATGGGTTTGATCATCCAGCGCCCGATGTTCGGTGTCCAGAGCATTGATAGAATGATTCCGCAGAAAACGACGATGAACGGCGCAAAGGGACCGGCAATCGGAATGGACAAGAGGCAGAGGACAACCAACGGGACAGAGAGGATCCATTTCGCGACCAGCCAGATTGGATTATCCCGGCTGCGCGTCAGCCAGCGAAACAGGATTGCGCCGATTAGCAGAACAAAAGCCAGAACGATAATCGCGCCACGGATGATCTCGTAATTCCGGTTCATGGCGAGGTCTGGTCACACAATCTGCCGGCGGCCATGCAAATGCAAGCCGCATCAGCGCGGCGATGCGAATCCTTGTAGCCGCCAACTTCAGTTTGCGCCGGGTGTGGCATTCCTCAACGCGATCTGAAAATCGCGGCTACAGACCGCAGCTATAGGAATCCTCAACCGTTCCACCTACGGCGATAACGGCTCGGACTACTCCGGCTGCAAATCGAACTCCATGACCGTCTGCGAACCAGTCTTCAGATTGCGAATCCGCATCTCGCGCAACTCCCAGCGGCCTTTGACCTTCTTGAATCCCTTCGGCTCACATTCCTTGAACAGTTTGTTGTGCTGGTCGTAAGCCTCGGCGCGGACGATGCCGTCGGTCTCGTTGTCAATCCACGACACGACGCGGGCATAGCCGTTGGTGGTCGGCGCGGGGTTGACGCTCTCCAGCACCTTGCAGGCCCGGCCGCGGCGCATCTCGCTCTTGAGGACGCGCTGCTCGGGCCAGCGCAGAAATTCCATGCCCAAATCCCCCACCCATAAGTCCGAGCCAGCAAACGGAATCGTCGTGCCGTCGCCGGACAAATCGAGGAACCGGTTGGTTTGCCCGGACGGACGGGCAAAACTTTCAAGCCGATAGAGGTTGGGTTGGTGTTCCCTGTGAACGACCGTAAGCGAGATGGCTCTTACCCCATTGGTCGTGAACGCAAAATAGGCCGTCTGCCAGTTGGTCGGAGTAATGGTTGTTTCGATTCGAACGGGAATCTCGCCGCGCCAGCCTTTGGCTTCCCTTTTTTTCATCACCCCGCTGTTGGTAAAACTTTCCGCCGGAATCTGGGACAGTAAATCGGCAACAAGCGCGCGTCCTTCAAGCTCCGCCCTGGATGGTTCCGCCGCAAGCGACGACAGAACGAGCGCAAACAAAAGCGCGCCAAGCGTGAAGAAGGATTTCACGAACAGTAGTTCGCAATCCGTGCCCTTGAACCAGAACCCGTTTGGTGTCCACGCTTTAGCGTGTCCGCAGCGTAGCAGCCTAAAGGCTGGACACCGAACATCCTCGGTAGGCCCATGCGTAGATTCCATGAGCTGGGACTTGCGAACTGCGCCGATGACCCGCGCCATCCCCTCACCCGGCCGGAGGCCTCCCTCTCCCTCTCGAAGGGGGAGAGGGACAGGGTGAGGGGGCCGTTTGAGGTTCGCTCCTGAAAAAGGGGCGTGGGTGGACAGCCGGGAAATCATTTCGGAGACAGGGCCAGTCGGATGACCTGCGCGATGTGATGCACGAAATTCACCTTGATCTTTTTGCGCGCCTCGGCCGGCACTTCGAGCCAGTCCGACCGGTTTTGTTCCGGGAGAATGACGCGCTTGACGCCGAAGCGAACCGCCGCCAGGACCTTTTCCTTCACACCCCCGACCCGCAGCACCCGCCCGCGCAAGCTGATCTCGCCCGTCATGGCGATGTCCGACCGCACGCACCGTCGCGTGAGCAGCGACGCCAACGCCGCCACGATGGCGATGCCCGCGCTCGGACCGTCCTTGGGCGTCGCCCCCGCCGGCACGTGGATGTGGAAGTCATGCTTGCTGTAGTCGGCGAGGTCTATTCCCAGCGCTTTGGACTGGCTGCGCAGGTAGCTGACGGCGGTTTGGGCGCTTTCCTTCATCACCTCGCCCAATAAACCTGTCAACAGCAGGTGCCCCTTGCCCGGCATGCGCGTCACTTCGACGAAGAGAATTTCGCCGCCGACCGGAGTCCAAGCCAGGCCCGTGGCGATGCCGAATTCCTTGATCTTCTCCGCGGTTTCGGAAACGAAACGCGCGTGGCCCAGGAACCCGATGAGCTTGTCCGGCTCGAGCGTCAGCGGTTTGAGTTGGCCGTCGCGACTGACGATTTTGCGCGTGGCCTTGCGCGTGAGCGCCGCAATCTCCCGTTCCAATTGCCGCACCCCCGCTTCGCGCGTGTAATCCTGAATCACGCGGCGCAGCGTTGCGTCCGGGAATTTCACGCTGCTGCGGTTCAGTCCGTGTTCTTCGAGTTGGCGCGGCACCAGGTAGCGCTTGGCGATCTGCAGTTTCTCCGATTCCGTGTAGCTGGGCAGTTCGATGACTTCCAAGCGGTCGCGCAGCGCGGGATGAATCGGCTCCAGCCAGTTGGCCGTGGTAATGAACAGGACGCGCGACAGATCGAACGGCAAATCCAGATAATGATCAATGAAGTTGTTGTTTTGCGCCGGGTCGAGCACCTCCAGCAACGCCGCCGCCGGGTCGCCGCGAAAATCCGAGCCGACCTTGTCGAGTTCATCGAGCATGATCACCGGGTTGCGGCTTTCCACGCGGCGCAGCGTCTGAATGATCCGCCCGGGCAAAGCGCCAACGTACGTCCGGCGATGGCCGCGGATCTCGGCTTCGTCCCGCATGCCGCCGAGCGAAAAGCGCGCGAACTTCCGGCCCAGCGCTTCGGCGACGCTCTTGCCCAGCGACGTTTTGCCCACGCCCGGCGGACCGACCAGGCAAAGAATCGGCCCCTTGATCTGTTTGCGCAGTTTGAGCACGGCCAGAAATTCCAGCAGGCGGTCCTTGACCTTGGTCAGGCCGAAGTGTTGCTCGTTCAGAATGCGTTCGGCCTCGGCCAGATCGAGTTTGTCTTCGGTCTCCTTCTCCCACGGCAGGCTGAGGATCCAGTCGAGATAATGCCGCGACACGCCGTATTCGGCGGCGGCGGGCGGCATTTGCTGGAGCCGCTCCAGTTCTTGGACGGCGACCTTACGGGCCTCGGCGGGCATGGCCGTCTTCTCGATCTGCTCGCGCAGATTTTTGATTTCGCTGGCGGCGGTGTCCACCTCGCCCAACTCGCGCTGAATCGCGCGTAACTGTTCGCGCAGGAAGAAATCACGCTGCGTCTTGGAAATGGAAGTGGCGACTTCGCTCTGGATTTTCGAACTGAGCGCCAGCACTTCGTGCTCGCGATGGAGCAGCGGCAGGAGGCGCTGCAACCGCTCCTTGACCGAAACCGTCTCGAGCAAGTGTTGCCGCTCTTCGAGGCTCAGGTTGAGATTGAAGGCGATCAGGTCGGCGAGTTGACCCGGATTTTCGGAATTCAGCGCGATCACCTTGTCCTGCTCGGTCAGGGCCGGGGAGAGCTTGATGATTTCCTGAAACTGATTCTGGGCGTTGCGCGCCAGCGCCTCCAGTTCCACCGACTGTTCCTTGACGTCCTTGCAAACCTCGAATCGCGCCCGCAGATAAGGCGTCCGTGTCTCGTACTCCTTGATGTGGATGCGCCACAACCCCTGCACCAGCACGCGCACGGTGCCGTCTGGGAACTTCAGCATCCGCAGCAAACGCACCGCGCAACCCGTTTCATAGAGGTCTTCCGGGGCGGGGCTTTGCACGTCCGGCTTGCGCTGCAGCACCACGCCCAACAGCCGGTCGCCCCCCACCACGTCGTCAATCAACTGGATGCTGTCCGCCGTCTCGACCAGCAGCGGCGCGATCTGGGCGGGAAAAATGACAATGTCCGACAGGCCGAGAATCGGCAGGACTTCCGGCAACGAACGGCTGGAGATGCGCGCAGACTCGCCCTCGGGACCCCCGCCGGCGCTGGAGATGCTGACAAACTCCGTGTCGGGCGAGACCATCGTCGTGTCAATCTGATGATTCGATGCCACGCCGGGTGAAAAGTTCAGGCCGCGCTAACTGTTCGCTGTGACAGTGACCTTGGTGTGTTTGGGCTTCGGCTGTGCCGCCAGCGGCACGTCAATGCGCAAAAAACCGTTAAGATAAGCGGCCTTGGCCTGGTTCAAGTCGTAACCCGGCGGCAGTTCCAGAATGCTTTCGAAGGGGCCGTAGCTGATATTCATCACCAGGAAACTGCATTTGGGGGCGCGGCAGCAATCCGGCCGCTCACCGCGGATGCGGATGCGGTTGCCTTCGACGGTGATCTCCAAGTGCTCGCTCCGCATACCGGCCAGTTCCACCTTGATTACCAAACCGTGGTCGGTGACGTAAACGTCGGTGTTCGGTTCCCAATGTGCCCGCATGTGACCATCGGGGCCGGTGACGACGGAAGATTGCGAAACGAAAAAAGACGAACTGACTTTGCTGATGGCCATTTTGGGAAATGTTATCTGACGGTTTTCAAAACGCAAGCGGGCTTATCGCCATTTCATCAATACCTGGGGACGCTCACCTTTTTTGGCGCGGTACACAATTGAGTTCGCGGGCACGGACTGGCCGGGCGAAGAACACCCACAAGGCGTGCCGCGCGCAAAACGGAATTTGCGCCGGCGCAGTCTGCGCCGCGCGAAAACTGCTGCGGTGGCCGCCACGATCCCCAAGGAAGCAACCTGTTGCCAGTCCATGTCCGAACATAACTCCAATCAGCCGCACTGCAACAGATGTTTTTTCCGAATGTCCGCCGCCCGAAAGGACCCGCGGCGGCACTAAGAGCCTGTCTGAAAAATGTAGCGGTGGGCGTCCCGCCTGCCGTAGAGGGCGGCATCTTGCCGCCCGGAAAAACCGCTCACATTACGGTAACGCTCCGATTTCACAAGGTTGGCTGTAGGGCGACGTTTTTACCGCCGGGCTGGAAGCCACGGCTCTACGTCACCCAAGATGGGTGACGCTACCATTTTCAGACAGGCTCTAAGCTTGTTTCTGGCCGCGAAATGCGCTGTTGCGCGCAACGGAGAACTTTGCTACAAGAGCCAAGTCCGGTGCGGGTGTGGTTCAGTGGCAGAATGCGGGCTTCCCAAGCCTGAGATGAGGGTTCGATTCCCTTCACCCGCTCCAATTTGTTCGAGCGAGGCCACTGCCAAGGACGTAGTTTCTTTCCACCATGTTTTCCAACCGAGTCCGTCGTGACGGAGGTTGACATTCACGGGGCAAGTTCTACCCTGCGAACAATCTACCTAGCCGCGCTTCCCACAGACGCGCGTTCGTGGGAAGCAGGTGGAGCAACGAAAAGCACAACATGATAAGTTATGAACTCAAAAGACCTGTTCGCGTTGTCCCTGCGGATTGTTGGAGTGTTGGGGATCACGTACGTCATCCGCAACTGCGTGAGGGTGACATCAACAGACGCATTCTATCTGGTCTTAAGACTGGTCTATGTGATCATCGGTCTGTACCTGATACGCGGCGCTCCCATGCTGGTGAAATTCGCCTATCCGGAGAAAGGTGGCGAAGCCACCACGCCCAAAAAGTGAACGCGGCATAAGGCCGGTCATTGCGGCAGGGGCCTTTCTAACTGCCAGTCGGATGCGGTGGTGACGTTTTGCTTTGCAGCCTCTCGCATCGGCATCTAACCCGGAAATGTTACACGCGGCCCGAATGGCCGACGGCGTGTAGCCGCAACCTTTAGGTTGCGATTCTTGGACAGACGTTGTGCCGGCCCGGCCTGCCTGCCGACAGACAGGCGCGAACTAAAGTTCGCGGCTACAGCGTGTGAAATTTCACGGCTGACTTCAAGCTTCGCCACACCGTGGCCCCTGTCGTTGCTGTGCAGCCTTGGACAGTTCGACCTCGCCCTTACTCCACCACCTTCAGCGCGCTCAGCGCATCCTTGAAATCCTCCGGCCACGGGGCTTCGAAGCTGAGCTTTTTGCCGGTGCGAGGGTGAATAAAGGTCAGCTTCCACGCGTGGAGCATCTGGCGCGGGGCGCAGTACTGAGTCAGTTCTTCGAGCCGCCGGTTCTGGCGGTTGCCGTAGGTGAGATCGCCCACCACCGGGAAACCGATGAACTGGAAATGCACGCGAAGCTGATGCGTGCGTCCAGTGTGCAGCAACGCCTCGACCAGCGTGGCCTCGCGCAGGCGTTCCAGCACCCGGTAGCTGGTGCGCGCCTCGCGCCCGGTGTCGTCGCGCACGGCCATGCGTTTGCGATGCGTCGGGTGGCGCGCAATCGCGGCGCGGATTTCGCCCCGGTCGCGTTGCATCACGCCGCAGACGATGGCGTGGTAAATCTTTTCGAGCTTCCGCCCCGAAAATTGCGCCGAGAGCGCCAGGTGCGCCGCATCCGTCTTGGCCACGACCAGGCACCCGCTGGTTTCCTTGTCGAGCCGGTGGACGATGCCGGGTCGCGCCACGCCGCCGATGCCGCTCAGTTGGCCGGCGCAATGATGCAGCAGCGCGTTGACGAGGGTGTGCTGCTCGTGCCCGGCGGCCGGATGCACCACCAGGCCCGGCGGCTTGTTCAGCACCAGCAAACAGTCGTCCTCGAACAGGATGTCGAGCGGGATTTGTTCCGGTTGCGCCTCCGCCGGGCGCGCCTCCGGCCAATGCACCTCGATGACCTCGCCAGCGCGCGGATGGTGCGTGGGCTTGACCGTCCGGCCGTTTACTTTGATTTCACCTTCCTCAATCAACCGTTGGATGGCGCCGCGCGACACGGCTGGAAACTGCCCGCGCAGGAAGACGTCGAGGCGTTCAGCGGAGAGGGTTTTCTCGACGGTCAGGGTTTCGGTGCGGTTGGACATTAGCAGGTAGTTTGGGACTTCGGGCATCCTGTTCTTAGTTCAGGCTGCGACTTCATGGTGTTGTGTCCGGTGGGTCTGTAACCATCCACCAGAAGTCCGCAGATAACTCGAACGGATTGTGAAACAGACGAACGCGTGACAAACAGTGCGCGGGCAACTCATACGCTTCTATAGCTGCCACAGCCCCGGGTACTGAGGGCAACCACTGGAGACGGCCGCTGTCACCGGTGTGTCGTTTCAAGGCCGAAATCAAACCGACCGAAAGTACATAGAAGCAGAAAAGCGTGGCGGCAGCGCCAGCAACCGCAGGGACTCGATAGGAGCGCCTGCTTCGACTTATTTGCGAACTTGTCTCCATGCTGAACCGGCTTTCGATGAAACCCGACTTTACGATGAAGAGCCGGCCGGCTTGCCCACATGTTCGCTCCGCCAGGTGTTGTAGAAGACCAGCGCGACGCCGATGCAGATGGCGCTGTCGGCGACGTTGAAGGCCGGGAACCCGATTTCGCCGCCGCTGCGTCGCGGCAGGTAAAAGTAAATGAAGTCAATCACGTGTCCGACGCGCAGCCGGTCAATCAGGTTGCCCACGATCCCGCCGAAGATGAGGCCGAAGGCGATCTGGCCGGGCAGCGACCGCGAGTCGAAGTGATGCCGGCTCAGGAACAGCACCAGCAACGCCAGCAAGGCGATACCGGCGAGCAATTCGTTGTTGCCTCGGAACAAGCTCCACGCCGCGCCGGTGTTGCCCCAGTGGACGAACTTGAAAAAGCCGTCCACAACGACCTTTTCCTGCGCGTAGCCGAGAAACTGCAGCACCAGTTCCTTGGTCAACTGGTCCGCGGCCAGCACCGCCAGCGCAATCAGGGCGATGCGGCGGTTCGGTGTCCCAACGATGGCACTCAAGGCTTTCATGCTGCCAACTGGTGTGATTTTGAAGGTTGCCGCTCCAAAAACAACGCATTTCAACGGGTTTTCATCCGCGTGGACACGGCGGAAACGGGCGTATCTTGGAAGTACCACCAGCGAAGTGGGGCAGCCGTCTCGGCTGCCATTGGCCCGGCGACCGTCTCGGTTGCCAGATCAGCGCCGGCCACAGGCGAGGTTCGGCGGGCGGGACGCTCGCCGGGACGGTCGCAGGCGGGACGCCTGCGCCACCAGTGGAGGTACTTCCAAGATGCGCCCGGCGGAAACCCGCTGCCTGCGTTTGAAATTGCCAAAGGCGCTTGCCGCCATTACTTTGGCGACATGCTGGCAGAACTGAACAGGACGACAACGTTTTAGCGTCCACGCAACCGCTGTGGACGCCAACGCCTCTGACCAATCGTCCGGGGCGTTTTTATTTGCTGAATTGAACCGCAGATAAACGCAGATGAACGCAGATGACTTTCCAGATTTGCAGTCCGGCAGAGCCGAGGCTTTCCCATGCAAAGAGGAAACTCATGCAATCATCGGTTGCGCTTTCGAGGTCCTGAACGAACTGGGGCATGGTCTGAATGAGAAGCTTTACGAGAACTCTCTGGTCGTGGAGTTCAAGCGCAGGAGCATCGCTTTTGACCAGCAACGCCGATTCGAGGTTCTCTACAAGGGTGAATTCGTCGGCGAGTTCATCCCGGACTTGATCGCTTTCGGGAAAGTCGTCGTGGATGCCAAGTGCATTGACCAGATCACCGACCACGAACGCGGACAGATGCTGAACTACCTCCGCATCGCCAAGCTACCCGTCGGCCTGATCTTGAATTTCAAACACGCGAAGCTGGAATGGGAACGAATTGTCTTAACAACCGCAGATAGACACCGATGAACGCGGATAAGAAACGAATTACTTGGCTGACGGAGTTCGCAAAGCCGTTAGCAGTCTTTTGCCTTCGTCAAGACCGCGGCTTTTCCGCCGCGAAAAATCTGCGTTCATCTGCGTCCATCTGCGGTTAAACTTTTTGAGTTATGGAAAACGAACGCAAAACGCTCGACGACCGCGCGAAGATGACCGACTTGGAGCGCCTCCGGCACTCCGCCGCCCACGTCATGGCCAACGCCATCGTCAAGCTCTGGCCCGACGCCCAGTTCGCCTACGGACCGCCCGTCGAGAACGGCTTTTACTACGACCTCGAATGTTCCCACCGCATCTCGCCGGAGGATTTCCCGAAGATCGAGGCCGAGATGAAGGCCATCATCAAGGCCAACCAGCCCTTCGAGAAACTCGTCGTCACGCGCGAGCAGGCGGTCGCTGACGCGCAGGCGGGAAGGCTTGGGGCGTTGGGCGCGAGGGGCGAGCCGTCAAAGTTCAAGATCGGCAACCTCGCGGACATCCCCGAGGGCGAGCCGATTTCCTATTTCAAGAACGGCGATTTCATTGACCTGTGCGCCGGGCCGCACGTGATGCGCACCGGCAACATCGGCGCGTTCAAGCTCACCACCGTGGCCAGCGCCTACTACAAGGGCGACGAGAAAAACCCGCAGCTCCAGCGCATCTACGGCACGGCGTTCAAGAACAAGACACAACTCGACGAGTATTTCAAGATGCTCGAGGAGGCGAAGCGCCGCGACCATCGCAAGATCGGCGCGGAGATGGGGCTGTTCGCGATTGACACCGAATACGTCGGGCCAGGCATGCCGCTGTGGCTGCCCAAGGGCACGGTGCTCGTCGAGGAGCTGGAGAAGCTGGCCAAGGAAACCGAATTCGCCGCCGGCTACGTCCGCGTCCGCACGCCGCATCTGGCCAAGGAGAAAATGTATAAAACCTCCGGCCACCTGCCGTATTACGCGGAGAGCATGTTCCCGAAAATGGAAATGGACGAACACCGCGCCGACCGCAAGGAAATCGAGGAACGCATCGCGGAACTGGAAAAACAGCTTTCCGACTACGCGAAGAAAATTGCCGAACGCAAGTCTGGAAATTAATCTGTTTGGAAACCAAACAATGGCCCCTAACAATCAACCCAAAGGAGCAACAATGAATTTACGATCTTTCTTTAGCCGACTCTGCCACTCTCCAATTCCCCGCCGCGCCGCCGCCGCGCTGGTCGCGCTGGCTTTGAGCAGCCTTGCCTTCTGCGGCGAGATTCATGACGCGGCTACGAGTGGCGACCTGGAAAAGGTAAAGACGCTGCTCAAAAACAATCCTGATCTGGTTTTCAGCAAAGACAACTTCAACAACACGCCTTTGCACGCGACGGCGGATAAGGGACACAAGGACGTGGCGGAACTGTTGCTGGCCAACCATGCCGAGGTCAATGCCAAGAACGACAACGGTCGGACGCCTTTGCACG
>Ga0315289_10010794_pt1 | contig 13025 bp, 13 predicted proteins | sample YL17G11_40_MG_FD_203452 | JGI IMG/M metagenome (GOLD analysis project Ga0315289, IMG submission 203452) | Sediment microbial communities from Yellowstone Lake, YNP, Wyoming, USA - YL17G11_40 | ecosystem: Environmental > Aquatic > Freshwater > Lake > Sediment | place: USA: Wyoming | collected...
TTCGCTCCAGGAAACCGGTATTACCATTAACAATTACTGCGCCGTGGGAGGTGGGAGCAAGTCCGACGCGTGGATCCAGCTCTCTGCGGACCTCCTCGGGCAGCCGATTAGCCGACCGGTGATCACGGAAGCCGGCGCCATGGGCTCGGCCATCATGGCCGGGGTGGGCAGCGGCGTCTTCCCCGACTACCCTTCCGGCGTGCAGGCAATGGTCAGGTTGGAAAGGACATTTGTCCCCGACCCTCTCCGGCAGGAATGTTACAGGGCCCGATACGAGGAGTACCGCCGGCTCTATACGCTGCTGAAAGGCAGCCTGAATACCTTCCACCGCGCCAACCACCTGGGTGCAGCGTGATCCTTTCGCTAGGGGAAGGGCCCTCGCTTGATGGTGGACAGCTAGTCTACTGCCGGAAATGCGGGAAGACATCGGTCGACAGCCTCATCCTAAGGAGTTGAACATGAATTCCCTGAAAGACGGTCCGCGTTCGATGTTGTTTTCGCCGCTTCTCTTCCAGGGCAACACCAGCCTGGGCGACTTGGATACCCGCCTGCTCACCCCAGAGCTTGCTGCGGTCCTCCAGGAAGCCCCGCGCGGCTCCTGCGTCGGCTGGGGCATCCCGTTCGAGATCGACCGTGTGGCGCTGCTGGCCCGTGAACCTCTCGGAGTCGCATGGGAACCGGTCAAGGCCAGGTGGTTCATCTTCATGCACACATCAGATTACGTCTCCACCCAGCTGAGCAGTTCCTCTCTGCTCCAGCCCGTGAAGGGCCCGGGGCGGGATCGGGAGGTGGCTGCCCGCTACACGCTGCTGTACGCCGATGGGACGCGGGTCAAAGCCGACGTCTGCCGTAACTACCAGGTCGGTTCCTTTCGGCGTCATTGGGGCATCTCGTGCTACGACGCCGTGGCCCACCACAAACCCTTCCCGGTGCGCTCTCATCACGAGCAGACGGCCCGGCTGTGGGGGGAGAGCCAGACGCGGGTGAACCCCGGAGACTTCGGCCCGCTGACGGAATGGTTGTGGGCCTGGGAGAATCCCCATCCGGAAAAGGCGGTTACCGGTCTGTTCGTCGAACCGGTCAGCGGGGTGCTAATCCTCTCGGCAGTCTCGTGTGGAAACACGGCTGACTATCCGCTGCGCTGGCGATCCCGACGGAAGGCTTTGCTCAAATTACCCGTCGGGGAAAAATTCGACCCGCATCTGGACGGCGACGGCCTCTACTCCCAGGTTCAGCTCGATCTGGGCCAGGTCATCTCAGTACAGGCGCGCCCGGTCTACCCGCAGGCGGACTGGGAGCAGTCCTACGACAACCAGCTTCCGGTGCTATCGGACTCGGAAGTGGTGGTGGAATACACCGCCCACCCCGAGGCTTGTTTTCACCTATCAGGAGGTGTCACCCTGCCCGTGGCGGATGTGGAAGCTGCCCAGGTAGAACCACTCCGGCCGGTAGGCACCGCGAACCAGCGAGTGACCATTAGAGTCGTCGACAAGACCTCCGGCCGGCTGGAAGCGGTGAAGCTGCACGTCCATGGTGAGGCAGGGGAGTATCTGGCTCCGCTCGACCGGCATCGCTTCCCCAATACGGCCTGGTTCGAGGACTACAGTGTAGACTTCAGCCACCAGCACCGTCATTCCTGCACTTACATCCCCGGGGAGACGCGCCTCGACCTGCCCATCGGCAAGGTCTATGTGGAGGTCTCCAAGGGGTTTGAGATCCGCCCGGTGAAGCGCATCTTCGAGATCACCTCCGGTACCCGCGAGCTGGTCGTCGAGATAGAGAAAGTGCTGCCATGGCGAGCGCGCGGCTGGGTCACGGCCGATACGCATGTGCACTTCCTCTCCCCGATGACCGCCCTGTTGGAGGGCGCCGGCGAAGGGGTCAACGTGATCAACCTGCTCGCCAGCCAGTGGGGCGAGTTGATGACCAATGTGGGCGATTTCGACGGCCAGACCACCTGGGGCTCTAAGGAAGCAGGCGGGGACGGGGAGTACCTGGTGCGGGTCGGCACCGAGAACCGCCAGCACTCTATGGGGCACATTTCCCTGCTCGGCTACCGCGGTCCGATCATCGCCCCGATGACGACCGGCGGACCTGACGAATCCGCCCTGGGAGACCCGGTGGAGGTCCTGCTGACTGAGTGGGCTCGGCAGTGCAAGGAACAGCAGGGGCTGGTGGTGCTGCCGCATTTCCCTTACCCGCACCTCGAGCACGCCGCCTCCATCATCGAGGGTGTCATCGATGCCGTGGAGATGACCTGCTGGGAGGAACACTACCTGGGTATCGACCCCTACTCGTTGATTGACTGGTATCGCTACCTAAACTGCGGCTATTTGGTGCCTGCCGTCGGCGGAACGGACAAGATGAACGCCGCCACCGCGGTCGGCACGGTGCGCACCTATGCTCACGTCGATCCGCAGATCCCGTTTACCTACGAAGCCTGGAAGGAAGCCGTCCGCCGGGCGGAGACCTTCGTCTCCTACGGCCCGCTGCTCGACTTCCATGTAAATGGAAAGCCAATGGGCAGCCGATTCAGTCTGCCGGTTGGCGGCGGAACCCTCGACGTGGGTTGGGAGGTGGCCAGCGCAACGATCCCGGTCTCACGTGTCGAGCTGGTGGTCAACGGCGAAGTGCAGGCCGGGGCACCCCTCCTGTACGAGGGCGGCCGCGGCAGCTGGAGTGTAAAAGTCCCGAAGAGCGCCTGGCTGGCCCTGCTGGTCCGAGGCCACTACCACGATAAACCGGAGATGATCGCTGCCCATTCCTCGCCGGTGATGGTCAGCGTTGAGGACTCACCATTACTCTCCGACTTCGACGCGGTCACCCTTCTCGAGCAGATCGAGGGAACCCTGGCTTTCCTGGACACGATTGGCACGCGCGCCGATGATCAGGTCTACAAGCGCATGCGCCTGGTGGTCACCTCAGCTCACCGTCGCCTGCACAACCGTATGCATGAACAGGGCTTTCTGCACAAGCATACTCCTACAATAGAATATGAGCATGATGTGCATTGATCTCGCCTCGTCGCTGGCTCCCGACTGCATGGACATCACTGGGCGGGTGCGGGCCGTACTCCGGGGCAACAAGCCAGACCGCATCCCCTTCATCAGCCGGATGGACTTCTGGCACCGGGGTCTGAGCCACCAGAAGCACCTCCCCGCCGCGTACGGTGGAATGAGCCTGTCTGAGATCCACCGGATTATCGGCCTAGGGCAGGAGGACTGGCTTGCCCTCTGTGCTTTCAAGTACCGCAACCTTGAGCTGGTCTCGTACCGGGACGGTCGGGAAATCCTGCACGTCTTCGAGCTGGAAATCAGCTTCTTCCCCGACCTGTGGGGTCTGCTTCCGGTTGACCGGCTGGGCGAGATGACCACCGATCTGGTTACCCCCGCAGGAAGGCTGGTCTATAAACACAATCTATTGGACGAGAGTCTGTCCGCCGGGATCACCCGTCCGCAATTGGTCGAGAGGCCGGTGCGAAGCCCGGAAGATTATGAGATTTACGCGTACATCCTCGAGCACTCGGAGTTTGTCCCCCGCTTCAAGGAATTCCTTCAACGTGAGGGGGAGCTGGCTGGCTTGGGCTACCTGGTACCGGCCCTCAACCGGGTGCCGTTCCATTCCCTGTTGATCGACGTCCTCGGTGAGTTGCCTCTCTTCTACGCCCTTCACGACACCCCCACACCGGTCGAGCGGTTATTGGAGGCGGTCGACCGGCAGACCATCGAGATGCTCGAGCGCCTTTCCGGGCTGGATGTCCCCTATGTCGAGTTCATCGACAACCTGGAGGGTGCCATGATCAACCCGCGCCTGTTCCAGAAATACCCGATCCCCTGTTACCAGCGCTATGCCGGCATCCTGCATCGCCAGGGCAAGAAACTGGGCAGCCATACCGATGGGAACCTGAGACAGTTGGTTCACCTGCTGCCGGAGAGCGGTTTGGATGTGTGCGAGTCGTTCACACCGGCTCCACTCACGGACTGCACCTTTGAGGAGGCCTGGGAGGCGTGGAAAAACGAACCGCTGCTCTGGGGCGGGATCCCTTCGTATTATTTGGAAGCGCGCCTCACGGAGGCGGAGTTCAGGGATCGGATCAATGCGCTGCTGGAACTCGTCCAGGAACGGCCGATCATTTTGGGCATCGCCGACGCGGTGATGAGCGATGACGAGGTCGAGCGTGTGCGCTGGATTGCCCGGCGGGTGTAGGAGATTGAGCCTTGATCGCCTCGCCCACGCCGGGTCGCAAAGACGAGAGGGTGAAACTATGCTAACCGACCAAATGACCAAAAGTTCGGGGCCAATGTCGCCCAAGCGTCGTTTTTTAACGGCTTTACTGGGTGGAAAGCCGGATCGCCTGCCGGTGGGGAACGTGGTCTCGGTGGCGACCATCGACCAGATGCGCGCTGTGGATGCCTGGTTTCCAGCAGCCCATTTCAACCCCGAGACGATGTCCTGCCTGGCCACCGCCGGTCTCGAGATTCTGGGTTACGATACGTTGATGCCGGTCTTCAGCGTGACGCAGGAAGCCGGCGCTTTGGGCTGTGAGATTGACTGGGGTGGTCCGGAAATGATGCCCACTGTCCGTTCCCACCCATTTTCCCAAACGGAGGATTTCGCTCTCCCGGACGGCTGGCTGGAGGCACCTTCGATCCGGGTTGTTCTGGATGCGCTGCGCCTTCTGCGCAAGCATTTCGGGGAACGGGTTGTGATTGTCGGTAAGGTGATGGGTCCATGGACACTATCGTATCATTTGATGGGGATGGAGGAGTTCCTGGTGGCTACCAAACTTGACCCGGGGAGGGCGCGCCGCTCGCTTGAAGCGCTCAAGACAGTCAGTCTGGCGTTTGCCCGCGAGCAAATCCGTGCCGGAGCGGACATCATCTGTCTGGCGGACCACGCCAGCGGCGGGATCGTTTCTCCGCTGGCCTACCATGACCTTTTGCTTCCCCTCCATAAAGAGATCTTCTCCGGCATCGGTTCCCCGAGCGTGCTGCATTGCTGCGGCAATACAACCGACCGGATAAAGTATTTTGCCGAATCGGGGGTGGATGCCTTCCACTTCGAGTCGCAGGTGGACCCTGCTTTCGCCGTAGCCGAAGCTCGTGGAAGGATGACATTAATGGGGAACATAAACAATCCGAATATCCTGCTGAATGGGAGTCGTGAGGAAGTGTTGCATGCCTGCCATGCAGCGATCGATGGCAGCGTGAATATCCTGGCCCCCGAGTGTGCCGTCCCCTTAACCACTCCCACTAAAAACCTGCAGGCGCTGGTGCAGGCCGCAAATGGGGAGGAATGATAGCCTACTCCAGAATTGGTGATGGCTGCTCTGTTATGACTAGGCCAGGATTTTGTCCAGCCACTTGAGATCCTCTATCAATGTTTCCCGAGTCGAGTCGCGGGTACCCCTGATAGGGATTTGAATACCCCGTTTGCACAGTTCTTCCAGAAGAACCTTCGTGAAAACGCCATAGCCACTCCCTGGCATCTGATCGCCAACTTCGCTTGTGGGGACAGGCACCGCGCATCTAGGACTCTCTACATCCCCTCCAACTATTGCGACCACAGCGTACCCGTTGCGCTGGAATTCCTCGATCGTCTCAGCCACGGAACAACTCAGTTCCTCGCAGCGGGATCGTCCCTCTGGCGTATCCAAAGCAGTGCGGATTGAAACACCGGCTTCTCTTTTTCTCGCTAATCCTAGACAAACCATCTCTGGGCAGGGCATCTGGATCACACCCACCCCATATTTCCTCAGAATATCGACACCTCGTAATTAATACCAGGATACTTGGCCCACCCTACATCACGGACATTGTGGTTGATGACACAGTTAATGACTGCCACCATCTTTCTGCATCTTTGATCATTATTCATGCTTTGCTCCTTCTCAACGGACGTTTCAAATCAGATGTGACAGTATTTACAGCCACAGGAAGTAGAAGAATAATCACCCCGGTTCAGGAAAGTATCTATTAAAGGACCAAAATTTCGTCTCTTATGATTTAACGAGGTACTTGGATTAAGGTTGGGATGGTCTGCGGTCCATCCGTTAGGATGCAGGTCTGGGGTCCGTAGCGCTTACGCAGGTCCTCCAGGGAAGAGGGGAGGTCATGCAGAGGGGTGAATAGCGCCAGGCAGATCTCGTCATCGCTCAGACCATCAGAGTGGATGTAGATGTCCGCCTTGAGCTGAACCTGCGCCTGGACCTGAACTTGCCACTGGTCGTGCGCCTGGAAGCCAGGCCTGGCAAGCAGGTCGAGTGCGCCCTGCGGCGAACCGCTCCGGCGCAGAAGCTCGGCATAGCTGCCGTGGGCAGGCAGGCCATCGGCGCAGGCGGAAACCAGGATGATTGCCCCGCCCGGATGGACGACGCGGACCGCTGCGCTTAATCCCTTAACCGACTGGTAGAGGTTTTGGTCGAGCGGGTAACAGCTGTTGGTGGTGATAACCACGTCGAAGGGCCGATCGACTGGGATCAGGGCATGCTCTCCGACGAAAGCGCAGCCCTCGGCGTGAGCCTTGATTACGTCTCCGCCGAAGACGCCGGTAATTTCACGGCGGTCGTTCAAGGCCACGTTGACTAAAAAGTCGGGGCGGTACGCAACGCCACCTCGCGCATTTCCTCCCAAATCGGATTGCCGCAGGTCACGCCAAAGATGGCCTTGGGGTGGGCGATCATCTCGCGCCCGTGGTTGCTGAGAACGCTCTCGAATCCGGCAATGGATGGTAGCACGCCCTTGGGACCACCGCTGTACCCGGCAAAGAAATGTCGTTCGATGAAACCGGTCAGAATCCTGATTTGGGCTTCAGCATAAAAACGATTGATACGCACCGGGTGGCCGAGGCAGGTTTTTCCCAATGAGACCAGGTTGCCATCATCCCAGGCATCATGCTGGAGACAGTGGAAATTGTCCACGATAAAGTCGCCGAGCATGCCGGGCAGCTCAGTGGATGTTTGAGGTCGGTGGGTGCCTAGAGCATTGAGCAGAGTGATATCGGACCGACGGATTCCCACTGCCTCCAGTTCGGACAGCACAATTGGTAAGAGGTGTTCGTTAGGAGTGGCGCGGGTGATGTCGATGTGGACGACAACTGCAGATTCGCCCGGTCTGACTTTGTCGCGCAAAGCCACCGTGCCGATCGGTTGCCTCAGACCGTTGCGTATGGCAGCTGCTTCGTCAGGCAGGATGGGCGCTCGGCGCGCGGCCAGCACGACTGCCTCGTCGGATGTCTCCAGGAGCAGGCCAGTTCTACCGTACGACAGGTTAACTTCCATCGGTCAGACCACCTCCCCAGAGCCGGAGGTTGACATCCCGCCCAGGTCTTTTTCGCTGGTGGGGTTCACGCCACGGATGGAATGGGCTACTGCATCGGACAGACGGGGAAGGTTCCTTAGTTACATTCCAATCCCACCGAAGGGATTGTTCATCATACTTCCTCGCTGACAGAAATATCCAGGTAATATTCGCCCAACTGACCCAGCGCCAGCGTACCCAGGGTGTCGCGCCTCCGCTTGGCAGTTGGCTGATTCTATCCTGAGAACGTGCATCCCCTCACCTGGTAAATCCCACTGCACCAGTATTTGCACGACGCGTTCCTGCACCGGGTGTACCTGATTACGTATGATCATCGTTCCACTTCCCACCCCTGCCACGAATTAGCCGGTCACCTGTGCGGGCACGAGTTGGTCCAGGCCAAGTTCCTTCAAACGGTAATCAAGGCCATTCATTTCGATGCTCCATAAAACCTAGATCATCTACCCAGTCCATGCAAGTGACTGACCGTGTAGATCAACCTTATCGACTAGGGCTGGCATCTCGCCCGGAGAGAGAAGGAGGCAATTTTGCAGCCGGTAATACAAATATAGATCCCAAGGAGGTTAATTAATCCTTCTTTGTGACGATTGGTTGAATATTATCCAAACTAAAATATTCGCCAATAAGCCAGCCAGTACGCCCATGAACGGCTTCTTGGGCGGTGGATATTTTCCCTGTGGATTGCAGGGTGGACTCATAAACCTGGCGGATTTCAGTGCCGATATTGATCTTGGCGATCCCCTTTTGGAAGGAAGCCAGCACGTATTCCTGGGGAATGCCCGACCCACCGTGTAAAACCAGCGGGATAGAAACAGCTTGTGACAGATTTTCCAGGTGTTTCAGGTCCAAACGGGCAGCAATCTTCTTTTGGCCTTTGTAGCCCTCTGATATCGAGCCATGGATATTCCCGATTGCCACAGAAAGCCAATCACAGCCAGATTCAGCTGCAAAGCGGCGTGCCTCTGTGGCTTTTGTGAATCCCTGCCCCGAGGCGAATAATTCATCATAAGGCGGCAGAGGACCTGCTTCGTGACCCAGCACGGCACCGAGTTCAGCCTCACAGGGGAGCCCGGCCTTGCGAGCCGAATCTGCTACCTGTCGGGTAGCCGCGATGTTTTCATCCAGCGGCAAACGTGAACCATCCACCATCACAGAATGAAAGCCAAAACCAATGGCTTGCTGAATGATTTCGAGATAGTCAACCCTCTGTCCGTCTTCGTCAATAACGGGAATGTGATCGAGGTGAAGCCGTACGTGATCTGGGACCTGCCAGCGAAAGAATTCTTTGGCAACCTCCTCCGGACCTCCGGCTTCGAATTTAAGCCATTCCAGCCGAGCCGTTTCGATCAATGCAAAACTGTTGTGATCGACCACAGCCCGGATGACAGGCTCGATCATGGGTAGATAGGGTACATTGAAAGCCGGAATAGCCATTCTGGCTTTCAATGCATTCTGAACGATCACCCGGAGTTCAAGCATGGTTCATACTGCATGCGGTACAGATATATTGAAACTGAGACATTTTTCCATAGCCTCTCGCAAACGGAGCATATCCCTTTGCCAGATTTTCCGGCCAATTTAATGATGCGCCCAATACCAAATAGCATAAGGACCATGACCGGGATGAAAAGCGATTCTGTGAATCCCGATTTAGCTCTTCTTGAAAAACAAGATTTTATCAAGAAAACCCAATCCAATTATTTCCCAACGAGCAACGACAATATCTTATGCAGACAATATCATCCGAGAGTGGGTCATGGTGGCTTCCATGCAGTGCATGCCTGCAAACTTGACAGTCGTAACACCTGCGACAGCATCCTCGCAGCAGATATTGAGAGCGCCCTTTTTACGGTACAATTGGATCGAGGACGACCGGCGTTAGATCCCGCTGGGCGATGCCCATTTCGGGTCTGGGGCGACGATAAGAGCTTTCACTTTGGCGGTGACGACGAAAACACCCCGCCTCATCGTTATAGAGCCCGGATTAATCAACCTGGCAGACCAGGCTTTCCTCTTGAAGGAAGATTCGACCTGCGGGGATCAGGACATTCAAACTGCAGTATTCCCATCACTTGAGTATGTGAAACATTAGGGAACTATTGCTCTTGCGAGTGATGCCACCATATACCTCGGTGCGTTCGAATTCAAGAAATAACGAAGGACATTATGGACGAAAAAACTCTCGTGGCAATTCTGGATGCCTTCCCTTATCCGATCGTGTTTGTAGATTGCGAACACGTGATTCGATTCCTCAAAAAAACGCCCAGTTCATTATTACCAGGAACGAGGCTACCGGGACCTGGTTGGGAAATCTCTTTTCGATTGCCACCTTGTTCATAGTAAGGAGAAGATCCTGGAAATTGTAGAGAAATTTAAGAACCTCGGCCAAGAATCGTTTTTGACCGTTACGGTTAAGAACCAGCGTTTATACGCAACTCCTGTGCGAAATGAAGACGGTGAATTAATCGGATATTTTGAGAGATTCGAACTCAACCAGCAATTATAGATCATTTTCCGGGTTGCAGGTTTTGATTGTGATGCATGTGGCCGACCCGGTGGTTATTTTGAGCCACGGGATGAAACCAACGAACGTTTTGAAAGACTTTCTGCATTTCAGAATTGACACTTTCCCGGTCCGCCATACCTATCTCATCAATCCATCATCGATGCCATTGTCAGGCTGACCGAATGCCATCCCAACGACGAATTGATAAAAATCTATAATCAAGATACCGGGAATGTTGTCCTGAAAAGGTCTATTCATGCCTATAAAAAAACTGCTCCCGGCTTCCGAGCATGAAGGTCTTGCCAGTGGATAGCAAACCTTCACCAGAACAGGCCGTACACATGGTCTTAATGGGTATTTCTTTCATAGGTTCCTCCTTATAAAACAAAAAATCTCGCCTTTAGATTTAAGGCGAGTGGATAAAATGCCGCGTCTTCTACACTTCTACGGTTCAGAGTAGAAAACACGGTTGCCGACCAGGATGATGCACAGGGGGATACCCCGGCAGAGCAGTCCGGGCCAGTTATTCAATTATTTGCCCCCCGAAGTTCATTTTTGACTTGCTATCCCCCTATCTATTATGCCTCATGACCCCCACAGGTATTCTTCCAAAATGCCATTATGAATATTGGCAAGATTAATTCAATGCACATTTTATTAAAAGTTGCGCGATAATAATGGGTGAATCTTACCCATCCCGCCGCTGCTAATGAGCCAACCGTTGGGCAGCGTTAAAGGAGGCTGTATGTCGCAACTTGAAAAAGTAATACCGACTATTCGAGAATCCGTTGCAGCAATATTGCGCATCCATGTCATGCAACCATCAAAGATAAAGAAGGGCCATGAAATTCCAGTGAAGGTTAGAGCTTCCGTCGCTGGGAGCGCGTTTTGTGTTGTTCCTGACCGATTCTTAGTCACTGCATACCATGTTTTCAACGGCGGAAAAACGCGTGATACAAAAGACAAATTCTATGCAATAATTGTCCCAAAAAATGGAGATCCCGCTTTTCACTTTCCGATTGTCGGATTTCCTATTGAACGCCCAGATTTTGACCTAGCCGTTCTTGAATTAGGGCCATGCGCCACCAACGGCATTCACATTCCTGCTGTTGATGTAACTTTCACTCCCCAGCTAGATGGGAGCAGAGTAGTTACAGTAGGTTTCCCATCTCCCGAAATTGTAAGTGTCAATCTTGATAAACAGCTTAATTACTTAGGTGGACAATTCTTTTTGAAAAGCCATGCAAACGAAGGCATTGTTTCAGCCCAATATATAATTGGTGGAACTCAAGTTTATGAACTTAATGTTGGTTGGCATCATGGCGAAAGTGGTGGACCGATTGTCTCTCTCTCAGACCACCCAGCAGTTTTTTCGCTTATGCAACATTACCGAAATATTCAATCACCGCATGGAACAGTCGCAGGCCCACATCGAGGCTGCTCCCTTGTAGCACTACAGGGAGAGTTAAAATCACTAGGAATTAACGAAATTTGAAACGCTGGCTACCAATTAACTGAAGTATCAAGGGCTGAGAAGAAAACTGAGCGAAATTGACTTGATTTTGTGGAAACGATTGTGGAGAGCCATGCTCCCGCGGCCGTTTTTTCATTCCTGGCTTAACCCACTCTGCCCCCAGATGCGGAAAATCGCAACGGGGATTTTCTCTTTCAAGGAAAGGTTTTTTTTGGGCGGTCGGAGTTCGGGCTTGAGTCCTAGAACCTCCTCCACGCTAGCCAGTTTGTGCGGATATTTCGGGTCGAGCGCCACGCGTTTCAACTCGTTCCCGATCCCCAGCCTCATCAGGTAGTAGCGCGCAAACTGCGGGCGGGTCATGCCCTGCCGCTACTCTTCGTCCACCGCCCACGACCAGGTCAGGTATTTGTAGGCGATCCGTTCTAGTGAGTAATGGCGATAAGGCTCGTGGTTTATCAGCACATGCCAGACTACCACCAGCAGGTGATGGGCAATGATCAAGATCGCCTGGTTGGAGTGCATGCGCTTTTTCAGTTCTTTAAAGTGCTGCTTCCAGTGTGGGTCGGCTTTCACCGACCGCCAGGCCACTTCCACCAGCGCCCCCTGGCCTAGCCCGCCAGGGCAGGCAGCGCTACTCCCGCCACCCTTCCTTGGTGATGGCTTTGCCGCGCACTTTCTCCCCGCTCTGCTCCACTCACGGCGTAAGACCGGAATTACTCGCCATGGCCTTCAGGCATATTCGGGATGGCCACTAGCACTGGCTTACATCGAACGCTCCGCTACTACGCTCCGTCACCGCTGAAGCAAATCGCTAATGCTGCCGCTGAAATCAAGCTAGATCTTACTGGTTATGTCACGGCGAAGAAGCCAATCAGCTCTCCAAGGCAGCAAGTTTCAGTCATCACATAGGAAATAGAAGGGAAACTTTCCTCGCCTACCCTGCACCTTATTGGTTTTCTCCAACTTGGAAAGTTTTTGCGCATTTTGTGCAGTTTTGTGCACTTTCTGCACTTTATTGGTGTCCTCCAAGTTGGAATGACTGGAATCGGTACTTTTTGTCACTTTTTGGCGCATTTTTCGGGATTTACCAACTTGGAAATTCTTCTTTCTTGACCATAGCATAGAGGACAAGCTGAAACTAGATGCGCTTGGGAGCAGATAGGCATTTAGGAATATCTTATACCCACAACTCACGAGATATGATTGCGCTAATCTTGGTTCCAATGCCAGAGAGAGACTGGAAGCCGATCAACAACGATCGCTAATCCGTACATAAATTCATCCTGAGTGCCTGGCATAAGGAGGTATCGATGATCCCCTGCAAATTCACCACCACGTACTATGGAAAATGATAGAAGCTCCAAGTTAGAAAGATGATGCCTTTTGAAGATATAAAAAGGATCCTTGTAATTTGTATACGGGGGTAATAGTTGTGTCAACTCATGCACCCGAAAATTCATGAATATTTCGTTCATAAAACGGGAATGCCCTTTCTAGGAACGACTGGGAAAATAACTTAGAAAGCAAGGCTACGAACGCGGGAGCATGGGTTGCCGTTTCAGGGAAGGGTACAGCGTGACGGGATATGCGGAGTTGAGGGTGGAGGGAGGTAACATGGTGGGATTGTTCTTCAAGCGCGGATATAACTCATGCTTTCCATTCCAATACGCCAAGATGAATCAGGTTTTCGTTGGATGTATCTTTTATAGTGTAGATGGGTTTTCCC
>Ga0315289_10010796_pt1 | contig 13023 bp, 12 predicted proteins | sample YL17G11_40_MG_FD_203452 | JGI IMG/M metagenome (GOLD analysis project Ga0315289, IMG submission 203452) | Sediment microbial communities from Yellowstone Lake, YNP, Wyoming, USA - YL17G11_40 | ecosystem: Environmental > Aquatic > Freshwater > Lake > Sediment | place: USA: Wyoming | collected...
GGCGTTCTCGTTCTCGATGGCGTCGAAGGTCATGCTGCTCGTATCGACCAGCAGGAAATAGGCCGCCCGGCCAAACCACGGCTCTACGGGCGAATCCCGCCGCTTGCCCTGGGAAGATATTGCGACTTTCATAAGATACCCCTTTGCCAAATCCTCTCTCTCCGCACTCTTCTACCATTTCTACCCCCCGATCGGGCCTGTGGTGCGAAGAGATTCCGGCCGGGAAAAGACAGGACAGGAAAGTAGAATGTCCCCTTTTCCGCTTCGTCCCCGTCCACACTTCGCATTGACTATCGGCGGTGGGGGATTTAGCATACGGGTTTGCTCAATATGCTATCGAAAGGGTTGACATGGAGACCGTCCTGCAGACGAAGATTCCCGGCCGCAAGCCGGTGCGTGGCAAGGTTCGCGATATCTACGACCTCGGCGACAAGCTGCTGATCGTCGCGACCGACCGGATCAGTGCGTTCGATGTCGTGATGGTCAACGGCATTCCCTACAAGGGGATCGTCCTGACGCAGATCTCCAAGTTCTGGTTCGACTTCCTGGGCGGCCAGGTCGAGCACCATCTGCTTTCCGACGACGTCTCGGACCTGCCCAAGCCGTTCTCGAATTACGCCCGGCAACTCCGGAACCGCAGCATGCTGGTCCGCAAGGTCCGGGTTCTGCCCATCGAGTGCGTCGTGCGCGGGTATCTGGCCGGGTCGGGCTGGAAAGAGTATCAGCAGAACGGCACGGTCTGCGGCGTCAAGCTGCCGGCCGGACTGAAGCAGTGCCAGAAACTGCCCGCGCCGATCTTCACGCCCTCGACGAAAGCCGAGCGCGGCACCCATGATGAGAACATCAGCTTCGAGGAGGCCGTTAAGATCATCGGACCCGACCAGGCTCGCTATGTCCGCGACAAGAGCATCGAGGTCTTCCAGAAGGCCGGCGCCTATGCCGAGAGCAAGGGCCTGATCCTGGCCGATACCAAGTTCGAGTGGGGTCTGACCGATGACCGCAAGATCATCCTGATCGACGAGGTCCTGACGCCGGACTCGTCGCGGTTCTGGCCGGCCGACAAGTACGCGTCCGGCCGCGACCAGGAGAGCTTCGACAAGCAGTTCGTCCGCAACTGGCTCGAAGAGATCCACTTCAACAAGTCCGGCCCCGGCGTCGAGTTGCCACCCGACATCGTCGCCAAAACCAGTGAAAAGTACATCGAGGCTTACGAACGCCTGACCGGCAAACCCTTTGCCTGGAAGGACAAGTCCGTATAGAATCGACAACAGTCGGCAGCTTCTGCACGGTGAACGGGTTGTAAGGCAATGACTATGGCTGACAGATCCGGAGACTGGTTTGCTCAAGCACAAAGAGATCTGAGTCATGCCGTCGATGCCGCCAAGGATGGGCACTTCGAATGGGCGTGCTTCAGCGCCCAACAGGGCGCGGAGAAAGCCGTCAAAGGCGTATACCTGCACCTGCACGGCGAAGGCTGGGGCCATTCGGTGCTGAAGCTGTTGGAAGGGCTCGCGGACCATGTGAGTATCTCCGACCCTCTGCTGGACGCCGCCAGAGTCTTGGACAAACACTACATTCCCACGTGGTACCCGAACGGCTTCGATCAGGGTTTCCCGGGCGATTACTACACGAAGAAAGAAGCCGACGAGGCGATTGCGTATGCGCGACAAATCATCGAGTTTTGTGAAGGTCTTCTTCGCGGATAAGGAGCGGGTGCTGCGGGAGCTTCGGGCTTGGGCGAGCGAACTGAAGAAGCGTCCTGAGGTGGAGAGGGTGGGCCTCTTCGGCTCCTACGCGACCGGGACGTACGGCCCGCGCAGCGACGCCGACCTGCTGATCGTGCTGCGCACCAGCGAAGAGACTTTTCGTGACCGAATCCCGAGTTTCCTGCCGTCCCATCTCTCGGTGCCCTGCGACGTCTTTCCCTACACGAGAGACGAGATCGAGAACCTCCAGCGCGACCACTCGCCCTGGATCGAGCATATCCTCAAAGAAGTTGTCTGGCTGTGACACCCTCAAATCATCGATCGTCAATGATCCATCATCAATTCTATCTCATTCCTTCCCGCGGATGGCGGCGAGGAGACCGTCCGACGGTCCGGTCTTGGGCAGATAGATCTCGGCGCCGGCGTCGCGCATGCGCTGGGCGACGCCCGGCTCTTCGAACATGGACAGGGCGACAATCCGTGTCTGCGGGTCGAACCCCCGGCCCCGATCGGCGACCGCCAGCCACAATTGCCCGCGCCGGCGTTGCAGCCGCAGCCGGACCTCCTTGACCTGGGCGTACTTGGCGGCATTGAACAGGATCTCCTGGGCCGCGCGGAACAAGAACGCCTTGATCGGTTCGGACGGTGAGTCGATCCGGCCGTGGACCTCCGTGTGCACGGTCAGGCCGTGCTTCGCCTGCACCTGCTGCAGGTCGTCGTGGAGGAGCTCCGCCAGACGCCGGCGCTCGCGGTCCTCCGCCTGCGCCAGCTCCAGCGTCAGTTTCTGGAGCTGATGGGCGCGATGCTCCGGTTCACCGAAGACCTGCTACCGCTCGGTGACGTCCTCCCAGTTGACGACGAGGAATTGCACCTGGCCCGTCTCGTCCCGCCGCCATCAGAACCAATGAGGAACCATCCTCCGGCAGACCACTGAGCGATTGCGGGCATCTCCGTTAAGGAAGAACCTCAGTCTGACGCCCTCTTACGCCCTTGACAATTGCCCCGAATGGTTCGTCCGGGCTGCGTACGATCCGGGCCGCTCAGGCGGGGTCGGCGTCGTTGCCTCGACGGCGTTGTTGGAAGAAGTCCTGGAGCAGGCGCGTGCAGTCGTCGGCCAGGACGCCGGGGGTGACATCGAGCCGGTGGTTGAGCCGGCCGTCGCGGACGATGTCGTAGAGACTGCCGCAGGCGCCGGTCTTGGGGTCGGCGCAGCCGTAGACGAGCCGGTCGAGCCGGGCCAGGACCAGCGCCCCCGCGCACATCGGGCACGGCTCCAGCGTCACGTAGATCGTGCCGCCGTGCAGCCGCCACATCTTCAGGGCCGTCGCCGCCTGCGTCAGGGCGATGATCTCCGCGTGGGCGGTCGGGTCCTGAAGCTGCTCGCGCTGGTTGTACGCCTTGGCGATGAGGCGGCCCTCGTGGACGATGACGGTCCCGATGGGCACGTCGCCATTCTCCTCGGCCACGAGCGCCGCATCGATGGCCATCCGCATGTACCGCTCGTCGATCTCCTGCTGGCTCAGCTCAATCATGGCCGCCCATCAAACCCGCCCCCGCCCGCTACGTCAACAGTTTAGAGAGGGAGGTTGCCATTTTCCGGCCCATGTGTTTTACTATAGGTACCATAGTCTCTTATGGTTGCCAATCGAAGAGGTACCTTAGGAATGGACTCACGGGTAATACAGCTTACGCAGGCGGCTCACAAAGACGGCAATCTGAACATCCGAGCGTGCGGGGAGGACTTCTTCCCGCCCGACGTCTTCGGAGGACCTGCAAAAAAGGATGGTCTGGGGAGACTGGTAGAGCTTCGAGCTGAGGGTCTTGCAGCGCCAGTCACTACGGATATCCCCACAGACCGCAAAACGGGCCGACCGCGATGGATGTTCAGGGAGCGAAGGTGGCTCAAGGAATTCGTGCGCCTTCACAACTTGCCGGCAGGCGCCACCATCACAATATCGCGCTTGGATCCGAACACCTACGCCGTCAAGCCCGGTCGGGGTCAGCAGCCGTCGGACGCTTCCGGGATGAACCATGCTCTCCCGTCCTCCTACTGCGAAGAACTGGCTCGGAAGTACATCGAGTCGAGCAGTCAACAGTTCCGCAAAGAGAAAGGGCAGTTTTTCACTCCTCCTGATGTAGCCCGATTCATGGCGGAGTTGTCGGTCAATCAGGGCGAAGCCCCAATGCGGGTCTTAGACCCGGGCGCCGGTGCCGGCATGCTGTCGTGTGCTGTCTGTGAGAGACTTGCGCAGGATAATTCTGTGAGGAAGATTGAACTCGACTTATACGAAGACGATCTCGCCCTCGCCAAGTATCTTCGCGCGGCCATGGACTACGTGGCGGCATGGCTGCAAGAACGCGGGGTAGTCCTGAAGTACAGAATTCTACAGGACGATTTCGTGTTGTCTGCCAATCATGTGGGGTCAACTGGAACTTTGGGTCGGTATGATCTGGTGATATCCAATCCTCCCTATCTAAAGGTCGCGGGGGACGATCCTCGCTCTCTCAGCGTCGATGAAGCAGTGCATGGGCAGCCGAACCTCTACGCCCTGTTCATGACGACCGGCATGAAGGCGTTGAAAGAGAGCGGCGTGATGGTATTTATTACGCCGCGCAGCTATACGACGGGCAAGTACTTTGAGGCATTCAGGAGACTCTTCTTTGCCCAGATGAAACCTGTTTCCGTTCACATGTTCGAATCCCGCAAGGACGTTTTCTCCAGCCAATCCGTGCTGCAAGAAAACATCATTCTCAAGGCAACCAAAGGTATATCGTCCGCACGTGTGGCAATCTCCGTATCGACAAATTCAGACGATCTCCATCATCCGGTCATGAACAAGATCGCGCTGAAGCACGTTCTCGTGCGCCGCGGTGCGGACACCATTCTTCGTCTCCCGACGAGCAAGAACGATGTGTCGGTTCTGGAAGCTGTTGACGCTTGGAAGACGACGTTCAGTGAATGTGGTCTCCAAGTGTCGACCGGACCGGTCGTGCCCTTCAGGAGCAAGGAGTACATTGCATCCTCCGATTCTGACGACGGCGGAAAGCTGGTGCCATTATTGTGGATGCGGAACGTCCAGCCGATGAAGATGATATGGCCCAGCAGGAATGGCGGCACTCGCGACGCGGATTGTCAGTTCATCGTCGATAGTGAAACGACCCGGAAACGGAGGCTGCTGCTGCAAAATGGCAACATGATCTTGTTGCGACGGTTCAGCACAAAAGACGACCCGAGACGACTGATCGCGGCCCCGATGCTCAAGGAGGACCTGCCCTTTGCGTGGATCGGGATTGAGAACCACCTCAACTACATCTACCGGCCTGAGCATCCCTTGACTGCAAATGAAGCCTTCGGCCTTGCTGCTGTTCTGAACAGTTCGCTTCTGGACAAATACTTTCGCATCTGCAACGGCAACACGCAGGTAGGTGCCGCCGAGATCAAAGCTCTGCCCCTGCCTCCGCTCGAGGCCATGGTGAAGCTGGGTCGGGAGTTGCGTCTCTCGGAGTCCGGCATGACGCAAGCGGTAATAGATGACTACCTCGCGAGTATCGTCGGACGCGACCTGTAACATGCAGCTCATTGATTGGAGGGATACTTGCGCCGCGTAAAGGAAGCACAGAAAATACTGAGCAGTCTTGGGTTACCCAAGGCTCAATGCAACGAAATCTCTGCACTTACACTCCTTGCTTTGGCGAACGTGGGAAGAAAGACATCCTGGGCAGCGGCTCAAGCTCCGAGGCTACGAATCCATGACATCCTGATGTTCGCTGAAACTGAATACAGGAAGAAGTACGCCGAAAACACGAGGGAGACTGTCAGACGCCAAGTCGTTCATCAGCTTGAGCAGGCCCACGTCATCGAGCGAAACCCTGATGATCCGACGTTGGCCACCAACAGCCCTCTCACCCACTATGCCTTGACGGATGAGGTCCTCTCTTTGATTCGGTCGTTCGGTAGCTCAGCGTGGCCCGCACAATTAGCTGAAGTCCTTGCGAAACGAACGACGCTGATGGAGATCTACGCGGGGGCCAGACGGCTCTGCATGGTCCCCGTGCGGACGCCTGATGGAGACACACTGCATCTTTCGCCGGGCAAACACAACACGCTGGAAGCGGCGGTTGTAGAGGAGTTTGCACCCCGTTTCGCGCCTGGTGCCTTCCTCCTTTATCTCGGAGATGCCGCCAAGAAGGAATTCTATCTTTGTGCAGAAATGCTGACCAAGCTCAACGTGCCGGTCGATGAGCATGGGAAGCTGCCTGACGTTGTCCTGTATCAGCCCGACACGAAACGGCTCTTTCTGGTCGAAGCCGTCACGTCTCATGGGCCTGTTTCGCCAAAGAGGCATTTCGAGCTTGAGCAGCTCCTGTCAAATGTTAAGGCCACTCGCATCTATGTAAGCGCATTCCCCGATCTCAGGGAATTCAAGGATCATTTGGCGGGAATAGCATGGGAGACCGAAGTATGGATCCAGGAGATTCCCGACCACCTCATCCATTTCAACGGTGATAGATTTCTTCGCTGATGCAGCCCTCATGGGGCTTCGAGCTGCTGGCTTTCGTTCCTGATCCCCAGCTTCTGGAGGATCGCCATCATGGGGCACCAGTTGGTGAAGGCGGATTGCAGGAGTATCTTTCCACCATCCGATTCTGCCTCCCAACGCCAGGTTGTCCGGCCTACTTGCCGGGGTATTTCTTCAGGCACAGGAACCAGTCGAGACACTGGTAGTCAGTGCCGGCGTTCTCGACTCTCTCCTGGGCAGAGCCGCAGGAGCCGGGCGGTGGCATGATTACGTCCTCGCCAATCCGCCAGTTCGCCGGCGTCGCGACTTTGTATTCGTCGCTGGTCTGCATCGCCACCAGCAGGCGCAGGATCTCATTCACGTTGCGGCCGTTCGTCAGCGGGTAGTACAGAATCGCGCGGACCACCGCCTTGGGGTCGATGAGGAAGACCGCGCGGACGGCCTGGGTCGTGCTGGCCGACGGCTGGAGCATCCCAAACGCCTTGGCCACCTCCATCGTCAGGTCGCTGATGACCGGAAACGTGACCTCGACGTTCTTCATGCCCTTGTACTCGATCCGCTCCCGGATCGTCCGCAGCCAGGCGATATGGCTGAAGGTGCTGTCGATGGACAGGCCCAGCAGCTCGGTGTTGAGTTGCTTGAAATCGTCCGCCGCGGTGGCAAACGCCATGAATTCCGTCGTGCACACCGGCGTGAAATCCGCCGGATGCGAGAAGAAGACCACCCACTTGCCCTTGTAATCGTCCGGAAATCGGATCGGACCCTGCGTGCTGTCGGCGGTGAACGCCGGCGCCCGCTCCCCGATCAACGGCAATCTCGTCACCTGCCCGTCCATGCCTTTCGCCCTTTCTACACACCCTTTGTCAGACCATACTATCACTGCCGGCGACTTCCGGCCGACAGCTTTACGGTCCGGATCGGCGAGCGTTCATAGCTTGGGCTTTTTCCTGGCGTAGAGCGTCCATCGGGCGGCGGGCGCAGTCCGGCCGCATCTCGTTGCGAGCGGAACGAAGCAATCTGAGGCGTGCGATCCCTGAGACGTCGCCTCAGAACTGGTTGATGACCGTGATTCCGACCGCGCCGAACTGGCCCATGTGCATCAGCTCGCCCGGCGCTTGCTCCAGCGGGATGGTCTTGCCGATCATGGCTTTCGGATTCAATCGGCCCGCGACGATCAGCGCCAGCATGTCGGCGTACTTGCCGGCCTGCATGCCGTGACTGCCGTAGATCTCCAGCTCGCGGCCGATCACTTGATGCATGGGGATTCGGGGCAGATAGTCGTCGCCGACGAGCAGCCCGACCTGCACGTGGCGTCCGCGCCTGCGCAGGCAGCCGATCGAGTTGGCGCACGTCACGGCGCTGCCCAAGGCGTCGATCGACACGTCCGCGCCGCGGCCGGTCATCTCCCGGATCAGGCCGGGGACATCGGCTTTCTCCCGGGCGTTGATCGTCGCGGCGGCGCCAAGCTGCGCGGCCAGGGCGAGCACCTTTTCGTCGATATCGACGGCAATCACCCGGGCCTCCAGGGCGCGGGCGATCAGGAGGGCGGATAGTCCCACGCCGCCGCAGCCATGGACGGCCACCCACTGGCCGGGCGCGACCCGGCCCTGCGCCACAATGGCCCGGAACGAGGTGGCGAACCGGCATCCGAGGCTCGCTGCCGTCACGAAGTCCATCTCTTGCGGCAGTCGAACCAGATTCACGTCGGCGTAGCGGAGGGCGACGTACTGGGCAAAAGAGCCCCACCCTGTGAAGCCCGGCTGGAATTGGCGGTCGCACACCTGCTGATTGCCGCGGAGACATTCCGGGCACGTCCCGCACGCACAGACGAACGGTACGGTGACGCGGTCCCCCGGTTTCCAGCGGCTGACATCTTTGCCTGCCTCCGCCACAACTCCTGCCAGCTCGTGGCCGGGGACGTGCGGCAGGCGGGTGATATCCGGGTCATGCCCCAGCCAGCCGTGCCAATCGCTCCGGCAGATCCCGCTGGCTTGGACCTCGATCACGGCCCCATCGCGATCCGGGACAGGATCGGCCACCTGGGCGACGGTCACCGGGCCGCCGAATCGTTCGTAAATCACCGCTTTCACACGACATCTCCATCACAAGGATCATGGATAGACCACCTAACGGTAGGCCGGCCGTCGGCGTATTGTCAAGCTCTTCGCACGCAATCTCCATCCGCAGGCCCATTCTGTCATCCCTTGGGCCGCCCTCAGGGCAGGCTCCGGGCACATGATGGTCCGCAGACCAGGCTTGACCCGCCTGGGCATCGGCACGCGGATGCGTACGTCCGAAAACCTCCGCCCGTGCGACTCGTGCTCGCCGTTTGTTTCTCACGCCGTCACTGGCTAAGGGGACTGGGGGACACTTCACCGGTGATACAGGATTGTTTATGGGGCGGCTGCCAGACAGGGGTTTGCGGCGCGCTTGGAGCTAAAGCATCTCTTGCCGCAGACCGAACTTAGACGTGGGGTTGACCAACCTCCCAATTGCTGCTTTGCGTTGGGGGAGGGTCACCAAACCCGATCCGTTGGGTTTGGGAGCCCGGTCCGATCCCTATGCGGCAAGCGTCTTGGGTACCAAGATGGCAAAGACCGCGTCCGGGGCCTCCTTGGGGACGTGGAGATCTATGAGCCAGACCGAACGATACAAACGACTGCGCCTGCTCATCAAGAGGGTGAACCGGCAGCGCAAGCAGCAGGCGAACAAGATCGATATTCTGTGCCACGATTTGATCGGCGCCCAGCGGTCCTTCCTCCACCGCCTGCAGGACGTCGGCTTCGCGGCCGAGTTCTACCGGTCGCTGCTGGGTTGCACGGACGTGAACGGCATTTTGGCCCGCGCGGGCCGGATCATCAAGCAGGAGTTGCCGGGGACCGGGGTCACCTTCTTCCTGCGGCAGCCGGACGGCTGCGAAGTTCACTCCTGCCCGGGGGACGAGCCGCTTTATGGCGAGCAGCAGGGGCCGCACGAGTGTTTCGATCCCGATCTGGTGGACAACATCTGCAAACACAACCGGGCTTGCACGCTTGAAGAGATCCTGGACTTGGGGGCAAACGGCGACTTGGCGATGCTCAGCAGGTTCTCCCTGGTGACGCTGCCCCTGTCCGATCTGGGCCGCTCCCTGGGGTTCGCGCTGATCTACTGCGCCCGGCCGCAGGTCCTGAACACGGCGGACGTTCGCAGAATCGTTCCCGTGATGCGCGGCCTGGCGCAGGCCGTCCGGGCGGCACGCGTGCCCCTGGGACCGCCAATCTCCTGATTGGCCGTCCGAGAGAAGCCGCTCGGGAGAGCGGCGTTCCCAGGGCCCGCCGCGCCGCCGCGCGTCGGGGTCACTCATAACTCAACGTACTCGAAATCGTTGTCAGTAAAGAATTTACTTGCGTTTCGTGCCCCAGTGCGTCATAATATCCGTGCTGTTCTTCGGCTGGGGGGCCGACGCAGAGTCTGCCCTTGCTCCAGCCCGATCGTGACGAAGAACGCCGCAGGTGGAGTCGGGTCCTCGACCACGAGACCGGCAACGAGAGATGACAGGGAGTACACATGAACGGGATCCCGGATAATCAAAGCAACATGATCGAAACGAGCGACAGTCTGGAGGCGGTAGGCGTCTTCCGGGGGTGGAAGAATATCTTCTTCGGGATTGTGCTGGCCTGCCTGGTGCTGACGCAGGCGGCCTTCTGGCTGATCAACCTGCAGATCGTAGAGGCGCCCGCGGCGGCCGGTCCGGGCGAATCATCACTTGCCCCTACGCCCGTGTCCACGCCTCCAGGACAGACGGCAAATCCAGCGGCCGAGACGGGCACCGCTCGTGCCGCGAGTGGGGGACTGATTGCGAAGCTTATGCCGAGCCTTGATTTCGGCTACACGGCCCGGGTTGTCGAGTTGCTCAACGGTGTCTTGCTCGTCGCCGGCATCCTGTTGGCGGCCAGCACGTTCTTTGGCCTGATGGTTTCGCTGGTCGGCCGGCTGGGCGGCATCAACCATATCTCGCGGGCCTTTGTCCTGGCCCTGATCACGGCCGTGCTCTTGATCCCCTGGCAGATGCTCGGCCTGAACGTGCTGGGGGTAACGTGGTCGCCGGAGGAACTGCTCCGCTGGCTGCCGACCAAGGGCACCGATCTCTGGAACACTGTCATCTTCTATCTGCGCTTCTCCGGCTACTGGGCGGCCGTCACGCTACTGCTGCTGTTGTCGCAGATCCGCAGCACCTGCTGGTCCAAGTCAATCCTCCGCCGGTTGGAGATCATCTAACTGCCGGGAACGCCAATCTGGGCTCCCAAACGCGACCCGTCGCGTTTGGGGACCCCTCCCGCTTGGCCGACGGGGCCGAGCCTGCACAGGTCAACCGGGCCAGTACGCAGGGGGCGTATCACGCACCGCCTTGGCTGCGGTTGAACGCGCTCCGACCTTCTTCCGTTCCTACCCTCCCTTCTTGCGCCGTTCCCACACGCCCGGACAAACCTCGACGGCGCGACAGGCGTACAGAGATAGATTCAGAATGTGCCGGCTGGCGGGCCTTTACATGGGAGAACTTCGAGTTATACTCTCGCAAACATGGCAACAAATTATACGAATTCAGTAGGATTTGTGGAGACGCGGACCGTCCGGGTCGTGGAGCGGGAGGAGCCGCTGTCGCTGGATTGTGGCAAGACGCTGGGGCCGATCGATGTCGCCTATGAGACCTATGGGCAACTAAACAAGGCGGGGGACAACGCCATCCTCATCTGCCACGCCCTCAGCGGCAATGCCCACGTCGCCGGGTACAACCACCCCGACGACAAGAAGCCCGGCTGGTGGGAGGGCATGGTCGGGCCGGGCAAGGGCATCGACACGAACAGGTATTTCGTGATCTGCTCCAATTTCCTGGGCGGCTGTTCGGGAACCACCGGGCCGTGCTCCATGAATCCCGAAACCGGCCGGCCCTACGGCTTGGACTTCCCTATCATCACTATTGCCGACATGGTCCGCGTCCAGAAGCTGCTGCTCGATAAGCTCGGGATCAAGCATCTGCTGGCGGTGGTCGGCGGCTCGATCGGTGGGATGCAAGTGCTGCAATGGGCGATTGCCTATCCCGACATGGTGGATACCGCCATCCCGGTCGCCACAACCACGCACCTGGGCGCGCAGTCCATCGCTTTTGACGCCGTGGGCCGCAGCGCCATCCTGTCCGACGCCCATTTCGCCAACGGGCAGTACCACAACGGCGAGGCCCCGGGACAGGGCTTGGCGATCGCCCGCATGATCGGGCATATCACCTACCTGTCCGAGCAGGGCATGCGGCAGAAATTCGGCCGCGAGCTCCGCAGCACCGACAAGTACAGCTACGACTTCAATTCGGAGTTCGCCGTCGAGACCTACCTGAACCACCAGGGCCAGTCGTTTGTCGAGCGGTTCGACGCCAACAGCTACCTGTACATTACCAAGGCCGCCGATTACTTCGATATACCGAGGGACTACGGCTCCCTGGAAGAGGCCTTCGCCAATGTGCAGTCCCGGTTCCTTGTCGTCAGTTTCAGCAGCGACTGGCTCTTCACGCCCCAGCAGTCCGAGGCGATGGTCGATGCTCTCGTCGCCAACGGCAAGGACGTCAGCTTCTGCAACATCGCCTCGACCTACGGCCACGATGCCTTCCTGCTGGAGGATGGCACTCTGGGCGGCTTCATCTCGGGTTTCCTGAAAGCCAGCCACAGACCGGACCCTGTAGGGGCGACCCCCCGTGGTTGCCCTGGGCAGGCACAGGGGCCTGCCCCTACGAATGGACGACGCCGTTTTTCCCGTTTCGAGCAGGCCCAGCGGGCCCGTGTCGATTACGAGTTGATCGAATCGCTGATCGAGCCGGGCAGCCGGGTCCTGGACGTCGGCTGCGGCGACGGCGAACTGCTGGCCAAGCTGACCGCCGACCAGAAGATCGAAGGCAAGGGGGTCGAAGTCGATCAGGACCTCGTGATGGGCTGCATCGGACGCGGCATCGCGATCATCCAGCACGATATCGAACGCGGCCTGGGCAGCTACGGCGATAAGAGCTTCGACTACGTCATTCTGTCGCAGACCGTGCAGACGATCAAGGACCCGGAGCGGGTCTTCAGGGAGCTTTTGCGGGTGGGCCGCAAGGTGATCGTCAGCTTCCCGAACTTCGGCCACTGGCGCTGCCGTCTGCAACTGCTCCTGACCGGCCGGGCCCCCGTCACGCGTCAGCTCCCCTTCCGCTGGTACAACTCGCCGAACATCCATTGCCTGTCGCTGCGGGATTTCGAGGAATTTTGCGGCAAGCTCGGCGTAACGATTGAGAAAAGAATGCCCCTGGTAAAAACCAGTCCCAGCCCGGTCCGTCTCGGCCCCAACCTCTTCGCCGAGCAGGTGATTTACGTGACAAGCAAGCCCTCGAAGGAGGATTGAGGCCGAGCGATTGCCAAGCTCGATGGCACTCGGGTTCGCATGTAGCCCAGCCGCCCCCGGCTGGGTTTCCCCTGCACTTGTCCCGTGCGGGACACGCACTGGCCTCGATTCGTGAAGCCTATTGCCTCGATCCATGTCCGGCAGTATCATGCCCTTGGAAAGTGGTTGCTTGAGGAAGACCCATCCTTTGGCTGAGGCCCGATATGGATGAGAAGCAAGTCCTTGAAATCATCGCGAAGGCGAAGAAGGAGGGCCTAATCTCACTGAATCTTTCTGACCGTCAACTAAGGGCAATTCCAGCGGAACTGTGCCAGTTGACGAATCTGCGGATGCTTAATCTATCCCGGAACCAACTGACGGCGCTGCCGCCCGCGTTCGCCCAATTGACGGATCTG
>Ga0315289_10010797_pt1 | contig 13022 bp, 14 predicted proteins | sample YL17G11_40_MG_FD_203452 | JGI IMG/M metagenome (GOLD analysis project Ga0315289, IMG submission 203452) | Sediment microbial communities from Yellowstone Lake, YNP, Wyoming, USA - YL17G11_40 | ecosystem: Environmental > Aquatic > Freshwater > Lake > Sediment | place: USA: Wyoming | collected...
ACTCGGCAAGGGAAACTGGTACAGTCGGGGTGGGAACGGATGTGGCTAGACCAGATACGCGATTCTGGCTTCGTGTGGGGCTGGGCGTGGATCGAATGGAGGGCGCGGTGACCTAACTGGTGGGTGGACCTGGGCGAGACGGCTGCCTGGGGGAGGTGCGTCATGGCCATGGTGAAACGGTTGCAAGAGTTCCTCGATTCCCACGGCGTCAGGTACGAGGTCACCCCGCACCGGGAAGCATTCACCAGCCAGGAGATCGCCGCGGCCAGTCACGTCTCCGGCAAGGCCATGGCTAAGGTGGTCATGGTCAAGCGTGGTCCGGGGATGGTGATGGCCGTCCTGCCGGCCGCATGCAAGGTCGGCGTGGACCGGCTCGAGAAGATCTTCGGCACACCCGGAGTCACCATCGCGCGGGAGCACGAGTTCGCCAACCTGTTCCCCGACTGTGATACGGGCGCCATGCCCGCCTTCGGCAACCTGTACGGGCTCGAGGTGTACGTGGACGAAGAACTGGCCAACTGCCCCAAGATCGTTTTCCAGGCGGGGAATCACCAAGAGCTGGTGACCATGGAGTACGCCGACTTCGCCCGGCTGGTGCAGCCCAAGGTGGCCGAGTTCTGCTCCCACAAGTGAGGGACCGCACGCTCCACCGCGCCAAGCCGACTCCAGAGAAGGCTTTTTCAGTCTGGCCTCATCCCATGAGTCTGCACTGCCTTCTCCCCATATGCCTGTCCAGGGACGCCACGGCCTGTAACCCGGCCGTGGTTTCTGTTTTTCATATTTCCCTCCAAGGCCCGCGCGGCGCGCCGGTTGGCCGGCCGCAGTGGCCGGTAAGGGGCACCAGACAATGTCATGGGGTGCGACCTTCCCGGCTGGACGCCGTCCGTCCTGTGTTGGTATGATGCCCCCCCAAAAAGGCTAGGAGGCTTGGAAGCTAGAAAGCTTGAAACATCCCAGCGTCCTAGCCTCCCAGCTTCCCAGCATCTTTTTGCGTGGCGTGACTGCCGACCCATAGGAGGATTCCCAATGGTTTCCCTCGACGACCTGAAGGCTCTTGCCATTCCTGCCCAGACCAAGATTGTCCTCCTGGTACTGGACGGCGTTGGCGGTCTTCCTCGTGCCGGCGACGGCAAGACAGAGCTGGAGGCAGCCCGCACCCCGAACCTGGATGATCTGGCCGCAAAGGGCAACCTGGGGCTGGCCGATCCCGTGGCGCCCGGCATCACGCCGGGCAGCGGCCCGGGGCATCTTGGACTCTTCGGGTACGATCCGCTCGAGTACCGGATCGGGCGGGGCGTGCTGGAGGCGGTCGGCATTGACCTGGAGATGACCGAGCGTGACCTGGCCGCTCGCGGCAACTTCTGCAGCGTGGATGCCGCTGGCCTGATCACCGACCGGCGTGCGGGACGCATCCCGACGGAGAGCTGCGCCCGCCTCACGCAACTACTGGAGAAGATCAGTATCCCGGGTGTGCAGTTGATCGTGCGGCCGGTGCGGGAGCATCGCTTCGTGGTGCTGTTCCGGGGCGACGGCCTGGAGGAGCGCCTGTCGGAGACGGACCCGCAGCAGGTCGGAAAGCCGCCCCTGCCCGTCCACGCGGAGGTGCCGCAGGCCAAGGCGGCGGCCGACATCGCCAACCGATTCGTGGCCGAGGCCAAGCGGGTGCTGGCATCCGAGCATCCGGCCAACATGGTCCTCCTGCGCGGGTTCTCCAAGTACCCTCGCCTGCCGAAGCTCACGGAGATCTACGGCGTGCGGGCTGCCGTCATCGCGGTGTATCCCATGTATCGGGGACTGGCCAAGCTGGTGGGGATGCAGGCCGTGAAGACCGGGGACACCGTGGCCGACGAGTTGGCCGCGCTGGAATCGGTCTATGCCGACTTCGATTTCTTCTTCGTTCACGTGAAGAAGACCGACAGCGCCGGCGAGGATGGGAACTTCGACAAGAAGGTGTCCATCATCGAGGAAGCAGACGCGCAGATCCCGCGCCTCCTGGCGCTCAAGCCCGACGTCCTGGTGGTGACGGCCGATCATTCGACGCCGGCAGCCTTCAAGGCCCACAGCTGGCACCCGGTGCCGGTGCTGCTCTTCTCGAGGTGGTGCAGGCCGGATGGTGCGCCGCGGTTCACGGAGCGGGAATGCCGGACCGGCAGCATCGGCCACGTTCGCGCCGCCGAGCTCATGCCGCTCGTCATGGGGCACGCCGAGCGGCTGACCAAGTTCGGCGCCTGACGAATTCGGAGGAAGACCTAAACCAATCCGCAGATTACGCCCGCCCGTGGCGGGTCTTGCCAGGTCGTATCACTTGCGATCCGGGCGGGTCCGCCTATGGCGCGGCAGATTCCGCAGATTTCACAACGGAAATCATTTCGGGATAATCTGCGCCAATCTGCGTAATCTGTGGATACCTGGTAGGGCGAGGGTGGCAAGGAATGGCGGCCCGATTCCTGGCGGTGGCTGATATTCATAGCCGCACGCGTGTAATCCAGGTGATCTGCGACGAGGCGAACCGGCACAAGCCAGATGCCATCGTCGTCGCCGGCGACCTGACGAGCTACGGCGATGCGGCCGAAGTGCAGCGGGTGCTGGACAGCCTGCCCGGTCGGGTGCTGGCGATCCCCGGCAACCTCGACGTGCTGCGGGCATTCGAGGCGGGCATCGCCAAGAGTCACGCTGAAAGCGTGATCGGCAAATGCATCGAGATTCAGGGAGCGAACGTCGCTGGCCTGCAGAGCCGCTCCGCCGCGCAGGCAACGCCCTGTGATGTGCTCGTTGTCCACGAGCCACCGTGGGGCCTCTTGGACGATGTGGGCGGAGGGCGGCATATCGGCTTCCGGGAGCATCTGGACGCGATGGATCGCATCCAGCCCAAGGTGCTGCTCTGCGGCCACTGCCACGAATGTCCTGGGTTGGTGATCCATCGTGGCACCACCGTGGTGAACTGCACCCTGGGAAGTGGCGGGCACGGCGCCCTGGTGGAGGTGGACCGTAGCCAGGCGGCCGTCCGGCTCTTGTAAGGTCGCTCGGCACGAGTGGAAAACCCGACGAGGATGGCATCCTGGAGGATGTCTGAGCTTTCTTTCATGGGGAATGCCCGACGATGCGCCGCGATCTGAGAGATCGGGTGGCCGTGATCACCGGTGCCTCCAGCGGTATCGGGCGGGCGACGGCACTGGCCTTTGCGCGAGAGGGCGTGCGAGTCGTCCTGGGTGCCAGGCGCGCGGATCGGCTGGAAGAAGCTGTAGAAACTATCCAGCGCGCGGGAGGCAAGGCCCGTGCGCTCCAGACCGATGTGACCCGGCCCGAGGACGTCGGGCGCCTGGTCGGCGAGGCGGTGGCGGCCTTCGGCCGGCTGGACATCCTGCTGAACAACGCGGGACTCGGGTACGTCGGCCGCCTGGAATCCATGCCCATGGAGGAGATCCGGCACCTCTTCGAGGTGAACGTCATGGGCACGATTTACGGCATCCAGGCCGCCGTGCCGATCATGCGGTCGCAGCGCTCCGGACACATCATCAATGTGTCCTCGGTGGTGGGGAGGCGGGCGACCCCCGGCAGCGGGATGTATGCGGCCACGAAGTTCGCCCAGGTGGCTCTATCCGAATCCCTCCGGCTGGAGCTGGCCGATGCGGGCATCGACGTGAGCGTCATCTATCCGGTCTCGACGATGACCGAGTTCTTTGCGGTCGCAACGGCCCGCTCCCCCATGAGGCATGATCCTGCCGGCCCGATCTACTCCGCAGAGCAGGTGGCGGATGTCATCGTGCGGTGCGCCCGCCGGCCGCGGGCCGAGGTGATGGTCTATCCGCCGGCGCGCCTGATGGTGATCCTGAATGCCGTGTGGCCGCGGCTGCTGGATCGCGCCCTGGCGGCGTACTGGAAGAGGATCCGTCCTGGATTGTGACCTACGGTTCGAGGGCATCTTCATTGACCGACTGCGAGTGGGAGGATCCATGGGTGCAGGTGGCGATGCCATGAGGTGGGCGTCGGCGACGCTCCAAGACATCTGGAAGGAGAACGCCGCAACTCGCGAGGCACTCTTCGCCGAGGTCCGCGGATTGTCCGAGGCGCAGCTCGAGTTCCAGCCCGCGCCGGGCAAGTGGTCCATCGGTGAGATCCTGGATCACCTGTCCCTGGCGGAGCGGAGCATCGCGCGGGTCGTCTCCAGGATCCTCCAGCAGGCGGCGGGCCGCGGCCTCATCGGCGAGCCGGGAAGCATCGAGCAGCTCCCGCACCGGATTGACCGGGAGACGTTCAATGCGCCGGCTTCCGCGCCGGAATCTGTCCTTCCCTCGCCGGGACGGCCACTGGAGCGGCTGTTGTCCAGCCTGGAGGAGAGCCGGGAGCGCCTGGTGGAGGTGAGCAGCCGGGCGGATGATCGCGTGGTCGGGAACGTCACGATCCGCCACTTTCAGCTTGGCGAGTTGCACTTCTATCAGTGGCTGGCGCTGGAGGCCGCGCATGAGGCGAAGCACCTGGCCCAGATCCGCCAGATCAAATCGCGCCCCGATTTTCCCAGGAACTGATCGGAGCGTGCGGACATCCTCCGGCCTCTGGGGACGGATGCCGGGGAACTCGTGACCGGGGAGACCGTGGCTTCAACGCTGTCCGCCATCCTGTTTCCGGCAACACCCCGGCACATTCCCTACGAGCGGGGGGTCAACATCGCCCTGCGCACCGCGCACCTCATGACCTTCGGCATCCTGCTGGGGGGACACACCTTCGACGTTCCCGCCCACCGGTTGATCCTGTTCCTGTACCTCACCATCGCAAGCGGCGCCGGCCTGATTCTCCTCGAGCTCTACTCCTCCTGCCGATGGATCTACCTGGGCAAGGGGGTCATGGTCAGCCTGAAGGTTGCCCTCGTGATTGCGGCCGGCCTGTGGTGGGAGCAGCGGGTCGTGTTCCTGCTGCTGGTGGTCCTGGCGGGCTCTGTCGGCTCGCACATGCCGGCCCGGTTTCGATACTACTCGTTTATTCACGGGCGCACCATCGTCGATCCGCCCAAGGTGTCGGTCGGCGCGCCCGTTTCAACCTGGCGCCAGTGAAGGCGGCTGGCAATTGGCGAGTCTCACGAGAGACCGGATGGACTACCGGCGTCTGCATGGCTGGGACGTCACCCCGCAGGAGGCGATTCGCATCCAGCAGGACCTCCGGGCGCGGCTCATTGCCCGCGATGACGACGCGACAGAGTTTCGAACCATCGCGGCAATGGACGTGTCCTATGACAAGCGGTCGCCGTGGCTGTTCGCGGCCATCGTCGTCATGCGTCTGCCAGGGTTTCAGGTGGTCGAGACGGCCGGAGTCCGCGCGCAGGCCAGGTTCCCCTACGTCCCGGGGCTGCTGTCCTTCAGGGAATCGCCGGCCGGGTTGGAAGCGTGGGAGAAGCTTCGCACGCGACCTGATTGCCTGATCTGCGACGGTCACGGCTACGCCCATCCTCGTCGCTTCGGCTTTGCCTGCCACTTCGGCCTGTTGGTGGATCTGCCGACCATCGGCTTTGCCAAGAGCGTCCTGGTGGGGAGGTTCGATCCGCCAGGGGTCGCGCGGGGGAGCGTGACCAACCTGGTTGATGCGGGCGAGACGATCGGGGCAGCGGTCCGAACCCGCGAGGACGCGGAGCCTGTGTTCGTCTCTGTCGGCCACCGTATCAGCCTCGAAAGGGCCGTGGCCACGGTCCTGTCCTGCACGTCCGGAACCCGGATTCCCGAGCCGGCGCGCCGGGCCCACGCCCTGGTGAACCGCCTGCGCGAATCAGGCGTGGAGCCCGCGGGCACGGGCAGCCTGTTCGGGTAGAGAAGCGGGAATTCGTACGTTTCGACCTGTGTGCGCCCAAACGGTGGGAGGGAACGTGCGGCGGCTCGGGCATTCGATGTTCTTCCTGGCGGATCAGACCTTCCGCGGCCTGGCGGGGTCCGCCACCTTTGCGCGCCTGCTGGATTTGGTGAGCCGGGAGGAACCTGCCGCCCCGGGGAATGGAGACGGCCGGGGGCGTGCGCTGTATCCTGACCTGGAATATCGTGCCGAGATCCCTGCGGGCGATCCGATCCCAATGGCGGCCCCGCGCTACGTCCGGGCCTGGCAGGTGCAGTGGAAGGCCACATCACCTTCATCGGTGGACGGTCTCGGGTACCAGAGCGTCGGCGGCTTCTATCTCCCGCGTGCGGACGGGAATGCTCCCCGTCCCGGCATCTTGGTGCTGCCCGTCCTGCACGATCGGTTCAGCTTGGCATCGGGAACGCTAGCCCGGTATCTTGCCGCTCAGGGGTTCGCCGCCCTAGAAATGCGGAGCGGTCCCTCGTTCCTGGATCGCGTGCGGGTGACGCAAGTGGGCCACGGCCCCACCTGGGAGGACGTGGAGACCGAGATGATCCGGGACGGGCGCCGGGGCCTCGACTGGCTGTGCAGTCAAGGGGGGGTGGATGCAAGGCGCCTGGGGATCATCGGGATCAGTCACGGCGCCATCATAGGGCCGTGTGTGATGGGGGCGGACTCACGGCTCCTCGCGGGCGTCTTCTGCATGGGGGGCGCGCACGAAGCCATGATCGTGGCCCGGTCGCGGGAGCGGTCGGTGCGTCGATTCCGCGAGCGCATCATGCAGGTGCACGGCCTGACCGACCCGAAAGACTTGTTGCGTCTTCCGCAGGCGCAGGCCTCCCGGACGGAGCCGATGCGGTACGCGGGAGCGGTGGATCCCCGCTCCGTCCTGCTGTTCAAGACGCGCCTGGACCGGGCGGTGGTGCCGGAGGCCCAGGACAAGCTCTGGGAGGCGTTGGGACGGCCGCGGCGGATCACCCTGCCTCTGGGCCACATCGGGTTCGGCCTGGCCTTCTACTATGCGGCCCGGCGCGCCGCCGAATTCCTCCGGGAGCGCCTCGCACGACCCTCCTGATCTTCGGGCAACTGATCAGACGTCTGAAGAAGGAATGCCTTCCGTGTACCGGCTGGCGGCCAGGCTGGTTCTGGTTGTCCACACGACGTGGGTCGTGTTCCTTGTAGCGGGCTTTCCCCTGGGCAGGCGGAACCGCTGGCTCCGGTCACTGCACCTGGGCGGATTGATCTTCAACATGATGCTGGAGACGTTTGATCTCGCGTGCCCCCTGACCGTGCTGGAGAAGTGGCTGATGGCCCATTACGCGGCCCCCTATTCGGGGACCTGCATCAGCTACTACGTCCAGACCACCCTCTCCATCACGCTGGCCCCGCGGCTGGTCGTCTTCCTCAGCTTTCTCCTCCTGGTCGGTTCGGCCTGGGCCTACGGCCTGATCCGCTCGCCGCTGCGAAGATAACCGACCCCGATCCTTCCTCAGAAGGTCATCCCCCCGGCCAGGGCCATTCGCTTGAGGTGTTTTAGGGAGATCGTGTAGAGCACGATCATCGGGAGGGTGCCGACGAATGCGGCGCTCAGCATCGGCCCGATCAGGAATCGGTAGTCGGTCTGCTGGCCGGCGATGAAGATCGTGAGAGGTGCGGCGTTCACGTTGGTGACGACGAGCGCCAGCAGGTAGTGGGTGTAGGCCTCCAGGAAGAGGAAGGTGCCCGTGGCGATGATCCCGTTGATCGTCACCGGCAGGACGATTCGGGTGAAGGTGCCCGAGACCGAGGCCCCGTCTATCCACGCGGCCTCTTCCAGTTCTCGGGGGACACCGCCCAGAAATCCCGCCAGGATCCAGACCGCCAAAGGGATGTTGAGCGGAACGAGGGCCAGGGTCAATCCGATGCGCGTGTCCAGCAGGCCGGCTTTTGAGAAGATCAGATAGAATGGGATCGTCAAGGAGATCGGAGGAAGCATGCGCAACCAGAAGAACCCCGTGTAAAGTAGCCGGCTCAGGAGGGCCTTCCAGCGAGCCAGGGCATAGGCCGCGGGCAGGGCGAAGGCTAGGACCGTGACCACCACGCCGAGGCCCACGACTGTGCTGTTGAACATGAACGGCCAGAGCGAGTTGGTCCCCAGAAGGACGCGCTGATAGTGTTCGAGGGAGAGCGTGCTCGGTAGTTTCAGACCCGGCGTTTGGGCCCCCTCGGGCGTGAGCGAGGCCACCACCAGGAAATAGAGCGGGGTGAGCACCCAGACGAGGATGAGGAGGACCGCCGCCGCGAGGATCAGGTTACGAAAAAGTTTCGCCATACCGGCCGCTCCAGACATACGCCACCAGGCCGAAACTCAAGGCGGCGGAACAGACCACCATGAAGATCGCCAGGCTTGCCCCATACCCGTAATCCATGTTGGCGAAGGAGCGGGTATAGATGTACGTGCTCAGCAGGTGCGACGCCCCGCCGGGCCCGCCCTCGGTCATGATCCAGGCGAAAGGAAACGTCAGGAACGAGTCGATCGCCTTCATCGTCACCGTCACGAAGATCACCGGTCGCATCAAGGGCAGGATCACGTGCCACACGACCTGGGAGAAGCTGGCCCCATCAATCTCCGCCGCCTCGATGGGCGCCTTGGGCAGGGCGTCCAGGCCTGCCGAAAGCAGCAGGAACACCATGGGGAAGAACCCCCAGATGGCGGTCAGGGTGATCCCCCACAACGCGGTATGGGGGCTGGCCAGGATCGAGCCCTTGAGGCCGAAGATCCGGTTGAAGACCTCGTACGGCGGATTGAAGATCACGTTCCGCCACAGGACCGCCACAGCGACCGGCATCAGCATCATCGGCAGCAGGATGATGGCGCGAAGCGCATAGGCGAGGATCGCGCTTAGGCGATAGACGACCAGGGCCATGGCCATGGCGATCACGAAGTCGGCCGTGGTCGCCACCACTGTGAATAGGATGGTGTTCCAGAGAGCCTTCAGGAGCAGGGGGTCCCTGAGCAGACGGGCATAGTTGGTTATGCCGATGAAGCGATCGCTGAAACGAAGCAGGCTGTAGTCCCGCAGGCTCAGGTACACCTGGTAGGTTAAAGGAACGACCACCAGCAACAGGACGACGAGCAGCGCCGGCATCAGGTACAGGATGTACACGCGGCGCGTCCGGGCTTCGAGCCCGCTCCGGCGTGGCAGGCTGGCCATACTGTGAGACCCCGTGAGGCGGCGCGCGCCCGGATCCCAGGCGCGCGCCGCAGCACCCGTTATCGGTTCTCGTCCGCCACCCGGTCACCCTCCTCTGCGGTGACCTTGACGAACTCCTCCGGAGTGATGGTGCCTCCGGTCAGCTTGCTGATCTGCTCCCGGGCAACGGTGGCGTAGTAGACGGACCACGCCTTGGGCACCCGGTACGGCTTGCCGTTGGCGACCTGGGAGACAACGGCTGGGGGCAGGAGTTTCTGCTGCGCCGCCCACTGCGCGGTGGCCGTGTGGGACGGCACGAAGACCCCGATGCCGCCGGTCAGGGCCAGACGCAGGGTCTTCTCTGTGTTCAACCACTTCATGACCTCCCATGCGGCGTCCTTGTTCTTGCCGGCCTTGCTCATGGCCCAGTGCCAGTAGAAGACGATGCCCCCCTCGTTGGCCTTGTGGCCCGGGACCTCGAAGCTGGCGGTCTCGCCCAGGCGCGAGATGACGGCCTGGCTGGTGACGTCCTTCCAGCCGTTGTGGATCAGGTCAAAGAGCGTGGCCGCCCTGCCGTCGAGGTAAAACTTCAGGTTCTCGGTGGTGCTCATGGCCGCGATACCCGGAGGGGTCACCTTGACGCCGTTGGCGAGGTTGTGGATGTGCTGGGCCACCTTGAGCACGACCTCCTTGTTCTGGGGGTGATGCTTGCCCCACAGGAGGTTGCCCTTGTCGTCGAAGACGCCCGGGAGTCCGGCCTTGAACAGGTGCATGTGGAAGATGTCCACGGCGGGGTTTCCGCTGCCCGGCATGGTCAGGCCGTACACCTCCTGGCCGCCCGTCTTGCGCGTGAAGTGCACGGCAACGTCGGTCAGCTCCTTGGGGGTCTTGGGCGGGGTCGGCATGTCATAGCCGAACTTCTGCTTGAAGGCCACCTTTTCCTTCGGATCCTCCAGCAACGACTTCCGGTACATGGCGCCGATTGCGGTCAGGTAGTAGGGCCAGTACTTGATCTGGCCGTTGAAGACGAAGGTGTCCTTCAGCCACGGAGCGAACTGGGCCTTCCACTGTTCGATGTTGGTGTTGTCACCCTTGAGGCGGGCATCCAGCGGGTCGAACAGGTCGTGCAGGTTCAGGATCCCCTGGTCGGTGAAGTCGATGACGTCGAACTGGCCCGTGCCGAGCTGGATGTCGCGAGCGGTCTTGGGCACGATCTCGACGACCGGGGCTTTGACCACCACGACCTTGATGCCCTGGGCCTTCTCGATCTCTCCGACGGCATCGAAGACGCCGTTGAGCTGGGTGTGGCTGGATGAGGCGAGAATGGTGACGGTCGTGCCAGGTGGGAACTTCTTGGTCTGGGCGCCGGCCTCCTGACCGGTCGCGAGGGCTAATGCCAGCATCACACCGAGGGCGATCGCACACCGCATTCGCATGGCCTTCCTCCTTCTTGGTTGCGCCGACCATGAACCATGGGACCAACGCTTCTGGTCACGTCCTGACCGGCGTCATCCGGCCAGGCTGGTCAGGAATGCCAGGCCCTCCCGAGCCAGCTCATCCGGGGACGGGAACAGTTCCCGCCAGATGGACGTGATCGCAGGAAGCTCGGGGCTCGAGGCCCCGAACGTCTCGAGCGAGCCCACCCCCCCGTACCCGATCTCCTTGAGCGCCGCGAAGAGGCCGCGCCAGTCGATGTTTCCGCCGCCCAGCATTCCCCGATCGCTCTCATTCAGATGCAGATGCTTGAGGCTCTTGGCGTGACGGCGGATCGTCGCGGCGATTCCACGGTCCTCGATATTCATGTGGAAGGTGTCGAGGAGCAGGCCGACATTCGGCTGACCGATCCGGTCCACCACGGCCTGGGCCTGGGCCGCCGTGTTCAGCAGGTACGACTCGAACCGGTTGACAGGCTCCACCGCGAGAGTCACCCCGTGGCCTTGCGCGAAGATGGCCACCTCCGAGAGCCCGTGGACGATCCAGCGGATCTCATCTTCCGTTGGTCCTTGCCCGGAGAACCTCCCGGGGACGGCGTACATCATGCCACCGAAGAGCCGGGCGCCCATCTCCCGCGTGGCCCCCACTGCCGCCTTCAGGAAGGCCACGGTTTGCTCGCGCACGGCCCGATCGGGCGTGGCGAGGCCCTTATCCTTGGGGAGCCCCATCGTCCCGATCAGGTCTATGCCTGCCGCCTCGGCGCGGCGGCGAATGGCCGCTGGGTCCACCGCCGCGAGGTTGAGCAGGCTGATTTCAAAGACCGAGAAGCCAAGCGTTCTTGCCCGGTCGATCAGGTCGAGGTGTGAACTGTTCCACCCGGTCGTCCAGAGCCGACAGTGCACCCCGAAGCGCATGGGGGTCTCCTTGGCCAGCAGGGCACGGTTTCAGGATTTTTGCGTCCTCAGCGCAACATCTCGGTCATGAATTCGACGGCCAGCGCCGGGTCGTGCTGTGCCTGGATCTCGGCGAGCCGCTCGGGTCGGATGCGGCCGGCCAATCCGCTGAGCCGCTCGAGGGCGCGCGCTGATGCCCGGGCGGCGGCCACGGGATCCTCACGGAACGCCACCGTATCCAGGCTGAGCCAGCCCTGGTAGCCCAGCCGCGCCAGGTAATGGAGCAACTCCACCGTCTCGAACACGTGGGCGGCCCCCACCATCAGGTCGTCGTCGGTTTCCCGGTAGCAATCGTTCAGGTGCACGTGGAACAGCTTGCCGCACCGGAGCAGAAGCGCCGCCGTCTGCGCCGGGGATTCCTTGGCCATCAGGGAGTGGCCAAAGTCCAGCAGGACTCCCAGATTGGCGCGGCCGATCTCCTGGATCGCCATCAGGGTCTGGGCCGCGGTCCCGAACAGGGACTTCTGGCGTGGCTCTTTCAGCTTGTACTCGAGGGCGATCTGCAGGTCCGGGGCCCCATCCGCGATGGCCGTCAGAGTCGTGAGGCTCCGCTCCCAGAGGGCAACGTGATCCACCTGGAAGGTGTAATCGAATCCCTCCTGGCCGGGCCAGATCGCGAGGCACGGGGCGCCCACCCGGCGGGCCGCATCGGCCGCGCCCAGGCAGATGTCCACCGCCTGCTGGCGAGTCGAGGGGTCCGGTGCGCTGAGGGCCCCCTGACGAAACTGGGGATCTCGGAAGATATCCGGTTGGACGGCGATCACCTCGAGGCCCATCTCTCGACATAGTGTGCCGATGCTCTCCGGAGACTGGTTCGCAAAATGCCGCGGGTATTGCAGCTCCACGCCCCGCAGGCCCGGCACCTGGCAGGCCATTTTCAGTTGATCGGAAAAGCTGGGGAGGTCCCGGTAGACCGCAAATCGGTCCCGGGCCCCGCCCAAGATCCAGAGCCCCGCGCCAAACTTGAAGGCACTTGTGTTCATGGATGCTCCCACACGCTCACGACGATACGCGGCCGCTTGAACCGATGGAAACTCACCCCCGGGTGGCCGGGGGCGCCGTTGATTCACGCACGATCAAGGTGGTCGGGAGGACCAGCCGCTGGGGCGGTCGTCCGGCATCGCCTCTCTGGATCCGGCTCAGTAGCACCTCGGCCGCCCGTTGTCCCATCTCCCATTTGGGCATTGACACAGTGGTCAGGGATGGATGGATGAATGCCGAGGCAGGGATGTCATCGAAGCCGACGATGGACACGTCCTCCGGCACGCGGAGCCCTACATCCAGCGCTGCCCGGATCGCGCCGATGGCCATGGTGTCGGGATAGGCCAGCACCGCGGTCGGCCTGGGGTCCACGCCCAGCAGTTGCGCCATCGCCTTGCGTCCAGCCTCGTACCCGTGCCCACCGGAGACCAGGAGATCCGGCGTTGCCGCGAGCCCGGCCTGTGCCATGGCGGCCTGATAGCCCCGGACTCTTTCCGTTGCATTGGAAAGAGCCGAAGCGCGGACGATACAGCCGATTCGGCGGTGTCCCAGTTTCAGGAGGTGCTCGGTGGCCGCCTTGCTTCCCTTAAAGTTATCCGCGACCACACAGTCGATCTCCAGGTTCGGGATCTCCCTATCCACCGCCACTGTTGGGATACGGCGC
>Ga0315289_10010798_pt1 | contig 13022 bp, 11 predicted proteins | sample YL17G11_40_MG_FD_203452 | JGI IMG/M metagenome (GOLD analysis project Ga0315289, IMG submission 203452) | Sediment microbial communities from Yellowstone Lake, YNP, Wyoming, USA - YL17G11_40 | ecosystem: Environmental > Aquatic > Freshwater > Lake > Sediment | place: USA: Wyoming | collected...
CGCACGGCTGTCGAATTTGCGCCTGGCAGCGCTCATTACCCTGGCCTATGTACTGTATTCGGCAGATACGACCCAGGCTTTCCTGACCCATTCCCTGGGTGTCCATCCCTCCATCACCCTTTTGCTGATGAGTCTCCATTGCTATGTCTCGAATCGGCGTGTCTTGAGTTATCTGCTTGCATTCATCATCCTTTTCAGCTACGAAACTCCCTTCCCGCTCTTTTTCGCCGCACCGTTGCTTGTGGCGGAGCCCTGGGATAAGCGCAGGTGGCTGCGGATCGGTATACACTGTTTGATCGTGTCGGCCATGCTGATCGGTGTCGTTCTATTCCGCAGCTACCTGGGTGATTCTCGTATGGCAGGGCTGAGACATTTGAAAATAATCCTAGACCCCCTGGGTAACATGCTGTACGGTCCGTTCATGAATGTGATCGCCTATGGCACCCGTGTTGTCGAAACCATGAAGAATTTCAGCACCCCCGGTGTCATCGTTTTTACAGTGGGCGGGGCCATGCTGCTGGTTGCCTTTTTGATCCTGATCCCCGACGACCGGGAGGCGAGTGCCAACCAGGGCGTCACGCCGTCCGGCGCCCTTCTGGCGGATATTCGGACCTTGAAAAACCTGGCAATCGCAGGACTGGCAATGTTGGCGTTGGGTTATGCCATGATTCTTACTACCTCCCCGGCCGACCTGTACGGGCGAGCCACCCGTGCGCACACGGCAGCCGGTGTCGGGGCGTCATTCTTGAGTGGGATCGCAGCCTACTTGTTGCTGGAATACTTCAAGAGTGTCCGCATCAAGTGGGTGGGTCTTGTCTTGGTCACGGCGATGTGTGCGCCCCTGATCGGCTTTGGTTTCCTTCTGCAGGCGGACTATATTCGCGCCTGGCAGACCCAGCAGCGGTTTTGGACGGCACTCCTGCCGATGATCTCCGATGCCGGCCCGGATGATGTCATCCTGGTCGAACCGGGTATTTTTTACACCGAGAAGATCAACGATAGCACCTACATCGAAGCAAATACTTGGAATATGCCGCGTGTGCTCAATCAACTCTACGATTACCCGATTGATTTTACAAGTTTGCCGCGTGTCTTTCGCTTGCGCGTTGGCTGGGACCGTTCGATCCTGAAAGCAAACGGCATGCTGAACCTGGATGAAAGAACAGTTTATGCACCTCCCAGCTTGCTGAAGTATGTCAGTCCATCGGATGTTATTTTTATGCAAAACAACAAAGGGAACATGGAACGCATCGCCGATTCGTTCGTGCTTAATGGTGAAACTGTCAACGTAAAGCCCTATGATCCGGAAATGCAGCCTCCTTTTTCCGAGGGCTTCCTATATCAATACATGATCCTGTCCACGCCATGAAGAATCCTAAAATCCTCGCTCTTATCCCGGCGCGCGGCGGCTCGAAGGGCATCCCGTGCAAGAACATCCGCCCGTTTGCCGGCTACCCGTTGATTTCCTACAGCATCGCGGCCGGCTTGCAAGCCAAGACAGTAACGCGCGTCATCGTCAGCACCGACGACGAGGAGATTGCAGCTGTCGCCCGTTCGTTCGGCGCGGAGGTTCCTTTTCTCCGCCCGGCAGAATTGGCACAAGATAAGACAACTGATCTACCAGTCTTCGAGCACGCCCTGAAATGGCTGGCCGAGAACGAAGGTTATAAACCGGACGTGATTGTGCAGTTGCGCCCAACATCACCCATCCGCCCAAAGGATTGTGTGGATAACGCCGTGAGGCTGCTTCTTGCACATCCGGAAGCTGACTGCGTGCGCGGCGTCGTCCCGGTCGGGCAGGATCCCCACAAGATGTGGCGCATAGAGCCCGAAAGCGGTAGGATGATCCCATTGCTGACCGTCGAGGGTATCGCCGAGCCATACAACGCCCCGCGCCAGAATCTCCCGCCTGTTTACTGGCAAACCGGGCACATCGATGCCATCCGCTCGGCCACGATTTTGCAAAAAGGCTCGCTGACCGGCGAGTTGATCTTCCCGCTGGTGCTCGATCCTAGTTACACGGTTGACCTGGATAGGCTCAACGACTGGACGCGCTCCGAATGGGCGGTAACTTTCGGCGGGCTGGAAATGGTTATGCCGGGCAAACTTCGCCGCCGGATGCCTGAACGGGTTGACCTGCTCATCCTCGATTTCGATGGCGTGTTGACCGACAACCGCGTCTGGACTGACAAGGATGGCAGGGAGATGGTTGCCACCAGCCGCAGCGATGGCATTGGCTTGGAAGCCCTGCGCAAAGCTGGAGTGGATGTGGTCGTCATCTCCAAGGAAACCAATCCGGTCGTGGCGGCGCGCTGTAGAAAATTGAATCTACCCTTCGTCCAGGGGATACAGGACAAGGGTCCTGCACTGACGCGCCTGCTCGAGGAGCGCGGCGTGGATTCGGCGCGGGCTGTCTATATCGGCAACGATGCCAACGACCTGCCCTGCTTTCCGTTGGTCGGCTGGGCGGTGGCGGTGGCTGATGCCTGGCCGGATGTGATCCGCCAGGCGGATTATGTGCTTTCACGGCCAGGTGGTCATGGCGCGGTGCGCGAGTTGTGTGATTTGATCCTGAAGAGAAATCCTTTATCTGTATGAAGTGAGGACGCGAGCAATGTTCGATATTGAATTCTACATGAAGGTATATGATCTAAAAAAACGTATGATGAGTGGGGAATTTCTCGAGCGGGAGTTTGTCATGGCACAGCTCGAATCCTATCGCAGCCCTCAACCGGTCATCTATAACATCGAGACGACCAATGCCTGCAATATGCGCTGCGAGATGTGCCCGCGCACGACGATGATGACGCGCCGAGTTGAAACGATGAAATTGGACATGTTCAAACATATCGTCGAGCAGCTCAGCCCTTTTTCAGATGAACAATGGCATACCTGGGAGCGGTTCGTGGCAGGAAAGTACGGCATCCTAAAGAACGACATGAGCGAGAATAACTTTTTCTTGTACGTTATCCCAAAAGTGATCGTTCTGCACGGCTACGGCGATCCCTTGCTTGACCCTCACATGCCGGAAATCGTCCGCTTGATGACCGAGCGAGGCCTGGTCAGTTACTTTAGCTGCAATCCTGCCAATATCAACATGGAAAGAACGATCAAGACTTTCGAGAACGGCTTGGGTTACATCAAGTATTCTATGGAAAGCGTAGATGATGTCCGGCACAAGCAAGTGCGCGGTCCGGCTTCCAACTTCACCGAAAGTTACCGCAATATCGTGCAGCTCCTGGAGCTAAAGGCGCAACGGAACTATCCAATTACGATCGTCATCACGATGATCAACCTCAATAAGCCCTGGCAGCAGGAAGAATTTGAGAGGCTGCGGGAGGCGTTCGAGGGGCTGGATGTTTACATTTATCTCAAGAGCCAAGATCAGCAATGGTATGAAGATAACAAGCAGCAAACCCAATCCATCCACTGGATCGAATTCTGCCAGTTCCCCTGGTCTTCGATGACCATCAAATCCAATGGCGAGGCATGTGAGTGCGTCGAAGATTTCAACAACGAGATTATCCTCGGAGATGCGAAGACTGAATCGTTATGTGATATTTGGAATGGAGAGAAGTATCGCCGCCTCAGACGGGATCATTTCGACCTGACGCCTGGCATCAAATGCACCGAACAGTGTGACATGCAATTAGTGGGTAGTCTGGTTCGAAACTCGAATTGAACTCGAGTTCGAGTAAGGTCAGCAGTTCAACTGCTGATCCAAAGTATGTAACGAATAGGAGTAACCATGACCAAAGAAGTAAGAATTGCCGGCCGCTTGATAGGAGACGACCATCCGACGTACATCGTCGCCGAGATCGGCGTCAACCATAACGGCGATCTCGAAATCGCCAAGAAGATGATTGACGCCGCTGTCCACGCGGGTGTGGATGCGGTCAAGTTCCAGAAGCGGACGCCAGAAGTCTCTACACCGTTGGAACAGCAGATGCAGATGCGTGAGACTCCCTGGGGCTATATTACCTATCTCGAATATCGTCGCAAGGTCGAGTTCGGGGAGGCCGAATACCGAGAAATTGACCGGTACTGCAAGAAGCGTAACATCCCCTGGTTTGCATCCGTTTGGGATGAGCCCTCGGTGGACTTTCTCGAACGGTTCCACACACCAGCCTGTAAAATTCCCTCCGCCGCGCTGACCGATCGCAATTTACTTCGTCACCTGCGCAAGACCGGCAAACCGCTCATCCTCTCGACCGGTATGTCCACCATTGAACAAATCAAGGTCGCTGTGGATGTGCTCGGCTCGGAGGATCTGGTTATCACCCATGCCACCAGCACCTATCCCTGCGATTCGGCGGAACTCAACTTGCGCATGATCGGAACGCTGCGCGAGACCTTTCCGTGCCCAATCGGCTACTCCGGCCACGAGGTAGGACTGGTCACCTCGGTCGTGGCGGTGGCGTTGGGTGCGTGCATGATTGAGCGCCACCTGACCCTCGACCGCGCCATGTGGGGCAGCGACCAGTCTGCCTCGGTCGAACCGGGCGGCTTCGAGCGCCTGGTCAAGTACATCCGCGTCACTGAGGCGGCACTGGGCGATGGCGAGAAGAAAGTTTATGAGAGCGAAATGCCTTCGCTGAATAAGCTTAGAAGGATAAAGGGATAATCTTGGCAGGCAGGTTCTCTCCAAGAACGCTGGCAGACTACGGCCGAAAAAAAATATCCCGCGCGGGCAATGTGCTCCGCCTTGTCCGCCTGGCGCGGACGGTTTCCCGTCAGGAGCGATCCGATCCCGCTCAGCGGCCGGTGGTCTTTTTCAACGCCTCCACCCGTCTGAGCGGTTTGAGCCTGAATGCAGCTTTCTCCCTGGTTACTTCCTGGGCAGTCCGGTTGGCAGGCGTGCCGGTGGTGCACATCGTCTGTAACGCAGGCATGAGCCATTGCGTGCTCGGCACGGACCGCGACGATTTTAGCCAGCCCCCGACATGCGCCATGTGCATCCGTCAGTCGCGGTTTAACTACGCTCATGCTGGCGTGCATCGGTTCACATTCCAGTGCGATGGCAGGCTGGCCGAAGTGCTCGCAGGGTTGAGCCTCTCGGATTTGATGAGTTTCCAGTTTCCAGTGACCAGTCACCAGTCAGATACATTTCACTCGTCACTCGTCACTCGTCACATGCCTCTGGGCGCGCTGGCGCTCCCATCTATCCGATGGATCCTCCGCCGCCACAATCTTCAAGACGACGAAGCGACCTGTTACCTGTACCGCGAGTACATCCTTTCTGCTTGGAATGTTGCCCGCCAGTTCTGCGCCCTGCTGGATCGTATCAACCCGCAGACGGTCGTCCTCTTCAACGGTCAATTCTTCCCCGAAGCGACTGTCCGCTGGCTGGCGCAGCAGCGGGGCATCAAGGTCGTTACGCACGAAGTCGGTTTCCAATCCTTGAGCGCCTTCTTCACTACTGGTGAGGCCACCATCTACCCGATAACTATCCCTGAGAATTTCGAGTTGACCGAGGCGCAGAACACTCGCCTAGCTGCTTACCTCGAAAACCGCTTCCAAGGCCAATTCAGTATGGCCGGCATCCGCTTCTGGCCAGAGATGAAGGGATTGAGCCAATTATTTTTGCAGAAGGCGGCTGGGTTCGAGCAGATCGTCCCGGTCTTTACCAATGTCATTTTCGATACCAGCCAGCCGCACTCCAACGTGGTCTTCCCGGACATGTTTGCCTGGTTGGATATGGTACTAGAAGTCGCCAGGAACTATCCCGATACGCTGTTTGTCATCCGCGCCCACCCGGATGAATCCCGCCCCGGCAAATCCAGCCGCGAGAGCGTGGCAGAGTGGGTGAAGTACAGCCGAGCCGCCGAGCAGCCGAATATTGATTTTATCGCGCCGGATGAATACCTGAGTTCCTACGAACTCATCCAGCGTTCCAAGTTTATCATGATTTACAATTCGACCATCGGGCTGGAGGCGGCCATCATGGGCGCGGCGGTGCTGTGTGCGGGCAAGGCGCGCTTTACGCAGTATCCGACTGTTTACTTTCCGCAGACGCAGGTGGAATTTCGTAATATGTTCGAAAAGTTCCTCGCCTCCAAGGAAGTGGCTGCGCAGCCAGAACATCGCCGGAATGCCCGGCGGTTCCTTTATTATCAGGTGTTCCGCTCCTCGCTGCCCTTCGAGGCTTGGCTGGAAGCGAGCGAAAGCCTCGGCTACGTGCGGTTCAGGAAGTTCGGTTGGCAATCGCTGCGACCCGAGGCCTCGCCCACTATCCGTGCGCTGCTGGATGGAATTATAGAGGACGGCGATTTTTTACTGGAAGAACCGGAGATGTAGTTACGACTTCCTGGGCCTGGCCGCCACCTGTGCCTGCGCCATAGGTGCAGGCAGGGCAGGCAGTCGTTCGGCCCCAAAGCGACTAAATTCGCCACGACGAAGTCCTTTGAAGTACTGAGAACAGGTATTTGATGAACAACTTTCTTCCTAACATTCGGGCGCTGATCGTCGAAGCCCTGCAAGTCACTATTGACGAAATCCCGCCCGACCTGGCCTTCGGCGGCATCAAGCAGTGGGATTCGATGGGTCACATGGGCATCATGCTGCTGCTCGAAGAACGCTTCGGCGTTCCCATTGACGCGGATGTCATCGCTACATTGACCAGCGTCCCGGCCATTTGCGAGTACTTGAATAAGTCGAAGGAGTAGAGAATGTCGGCTCACCTGAAAATCACCCCCGCAGCAGCCATCCCCGAACACCTGACCGCAGAAGTGCAATCCAAGCTGGCCTATGTGGACGAGGCCATCCTTCGGGCGCGCGTCGCCGCGGACGGGATAACGCTCGAGTTGCGCGAGCCGATTGAGGGTCCGCGCCGCAGCGAGCTGGAGGAAAAAGTCCAGCGCGTGGTGACGATGATGGTGCAGGGTGCATTCAGGCCCAAGGTCCAAATTCTCGAAGACTTCTCCAACCGCCCTGTCCCCTCTTCCGCTGACCCGAACAGCGAACTGCTGGCGCGCGGCGAGATGTTCCAGGAGGCCAGCGGGATTTACACGCTGGGCCCGTTGGTGACGAGTCTGATCCAGTTTTTTGAGGGGCAGTTCCTCAAACTGGCTGATTCCTTCGGCGCTGCGCCGTACCGCTTCCCGACCCTCATCCCGGCGCGCTACCTAGAGCGGGTCAATTACTTCCGCGCCTTCCCTCACTCGCTGACCTTCGTCATGCACCTTCGCGAGGATCTGGACACGATTGACAATTTTTCGCAGCACACCGCCTGTGACGCGGGTGGCCTGAACACGCCGCGTGAGTCGTTCTCGCAAATTCAGATGCTGCTCTCCCCCGCCGTGTGCTATCACCTGTACTTCTCGCTAGCAGATAAGCCCCTACCCGGCGGCGGACTGGCGGCGACCGCGGTGGGCAACTGCTTCCGTTACGAGTCCATCAACTTGGCCTCCCTGGAGCGGATGTGGAACTTCACCATGCGCGAGGTGATTTTCGTCGGGTCGAAGGATTTCGTCCTGAAAAACCGCGAGACCGGCCGACAAAGGATGCGCGGTTTCTTCGAGGAGATTGGCCTGGCCTACCGAGTCGAGAGCGCCAACGATCCGTTCTTCATTGGTGAGTTCAAAAAGCAGGCCGCCTTCCAAAGCGCCTTCCAATTGAAATTCGAGATCCGCGCCCGGCTGCCGTTCAAGGATGGCACGCTGGCGGTTGGCTCGTACAACTATCACCAGGATTTCTTCGGTCGCAGTCTGAACATCACCCTGCCGGATGGCTCTCCCGCCCACACGGGCTGCATTGCCTTTGGCTTGGAGCGCATGGCGTTTGCGTTCCTGGCGCAGTATGGGCTGGATGCGGCGAAGTGGCCGGAGGCGGTGAGGAAGAGCGTGACGGGTGAGGAGTGACGAATGCTGAATGACGTGTGATGATTGATTACCGTTTGTGCAAAGTGTTCTTTCTATTATTTAAAGAACGCGGTAAACTTCGCGGCGTTGCCGCACGTAGAGTATCATGATCTGTTTTGCTTTAGTATCAACTTCATACACGATACGGTAATCGCCCACCACAATTCGATATGATCGTTCAACACCTTCTAGTTTGTCAACGCCGTGAGGGAAGGGTTCATCTTTCAATTATCCAATCCGTTTCATCACGCGCACAACGACCGACTTGGGCAAACGATGGAAATCCTTGTGGACGGCCGGCTTGAAATTAATATTATAGGAATCCATCTTCTTTCAACTGTCGTTTCATTTCCTCAAAACTAATCGGTTGTTCGTGTCGTCGCTCGGCGACTACCGCCAGGTCGTGTAAGCCTTCCATCAATCGTTCATATCGTTCGAGCGAAAGAATCACGCTTAACTTGTGTCCCTTTGTATCAATCACGTACTGTTCCTGCACCATTTCCATTTTCATCTAATCCTTTCCTTACCTATATTCTTCCGCGCCCTTGTATCGTGCGCAACTCTACAGGAAGGGCATGTCGGTGAACACGCGCACTGATTACCTTTCGGCGATGAACGCCGAGTAAAGAGTGACATATGTTGAAAGTTAATCGTGAACAAATAATAAGCGCACTGGAGGCCGTCGGCCTAAAAAGAGGCGATGGCGTGATGGCTCATTCAGCGCTGCAATTCCTCGGCCTGCCGGATGGTGGAATCGGGATTTATTACGAAGCCTTGCGCGCTGTACTTGGCATTGGCGAAGGGACCGGCACGCTGGTCGTGCCAACCTTCAACTTCGGCTTTGCCAATGGCCAGCCCTTCGACCAGGCAACCACTCCCGCCGAGGAGATGGGTGTTTTCCCGGAATATGTCCGTCAGCAGTCGGGTGTGCTGCGCTCGCCTCACCCGATGCAGTCCATCGCCGGGCTGGGTCATCATGCTGAAGATCTATGCAGCCGCGATACATCCTCAGCCTTCGACATCGGCTCTGCCTGCGAGCGCATGATCGAACTGGATTTCAAATTGCTTCTTTTGGGCGCGGACGTGCGCTTCACCTCGCTGGTGCATTACCCCGAACAGCGCATGAAAGTCCCTTACCGCTACTGGAAAGAGTTTACCGGTCAGGTGCGGCTGATTGGCAAGCCGCCAGAAGTCCGCACTTACCACATGTTTGCACGCGACCTTACCATAGACCCGGATGTTAACTGCGCGCCGGTGCGAAAACTGCTGCTGGAGCGCGGTTTGTGGTCGTCGGTGAGTCTCAATTATGGCAAAGTCGAAGTATGCCGCTTTCGGGATTTCGTGGCGGCTGAGGAGGAACTGCTGGCGAAAGACCCCTGGGCGCTGGTGACGAACAGGCAGACCTAATCCCTGTTCCCCCTTCCCTTGAAGGGAAGGGGGGATGGATTCTACACTTTCTCGGCCGTCAATATCCACTCAGCGTGGCAGTCATAAGGAGGCGTCAATTCGTCCATGAATTCCACGTGCCTCAAACCGGTCACCTTCCATCCTTCGACGAACATGCCCAGGATTTCCCGCTTGCCGTAGAAGCGCACCGGCCCAATGCCAGTCAACGTGCCTCCGGAGATGTCCACCGTCAGGCCGTCCGCGCCAGGTTTTCCGGAGACGTGGCTGCTGTGATGGTCGCTGTATGGGTTGAAGAATAACTTGCCGCCGGGCAACAGCACGCGGTGCACCTCGGCAATCGATTTGGCGGCGTCGCTGGTATTGGAGCAGGTCAGCGCGGCGCGGTCAATGACGAAGTCGAAGGTGTCTTCTTCGTAAGGCAACTTGATGAAATCTGCGACGCGCAAATCGCCTTTCAAGCCCTCGTCGGCGAGTCGTTTTTGGGCGTACTCGATGGCGCTGGGGCTGCCGTCAATGCCGAACACGGTGAAGCCCTCCCGCGCCGCGAACCACAGATTGTTGCCTGCCCCGCAGCCAATTTCCAGGATTTTGGTCTCGGCGCGCGGCTTGGCACGCGAATAGTTACGATAGATGAATTGCACTACACTGTCGAACGGATAGCGGTTCAGCGCCCGGCCTTCGCTGTAGATGCCTTCCCAGGTGTGGCCGACCGGCGAGGCTGGTTGTTTATTATCACACATGGAACTCTCCTGAAAATATGATGGTGGCAAGTATAACATCCAATGGATAAGAACAGAGCTTCTCATCTCCAACGCCGGGAGAATCCCCCGGCTCAGAATCAAAGCCCATTGAAACAGGCTGCCGCCTGCTGCAGGACGCTTCAACGTCCTTTAATGATCAGCCCGATGATTCATCGTCGGATGACCCAATCCGGTATAATGACACCTGACGGAGTCAAGAAATGATTGATCCTCAACCTGACTGGAATGCCCTGACCGTTCAGGCCGGTGACCTGCTGAGGCGACTCTTTCCCATTTGCCGCAGCATCACAGGGGACGGCCTGCGCACAACCCTCAACCTGCTGCGCCAGACGACGGACTTTTCCCTCACCGAAATCCCCTCCGGCGCGGTCTGTTACGATTGGATTATCCCGGATGAATGGAACGTGCGTGACGCCTTCATCGCTGATTGCAAAGGCCGCCGCATCATTGACTTCAAAGCCAACAACATCCACCTCGTCAATTACAGCATCCCCTTCGAAGGGACGCTGACCTTCGACGAACTCGTCCCACACCTGCACACCCTGCCCGATTTGCCAAACGCCATCCCCTATCGCACGACCTACTACAACCGCACCTGGGGCTTCTGCCTGACGCACGAGCAATTCCTGAAACTGGATAAGAAAGAAAAGTATCATGTGCTTGTGGATGCCACGCTTGCGCCGGGCAATCTGACCTTTGGAGAGGCGCTTCTGCCAGGAAAATCAAGCCAGGAATATCTTATCTCGACTTATGTATGCCATCCCTCGCTTGCCAACGACAACCTGTCCGGCGTAGTTTTGTGGACGCTGCTACTGGCCGAACTACGTAAAAGGCAGTTGCGGCATTCGTATCGCTTTGTCATCGCCCCGGAGACCATCGGCGCACTGGCATACATCTCGCGCAACGAGGCTGCGGTCAGGGGGCTGAGCGGCGGATTCGTGGCGACCACGGTGGCAGGTCCGGGACGCTTCGGCTACAAATCCACCTGGCGCGGCGATTCGTTCATAGACCGCGCCGTCCACCTGACGTTCAAGGAATTGGATTTGGAGTGCGTCGAGTATCCATTCGATGTCAACGGCTCGGACGAGCGCCAGTACTCCACGCCCGGCCTGCGTGTCCCAGTTGGCACGATCTGCAAGGACAAGTATTACGAGTATCCCTACTACCATACTTCACTGGACAACCTGGATTTCATCAGCGCCGAAGACCTGGTCGAGACGCTGAAGTTGTACTTGTTGGCAATTAAGAAACTGGAGCAGAATAGAATTTACATCTCGCTCAACTCGATTGGCGAACCAATGCTCGGCAAGCGCGGCCTGTATCCGCAGACGGGCGGGGTTATCAAGCAGAAGGCGGTCAGCGCGGCCATCCATGCCAAGCGCGGCTATGTGGTAGAGGCGGGGAACATCCTGGATGGCAGTGAACTGGACGCCATCCGGTGGGTGCTCTTTTACGCCGATGGGCAAACGCCTCTGCTGAAAGTTGCCGAGCAGACCGGCTTGCCGATGAAGCAGTTGCACGAGGCGGCGGAAAAGTTAGCCGCGACCGGATTATTGGAGGAAGTGCGTGCCTCGACCTGCTAGTTCATCGCAGAGCGCACAGAGAACATATGAAAGATATACAAAAGACTCTGTGAACTCTGTGGTCCCCGTGGTGAAAAACCTTTCATGCTCGGTTGTCATTCGCGCCTACAACGAGGAGCAGCACATCGGGCGTTTACTGGAAGGGATTTCTCACCAAACGCTAATGGACGTGGAAGTCATCCTGGTCGACTCCGGCTCCATCGACGCGACCGCATCCATCGCCAAACATTATGGAGCGAAGATAGTACACATCAATCCACAGGAATTCACCTTTGGACGGTCGTTAAACCTGGGACTCGCCGCTGCGACCCGTGATCGGATCGCCATCACCAGCGCGCATGTCTATCCGGTCTATCCAGACTGGCTGGAAAGATTGCTCGAACCTTTCAAAGACCCACAGGTGGCGCTGACCTACGGCAAGCAGCGCGGGGATGTTTACTCCAAATTCTCCGAACACCAGATATTCGCCCGCTGGTATTCGAACCAATCGGAATCGCGCCAGACGCATCCCTTTTGCAATAATGCCAATGCCGCCATCCGCCGCGCGGTGTGGGAGCAGCACCCTTATAATGAAACCCTGACCGGCCTGGAAGACCTGGCCTGGGCGAAAGAGGTGCTCGCGGCGGGTTATGGCGTGGCTTACGTGGCTGAGGCGGAGGTGGTACATGTCCATAATGAGACGCCACGCGGCGTGTACAATCGCTATTGGCGCGAGGCGATGGCCTTCAAGCAGATCTACTCCGAGGCACCCTTCAACCTTTACGATTTTGTCCGCATGACCTCGGCCAACATCGCCAGCGACTTGTGGCATGCGGCAAAACAGCATGTATTTTGGAAAAGCGCCGCCAGTATCTTCTGGTTTCGGACGATGCAGTTCTGGGGTACCTATCGCGGCTATCGCCAGTCGGTTGAGTTGACATGGCAATTGAGGCAAACATTCTATTATCCGCATGGGCGCGAGATGGCTGAAGAGGCGCAGGCGCGAAAGGTTGAGCCGATTAGGTATAATGAGTAACATGAGCAAAATCCTCGCTCTCGTCCCCATGCGCCACCACAGCCAGCGCGTGCCTGGTAAAAACTTCCGTCAACTGGCCGGGAAGCCGCTTTACCAGCACATCATCGAGACCCTGCTGGCCGTGCCGGAGATCGCCGAGGTGGTAGTGGATACTGACTCCGAGCCGGTGATGGACGGGCTGCGCGTCGACTTCCCGCAGGTGCGCATCCTGCCGCGCCCCGAATCTCTGCGCGCCGACGTTATCCCGATGAACGAGATTTTGCTCTACGACACCTCCCAAGCCGAAGCGGATTTCTACCTGCAAACCCACAGCACCAACCCGTTGCTGCGCGCCGGGACGGTCTCGCGCGCCATCCAAACCTTTTTGGCGGATTACCCTACTCATGACTCGCTATTA
>Ga0315289_10010799_pt1 | contig 13022 bp, 9 predicted proteins | sample YL17G11_40_MG_FD_203452 | JGI IMG/M metagenome (GOLD analysis project Ga0315289, IMG submission 203452) | Sediment microbial communities from Yellowstone Lake, YNP, Wyoming, USA - YL17G11_40 | ecosystem: Environmental > Aquatic > Freshwater > Lake > Sediment | place: USA: Wyoming | collected...
GGGCGAAGCCATCTCGATGCGCTGGCTCGGGATGAACGACAGCAACGAACTCCGCGGGGCCTACTTCCTCAACCGGGCCCGGAATTGGGACGAATTCAAGGCCGCGATGAAGGATTTCGTGGCGATCGGCCTCAACACCGTCTATGGCGACGTCGACGGGAACATCGGGTTGTACACGTGCGTGGGGGTGCCCATCCGCAAGGGCCGCGGGCTCATGGTCAGGCCGGGAGATACGGATGAATTCGACTGGACCGGGACCGTACCGTTCGAGGACCTCCCCCACACATATAATCCGCCCGAAGGTGAGGTTTCTTCGGCCAACAACAAGCCCGCCGGCGACGACTATCCCTATCCCATCGGCGAATATTTCGAACCGAACCGCATCGCCCGCATCCGGGAGATGCTCGGAGAGAAACAGACGTTCGCGGTTGAGGATTTCGCCCGGATGCAGGCCGACATCAAACTCATCCGGGCCGAAAAATCCGTTCCCGTCATCGCGGCTGAGCTCGATAAAGCGACGGACCTCTCTCCCCTCGAACGCCGTACGCTCGACCTCTTGAAATCCTGGGATTTCCAGACGCCGGCCGAGAGCCCGGCGCCGCTCATCTATGAAACTCTTTACCGCCGGCTTTCCCGGAACCTCGTCGAAGACGAACTCGGCCCGGACGGCATCATCATGGCCAGTCGATATTTCATGGAATACGTCCTAGCCCATCTGGAATCAGGCTGGTGGGACGATGTCCGGACAACGGAAATACGGGAAACGCGAGCCGTCCTCCTCCTGAAAAGCTTCCGCGAAGCCGTCGCGACGATCGCCAAAGACCACGGGAACGACCCGTCACGCTGGGCCTGGGGGAAGGACCACACGCTGACCCTGCGCCATCCCATGGCTCAAGTCGTTTGGCTCGACCGGATCTTCCATCTCAACCGCGGGCCCTATCAAATGGGCGGAAGCCAAGATACGGTCTGCCCGTTCATCTTTCCGGCCGTCCGGAATTTTCAGGCTGTCCAGGGACCGTCCCATCGGCACATCCTCGACACGGCCGATTGGAACCGGTCGCTCACGGTCATCCCGGCCGGAGAATCGGGCGTCCCGGCTAGCCCGCATTACGGCGACCAGACCGCGCTCTATATCCAGAACAAGTACCACGCCGACTATGTCAGCCGGGATTTGGTCGAAAAAGCGGCGAAATACAAGATGACGATCTCGGGAAAATAAGGGCGACGGCCTCCTTCCCGGGATTATCCTCTTTACGCGATGGGAGGTATTGATTCCGAGCTTTTCAGGAAGGAATGTCGCGGAGCGCGAAAAAGCAAATCCCTATCCCTTATCGTGGTTCCTTGAATCATGGTCCTGATGAGGATTAAGCCTTCAGGAGATCGACGATCATGAAACGACATCTTCTTCAAATGGCGACGATCCTTGTATTCGGCATAACCTGGCTCATGATCTATGATTTTACGAGCCGCATGGGCATGGATTCTCCCCGGACGATGTCATTCGTTCCTCCGACACAAAAATATCCATGGCTTTTTCTGCCTTGGACGGGAATTGTTTATTTTTTCGGAGGTTTTCTGAGCGTCATTCTGCCTTTTTTTTGGAATTGGAGTCGGAGAAACTTCTTTTTTGTCATAGCGTCCAATGCCATCGCTTCCGGAATCGCTTTCATCACGTATGTCCTCTACCCGTTGAAAATCGTCCGGCCCCATTTTCAAGGTTCAGACTTCGGACTCCACCTTATGCGGATTTTTACCTCGTGGGACGGCACGACCAATTGTTTCCCGAGTTTCCACGCGATCTTCGCCGTGTTGTGCGCATTATTAATAACTCGTCATCATCTCCCGAAGATTTTGAAATATTCGTTTTGGATTTTGGCGGTCTCTGTATGCTGCGCCACGGTCACTGTCGGCCAGCATTATGTCATGGATGTCCCGGCTGGTATCTTCACGGCGATCTTTGCGTTTTACCTCTCTCGATGGCTTTTGGACAGACGAGAATCAAGGCTCACACGTATTTCGCGCTTTTGACACCGAACCGAGGACATCCCTATAATCATGGCGCGATGAGCAACGCGGAAACCGAGCTTTGTCGGCGTATGAATCGTCGGCCGGGCAAAAGGAGATGCTTGAAGGTCACGGCCACGTCAAGATCACGGATCAACATTCACGGGTGTATTTTGGAATAAAATGGGGAAGGGGCAGAAGGTGCCGGTCATGGCCGCTTATACGAGAAAGATCCAGAGCATATGTCCCGTGTGCAAGAAGACCATTGACGGGGAGATTTACGAACGGGACGGAAAGATCTTCTTGAAAAAGGAGTGCCGGGAGCACGGGACGTTCGACGATTTCATCCACGGCCAGGCCGAACGTTATCGGTGGAACCAGAGGTTCCTCAAGGACGGCACGAAGGTCAGGGAGGGCGTATCGGGCAGGAAGACGGGCTGCCCCCACGACTGCGGCCTGTGCGAGGACCATATCAACACGCCGGCGATCGCCCTGATCGAACTCACGAACAGGTGCAACCTGCGGTGTCCCATATGCTTCGCGAACGCGAATGCGCGCGATTACGTCGTGGCGCCGCCGTACGAGGACATCGTGGAGGTCATGAAGCATTTCAGGAGCCTCAAGCCCAGCCCGCCCATCACGGTTCAGTTCACGGGAGGAGAGCCCACCCTCAGGCAGGACCTGCCGCAGATCATCCGCAAGTCCGTTGACCTGGGGTTTAAGCACATCATGCTCACGACCAACGGTCTGAAGATGGCCGAGAGCATAGATTACTGCAGAGACCTGGTGGAGGCGGGGACGAACGCGGTCTACCTCCAGTTCGACGGCCTCGATCCCGAGACGTGGGTCAAGACGAGAGCGATGAATCTACTCCCCCAGAAATTGAAGGTCATCGAGAACTGGCGGACCGTGAACAAGGAGTTTATGCGGAAGCACGGGAAGCCGGGCGCGGGCGTGGCGCTTGTCCCCACGATCGCGAAGGGCATCAACGTCCACGAGATCGCCAAGATTATTGATTTTGCGGTGAAGAACATCGACGTCGTGGTGGCCATTGTCTTCCAGCCCATCTCCCTGTGCGGCAGGTACGACGAGAAGAAGCTGCTGGATATGAGGTTCACCTCCTCGGAACTCCAGGACATCATCGACCAGCATACCCAGGGCGTGCTCCATCCCTGGTATCCCATCTCCTCCATCTCCGAGTTCGCGAAACTCATTGACTGGTTTGACGAGACGGAGACGGTAGAATTTTCCTGCCATCCCGACTGCGGCTTCGCCACCTGGCTCATCGTGAACGAAAAGACGGGCGCGTTCGAGGGCATCAATCACTGCGTTGATCTCGACGGGGCGCTTGCCTTTTCCAAGGGGATGTGGTCGCAGATTGTCGCCGACGGAAAACAGTCCGATGCGCATTACCTCTATCGCAAGGGGAAGAAGATGAGGTACCTCCTCGGCCTCCGGAAATATCGGTTGAGGAAGGGGCGCGCGGCCAGACTCCTCACGCGGCTCATCCTCAAGCCCTCCTACGGGACCGTGGAGGCGTTCATGTTCGGGCCCAGCGTCATGATCGGCTGCATGCATTTCCAGGACCCCAACAACATGGACACGGAGAGGGTGAGGAGGTGCCTCGTGCAGTACGGGTACAGGAATCCCAAGGACGGAACGATGAAGCTCGTGCCGTTCTGCACCATGAACTCCCTGCATAGGGAGAGGGTGGAGGCGGAGATGGCCCAACCCGGCACGCGAGAAGCGGAGGCGGATCCTCCTCAGGCGCACCAGGGGGGTCCTTCCTCGGGCTGAATGACGGGACTGGACGTCGCGAGCCAGGCGCGACGATCACTCCACTCTGAGCGCCTCGATCGGGGAAAGCCGCGATGCGCGCCGGGCCGGATAGACTCCGAAGAATATCCCAATCGCGGCCGAGAATGCCACGGCCAGAAACGCGGCCCATGGGGTGATGACGACGGGCAAGGGGGGGAACGCCAGTCGCGCCACGAACACGACGGCAACGGTCAACAGAATTCCGGCCAGGCAGCCGATCATCGAGAGGACGACGGACTCGACAAGGAATTGAGCGAGGATGTCTCGCGAGCGGGCCCCCGTCGCCTTGCGCACCCCGATCTCGCGGGTTCGTTCGCTGACCGAAGCGAGCATGATATTCATGATCCCGATCCCTCCGACGATGAGAGAGATGGCGGCGATGGCGACCAACGTGAAGGTCAGGACCGTGAGGATCGAATTGAGCGCGGCCAGCATCTGGTTTTGGGAAATGATCGTGATGTCCTCCACGCCGTTGTGCCGCGACCGGATCAGGGCCTTGATGGCGTCTTCGGCGGCCCCGACATCATCGGTCGACCGGGCCCGAACGAGGATCTCGACAAGGCCGGCGGTGTTGAACAGCCGACGGGCCGCGGTCACCGGGATATACACCTGATCATCCAGGTCCCACCCGAAGATCGCCCCTTTGGCCTCCATGACGCCGATGATCCGAAAGGGCGTCCCCATCACCTGGATGAACTCGCCCAGGGGGTTTTCGTTGCCGAACAATTCGATCCTGACTTTGCTCCCGAGGACCACGGACCGTCGCTCTCCGTCGACTTCGTCCTGGCTGAGAAACCGGCCGGCCTCAGGATAAATGTCCCGGACGTAAGTATATTCGGGCCCCGTCCCCGTTACGAGCGTATTCCTCGAATGGCCTTCCTGTTTGACCAGGCCGAACCCGAGGATCACCGGAGCAACCCCGCTGATGGAGGTCGTCTGCCGGCGGATGGCGTCGGCATCGGCTTGGGTCAATTTACGCATGTTGGCGCCGCCGATGAGCCAACTCGTATGGATCGTCTCCCGCTTGCCGGGGGTCACGATCAACATATTGCTCCCCATGCCCGCGAATTGTTCAGCGACATATTGCCGGGCGCTGTGACCCAGCGAGACCAGGGAGATCACGGCGAAGACGCCGATAATGATCCCGAGCATCGTCAGCGCGCTGCGGAGCTTGTTTTCGGCGAGGACGTTGAAGGCTACCCCGACCGATTCCCAAATGTTCAAATCACGCTTCATGACGATGATTTAGAACTCGCCATCTTTCTCGACCACGCGCAGGCCGTCCCGGAGCTTGGCGTTTTCGGGCAGCTTGGCGATCCGGTCTCCGACGGAGAGGCCCGACGTGATTTCAGTCCATTCCCAATTGGACATCCCGCTTTCGACGACGGTCTCTTTGAGCTTTCCCCCCGACACGCGATAAACGATTTTGCCTTTCAGCCGAACAAGGATTGCGGCCGCGGGGGCGACCAAGACGTCCTTCCGGGTCGAGACTAAAATCTCGACGTTGACCGACATCCCGGGAAGAATGCCGGCTTTTGCGTCTTGGCCGAGACGGATTTTTACTCGCGCGGTTCGGTTTTGGTCCAACGTCCTGGAGATGAACGGAAAGATCTCAACGACGTTTCCCGTCAGCGTCCGTTTGCCGAGGGCGTCCATGGTCAAGGATGCCGGCTGTCCGATCTTGAGTTTCCAGTAATCGTTTTCGTCCACATCGACGACCACGAACAGCTGCGAATCGTCCGCGAGTTCCAGCTGACCGTGCGACGGCACGGGAATTTGGGCCTGAGAGAGGATGGCCGATGCTTCGGGAGTCACCCCGGCTGTCTCCGGCCGTTCCGATCCCGCCGCCGGTGAAACGCCGGCCAAAGACGCTATCGCCGGCCCGCTCCAGATTTGACCGATTTCCAGGCTGGAGTCCAGAAGGAGCCCGTCAAACGGCGCTTTGACCAGGATTTTTCTCAGCGAGGATAAAGCGATGTCGCGGTTCACTTGGGCTTGACGCAGGGCGGATTCGGCCGCATCCAGTTCGGCCATCCCGAGATCGAGGGCCATCTTGGCGGCTTCGAATTGTTGAGCGGTCATCGTCTCGCCTTCGGACAGTCTCTTGGCCCGTTTGAAGTCCAGTTGGAGTTGGACCTCGTGGACCTTGGCCTGCTTCACGCGGGCTTCAAAAAGGGGGATGGCCGCATTCAAAGCGCGGAGCCGGTCCTTGAAATCCGAATCATCGAGGACGACCAAGGTCTGTTCCGCCTTCACCCGGTCGCCTCGCTTGACCTTGACCTCTTTAATCCGGGCCGAGGTTTCCGGCAGAATGGAAACGCGTCTCGCCGGTTCGATATAACCGGTGGCGATTCCGGTGACGGTTTCGCTGATGTCCATCCTCTTCACATCCCAAATAGCGACCGCAACCGGTTTGGGGCGTACGGCCCGATAGGTCAAGACGGCGGCCGCGGCGAAAACGAGCATGACGATGGACAGCGGGATCAACTTTCTCGACATGACGCCTCCGTGATCACGACGGCTGGTCCCAGCGGCATCGTTTGAACGCCTTTCATTCTTATTTCCGAATCATAGCCGCCGCTTCATACCGTGTCAAGAATTTCGGACTTGGGACGTGAGCGTCACGACTTCGTAAGACCTTGCCCGCGTCTTTTAATCGCGTCACGGTCTGCCCGGACAGCTTTCCGGCCGTCCGGAATTTTCAGGCCGTCCAGGGACCGTATGACGATCTCGGGAAAATAAGGGCGCCGAAACCAGAGAGCGGTTCCTTCTTGAAGCCGCCGGCCTTCAGGCCCGGCCACGCAAATACGCGATCATCCGCGGGACGATGAGCGGCACGACGTCGGGCAGCATGTGCGGCATCAGGTTGTCCATGACCTTGGGCATCATATCGGGCATCTGTTCGCTCATATAGTCGGGCATGGGGACCAGCGCCGCGACGCGGTCGAGCATCGCCGGCATGACCTTCGGCATCATCCCGGGCAGAAGTATCGGAAACAGGACCGGGAACATCGGTTTCATCAGCGTGAACATAAAGCCCCCGACCGGACCAAGCTTCCCGATGCCCCTCATCATCGCGCCCATGCCGAGCGGCATGGCCTTGAGCAGCTCGGGCCACATCGTCGCCATCAGGTCCGCGAAGCCCCGCGGCGTCATCAGCGCGATCATGCCCTCGAAGACCTTCCACTGCCTGGACACCTCGGGGCTCGGGTCGGCGAATTTGTGGCCGAGCGATTCGCAGGCGAACGCGGCCAGGTCCCGGATCTCGACCGGCGAATTTTTCTTCTCTTTGGAGACCCGGAGCTGAAACTCGCAGCACGGGCAGAGGGCAAGGATCGTCCGGGCGCCGACCGCCGTCGCCTCGCCGATCCGCATTTCGCCGATGTCGTGGGCGATGAGCGGGTCTTTGATCAGAGTCAGGACGCTGCCGCAGCAGTGCGCGTTTTCATGATGATGGGTCATCTCGACGAACTCGACGCCGGGGATCGCCTTGATAATATCGCGCGGCGGCTCGTAGACGTCCGAGACGCGCCCGATGTGGCACGAGTCGTGCCAGGTGACGCGCTTGTTCAGAGGTTTGGGAAACTTGAACGTCCCCGCCTTGATTTTGTCCGAAATGACCTCGCTGTAATGCCGGGCCGATACGCCGAGCTCGAGGCCGAGCTTCTTGGTCCATTCGGGATAGACGTGCCGCCACATCATATCGCATGCCGGACAGCTCGTGATGACGGTATCCGCTCCGGTTGCTCTGACCGCGGCGATGTTCTTTTTCATGGTCTCGGCGAATAGCTCCCATTTTCCGACGATGAGCATCGGCGTCCCGCAGCAGTTTTCAACATTACCGAGATGAGTGAAATCGACGCCGGCGGCGTCGAGTAGGGTCACGGCCGCCTGTCCTATGTCGTTCTCGACGTAGGAGACCGTGCATCCTCCGAAATAGACGTTTTTCGCCTTGACGCCGAGGCCGTGCTTATCGTTCAAGGCCGCGGGGAACCAATCGCTCCGGTTCTTCCGGTACCCGGCCCAGATGTCGCCTTCGGCCCGGATCGCCTCGGCCATCATCTCGAACGGCGGGATGGGCATCTTCTTGTCGTCTTCGACCAGCTTTCCGCGGAGCTTCATCCAGCTCGATTCGATAGGCAGCGAGGCGGAGCAGCGGAGGTTGCACAGCTCGCAGGTCGTGCAGACGAGAAATGTGTACACGGCTTTCTGGTCCCAGTCCGCCCGGCCCTCCATGAACTCGCGCAGCCAGTACCACTTGCCGCGCGGCGACTGGCTCTCCCAGCCGCGGCCGTAGAACTGGTCGCACTCGTCGATGCAGTAGCCGCACTGCGAGCAGGCGTAGGCGTACCAGGCGACGTCGGCGGGAATGCCGCGCGTGGGCGAATCGGCGAACCGCTCGCCGACCGAAACCGCCATCTTGTTTCCAAACAGACGGACCAGCGGTTCGAACACCGAGGCCCAAGCAAAGGCGCGGCTGACGAGCTTGCCTCCGAAGACTTTGTCGGGGTTGAGGATGCCGGCCGGGTCGACCTGCGTTTTATAGTCTTTGAGCCGCCGGGCCCGCTCGGGGCCGAGGATTTCGTTGATCCGGCTCGTGAAATACAATCCGGTCGAATACGGCCTCCCGCCGTATTTCTCGGCGATCTTCACGATGGACAACACCAGGCCGAAGACGAAATTATAAGAGAATTTACGCTGGTCGGTCGGGATGAAGCCGAGGATGACGACTTCTGGTTTCCCGTCGCGCCCGGCTCGAACCATAACGCCTTCCTTGACTACGGGCTGGTTGACCAATTTCTCGACCTCTTCCATAACCCGGCCCAGGTTCTCGAGCGGGACGACGATTTCGGCCGGAACGAGCGATGGCCCGAGTCGCTTAACGATCATCAGCTTGAACCGGTTCTTCCACTCGTGGTCGGCGATCGCCTGAGAAAGGACGGACCCGCCGTGGTTCCTCAGGATCTCGGGGAAGGCGGCGAAGGCCGGGCGGTCCTTCCTGCGATAAGCCAAAACGGCGATATATGCTTTAGGCAACAGGACCCTGTGTTCCGCCTCGTGGCCAAGATGCATGCGCAACGGCGCTTCGTTCTTGAGCTCGGCCATTTTGGGATTGATGAAAAGGACGGACCATAAAGGAAGTTTTTTTGCGATGGCGTCCTGGATGAGGTCCGCGAGATTCTGGGCCGCGGGAACGGATGCGGCCGTGACATCCAGGTCTTCGAGCGCCCGGACTTTGAGCGTCACCCGGGTGATAAAGCCGGTGATGCCCTCGGCGTCCGAAACGAGCTCGAGGTCCGCGCTCGAAAAATCTTTAATCTCGCCGTTCGGCAGGACAACCCGGGCGCTGACCACGTTCTCGGCGAACCAGCCGTATTCGAACGAGCCGATGCCGGCTCCGCCCTGGGCCAGCCACCCCCCCACCGATGAGGACGGATAGCTCGTCGGATAGAGGCGGAGGGTCAGGCCCTCGGCGTTGAGTCGCGTATCGAGCTTTTCCCAGGTGATGCCGGGTTCGACGGTCGCCGTCCCGTTCTTAGCATCGACCGCCAGGAGGTTCTTCATGCGGAAGAAATCGACGACGACGCCTTTCCGCGTCGGAATGACGCCGCCGTAGCCTGACGTCGCCTTTCCACGCGGGACGAGGACGACCTTCCGGTCCGCGGCCCAGCGGACAAGGTCGACAAGCTCCTGTTCGCTCTCGGGCTGAACGACCGCGTCGGGGACCGTATCGCCAAGAAGCGGTTTGATCAGCCCGGGAATGGCCGCAATATCATGACCATTGAGAAGGCGCTCAGTCCGGTCGAAATTCGCGCGCGCGCCGAATTTTTCCTCGAGCCACCGCCGGTCGGTCTTGGTCAGCGTCGCCATGAGGTCCTCCTTCTAAGCGTCTCCGTCCGAAGGATATCCGTTCCCGGTTTCCGTTCGTAACGAGCCAGGGTCCAACTTACGTAATATCCTATATATTTTATAGGAATAATTTGACAAGGTCAATCCTACGGAACTCATCTCCATTGGAGGGATTTCGCAACCCTTCCTTTAATCTGCTTGACGCGGGTATGACCAGGGTAATATAATATTCTTACCGATTAATAAACTATGCCATGAGAAAATCAGCCAAATTCTCCGTCAGTCTCCCATGGGAGGATTTCGGGGCCATGGAAACGGACCGAAAAGTGACCGGCCTCGGCCGTAGCGCTTTTCTGCGTGATGCCCTTCGCCGGGCAAGGGAGCAAAAAAGGAAGGAACGCCGGATCCTGGATTATATCGCAGGATACCGCCGAGTCCCGGAAGACTCCGAGATGGCCGAGGCCGGGGTTAAGGCGGCGGCGGAAATTTTCGAAAAAGAAGACTGGAAATGAAGCGCGGAGAGGTCTGGTGGGCGAACCTTCCTCTCCCCGCCGGGCGGCGTCCTGTCATTCTGCTCAGCCGGGACGAAGCCTATGCCGTCCGGTCGGCGGTCAGCGTCGCTCCAGTGACGACGACGAACCGGGCGATCCCCGTCGAAGTCCAACTGGGGACGGAGGATGGATTGTCCAAGCCGTGCGTCGTCAATCTCGACTCGATCCTCACGATCCCTAAAGCGCGATTACTATCGAAGATCGCGCTTCTTTCGGAAACGAAAATCGTCGAAATCGACCAGGCCATCCGCTTTGCCCTAGGTTTGGATTGAAGACGACTCATGCGAGGCTACTACAGCCGACGTTTGGCGGCCGATCGACTCAAGGCTTGTTATGATATTGCGCCGCCCAGAACAAAACAGTATCTCGAGGCCGAGATTGCCTTCGTTCTCAGCAAGGTTGCGAGAGAGCATATGGTCCTTGAAATGGGTTGCGGCTACGGAAGACTCATCCATAGACTGAAAGACGAGGCGAAAGGCGTCGTGGGCATAGACACGTCGGAGGAAAGTTTGCTTATGGCGAAGCACGACCTTGGGGCCGCCCCTTCCGTATGGCTTGCGAAAATGGATGCGGTTGGCATGGGCTTCCATGACCGAGTTTTCGACGTCACGCTCTGCATTCAGAACGGCATTTCAGCTTTTGCGGTCGATAAGACTAAGCTTTTACGCGAAGCCATTCGAGTCACGCGGCCGGGCGGCACCGTTCTTTTTTCGAGCTATTCCGCTCGATTCTGGCCCCACCGGTTGGAGTGGTTTGAAGCCCAGGCCGCGCATGGGCTTATCGGCCCAATCGATTATGAACAGACGAAGAACGGCGTGATCGTGGGCAAAGACGGTTTCCGAGCCACCACGATTTCGCCCGAAGATTTTCAAGCTTTGGCGGCTCAGGTCGGGCAAGAGTCGACGATCGTCGAAATCGACGGCTCGAGTTTGTTCTGCGAGATCAAAGTAAAATGACGTTGCCCGCCGGAAAACGCAAAGGCTATGTCGAAATCAAGGGAAGTCCCCCTGACCGCTTAGGACGGCTCGCTCTCTCGGTTGGGCCGGAAGAAATAAGTTCCGCTGACGGATAATTAGGAAACGGGTATTTTGTCACCGAATAGGATTCAGGGCTTGAAGACTTCGCTCGAGAGCGTCGCCCGGCGCATCCGCTCTTCGACCGGATGGACGCCGATGCCCGGCCCGGTCGGAACCTTAATCACGCCGCCCTTCTCCAGGACGATTTCGGGGTCGATCAGGTCCTGTCTCCAGTAGCGGTTGCTGGCCGATAAATCGTGGGGCAACGTGAAATTCGGCATCGTCGCGATATGAAGATTGTGGGCTCGGCCGATGCCCGATTCGAGCATCCCCCCGCACCAGACCGGGATGCCGTGTGCCCGGCAAAAATCGTGGATCTTCCGGCCTTCGACCATCCCGCCGACGCGGCCGACCTTGATGTTGATGATCCGGCAGCTCCCCATCTCCCAGGCCTGCCGCGCCGTGGTTTCGTTCAGGATGCTCTCGTCCAGGCAAATCGGCGTCTTCATCTCCTTCTGCAGCTTGGCGTGGTCCCAGAGGTCGTAGGGCGCGAACGGCTGCTCGACCATCAGGAGGTTGAACGCGTCGAGTTTTTTAAGGTGTTCTATATCGACAGCGGTGTAGGCCCCGTTGGCGTCCACCTGCAAGGCCAGGTCCGGGAAGCGGCCCCGCACGGCGGCGCAGGCCTCGACGTCCCAGCCCGGCTTGACCTTGATCTTGATGCGCCGATAGCCTTCGTCGAGATGGCCGGCGATGCGGTCGAGCAGGTCTCCCAGGGAATCCTCGATACCGCAGCTCACCCCGGCCGGGATCTCGGACCGGACGCCGCCATACAGCTTCGATAGCGGCACATTTTGAGCTTTAGCTTGGAGGTCCCACAGCGCGAGCTCCAGCCCGGCTTTGGCCATGGCGTGGCCGCGGAATCGTTTGACGGCCCGATAATAATCGTCGGGCGTCACTACCGCTTCTTGAAAGACCGCGGGGATGAGATAGTCTTTGAGGATGTGCCGGGCCGTCGTGGTCGTTTCCGAGCTGTAGAGCGGCGCCGCGGCCGCGACGACCTCGCCGTAGCCGCACAGCCCGCCGGCGAAGACCTTGACGATCATAAAGGTCCGGTCGAACTCACGGCCGAAGCTCGTCTCAAAGAAATGAACGTAATCCAGCTTGAGAAGGGCCAGTTCGATGCGCTCGATCTTCATGCGGCGGGTCATCCTTTTTTCAATACGTAGAAGGTGCGGTCGCCGAAAATGAAATCATCGAGCCGGTAACCCCGGCGGAAATAATGCTTCAGCGCCGTGCGCACGGCCTTCTGCCAACGGCCGACGAGGCCCGCTACGGGTTTGAGGTCGCGGATGGTTTTCGGCAGTTCGACAAGGAGCCGCGGCGCGTCGAGCGACAAATCCGGCCGCCGGGGGACGATCACCGGGTAAACCCCGCCCGGCTTCTGCTCGACCGCCGGGGCGAGTTCAGCCGGGTCGAGGGGGGCGTGCGTTCCTTCCATCCTCCGCTCGACCCGCCGCGACGTGATGGCCCACTCGACGAGCAGGCGGTCGGTCGGGACGCGATCGTCGAGCTTCAGGGCCGGCGTGCCGCCGTAAAAATCGTCGAGGTACGTCCGGCCGACCGCGCCCAGGATATGCAGGTTGAGGTTGGCGTTGCGGGCCTGCATGGGGTCATAGGTCCAGGTAATGAGGTCGTAGCCGCGCTTGACGGCTTCGCCCCACTGCGCCCACTTGAGCTTTTTGCCGAAGCCGTAGCCCTGAAATTCGGGCAGGACGGCGAG
>Ga0315289_10010801_pt1 | contig 13021 bp, 9 predicted proteins | sample YL17G11_40_MG_FD_203452 | JGI IMG/M metagenome (GOLD analysis project Ga0315289, IMG submission 203452) | Sediment microbial communities from Yellowstone Lake, YNP, Wyoming, USA - YL17G11_40 | ecosystem: Environmental > Aquatic > Freshwater > Lake > Sediment | place: USA: Wyoming | collected...
TCCGAGCATGGCTTACCTCTCCCTGGATATGTGAGTGATCAGTAGTATGGCGCACATTGTAGCACATGTTGCATGAATACGCCAGTATCGCATGAAACCTATAGGGTTTTTCAGCACTCTCCTAGGGCAGCACCCTCCCCCTGTCGGTCCCCGATCTCCTGGTATATGACCAAGCACTGCTCGTAATACTCAATCGCCCGCCGCACTTCCCCCAGGGCGGCGTAGGCCAAGCCCAGAATGCACAGATGGCTGCCCTCAGCCTTTCGATCCCCTAGCGTGTGAGCAGCTGCCGTTGCCACCTCCAACCACTCGATCTTCTCCCGGGGCACCAGTCGCAAGTCGAGGGGGTGAGCAGCAGCATCGGGGAGGAGAACTGCCAGGCGGGCCTGCACCCCACGGGCCGCAGCCGCTCCTTCCCGTGCCCAGGTGAAGGCGGCCCGTAAGTGGGGGAGAATGTCGTCCAGGAGGGACAACCCCGTCAGAAGATCATCGCCGCCAGCCAAGTACCATTCGTTGCTCCAGCGGGCCACGGCCAGAATGCAGAGAGCATGGCGCAACTGGGCCGCTTCCAGTTCCTCCGCATCGAGTTGCTCCTGCGCCCGCCCTCGTGCGTAGAGGCGCAGCAGGTCGTGCAGCGAATAGCGGCGGGTCTTCCTATCCCAGTCCAACAGGTTGCGCCGCACCAGGGTGTGCAGCGTCTCTTGCGTCTCCTCTTCCTCCAGCACCACCAGGCGGGGAAGGTCCCCCTCACTCTCCGCCGTACGCCCCCACACAGCAGAAGCCAGAGAGGCGTCGAAAGGAGCCAGGGGCAGGAGCCCCAGCAAGGTCCAGCGGGCGGCTCTCTCTGGGTGCTCGCCCTCCAATCGAGCCACGCTCAGACCCAGTGCTGCCCCCACATCCCCCTTCGGGTCGCCCTCCAGCCGTAGGGCCTTCAGCCGCCGCTTCTCGTCGGCCAAGTCGGTGGCATACGTCGTCCCGTCCAGGTCAGGGGTTGTCTCCAGTGTGGCCCCTGCCACCCGCAGGGCCAGGGGCAGCATCCCGCACAACTCGGCAACGCCCTCCCAGGTAGCCTGACCCACATCCTTGCGGCTCGGGGCGGTCTTGCGCAGCAGTTTCACTGCCTGCCCCAGGGAAAGCAAGTCCACGTCCCAGCGAAGCAGTCCTGGCAGCGCCAAACGGTGGCGGGAGGTGACCAGCACCCCCACACCTGGCGGTGCGCCCAAGAGGGGAGACACTTGACCGACATCAGCGGCATCATCCAGCAGCAGCAGGACGCGCTTGCCTCTCAACTGGGAGCAGTACAGTCCGCGCAGAGTCCCCAGGTCGTCGGGAAGACGCGCATCTGGCACAAAGGCGTGGATCACTTGACCCAGCGCCGCCTGCGGTGTAATCGGTTCTGTCGTCCCCCCTAACTCCACCATCAACTGCGCATCTGGGTAGTGCTCCTGCAGGCGGGCGGCTACGGCGTAGGCCAGTTCTGTCTTGCCCACACCCCCCATCCCAGCCAGCCCCGCGATGAGGGCCACGCCACCTTCATCGGGAGTAAGGTGGGCGGCGATCTGCTTCAAGTGGCGTGTCCGCCCAGTGAAGGTGGGCACAGGTGCGCGCAGTTGGTGGAGAGTGATGGGGGGAGGAGGAGGAGGAGATACGTAGGCGATCCCTTCGATCTCATCCCTTGCCCTTTGCTCAGCCTGGCGTTTCCACTCGCGCAGCAACTCAGGGGTGTACCGCTGTACGTCGCTGTCTATGAGTTTGGCGCAGTTCTGACACAGCCACAGCCCGTTGTCCACGGACCTGCGCTCTTCGGGCGACAGGCTGGAGTCGTAACGTGGCCCACCCTCCGAGGCTGCCGTGATGTGGGCTGCCATGCCGATGCTGACGGCCTTCGTGGGGTCCTCTTGGGGGCCGCTGGTCAGTTTTCTACAGTCTGGGTTGGAGCAGCGGTAGCCCACTCTGCGAGCGAGTATCTCTTTGGTCTTGGCGTCGAAATCGTCTCTCATGGGAACACGGTCCTTGCGGATGCGGTTGGAAAGGCGCGTACCTTCACATCGGGTCTATCTCGCCTCAATCACCGTTGGGATCATACCGCTTCGGGCACCCGTCTCCCTCACCTCGTTGGTGCCGCCAGAACCAGGTCACGTCCCCGTCGCCCTTCCGCCGCTTGCGCTTCTCCACCTCCCCACCGCAGACAGGACAAGTCGCCAGTACGGGAGCGTCGGGGCTGGCCGCCATCAGTCCACCGTCTACCATCGCTTTCCGCATAGTCCGTCACCTCGGTCTGGGCCTCTCCATACAGCTTCCGTCAGTTCTCGCTCAGCCACAGCGCGGGCCGCTTGTCTCCAATGGCCTCGCGGCACTCAATATCTCCTCGCATTGTATGGGTGAGTTCATCACCACCTGGCTGGGTCAGTCACCTCGCCTCCAACGCCTGCAACTGCTCTTCTGCCTGTTGCCGCAAGTCGGGATCGCTGCTCAAGTCCAAGACCTTCGTGAAATCAGCAACAGCTTTGGCCATCTCCCCCTTCTGCACATAGACACCGCCACGGTTGTAGTAAGCCTGAGCGAGGTTGGGCTGGAGGGCGATAGCCTGATCGTAGTCAGCGATGGCATGGTCAAGATCTGCTCTTCCGAAATACGCGTTCCCACGGATGATGTAAGCGTTAGCATAGTCGGGCTTGAGGGCGATAGCCTGGTCGTAGTCAGCAATGGCGTGGTCAAGATCGCCTTTGTAGGCATAGGCAACCCCACGGTTGTTGTAGGCATCAGCGTAGTCGGGCTTGACGGCGATAGCCTGGTCGTAGTCAGCAATGGCGTGGTCAAGGTCGCCTTTGTCGGCATAGGCAAGCCCACGGTTGACGTAGGCCTCAGCGAGGTCGGGCTTGAGGGCGATAGCCTGGTCGTAGTCAGCGATGGCGTGGTCCAGATCGCCTTTGTCGGCATAGGCAAGCCCACGGTTGTAGTAGGCCTCAGCGTCGTCAGGCTGGAGGGCGATAGCCTGGTCGTAGTCAGCAATGGCACGGTCCAGGTCGCCTTTCTCGTAACAGGCAGTCCCACGGTTGTTGTAGACCTCAGCGAGGTCGGACTTGAGGGCGATAGCCTGGTCGTAGTCAGCAATGGCGTGCTCCAGATCGCCTTTGGCGGCATAGGCGACCCCACGGTTGTAGTAGGCCCCAGGATCGTCGGGCTTGAGGGCGATAGCCTGGTCGTAGTCCGCAATGCCGTGCTCCAGATCGCCTTTGTCGGCATAGGCGTTCCCGCGGTTGTAGTAGGCCTCAGCGTAGTCGGGCTTGAGGGCGATAACCTGGTCGAAGTCAGCAATGGCATGATCAAGATCGCCTTTGTAGGCATAGGCAACCCCACGGTTGTAGTAGGCGTCAGCGTAGTCGGGCTTCAGGGCGATAGCCTGGTTGAAGTCAGCAATGGCGTGGTCCAGATCGCCTTTGTAGGCATAGGCACCCCCACGGTTGTTGTAGGCCTCAGCGGAGTCAGGATCGAGGGCGATAGCCTGGTCGTAGTCTGCAATGGCATGGTCCAGATCGCCTTTGTAGGTATAGGCAGCCCCACGGTTGCTGTAGGCCTCAGCGAAGTCGGGCTTGAGGGCGATAGCCTGGTCGTAGTCTGCAATGGCGCGGGCAAGATCGCCTTTGTCGGCATAGGCGTTCCCACGGTTGTAGTAGGCCTCAGCGAAGTCGGGCTTGAGGCCGATCACCTGATTGTAGTCCGCAATGGCGTGGGCCAGGTCGCCTTTGTCGGCATAGGCGTTCCCACGGTTGTTGTAGGCCAGAGCGAAGTCGGGCTTGAGGCCGATCCCCTGATCGTAGTCCGCAATGGCGCGGTCCAGATCGCCTTTGTCGGCATAGGCGAGCCCACGGTTGTTGTAGGCCTCAGCAAGATCGGGCTTGAGGGCGACAGCCTGATCGTAGTCAGCAATGGCGCGGGCAAGGTCGCCTTTGTGGCGATAGGCGATCCCACGGTTGTTGTAGGCCTCAGCGAAGTCGGGCTCGAGGGCGATAGCCTGGTCGTAGTCAGCAATGGCTTGCTCATCGTCGCCTATCGGCACCTGGTGAAGCCAGCCAAGGCGAAAATAGGCATCGGATAGACCCTCCAGCGGCTCCGTTCCAGGGACCACTGAACCAACTGCCTTCTGAATCACCTCAAGGCTATCGGCGCACGCTCCCTCGATGTAGTAGGACTGCCCAATGGCAAACAAAGAGAGAAAGGTGAGTTGACTGGGCAGGTCTCGCGTCACAAATTCCGCATAAGCACTGGGGTTGGCCAGCTGCGTGCGTTCGGTCTCGCTGATCTGAACTTCGGCGGCTTCAAAGTCAGGGTGCTTGAGATTGAGATAATTGACAGAGACTCGGACACCCGTGTCAGCTCCCCAGATGACCATACTGGCCTTGTAACGTTCGCCTAACCTCTGAGCTCGGTCCAGATCGTCCGCACGTAAGCGCGCGGGTTCAACCCCGACCCGAAGATTGGAAAAGCCCAGATCCTCCTTCGCTTCCTGGATAGCACGGTAGATTTCGTGGTGGGCCTCTGTATTTGGTAGTTCCTCCGAGTAGTAGAAGCTGGCGATGACGATGAGTGTCTCGCCCCGTCTTTCGGGAGGGAAGGCTCGTATCAGGCCCCACTGTTGAAGCTGCTGTCTGGCGCCGCCGATGTCGGCTCCTGTGCTTGTCAACCCAGCCAGCAATCCGACAACAGCCGCTACGATCCCGAACGCAATGGTGGGATAGAACACCAGGGGATGGCGGCGGAAGCGTCTCCACCATATCGGCTCGATAGCGTCATCCCCGGCCTCTCGAAAGAACTCCTCCACGATGTCAGGGTGGCGCTTCACCATCGCGTCGAGTTCGGTACCAGCCCAGAAGTGGCACTCCATCCCCTCGCCACAGCGTTCGCGTGCCTTCTGGCGAGCCTTAGCAGAAACATCGCAGGTAACGAGGAAAACAAGCGCGGCAGGTCGCGGGTCATCGGGTAATCCCACGATCTTGTTGATCTCGGCGAGGACGTCCTTGGGGCCGAATCTCTGCACGCTCTTGCACTGGAACGCCCACAACTTACCCTCGCGCCAGGCAACAACGTCACGCCCCTGCTCGCTGCCTGTCGCACCCAGGTGTTCGGCGCGCTCGTATCCCTCGCGTTCGACAAGCCAGAGGCAGAGGCGCTCAAAGTCGCGCGGTGAGAGTCTGTCGAAGGGCAAGGTATGTGCTGTCCCAGTAACAGGTGGCTTGGACTTGGTCACAAGTGTGCCTCCCATGTTATCTTGGTCAGTCCATTGTTCCCTTCAGTCAGTTCTCGTTCATCCACAGCACCACCCGCTTATCTCCGATCCGCTCCCTCTCCCTCACTACCTCCCCCCGTCCCCCCCGCAGTCGCCACTGCCACGATGCTCCTCAGCCGCCGCCTGTAGGCCGCTAGGGGCAGAGGCGGCAGCGGGCGGTCGAGGGGGGCTGAGGGCTCGACTATGCCTACCTCGTACTTCCTCCAGCCAACTCATCTAGCCAGCCACGCACCTGCTCTGCAATCGTCACCAGAATGTGCCAGATTCGCAACGCCCCCCCGCCAGCCAACCTGTCCAGCCAGCCACGCACCTGCTCTGCATTGGGGTCCTCGATGGCCTCAAAGATGCGCAGGGCCTGCTCCCACAGTTCGCGGGCACGTACCAGGTCCCCCAGGTTCTCGTAGGCTACCCCCAGGTTGCCCAGGCCTGCACCCTCCGCCTGTCGGTCCCCGATCTCGCGGGTAATGACCAGTGCCTGTTCATAGTACTCGATCGCCCGCCGCACTTCCCCCAGGTTTTTGTAGACTACGCCCAGGTTGCCCAGGCCTGCACCCTCCGCCTGTCGGTCCCCGATCTCGCGGGCAATCCCCAGCGCCTGTTCATAGTACTCGATCGCCCGCCGCACTTCCCCCCGGTCGGCGTAGACATTGCCCAGGTTGCCCAGGTCAGCACCCTCCCCCCGTCGGTCCCCGATCTCGCGGTCAATCCCCAGCGCCTGCTCGGAGTACTCGATCGCCCGTCGCACTTCCCCCAGGCGCGCGTAGGCCGAGCCCAGGTTGCCCAGGTGATTCCCCTCCGCCTGTCGATCCCCGATCTCGCGGGCAATGACCAGCGCCTGCTCGTAGTACTCGATCGCCCGCCGCACTTCCCCCAGGTCGGCATAGGCCAAGCCCAGGTTGCCCAGGGCAGCACCCTCCCTCCATCGGTCCCCGATCTCGCGGGCAATGGCCAGCGCCTGCTCGTAGTACTCGATCCCCTGCCGCACTTCCCCCAGGTCGGCGTAGGCCAAGCCCAGGTCGCCCAGGTCAGCGCCCTCCCGCCGTCGGTCCCCCACCGCCCGCACTGCCTCTACTGCCCAGCCCAGTAACCGCACCGCCTCCCGCGCGTGGCCCCGCAGGTCCAGGAAGTGCGCGCCGCTGCCGTAGAGCCAGTGCGCCAGCGCCTCCACCCTCTCGCTCTCCCCACTGTCCCGTGCCCACTCCGCTCCCGCCATCAGGTTCGGAAGCTCCGCCTCCAGTGCCCCATAGTCCTCCGTGTACCGCTCCGCGTATGCTACATAGTACGCCAGGTGCGCATTGCGCAGCCCCTCCCACTCCCCCGCCTCACGCGCCAACGTTCGACTGTAGTCCGCCAGCAGCGGGTGCAGTTCGTACCGCCCTCGCACCACACCTGGCCGTACCAGCGACAGCGCCTCCAGGTCTCCCATCTCCCGCTCCACCTGGCTCGGCTCTTCTCCCAGCACCCCCGCCACTGCCAACGGCGCAAACCCGCCCTCCGCCATCACCCCCAGCGCGCGGAAGAGCCGCTGTTGCCCCTCGTTCAGCGCCTCGTAACTCAGCGCGAAGGCCACCGCCACGCTCTCCTCGGGTCGCTCCGCCAGCGGCAAGCACAACTCCGCCACCAAGTTGGGGGCACCCTCCAGGCGGTCCAGGTACTCAGCACTGCTCCAGCCTTGATCTGCGATTAGCCGCGCCGCGATGTCCAGCGCCAGTGGCAGGCCCCCCAGCCGCTTCGCCAGCTTACTTCGCGCTGCCCGCTCCTGTTCATTTACTGCTTCACCCAGGATGCGCGCCAGCAGCGCCTCCGCCTCCTTCTGCTCCATCTCTCCCACCGCCAGTACCTGCCCGTAGCGCGTCAGTTCGGTGAATGAGCGCCGACTGGTCACCAGCGTCACACAGCCGTGCACGCCAGGCAGCAACAGCGGGAACTCCTGTGACTCTACCTTCTCTGCGTTGTCCAGGATGATCAATGCTTGTCGCCCTCGCAAGACGGACCTCACCAGCGCAGCCAATCCTTCCGCGTCGGGTATCTGTGCCGCCTGGTCACTGTACCCGTAGGTGGAGGCGACGTGACGAAGCGCCGACATGACGTCCCGTTGCCGCAGGTCCACCCACACCACCCCGTCACGGAAGCGGTCGCCCCAACGGTGGGCGGCGTGCACTGCCAGCGCCGACTTGCCCACCCCAGCGGTCCCCCGCAGGCCCACCAGGCTCACCGTCTGCCCAGTCCCAGGTTGCAGCAGCCCGTCCAGTTCAAGCAGGTAAGCGTCACGGCCAGTGAAGGTAGGCAGGTCAAGAGGGAGTTGGAACGGGCGGGGGGCCTCTTTCGGGCTGGGTGGATAGATGAACTGGGCGACAACCTGGCCGATCTGGACGACAGTGCCAATAATGCCACCCTCAACCTTGACCACCTGGGCCAGGCTACCGTCACCCACCACGTTACCGTCGCCAGTGATCCTCACTTCTGATGTCGGGCGTTCATCACTCATAGGCACTGACTCCACAGCAGTACAGCAATCAGCGATCTGCGGGGGCGGGTTTCAGTTGTCGTTCAGCCACAGCGCAACTTCAGACCGCCCCTTGTACAATTTCGCTGCACTTTACCATCTACAATCTCACACCCACATTCATACCGAATAAGCTCATGGCCAACATCTATGTCTCTGCCATCATATTCCACCAATTCAGAATGGTATTCCCTGGTTTCTAGCAACGCTCCGCAGTGCGGACAAAGCAAGCCACTGTCAGAATACACAGCCAGCGATTTCTGAGCTTCTTCCAGTTGGCTTGTGAGTTCTCCTACTGCGGTTTTTGGACTCGACGGATAGTGGATGCCAGCAACTTCCTCGTGCGCCTCTTCCTCAGCCTGGCGTTTCCACTCGCGCAGCAATTCACCGGTGTACCGCTGTACGTCGCTGTCTATCAGCTTGGCACAGTTCTGACATAGCCACAGCCCGTTGTCCACGGACCTGCGCTCTTCGGGCGACAGGCTGGGGTCGTAACGCTGCCCGCCCCCGGAGGCCGCCGTGATGTGGGCTGCCACGCCTATGTTGACGGCTTTCGTGGGGTCCTCCTGCGGGCCGCTGGTCAGCTTTCCACAGTCTGGGTTAGAGCAACGGTAGCCCACTCTGCGGGCGAGTATCTCTTTGGTCTTGGCGTCGAAATCGTCTCTCATGGGAACACAGTCCTTGCGGATGCGGTTGGAAAGGCACGCACCTTCACATCGGGTCTATCTCGCCTCAATCACCGTTAGGATCATACCGCCTCGGGCACCCATCCCCCTCACCTGGTTGGTGCCGCCAGAACCAGGTCACCTCCCCGTCGGTCCCCCGCCGCTTGCGCTTCTCCACCTCCCCACCGCAGGCAGGACAGATCGCCAGTACGGGAGCGTCGGGGCTGGCCGCCATCAGTCTACCGTCTACCATCGCTTTCCGCATAGTCCGCCACCTCGATACGGCTTCCGTCAGTTCTCGCTCAGCCGCAGCGCCGGCCGCTTGTCTCCAATGGCCTCGCTGGCGCTCAGGACCTCCTCACCGACCCACGACGGTGCAGCGGCTACAATGGCGCGCAGGCGGCACTTGTAGGCAGACAGTCCAGGGATTCACCGTACTGCAGCAAGAGCCAGGTCGCTCATTATGGGTACTCAGGTTTCATGTATTGATCCATACATAGTCCACAAATCTTCAGGACTGACTTTGGAATCATACCCAAGGTCTCTGCGCATTTCGCCTATCATCACACCAACTCGCTTATGAAACGTCTCACCAGACCTCTCTCGAAGCGGTACAGACACATAGTCATTGTAAGCCTTGATGACTTCATCGGATGCTACAAGTACTAGGGCCGCACGAATCTCAGTACTTTGATGGCTCATTTGGCTTTCAAGTCGGCTTTGCATCACGATAAAGTCCAGATAGGCTTTCCATTTTTGCTCGTTGAATCGGGCTTTGTATTCTTTCCTCAAGTCCGCTTCGACCTTGCGCCAATAGACCAAATACGTGAGAGCCGCCGTGACCAACGCAGCGATGAAGGACACAAGAATATCTTCGAGCATATCAATTACCCCCATTGATCATGGTCCGTGCTCGCCTGCAGGATGGTGGCTTTTGCACTAGACTGTCAGTTACGCAGCATCCTGCGCGCAGATTCGAGTTCGCAGCAGACATGCCAGTGCCCGCTCAAATGGGCCTGATACCTCGATGGTGCCCAGGGCCTCGATGGGGCGGACGAGGGCACGGCCTTGGGATATGATGCGGTCGGTAAGAGCAGGGTCGGTCATCGGGGAATGCCTGTCCTCCCTCAGTGCTCTTGCTGTCTCTTGAGCATTCTCAAGATTCTTGCCTTGACTTCATTGTGTGCTTCGGTGATGCAGTTGTGTTGGAATAACTCAAGCAAACTGAAAACGACGAACTCGCCGCTGTTATCTGGGCTGAGGATGGGACTTCTTGGCTCGTCGAGCAATCCACTTCGCCTAAGCCTATCCAAGTCAACGAGCACCCAGGCACACAACTTGTTGTCCGAAAAACGCTTTGTCCAGGCACAAAGATACCAGCGCCCATAGCCATTCTTGATTTTTTCAAACTCTGTTATCCTACCGCTTGGGCGTGAGTAGCGCAGAGCGAAATCCCCGAACTTAAGCCAATAATACTGTTCTCTCACCCGACAAGCAATGTTACCGTCTGACACAGTTACTACGTAGTCTGTAGCGTTGAATTGGTCTTCTTCTGGTGTTGACTCGCGGACGTCTATAATGTTCCCTGCTATGCTCCGTATGATGCGCTCTATCTCTGGCCTATATTTGTCAGCTTGCCGTTTAGATGACTCCCATCCCATTGCTACTTATCTCGTCCCTGCATCAAGCCGATGAGAAGCTGTCTCTCAACATGAGTCAGCCGCGCACTAACAAAACACCCGCCTCAACCTTGACGGCGGGCGGGTTCTATGCTACCATATCGTTACCAGGGCGCTTCCGCCGTCCTGGTCATTGCCTCGGGCTGGGCAAAGCCGCGAGGCTTCCTTGTTGCATTGTGCCCATAGTATAGTGCAACCTTGCGCAGAAGTCAACACTTTGCAGCGCCTCTGTCGCAAGTCAAGTGCAGACTGGCGCAACGGGTGCAGGGGTGGGGCGGGCGGTTCATGGCTATCAACCCTGTCTCGTCTGCCTCGGTCAGTCACCTCACCCCTAGCGCCTGCAACTGCTTTTCCGCCTGTCGCCGCAGCTCGGGATCACCGCTCAAATCCAAAACCTCCTTGAAGTCAGCAATGGCGCGGTCAAGGTCGCCTTTGTCGGCATAGGCAAGCCCACGGTTGTAGTAGGCCTCAGCGTAGTCGGGCTTGAGGGCGATAACCTGGTCGAAGTCAGCAATGGCGTGGTCAAAACCGCCTTTGTAGGCATAGGCAAGCCCACGGTTGTAGTAGGCCCCAGCGTAGTCGGGCTTGAGGGCGATAGCCTGGTCGAAGTCAGCAATGGCGTGGTCCAGATCGCCTTTGCTGACATAGGCAACCCCACGGCCATTGTAGGCCCCAGCGAAATCGGGCTTGAGGGCGATAGCCTGATCGTAGTCAGCAATGGCGTGGTCCAGATCGCCTTTGAGGTGATAGGCCAGCCCACGGCCAGTGTAGGCCTCAGTTAGATCGGGCTTAAGGGCGATAGCCTGATCGTAGTCCGCAATGGCGTGGTCCAGATCGCCTTTGTCGGCATAGGCAGTCCCACGGTTGTTGTAGGCCGAAGCGTAGTCGGGCTTGAGGGCAATAGCCTGGTCATAATCAGCAATGGCGTGGTCCAGATCGCCTTTGCTGGCATAGGCGTTCCCACGGTTGTTGTAGGCCTCAGCGAAGTCGGGCTGGAGGGCGATAGCCTGGTCGTAGTCCGCAATGGCGTGGGCAAGATCGCCTTTGTCAGCATAGGCGACCCCACGGTTGACGTAGGCCGCAGCGAAGTCGGGCTGGAGGGCGATAGCCTGGTCGTAGTCCGCAATGGCGTGGGCAAGGTCGCCTTTGTCGGCATAGGCGACCCCACGGTTGTAGTAGGCCTCAGCGACGTCGGGCTTGAGGGCGATAGCCTGGCTAAAGTCAGCAATGGCGCGGTCAAGGTCGCCTTTGTCGTCATAGGCAGCCCCACGGTTGACGTAGGCCCAAGCGAAGTCGGGCTTGAGGGCGATAGCCTGGTCGTAGTCAGCAATGGCGTGGTCCAGATCGCCTTTGTCGGCATAGGCAAGCCCACGGTTGTTGTAGGCCACAGCGAAGTTGGGCTTGCGGGTGATAGCCTGCTCGTAGTCAGCAATGGCGTGGGCAAGGTCGCCTTTGTCGGCATAGGCAGCCCCACGGTTGTTGTAGGCCACAGCGTCGTCGGGCTTGAGGGCGATAGCCTGGTCGTAGTCAGCAATGGCTTGCTCATCGTCGCCTATCGGCACCTGGTGAAGCCAGCCAAGGCGAAAATAGGCATCGGCTAAACCCTCCACCGGCTCCGTTCCAGGGACCACTGAACCGACTGCCTTCTGAATCACCTCAAGGCTATCGGCGTACGCTCCCTCGATGTAGTAAGACTGCCCAATGGCAAACAGAGAGAGAAAGGTGAGTTGACTGGGCAGGTCTCGCGTCACAAACTCCGCATAAGCACTCGGGTTGGCTATCTGTGTGCGTTCGGTCTCGCTGATCTCGACTTCGGCGGCCCTGAAGTCAGGGTACTTGAGATTGAGATAATTGACAGTAACTCGGACGCCCGTGTCAGCTCCCCAGATGACCATACTGGCCTTGTAACGTTCGCCTAACCTCTGAGCCCCGTCCAGATCGTCGGCACGCAAGCGCGTGGGTTCAACCTCGACGCGAAGATTGGAAAAACCTAGATCCTCTTTGGCTTCCTGGATAGCACGGTAGATTTCGTGGTGAGCCTCTGTATGTGGTAGTTCCTCCGAGTAATAGAAGCTGGCGATGATAATGAGTGTCTCGTCCCGTCTTTCGGGAGGGAAGGCTCGTATCAGGCCCCACTGTTGAAGCTGCTGCCTGGCGCCGCCGATGTCGGCTCCTATGCCTGCCAATCCAGCCAGCAGTCCGACGATAGCCGCTATGATTGTGAACGCGACGGTGGGATAGAATATCAGGGGATGGCGGCGGAACCGTTTCCACCAACTCGGCTCGATAGCCTCATCCCCGACCTCTCGAAAGAACTCCTCCACGATCTCAGGGTGGCGCTTGACCATCGCGTCGAGCTCGGTACCAGCCCAGAAGTGGCACTCCATTCCCTCGCCACAGCGTTCGCGTGCCTTCTGGCGAGTCCTGGCAGAAACATCGCAGGTAACGAGGAACACAAGCGCGGCAGGTCGCAGGTCATCGGGTAATCCCACGATCTTGTTGATCTCGGCGAGGACGTCCTTGGGGCCGAACCTCTGCACGCATTTGCACTGGAACGCCCACAGCTTACCCTCGCGCCAGGCAACAATGTCACGCCCCTGCTCGCTGCCTGTCGCACCCAGGTGTTCGGCGCGCTCATACCCCTCGCGTTCGACAAGCCACAGGCAGAGGCGCTCAAAGTCGCGCGGTGAGAGTTTGTCGAAGGGCAAGGTATGTGTTGTCCCAGTAACAGGTGGCTTGGTCTGTGTCACACGTGTGCTCCCCATTGCTGATCTGGCAAGTTAAATGCCTCTCCTAGTTCTCACTTACGTACACCCCCGCCCCCGTTTCCCCCCCCCCCGCCCCCCCACGCCCCCCCCCCCCCCCACCAGGGGCCCCCGGGCCC
>Ga0315289_10010804_pt1 | contig 13019 bp, 11 predicted proteins | sample YL17G11_40_MG_FD_203452 | JGI IMG/M metagenome (GOLD analysis project Ga0315289, IMG submission 203452) | Sediment microbial communities from Yellowstone Lake, YNP, Wyoming, USA - YL17G11_40 | ecosystem: Environmental > Aquatic > Freshwater > Lake > Sediment | place: USA: Wyoming | collected...
CTCTGGCCGGATGGCCAGAGAGCACTTGTCCAGAAACGTGAAGTCCATCACGGCCTTCTTCCGCATCCGCAGGAAGTCTTGCAAAAACCCGTCGCCGCCGATGCGGATCACCGCCTCCCGAAACGGCAGCCCTTCCGCGTCTTGCACGATCAACGCCCGCAGGATGTTCTCCGAGGTGAAATCTCCCTTCCGCCCTTTCCCGCCGCCCTGGGAGAGTTTCTGGAGATCCCGGTCGACCAGATCCAGGATCTCGGCATTCTGGTCGAGCACTTGACTGATCAGCCGGTATCGGGCACGATAGTCGCGAACGACCTTCGGCAACCCGTCATCGTTCGACGCAAAGCACAGCACTGCTTCTTTCTTCAGACGCATCCTTGTTCTCCTTTGGTTCGGGTAAACGCTTTACCAAGAGGATAAGGATGCGTCCTTTTTTGTCAATTCTTGTTCCGGCAAAAACAACCCTCAATCCTTTCCGCAACGGAAACTAAATAAGGACTTAAGTGCGAAATTTGACACTACATTTGCGCCTAACCTCGCGCTTGCGATCACGCCTTGCCCGTTGATTTCATGTCGATGTCTTGCTTAAGCGATAAGCGAGGTCTTCCGCTGCTACAAAATCGCATGCCCTGATGCCCCTTGCAAGAGGGAATGTTTACACTACATCGCTTACTGCCGAAGAAACGACGCAGAATTCAGCCAGAACGTACCCCCACATCGCAGACAGACTTCCCAGGTTGATAGCCGCCCCACCGGAAATAATTCAGAATCTCACCGCTTTGAGCAACTTGGGCTAATCCCCTTTTTCCCCGCGCCGCGAATCCCGATAGAGTGCCCGGACGCGTGCATTCTCCCCGGCCAGCCGCCACAGGTAGAACACGAGAAAGCCGATCACCAGCCAGAACAAGGCCAGCGAAACGAGGTTTGCCGCCGGGCGATAGGTCTCGGCCGCCAGTGCTTCAGGAACGCGCTTGACGCCTGGGGTTACGATCGCCAGAATCTCGAACAGGACCACGTAGGCCAGCAGTATCACACAGGCCACACTTACACCGGGGTTGTTGCGGCCGCGCTGAGCGCCGCGGTCCAGGAAGGGAAGGCCGAAAAGGAACCCCGCCGCCAGTGCCCACAGCATCATGGCGAGCGCCTCGGGCACCACCTTCAGCGTCTGGAACAGGAACAGGAAGTACCATTCCGGCTTGATTCCTTCCGGAGCGGGTTGAAGAGGATCGGCCTGAACGCCCACGGCCGCCGGCCATACCACCGACACGGTGACGAGGGCCCCAAAGAGCACCAACCAGAGGCAGACGTCGATCAGCAAGAATTCGCTGAAGAACGGGCGGCGGTCGCGGACGTCCCGCTCGCTCATGCCAAAGGGCAGACTCAGGCCGCGGACCCGGCTCAGGAACACGTGCATCGCCAGCAACAGGAACAGGGTCAGCGGCGCCAACATCACGTGGGCGGCGAAGAAGCGCGTGATCGTGTCGCCGGTGAGCTGCTCTCCCCCGCGAACAAAACGCACCAACCCCGGCCCGATCCACGGCAGCTTGCCTGGGATCTGCGTGCCGACGCGGGTGGCGCAATACGACAGCTCGTTCCAGGGCAGTAAGTAGCCGCTGAAGCCCGAGACCATCACCACCGTCAGCATCAGCATCCCCGAGATCCAGGTGAGTTCCCGAGGGCGGCGGTATGCCCGCGCCCAGAGCACGGTCCACAGGTGCAGGCCGGCGGTCGCCATGAGCAGGCTGGCGCCCCAGACGTGCACGGAGCGCACCAGCCAGCCGTAGGGCACCTCGGTCATTATTTTGTGAATGCTTTGATGTGCGGCGGCCTCGGTCGGCTGGTAATACAACACCAGCAGGCAGCCGGTAACGACCTGCAGCGCGAAGAGGAAGATCAAGGCGTCGCCCAACAGGTAGATCCAGGTGTGCCGATGCATCGGCACCGGTTTGCGCCGCAGCATGGCCAGCAGGGGATCCAGATCGACGCGCTGGCGCAGCCAGGCCGACAGGCCCCGGCGGGCGTGCTCAGGGGTCGCGTGGCGAGAGGGCTTGATCAAGATTCTCTTTCTCCATCGCCAGGATCAGTTTCCCGTCGCGAAAAGCGAGGTAGAAGGCCCGCAGCGGCCGTGGGGGCGGCCCGGCCGTCGGATTGTCTTCGAGGTCGTAGTATCCGCCGTGGCAAGCACAGACGATACAGTTTTCTCGTTCGGAGTATCCGACCGTGCAATCGAAATGGGTGCACGTGGCCGCGAAGGCCCGCCACACGCTGTTGGGCTCCGGCGTGCGGATCAGCAGCGTGGGAATCCGCCCGTACATGATGAGCTTCGACTTTCCCGGCGGCAGGCGGCACTGGTCCGCGGGGATTTCCAGAAGCGGCGGCGGGGGCTCTTCGTGGAGGTTCCCGGTGTAAGAGATCAGCGGCAGCGAAATGCCGGCGGCCAGTGTGGCGGCGCCGCTGCCGAGCATGCCGCAGAGGAATCGCCGCCGGGCGAGATACGACTGGTCAATCTTCACGGGTCAATCCTCATGGGCCTTATCGGGGTTCTTGCTCAAGAGTCTCTTGCAACGATGCGCCACCAGCCTGCGCCGCAGGCCCGCGATGGCGTCGGTAGGCCGGACCTGCTTGGGGCAGACATCGATGCAGCGCGTGATGTTGCGGCAGACCCACGCCCCTTCGGGCGAGTCCTCCCCGGCGAGCGTTTCCGGGCCGCGCCGCTCGCGGGAATCGACCAGAAAGCGGTAGAGCTTGGCTAAAGCCGCCGGACCGGTGAATTCTTGACGGGAGGAAAGCATCGGACAGGCGGCATAGCACAGTCCGCAGAGAATACAGTTGACGTACTGATCGATCCGCCGGCGGTCGGCCTCGCTCATGCCGCGGTGGCGGGCGTTGTCGATCTCCGCGTGCAGCCAAGGCCGAACGCGCTCGTACTTGCGCCAGAAGGGATCCATATCCACGACCAGATCGCGGAGCACCTCGAAATGGGGAAGCGGCTCGAGGATCACGCGCCTCGACGGTAGGCCCTCCAGTTGCACGCGGCAGGCAAGCTGCGGTTTGCCGTCGATCGACATCGCGCAGGAGCCGCACACGGCCCCGCGGCAGGCGTAACGAAACGCCAGCGACGGGTCCTGCTCGCTCTGGATAACCAGCAGCGCCTCCAGCACCGACATCTTCCGCTGCGGCTCTAGCTCGTAGCTTTGAAACCGCGGCGGCGCGGCCTGCGTGGCGTCGTAGCGCAGAATCTCGAAGCGGTACATCTCAGTATGTGCGTTGTACAGGCGGGTAGAGGCTGACATCCACGTGGGCATCATCAAGCTGCACTTCGTCACCGTCGAGCCGGGCCACCGTGTGCTTCAGCCAGCGGGCATCGTCGCGGGAAGGAAAATCGGTGCGGAAATGGGAGCCGCGGCTTTCGCGCCGGGCCAACGCCCCGCGCGCAGTGATCTCTCCGAGGTAAAGCAAGCTCTCCAATTCCAGGGCGTAGACGATCTCGGACTGAAAGGGGCCGGGCGGCGTGCGCACCTGCACCGCCTGGTATTGCCCGCGAAGTTCGCGGATCTCGGCCACCGCCTCGACCAAATCCGTCTCGTTGCGAAAGATGCCCACCTTTTCGGTAAGCACGCGCTTGAGGCGATCGGCAATGCGGTGGTGGGGGTAGCCGCCGGTGCGTCCCAGCAGGCGGTCGATTTGCTGGGCGACCTGGCGGAGGCGCCGCGCCACGACCGCTTCGCTGGGCCCCGGCTGCGGCTGACCGTTGCGCTGGGCGACGGCCTGGGCCGCCCGGCGTCCGAAGACCAGGGTCTCCAGCAGCGAATTGCCTCCCAGCCGGTTGGCGCCGTGTACGCTCACGCAGGCGCATTCTCCCACGGCGTAGACATTGGTAGCGCGAGTCTGGCCGCTCATATCGACATCGATCCCGCCCATGCAATAGTGCTGGCCGGGCTGCACCGGAATCGGCGCATCGACGGGATCCATGCCGCCGAAGTCGCTGCAAATCTGCCGGATGCCTGGGAGCCGTTGGCAAATCTTCTCCCGGCCGAGGTGCCGCAGATCGAGGTGCACAAAGCCGCCGTCGAAGCCTCGGCCTTGATCGATCTCGGTCTGCATCGCCCGGGCGACGATATCGCGCGGGGCCAATTCCATCGCCGTCGGCGCGTAGTCCTCCATGAACCTTCGGCCCAGGCGGTTCAGCAGGAAACCTCCTTCGCCGCGTGCGCCCTCGGTCACCAGGATATTGCTGCCGAACTGCGTGGTGGGGTGGAACTGGACGAACTCGAGATCCTTCAGCGGAAGGCCTGCAAGAAAGGCGGTGCCGATGCCGCTGCCCGTGTTGATCAGCGCGTTCGTCGAATTGCGATAAATGCGCCCGTAGCCGCCGGTAGCCAGGACCACCACTCGCGCCGCCACCGGCTGCAGCCGCCCGTGCCTGAGGTCGTACGCAATCAGGCCGTGGCAGCAGTGGTCTTCCACGGCCAGCCGCACCACGGCCCACTCGGCGTAAATCGGGATCCGACGGCGCACGCTCTGCTCGTACAGCGTCTGGAGCAGGACATGGCCGGTGCGGTCGGCGGCGTAACAGGCGCGGGGAAAGCCCGCCCCGCCGAACGGCCGCTGGGCAATCGTCCCGTCTGGGAAGCGGCTGAACGGGGCGCCGAACCGCGCCAGCTCATCAATCGTCTCGGGCGCCCACTGACACATCATCCGCACGGCAGTCTGGTCGGCCAAGTAGTCGCTTCCCTTGATGGTCTCGAAGGCGTGCTTCTCGGGCGAGTCGTCGCGGCCTTCGGGGGCGTTTCCCAAGGCGGCGTTGACGCCACCCTGCGCCGAGCCGGAGTGCGAGCGAACCGGGTGAACTTGCGAGATCACCGCCGCGTCGCACTGCGGGGAGAGCCCGATCGCCGTGCGAAGTCCGGCCAGTCCGCCGCCGACCACCACCACATCGTGCCGGATCATGGCCGGACCAGCGTGAAAAACAGGATCAGGAACACCGCGAACAACACCGATCCCAGCACGTTGCACGCCCAGAAGAGCAATTTCTCGGCCCTGACCCCCAGGTCCAGCAGGATCGTGCGGATTCCGTAGAGGGAGTGAAAAACGAAGAGAAAGACCAACGTGCAGTTGATCAAGTTGTGTTTGTGCAGGTCGGCCATCATGTGGACCGGCTCTTTCCAGCGGTTGACGTTGACCACCGGAGTTTCATGACCGCCGATGCCGGGCTCGGTGAATGTTCCCTTGTGGAACTTCTCCCAGTGTCCCGGTGCCGGTGGGCCATCGCTCAGGTCGGCACGTGCCCTGCAGATTTGCGTGCCGCGCGCTGCTGGGAGGCCAGGAAGACTTCGTACCAGCCCAGCATCCGCCCGATCAACTTCCAATCAACTGCCGCACCCTGGCGATGAAATCGTCGGGGGCGACGGGCTTGTCTACGAACATCTCCGGCCTGACCAGCCCTTCTTCGCGCATCTCCCGAATCGTCTTCTTGAGGGCCTCCCGCAGGCTGTCGTAGGGCGTCTCGAAACTCTCTTCCTTGGAGCCTTCGGGTTCATCGAGGACTCCGCTCACGCCGGTGAGCATGAGAATGGGGATATCCTGGTACTGCTTGTCCTTTTTTAACTGCTTGAAGAGGACAAAGCCCGACTTCTTCGGCATCATCACGTCCAGGACGATGAGATCGGGCTTGGCCTGCTTGATTTTCTGCAGACCTTCGCTGCCATCGTAGGCGGGCACCGGAGTGTAGCCGTGCTCGCTAAGCTCGCTAAGCACCACGGAAAGGTAGCGCACGGTGTTCTGGTCATCGTCAATTACGAGAACTTGCTTGGCCATCAACGGTCTCCTCACGGTCTTGCGGACCATCTACCGGAAGCTGAATGCGGAATGCAGAGCCCCGCTCGGGTTCGGATTCCACAAAAACCGCTCCGCGGTGTAGCTTAACGATTCTGGCGGTCAGTGCCAACCCTAGACCGGTGCCCAGGGTATTCTTGGTGCTGAAAAAAGGGGTGAAGATATTCCGTCGGATCTCCTCACTCATGCCGCACCCGTTGTCCCGCAGTTCGATCACGAAGAAGTCTCCGCCCTGCGTCACCGAGTTCTTCAACAACACTTCCGGACTTTCCCCACAGGGGTACTCTTTCCAGATGCAAGCATCGATGGCGTTCAGCAGGATGTCGGTGGCGGCCATGTGGATCAGCTTCGGATCACACAACACGGCGGGCAGCCCGTCGGAAGCCTCGCAGCGCAGCGCCACTCCGCGATCGGCGGCGGTCTGCCGGTTCCACTCGCAGATCTTCGCCACCAACTCACTGAGGTCGACCCTTTGCAGTTCCAGCTTCCACTCCTTCGCATAATTCAGCATGTGCTGGGAGAGGTCGCTGATCCGCTCGATGCCCTCCTCCACCATCGCCCAGCCCTCCTGGATCCGCTGCCGGTTGTCCTTGGCCAGCCCGTTGCGGACCAGGTAGGCGCCGCCTCGAAGGGGATTGAGCATATTCTTGATGGCGTGCTGGATGCCGGTGACCGCCTGGCCGATAGCGGCGAACCGCTGGGACTGGACCAACTCCCGCAGCAGCTTTTTCTCTTGGGTGACGTCCTTGCTGATGCCGATCGTACCGATGGGGCGGCCTTCCCGGTCGCGCAGGCGCGACAGCGTCAGCAGCACGTTGCGGACCTGACCGTCTTTGGTCAGCAAGCGGGTCTCGTAATTCTTGACGTTCCCCGTCTCCTCCAGGATCGCGACAGCCCTGCGCCTCTCGCTAGGGTCGATGTAGAGGCTCTCGACCGGCCTCCCGATCACCTCGGCGCGGCTGTGGCCCAGCGCCGCTTCCGCCCCGGGGTTGAAAGTCTGGATAAAGCCTTTGGGATCGACGGTGATGATGATGTCGGCGGAGTTTTCCACGATCCCTTCGAGGTACTCCTTGGCGCTGCGCAGCTCGTCCTGGTTGGTCTGGATCGTGGCCGTCATGGCGTTGAACGACTCTTCCAAAAGCCCGATCTCGTCCTGGCGCTTCCGGTCGAACCGGAAGTCGAGTTGGTTTTCGGCGATGTGCTTCGTGCCCGCAATCAGCCCCTTGATCGGCCTCTCCAGCAGCCGCGTGAACATGAACCACAGGACGATGGTGCCCAACGTCAGCGCGCCGAGGACCGTGACCATAATGAGAACCCTGCGCTCGGCGGCCAAGGCATCCACTTGCTGTAAGGAGTAGTCGGCGTTGAGAAATCCCAGGATCGGCGGGTCGGAGGCGTGGGCATGGCAAGCGGCGCTGCGGCAGCCCGGCTCGTTGACGATCGAAACCACGACCGACAAAACGCGCCGCCCCTCGGGAAGATCGGTCACCATGTCCACGATTTCCGCGTTGGTGCCGCCGAGATCGCCCTGCTCGTGGCAGACGGCGCAAACCCGATCCTCCAGTTCCAGCCTCCTGCCGTCTCGCCGCAGCGACGAGGCGACGACCTCTCCGGGGTGGTGCGACACCAGGCGGATATCGCGATAAAGCGCGCTGTCCCGAGACATCTGGCCGATCAGTTCTTCCACGCCCTGGTTGTTTCGGCTCATCATCAGTTGGCCGATTCCCTTGACGATCGATTCGGAGTTGAACCGCAGAGACGCCCGGGCCGACTCCAACGTGTAATGGGCGCAAATGAGGTTGTTGACGTACCCGGAGAGGGTAATCGCCGCAGTCAGGATCGCTACGACCACTGCGCTAAGCTTCCAGACGAGTCTTCCTCTGACGATCATGCCCGGCCCCGCTGCGCAAGAGTGTGGCCCGAACGCAGAACAGCACGCTCCAGGTGGTAGAGTCCACGGGCCATTTCCATCGCAGCTAACTGCGAACCCGACCCATGCTTGCCAAACTATCGAATTTATCAGGAAAAGCCGCTTTTTCAAGGGACGGGCGGTTTTCCGGGTGTAAACCAAGCGCACGCCGCCCGACTTGCTGCCGCAGACCAACGGCCGTCCGGCCTCAGCTTCTCAGGCCGTGACCGTGTTGTTCGGTTCTCAAACCGGCAACGCGAAACGGCTGGCCGGGGCTCGGACAAAGAAGTCCGGCACGTGAAGCTGTTGATCGAAGGCTCCGGGCTGGTATTCGAGCCGGGGGACTGCCTGGGCATTTATCCGCAGAACCATCCCGGACTGGTCGACCGGCTCATCGAGGAAATAGGCTGGAACCCGCAAGAACCCGTGCCGACCGGCACGCAGGAACATCCGCTTCGCGAATCGCTGCTGAAGCACTATGAGATTACCCTGCTGACGAAACCATTGTTGGAACAGTTGGCGGTGTTCTCGCGCGATGGGCTGCCAGACCTGCTGCACCGCGAGCCGGCGGACGAACTCCACAGCTACTTGCAGGGGCGGGACCTGCTGGACCTGGTCCGCGATTTCTCGTTAACGCGCGCACCCGCTCGCGATTTCGTGCGGCTGCTGCGAAAAATGCCGCCCCGATTGTATTCCATCGCCAGCAGCCGCCGCGCCAATCCGGACGAGGTCGATTTGGCCATCGCGGCCGTACGCTACACTGCGCATAACCGGGATCGCTTTGGCACATGCTCTGTATACTGTGCCGAGCGGGTGCAAGCGGGCAATACGCTGCCGGTGTACGTGCAATCCAACTGCAATTTCCGCCTGCCCCCGGGGCCCGATATCCCGCTGATCATGGTGGGCCCCGGGACCGGCGTGGCCCCGTTCCGGGCGTTTTTGGAGGATCGCGAGGAGAGCGGGGCCTCGGGAAAGACTTGGCTCTTCTTTGGGGATCGGCGGTTCCGCACCGATTTCCTGTACCAAGTCGAGTGGCTGCGGTGGCTGAAGCTCGGTGTGTTGACTCACATGGACGTTGCTTTCTCGCGCGACACGGACCAAAAGGTTTACGTGCAGCACCACATGCTCCGCAAGAGCCGGGAGCTGTTCTCCTGGCTCGAAGAAGGCGCCTACTTCTACGTGTGTGGCGATGCCAAGCGCATGGCCTCCGACGTGCAGGCAACGCTGGAAAGCATTGTCCAGCGCGAAGGGGCGATGAGCCTGGAGGACGCCCGGGCCTACCTCGCTGCCCTGCAGCAGCAGGGCCGTTACCAGCGGGACGTGTACTAGCCGGAATCTGTAGTCGGGGTACAATCTATAGCCCGTCGCAATAGAAGTGCAAGATGAGCCTGTGGGGTAGATTGCCAATCTGCCCTGCTCTTGGCAGGTTAGCAACCTGCCCCACGTTGCAGGTTTTCTAACTGCGACAGGCCATACCATCCTTCATCGAAGGAGGTGCACGCGTGGTCGAGCCGAACCAGGCCAACCAGCTAGCCAAACCACTGGATGAGCACGAGAGTGTCAAGGCATCCAGCCGGTATCTGCGTGGAACGATTCTTGAGTCGCTGGCGAACCGGTTGACCGGGGCCGTGGCGGAGCACGACGTCCAATTGCTCAAATTCCATGGCACGTATCAGTGCGACGATCGCGACCTCCGCGAGGAGCGCGCACGGCAGCGGTTGGAGCCGGCCTACGAGTTCATGGTGCGGGTGCCGGTTCCGGGCGGAGTTGTCGCGCCGCGGCAGTGGTTGGGGCTCGATCGCCTGGCCCGGCAGGATGCCAACGGCACGCTGCGCCTGACCACGCGGCAAGCGTTCCAACTGCACGGCGTGCTCAAGTGGAAGCTCAAGCAGACCATCTACGAGATCAACCAAATCCTGCTGAGCACGCTGGCTGCCTGCGGCGACGTCAACCGGAACGTCATGTGCAACCCCAACCCCTACCAATCCCAGTTGCACGGCGAAGTGTACGAGTGGTCGAAGCGGCTCAGCGAGCACCTGGCACCCCGGACGAGGGCCTATCGGGAAATCTGGTTGGACGCGGAGCAGGCGGTTGATCCCCAGGAGCATGAGGAGCCGCTCTACGGTCCGACCTACCTGCCGCGGAAGTTCAAGATCGCCCTGGCGGTGCCGCCGTCAAACGACGTCGATGTTTTCGCTCACGACATGGGGCTGATTGCTATCGTCGAAGAGGGTCGCCTGGCGGGCTTTGACGTCGCGGTGGGGGGCGGCCTGGGCATGACCCATGGCGAACCGGCCACCTTTCCGAACCTGGGCTGGGGGATCGGCTTCTGCCGCCCGGCACAACTGCTGGACGTGGCCGAAAAGGTCCTCCTTGTGCAACGCGACTTCGGCGACCGGACCGACCGCAAACACGCCCGCCTGAAGTACACCATCGTCGATCGCGGAGTGGACTGGTTTAAAGCCGAATTGCAGCGGCGGCTCGGCTGGGAACTGGAACCCGAGCGGCCGTACCATTTTGAGCATCACGGCGATCGCTATGGCTGGGTGGAGGGGACCAACGGCAAATGGCACCTCACGTTGTTCATCGAGAACGGCCGGATCCGTGATGGAGACGACTATCCGCTGATGACCGGACTGCGATCCATCGCCCAGCAGCACGAGGGCGATTTCCGGCTTACGGCCAACCAGAATCTGATCATTGGCAACATCGCGTCCGAGCACCGGCCGCAGATCGAGCAGCTCGTCGATCGCTTCAGGCTCAGCGACGGCCGGCGCGATTCTGCCGCGCGGCGCAACGCCATGGCCTGCGTGAGCTTGCCCACCTGCGACCTGGCCATGGCCGAGTCGGAACGCTATCTGCCGAAGCTTCTGACCAAACTTCAGACGCTGCTGACTGAGGCCGGCCTGCGCGACGACGAGATCGTCGTGCGCATGAGCGGCTGTCCCAACGGCTGCGCGCGGCCGTACCTGGCGGAGATCGGATTGGTGGGCAAGGCCCTTGGCAAATACAACCTCTACCTGGGGGCCGATTTTGCCGGGCTGCGGATGAACCGGCTGTATCGCGAGAACATCGACGAACACGAGATCCTCGAAACCCTCCGGCCCATCCTCCACCGCTACGCCCGAGAGCGGCTGTCCGGCGAGCGCTTTGGCGATTTCGTGGTCCGGGTCGGGTACGTTCGGGCGGTCACCTCCGGGCAGGATTTCCACGCTGCCGCCGGCGGCAACCAGTAAGTAGCCTGGCACAGCCAACGTGGCGAGTCCGGTGAAAGATGAACGCCTTTCGTCATAGCCCACTACCCACTACCCACTGACAACTGACAACTGCCTACCGCATACTTTGGTTGCGGCCGCAGGCCGCCTTAGGGATTTGGGGATTTAGGGATTTGGGGATTTAGAAATAGGGGCTTACTGCGATTTCTTCGCGCGGCGATCAGAGATCGTGTTATGAACCCGGTTCGTCGCGGTTTCCTGAACCCCGAACCCTGAACCCTTTGCTTCTGGCCATCAGGCCGCATGAGGAAGGGGCCGTCGATGAGCGAATCTCCCTCGCTAATCATGTTTCCCGGCGTGGGAGCAGATCATCGGCTGTTTCAGCCGCAGAAACGTGCCTTTCCGCAGTTGGAAGTACCCGCTTGGGTGCCTCCCAGGGATCACGAAACGCTCCCGGAATACGCTGCGCGACTTGCCGGAACACTCCGGATCAGCCGGCCGCTGGTGCTAGGCGGCGTTTCTTTCGGCGGGATGTTGGCCTACGAGATGGCAAGGCGTCTACGGCCGGAGGCGGTGGTGTTGATTGCATCGTGTCGCACGCGGGAAGGCATCAGCCCACTGCTGCGGCGTTTCCGCCCCGTCGTGGCCAGGCTGCCCCTGGAGGTTGGCGATGCGGCAAAGCTCATTGCCCCCTTGGCGGTGGCCACCTTCCGCCTGCTTTCGCCCACGCAGCGGCAGTTGTGTTTGGAGATGTTCCAACAGGCCGATTCCCGCTTCATGCGCTGGGTGATTACAGCGATTCTGGGTTGGGAGCCGTGCGCCCTGGAAGGCGTTCCGGTGTGCCAGATCCACGGTCGCCATGACCCCGTGATACCGGCCGCGCGGATCGAAGCCGACGAAATCGTGGCTGACGGCGGCCATCTCATCAATCTCAGCCACGCCGAACAGGTGAACGCCTTTATTCGCAAGGCGATGGAGAGGTTACCATGATCATCACCCTGGACGGCCCGGCAGGAGCCGGAAAGAGCACGGTTGCCCGGGCGCTGGCCCGCCGGTTGGGATTCCGTTTCCTGGATACGGGTGCGATGTATCGGGCGGTAGCCTTGGCCGGGATGCGCCAGGGGGTGGACTGGCATCAGCCGCAGCAGCTCGCCCAGTTGGCCGAAAAACTCGATATTCAAGTGAGCGGGGAGAAAGTTTTCCTGGACGGCGAAGACGTGACCGAGGCGGTCCGCACGTCGGAAGTCACGGCGGTCACCCGCTACGCGGCCGACAATCCGCAGGTGCGGCGGCTCTTGGTCGGGCTGCAACGGGCGGCGGCCGTCGGAAGTGACATTGTGACGGAGGGCCGCGATCAGGGGACGGTCGTCTTTCCGCAAGCGGAGTGCAAGATTTTTCTGACGGCCGGCCCCCAGGAGCGTGCCCAACGGCGGCTGCGGGATCTCAGGGCCCAAGGAGAACCGGCGACGCTGGAGGAGGTGCTTTCCGCCCTCCAGCGGCGCGATCGCGAGGATTCCAGCCGGGCCGTTGGGCCGCTGACGGCCGCCCCCGACGCCGTGCAAGTCTCGACCGACGGGCTGACCGTCGAAGAGGTGGTCGAGCGACTGGCGTCCCTTGCCCGTAGCCGGTATCCTACGCGCTGACGTAAGAGAATGTCAGTCGGCCCATAAAGCCGCGACCGTTGGTCGCGCAAAGCGGGGTGCGACCAACGGTCGCGGCTTTATTGAGACATTAAGACGCGGAAGTCGTTTTTTTGCGTGGGTGTTTATGAATCGCCGGTCGCTCGCAAGGTACTTGTGGTACGGTGGTCTGCACCAGATAGTGCGGCTGACGGCCGTGCTGGCGTACCGTATCCGCTATACAGGCATCCATAATATCCCTGCCAAGGGGCCGGTGTTGCTGATATCGAACCATCAAAGCCACTTTGACCCCCCACTGGTAGGCATGGGGTCGCATCGGCAAATGAATTACCTGGCCCGCGACAGCCTGTTCCGCTTCGCTCCGTTCCGCTGGCTGTGCCTTTCCTTGGGGGCAATTCCTCTGGATCGAAAAGGGGTCGGACT
>Ga0315289_10010805_pt1 | contig 13019 bp, 26 predicted proteins | sample YL17G11_40_MG_FD_203452 | JGI IMG/M metagenome (GOLD analysis project Ga0315289, IMG submission 203452) | Sediment microbial communities from Yellowstone Lake, YNP, Wyoming, USA - YL17G11_40 | ecosystem: Environmental > Aquatic > Freshwater > Lake > Sediment | place: USA: Wyoming | collected...
GCGAGACTTAATACATTATTCAGTAAATGTTATACGCAATCACAATGGGATATAGTCAACACGCAAATTATTTATGCCCAGTCCTGTAGTGATGAAGAAATTAAATTACTGGCAGAATAAGCAACCAACCATCGATGAATAGGAGGAGCAAACATGGGAAATTATATTGATGCATGGACAGACGTGAAAGGTCTAATTGACAAACATTACCCATATCCACAGCATCAAGGCACAACTGATATAACAGAAGTCATCGAATTCGCACGGCTAGCTACTGAACATGGACTCACGGATAAACAATATGATGCACTGATAACAAGGGCTCAGTTATACCACGATAAATTAGATAGAAGGGAGAAAAAAATAGCAAAGCAAGATGCACTCGGAATTAACACATACGATTATAGCAAGCCTGATGCAGAAAACGCATAAGGTATAGGCAAAGGGATGAAGGCGGGGCGGGGGTATTGACAATATACCACCATCGTGGTAGTATAGTAGTAGGCAAAATAAATTATTAAGGAGAAACAAAATGGCACATGAAGTAGAGACAATGGCTTATTTCGGAGAAACCCCGTGGCATAATCTGGGAACAAAAGTGGAGCATCTGATGACATCTGCCGAAGCACTTATAGCAGCAGGACTCGACTGGCTGGTTGAGAAATCGCCAATATTCAATCAGGAAGGAAAACAGATTACCAACTGTTTTGAAATCCGTCGGGTCAAAGACCACGAGCATTACTGCGTCATCACGGATGAATACAACCCTTATCAGAATACCGACAGCTTTAAATTCTTCGACGAACTGGTCATGTCGAAAGACGCCATTTATGAGACCGCAGGGAGCCTGAGAAAAGGGGCGGTTATATGGATATTGGCAAAACTCAATGACATGATTTACATCAAAGATGACCCCAACGAAGCGATTGCCAAGTATGTGCTTCTTAAAAACTCCCACAACACCGAGATGGCGTTGCAGGTTGTTGCTACCCCAATCAGAGTCGTTTGTATGAATACCCTGCGTCAGGCAATCGCCCGAAGTCGCAACGGGTTCTATGCCAAACACACTGGCGATATCACAGCCAGAGTCGGTGAGGCAAGGGAGACCCTGAGCCTCATTAACAAGCAGTATGATTACTTCAAGATAGGTGCTGACATCATGGCGAACAAGCAAGTCAGCGAATCTATCATCCGACAGACACTCTATTCTGCCTTCAAGCAGGACATCGCTATGCCGATGGAAACCATATACAAGCCCACCCAGCGTGAAATGGTCTGCGTCCGCAGTCTCTTTGAGGGTAAGGGTAAGGGTCTGAATAATACTTCTATAAAAGGAAGCCGTTACGCACTCTACAACGCCGTAGCCGAACATGTGGACTTCCGAGATTACCGCCAGATGTCAGGTGAGAAGCGTCTGAACAATGTTTGGTTCGGAACTGGCTCTGATATCAAGAATCGTGCATACGATTTCCTTGATAAATGCCCTGATATGAAAGAAGGCTCGGACGACCTTGTCAGAGCCATCACGAAGGTCAAATCGGCACCCGAACCTGAATTGGCACTCCCCTATACTGGTTCATAGCCAAAACAATCAAGCGTCAGGGGTAGGAGTACCTACCCCTGACATTGTCGTTAAAAATATAAGAAAGGTGGGTAACATGAACGTACCGAAAATCGTAAAAGCCGAAGAGGACATCAATTTAGAGAATCCCAATAAGCTGAACGACCTGCACAAGGCATATATCAAGGGCAAAAGATGGAAATGCCCGTCTAGTAAGTCTCCAACGGGAGCACATCACTGGGTCGAGTCGAAGAAGGGGCATGAAAGCTCCGAATTCACGTGTCGATACTGTGATGAAATACGCAAGATGTGCAACACGTTTTCTGGGCAGATGGGTATTGTTGCCAAGAAACTAAAAAAGGGCAAGGTGATAGAGTATAGATTGGGGGACAGGACTGGTCCAGAACAAAAAGGAGATAAAGATGGGAACGGGTGATTATACCAATAGAAGATGTAAACTGGACAATGGTAAAATCAGGCTTTTTGAATCAGCATTACCATTGGGTAGCCATCTTTATGATGACCTCAAAAGCGGGGGCAAGCCTGTATTCCGTCATATCGGAGATGGATACATCTTATCGGTAAACGGTAAACCATTGACATCCGAGCGCAAATGGAGTTTCTACAGGAAGAACCAGCTTTAGGAAGGAGATTAAAATGGGTATTGATTTAAGCGAACACGGCAGTGGTTACGATGACTTACTGGCTCATGTAGGGCATGAAATAGCCTGCATAACCTACGGTAAGGCAAAACGTCCCAATAATGTAGCCCTCGAATGCATAGATTGCGGAGTAGTCTTAATTGACTTTGACTGCCCAACTGAAAGAAAGATATACCTTGAAATTACAACCACAGATGCGGATGATACGCCCGATATCAGGCTGGTCGCACTGACCGATAAGGAATACGAGGAATACCTTGACGTGGGGGTCGAATTCGACCACCACGTGACCCTGATTGCTAAAGAGACTGTCGCTGATGTCCTGCAATGGAAACCAGCATATCCTCCCGAGGATGCCTCAAGGAAAGGATGGATAGGATTGGAAGGATTAAAATGAGCATCGATATTCCTATCCCTGATGGAGAACGTGGTAATTGGAAAGTAAGTACGATAGAGGTAACCGAAGTACAGGCTCAGCTTCACAACTGCAACTGCCATGGCAGACCCGTAGATGCTGGCACATACAAATCCCTATCTAGGAACGGATATGTGATAATGAGCAATACGCCGATGGAAATCTACGACCATCTCGAATTTATATACCAAGCCAAGGGAGATGTGCTTATCAACGGGCTTGGCTTGGCAATGTGTATCTTTGGGATACTAGAAAAACCAGAGGTACAGAGCATTACAGTCATCGAGAAGGAACAGGATGTCATTGACCTCGTGGCTCCGCATATCAAGAGCAAGAAGGTCAAAGTCATTCACTGCGATGCGTTCGACTACCAGATACCCAAAGGCAAGAAATACAACGCCGTATGGCATGACATCTGGGATGACTTAAACCCTGATAACCTTACCGAGATGACAAAACTCAAGCGGAAATATGGCAGGCACACCGAATGGCAAGGATGCTGGGGAGAGTATCAGTGCAGGAGACGAAGATGAAATTAACCACTGTATATGAACTAGCCGAAGGAGAAGCAGAGTTTATACAAGTAAAGAGCCAGAAGACTGGGCATATTATCTGGATAAATCCTAAAGAATGGCGGTCTGATAGTGAATCTGCCATGATTTGGGGGCAGATAAGCCCGACAGACGAATCTGGGTGGTTCTTTAGTATCAGCGACCTTGAACAAATAATTTAGCCCTTGCCGTAGATAGCGGTGGGCTAAAGGAGATTAAAATGACAAGGGCAATATTCGTACTAAAAGCACAAAAGGATTATCCCGAACATGACATCAAGAAGGGAGATAGTTATTACTGGTGGAAATTCCGTTTTGGCGGTAAGCATTATTCTAAGACACCGCCGAAGCCGAGCCAGTTGACCCAGAGCGGATTCAAACAAAGCCTATACGATATCGAAGAGCGTATACAAGGCGTCACAGTAGACGATGACCTAGAAGCATTTATCGAAGACATGAAGGGTGAATTGGAGTCTCTGCGGGATGAATGCCAGTCGAGCTTAGACAATATGCCAGAGCACCTTCAAGAATCTTCATCTTCGGGAGAGATGCTAACTAATCGAGTCGAGTCTCTTGACAGTATGATAGACGAGTTCGGGAGTATTGACGCCACCGATACCGATGTAGACGAGGATGATATCAAGGAGACCACCAAAGAGGAGAACCCGCAGAACGAGGGTGAAAGTGATGAGGATTATAGTGCCCGCATCGAAGAATTGGCTACAGAAATAATTGAGGAGGAAACCAATAACCGTAAGGAAGAAATACTTGGGTCTATTCAAGACATATGCTATAACGGAGATTAGTTCATCTCTGCTAGAAGGAGGAGAACAATGAAATACGAATTTGTAGACCAGCAGACAGCAGACTTTTACAAGAAATGGAACCTGTATACGTGGCAAATGCTGTGGACTATTCGGTGGGCGATGAGACGCTCGGAGACAGTACGCCATAGTAACGGTGATATGACCGAGCATCTACGTTCATGCTTTGCACGCTATTACATAGTAGGGAAAATGGAAGAACTCGCACAAGCTCAGGTTTGTGAAGGGATAGGAGGTCACGATGAACTACCTCACGTCTGGCAATAAGAAGATACATAAATCTATCGGCATCTTCAATCTGCCTCCAGTTGTCTCTTGCCCAAATTGCGATAGCTGTAAGGATACATGCTACGCTCGGATAAACTATAAGAGATATCCGAATAATAAAGCTAAATACGATTATAACTATGCTATGTCCCGAGACAACCCGCAACAATTAGCGGTTGACCTCGCCAACGAATTGAGCCGGTATACCTATAAAACCATCAGGGTCCATGCGTCTGGAGATTTCTGGAGTCAACAGTACGTGGATATGTGGTATAGCATAGCTTCGCAATTCCCCGATATACGGTTTTTCGGGATGACCAAAACGATAGGGCTGTTCGATTTTGAACGGATTGGTAAATTACCAAACTTTAACATTATCAATTCATTCATAAACGGGTGGTTGAATTACGGCGATATGGAATACATCACCAGCCTGAAAGCCCATAACCCCGAAGCCCATATCTGCCAAGCCACGCTCAACTCCAGTATACACTGTGGGTTACAGTGTGAATATTGCATCACTGAAAAATACCCTGTATTCAAAATACACTAAGGGAAGAATAAATCATGAGCCAACGACTTAAGTGCCCAAAATGTACAAGGCAAACAGCATGGTTGTTCTACGGAACCCAGCGCAAAGGTGCTGAGCATCGCCACTTCCACCGTAAAGAATGCTCTTGCGGATATAAAGGGCGAAACACCTATTTGTCATGGCGAGACCACCACTGCGTAATATGTAATGCAATGAGCGAAAGATTGGGGTCTTTGGAAGGAGGTGCCTAACTATGGGAAGCCTAGTAACTTTATACGAATGGAACACCCCATGCTCTGGCTACCAGCCAGAATCGGTAGGGAAATGGCATATCAAAAGGAGAGAGCTCAAAGCGGGAAGCACTCTCACAGTAGAGGCAATGTCTATGGATGCCATTCTATTTCCCAAGACAGTGACCATTACTGTACTGCGTGAAGGGGAACGGGATAAAAATGATACCGAATCCGTATGGATGAGCGATACCCCGATGGAATATTACAAGGGCTGGGAACTTGTCGCTCGGTCACATGGCAATGTTCTCGTCGGCGGGCTTGGTCTTGGACTGTTTGTCCATCTCCTGTATTCACGCAAGGATATCGGGAAGATAACGGTCATTGAGAAAAGCCCAGAGGTTATACAGTTAGTGTCGAAGTATCTACCGAAAGATGTAGAGATTATCTGTGGCGACTTCATGCAGGAGATACAAAAACTTGAAGAAGCTGAGCGGGAATTCGACACAGTGATAGCCGATATGTGGAAGAACGATACTGAGGAAGAACTCATCTCGGATTGTAGGGACGTTATGGATGAATTCTATCCATGCGCCACACATTTGTTCTGGGCGGTGCAAGGTGACATAGACGATGAAAACTCACGGTACGCGATATTATCCTTAAAAGGAGAGGAACTGGAGCGGTTTAAAAATAACGCTATGGACATAGTGAGAGGTTAATACGGAGGCGTATGATGCAGAAAATACCAAGCGATTTTGAAAGGCTCTACAAGGAAAGTAAATTGGGAAACCCAGTAGTCATCGCTGTCGAGAAGGGAGAAAAGGTAATCGGATTTATACATGATAAGAAATTTATAAAAATCGTGCGTAAGTCCAAACATTTTCTCCATACACCGCCAGCGATTGGCATCGACCAAGAAGTATTCCAGCGCACCATCGTGGACCAATGCGATAATATCTTTGTCCTTGATAGAGAAGGCAAGGATGTTTATTCCACCAGCGTCGAGAATTTCCTGAAACACGCCATATATCTCAATCGAGGCTTTGGTGGTCAACTCGCCCTGCCGATGCACCTCTGGGGCAGAAATCAAGGCGTTACAAAGCAAACTAAATTATTTTAAGGAGGACAAATGGAATACCTATTAGTGAAACGGGTGTTGACTACGTCTGGACTATGGGATGACGGATTATACAAAGTAAGCGACGAGACTGTTAATATTCCAGATAAGTTGCTTGCCAATGCAATTGTAGAATCTTTCCAAGCAAAAGGAATAAAGGAAAAATGCAAGATAATAACGATAGGAAATAATAGTTGGACCGTAGCAAGCGAAAAGCATCACCAAGCAAACTAAATAAAGGAGGACAAATGAAGAAGGGTATAACTTTTAACAAAAAGGATATCAAGGACATCTCGGATTCGGTTACGAAGATACGGAAGGAGAATCAGATGGAGAATACGGAAATGGGAGCTATCTGCCCTGATTGTGGTAAAGGTATGCTCATCGCTGAAACCTGTACCAGACAGACATTGACTCTTAAAGGAAAGAAGTATAAGAGGAATACCACCTATTACGACTTCAACGACCGATGCCATGACTGTGGCATTATAAGCAAAAAAGGTAACATCCACCACATCGGCTGTGATATTGAGCGATGTCCAATATGCAAAGGGCAACTGCTTTCCTGCGGTTGCTTTAAAGAGAAAGGACTTCTATGACAAGGTCAAATCCTACGTGTATGGGTTATCCAGTAGCAGAATATAAAAAGACAGAGAGGCTCTATGATAGAACTTCCCAGCACGATAAAAGGAAGCTCTGGCAACTCTCTGGATGGGAGCGTGAGTTATGGGTTAAAGCTATGCGGGAAATAGAACAGATGAAAAAGACCCGCAAGCCCAAATTCTCATATCCATCCGATAGGACGCGCCAAAGGTGGCTGGCAAGCCCTTCGTATGTTGTCAGCCCTGATATCGACTTTCTGCCAAAGACATCTTTGTTCAGCGCAGAGAACGATTATGTCGTAGTTGTTAAGATGCCTTCTTGCACCTTCCTCTATGAGCGATGGACGGTTAACTGTAAGTTGGCTTTCAAACGAATTTATGGCACTACTAAAGTCGAGAAGATATGCGAAGTGATGCCACCACGCATGAAAGTTATCGGAGATAGTTTGGAGTTGGAGATGGAATCTTTCGAGTGGAAGGACGGCATAGCTGTAACTAAGTATATACCCAAACCGCCAAAACATCGCCGTGTGCAACTATATAACCCACTTCGTAAACACTGGACGTTAGTGGATGTCGAGAATGCTAAAATCATAGGACACCAAGACAGAATGTACAAAAATACACCATTAGCTGTAACAACGAAAGGAGAATAACATGAAAATAAACTTCCCATGGAATTCACCACCGAAGCCGAACCATATAATGCATGACACAGACGGCACGCTTATCCGCAACACCATCGAACCTGAAAAGGTTGATAAATCGGATTACTGCGGTATAGTCGTGCCCTGTGACCCAGTAATCAGCCTTGGATGCAAGGCTGTGGCATATCCTATGCTGGCTCCCACAAGCTATAGACCGCCAGAAACGGTATGTGCTACTTGTATCTGCTGGGATTGCAAAAGGAAGAATTGCTCGATTGATACCAACCTTAAGGCGGGAATGCATCTGCCTAAATTCAACCATCGTGCTAACCCCAATGTATGTGTTGAATTGAGGGATACGAGCGAGAACATCCCTACTTAACCCTTGACATGCTACCATGTTGGTGGTATACTGAAAGAAATATTCAAAGGAGATATAAATTATGAAAAAGCAACAGGAATGGTTTGTGGTAGACCAAAAAGGATTTAGAGAGCTACAACTCAGCAAGCCGAAGCACTACGTTGTTCGGGAGTTGATTCAGAATGCGTTCGATGAGCCTATTAAGATTTGCGACGTTAAAACATCATTCAATGACGGGAGAGTAGACATCACTGTGTATGACGACTCCCCTATCGGTTTTCGTGACCTAACTGACGCCTTCACGCTCTATAAGACTACCTATAAACGCAAAGACCCAGAAAAGCGGGGGCGGTTCAATGTAGGTGAGAAACAGGCATTCGCTATCTGCGATTTTGCTAAGATAGTCACGACCAAAGGAACAATCACCTTTGATAAGACGGGGAGGCACACATCGACAAAGGCGAGTGAAGTTGGCACAACGGTAACCGTCCAATTTAAGGCTACGAAACGGCAGTATGACGACTTGATTGATATATTGAGGAGCTATATCGTCCCAGCGCATACCAAGTTCGTGGTCAACGGTAAAGACGTTTACTTTAATAAACCTATCTGTTCTTTATCAGCACAACTGGCAACCGAATTCGAGGTCGATGGCATATACAGGCGCACAACAAGAACGACAGCTATTGATGTCTATGCGTCTTCGGACTATCAACCATCGTATCTTTATGAGATGGGCATCCCAGTACAGAAGATTGACTGCCAATTCAGCATCAGCGTGCAACAGAAGATACCGATGAGCATAGACCGAGATAGTGTGAGTGTGGCGTTTCTGCAGGATGTTTATGCCGAAGTCCTGAATGCTACTTATAAACAAATATCCCCAGAACTTATTTCCGCAAGTTGGGTCAGGCTTGGAGCATCCGACGAAAGGGCATCCAAGGATGCAGTCGAGGCTGTTATTAAAAAGCGTTACGGAGATAGGGTTGTCATCGCTAATCCTTTCGACCCAATAGCCAATGATGATGCGCTGGCTAATGGCTACAAAGTTATCAGTGGCAGGGAAATGAGCAAAGAGGAATGGGCTCGGGTTAAAGAACACGGGCTGATACAATCCAGCACCTCGCTTTTTGGCAGACCTAATTCAGGAGAATTCCCAGCGATTGAGCCTAATGAGCAACAGCGCAAATTCGCCGACCTCGCAAAACGCATTGCCAAGCGCGTGATGAATATCGAAATCGGCGTTGAATTTGTTAAGACGGGTATAGCATCGATAGCTAGAGCAAGTTATGGTGATAGAATGATGACTATCAACATTTCACGCTGTAACGGGCTATTCCGAGATGAGGTTACCGCAGAAGCCATCAGCCTGATTGTCCACGAGCTTGGTCACGAAATGGGTCATCACACGCAAGAGGAATATCATAAGGCTTTGTCAAGGTTGGCAGGAACGTTAACTATAATCGCCATTGAGGAACCCGAGTTCTTCAATTTGGGAATAAAGAAGGAGGTGCCAACATGCTAGAGATAACAGATGTCATGCATTGGGCAGTAGAAAAAGCCAAGAAGGTCTTCTACGATTGTGGATACCATGAGAACATCCTCATCGGATATACCGAGAGTGGAACAGAGGTTATAGGGCTCAACTATCACGACGATATAGAGAAAGAGGCAGAGTTGAGATTTGCTAGATGGTTATTCTCCGATGTCGGAGTTCAAGCTTATGTCCACATAGCCGAAGCATGGGTAGTCAAGTTAGAGAAGGGAGAATCTCTAGAAGCACCGCCCAGTAAATCTCCCAAAAGGAGAGAGGTGCTTATAGTGATGGCAATATCGAAAACACAGAAATTGGCATGCCATATGGGCATCCGACGGGACGGGGACAAGGTTTGGCTTGAAGAAGGCGAGATAGAGGAGTCCCCTAATGTGAGTGGTCCGTTTACTGAATTATTGGAAGAAGAGCCAAAAGTATATAGCTAGAGGAGAGGAAATGAAAGAAATAATCGTTAAAGATGGTCACGATATCATACTGACCAGAACACCTATTGGCGCACATGCCAACGTCCCGCATAGGTTAGTATGCCATTCACCTACAGGATTCGAATGGGGCTACGGTGGTAGCGGACCAGCAGACCTTGCGCTCAACATCCTGACCGTGTTTATCGATGATGATTCCGCTAGGGAGCTACACCAGCTATTTAAGTGGGAATTCATTGCTACGATGGCACATGAAGGAGGAGTTATCAAAGCAAAAACAATTATCGAGTGGATAGAAGCCAATATCAAGTCAATATTATAAAGAGGATACGAAAGGAGAAAACTGTGACAAACCAAATACAAGCATATAAAGATGTTATAACCTATCTATTCAACCATAGGAGATTCTATACCAGCGACGAGATAAACCTCGCTGTGGAGCACCCTATGTCCTTCTTAAAGGAGTGTAAAGAAGAGGACGGTCATCCTTATATCCCTCATGGCTCTAACCAACTTCAAGATTTGGCAGATGCCATTGAGAAGAAATGGATGGGTAGGTGGGTCTTACAAGCTGATGATGCCGAACTAATCGGCGATATTGATATGCTGTTGAAAGAGTCCCTTTATATTACTGCGATAAAAATATTCCGCAATGCAACAGGGGCGTCTCTTATCGATAGCAAAAATTTCGTGGAGCAAAAAATAAGGGAAAATGAACTTAAGAACCGCAAGAGGAGGTTATAAAATGAACATTAAAACTAAATTCAGCATCAATGATAGAGTATTTACCATCTCTCAAGAAACAACCACCGATTGGAAGATATGCGGAGCCTGCGGGGGCACAGGTAAGATATTTGGACTCGATACCCATCCGTATACATGCCCTGAGTGTGACGGTAAAAAAGGAAGGAACATTTATACGGGGCAGGAATGGAAGCCCACTACTCCTCTTACCATCGGGCAAATAAGAGCCGAGATTAGCAATATTGTGTCGGACGGCAAATTCTCCAATATGGGGCATTACGAAGACGGAGCGACAAAACAGGAGGTGTCTTATATGGTATATGAATGGGGGATTGGGTCGGGTAGGCTCTTGGGGGAGAAAGATGTTTTCACAAACTTAAAAGAAGCCCTTAAAGAATGCAAAATCAGAAATAAATTACAGAATATAAATCAGGAGTAAGAGAGGATGTAGCTGTGATTAAACAGGCACAAGCAATAGAAATAGCAGATAACAATGATGAGGTACTTAGACCAGCAATTAAGCTAGCACTTGAAAAATCTAATTCTAATGGGGATATTCTTGTCATTGCTCGTAGCGGTGAGACAGAGGCACTATTATGCTGGATATCCCTCGGGGGCGAGTTGTGGATAAGCAACGGAATTGCTGATAAATTGGCTAAGTTGGGATTACCATCAACGCCAAATGGACAACTGCTTATAGGAAATCGGGCGTCTGTATCGCTAGAAAGGAGTAAACAGTAACATGGAGTCAAACATTAATTGTCACAAGGACGAACTGGTTAGCATCGTGCAGGCATTATTCGTTGACAAAAAGATTACAAACGTCTACGTCGAGAGTGATGGCAACGACAATTATCATATCATCCCGAATGTCTTCCTGCGCTTAACCCGTACATGCACAAGATGCGGTGGTAATTGGGACCAGCGAATCAAGGGGATACCGAAGCGTTGCCCACTTTGCACCAGCCCATATTGGAATCTACCCAGAGAATCGGAGGTATCGAAGTTGAGGAAGCGAAAAAAGTCCCGCATAAAGAAAGGCAGGGCGGTGCGTGAAAAGCAATAAGAAGGATATTGAAATTCTCAACAGACTGAAACCTCAAAAAGAGGATATGACATGGCGTATCTTACTGTGCTTCCAAAAACATAGCGGAAACCCCTCCTTTAGAAGAACTAAGCATTGTAAGAGATGCTCTCACGCAGAGGAATGTAAGGGCATGGAGCATTATATCCGAGCTACTGCGATTACAACGCCAAAGGTGATGCCATCCCATACCGCCAAGATGATGCAGGGTCTATGAAAAATAAATTAAAACAGATATATGACCAAATACCGCAGTCCACTTGCCCGCCGAACTGTGGTGAGTGTTGTGGGATTCTCTATCCTAGTTTAGCGGAATTGGCGAATGTAAAGGAATGGTGCGAATTGCACCATCGTGAATTCAAAGACTTCAGCATGCTTATCGGTGATAAATGCCCATACCTGAGCGAAGAAAAGGAGTGTGAGATATACCCTGTTCGCCCGTTTTTATGCCGTATATTGGGCGTGAGTATAGACTTACCTTGCCCGTTGCATCTCAATAAACCTGCAAAAGTTATAAACCACCCTCAGAGTAATTGGTGCTATACGCAAATCTATCTGAGGGGAAAAGAGAAACCACGTACCGAGAAGCACCGCAAAGTATTTCGGGACATACTGTTGAACGGAGGTTTGTAATGCACGCACCAATCTGCTTCTATTGGAGATATATGACGGAACAAAAACATGGTGCGTTGGGACGATTCATGGCTCCCCGCCATTACTTAAATGGACCATTTGAATCAGAGGGGCAATCTCTCGACCAGCCTTTACCGAAAGGATATTCTATGAAGGTTTGCCCTATTCCCACAAAAGACACGCGAATAGCCAAAGGCTATATCGAGTTTGCGCTTTTATTCCAAGATTTACAAATAATAAAAGGCAAGGAAAGGAGAATGCGATGAGTTTAGATATTAGCTTGTATAGTACAGCAAAGACCATTCATAGATGTCCTGAGTGTGATGATACACATACTTGTAAACAAAGAGTAGAAATGTTCACTTGGAACATTACACACAATCTAGGAGAGATGGCTGATAAGGCAGGAATCTATGAAGTGTTATGGCACCCTGAAAAGGTTCTCGCCAAACATGCAAGCCAACTTATCGCACCATTACGCTTGGGGCTTACAGAATTAAAAGACAACCCTGATTACTACAAAGGATTCAATCCTAGTAACGGATGGGGGGATTATGAAGGGCTTATCGAATGCGTCGAGAAGTATCTCGAAGCCTGCATTAAAAACCCAGAGGCGGAAGTATACGTATCGCGTTAGGGAGCATGTATGACAGAGCATAAGATGTACCTCAACCCAGAAATAAACAGAGGCGTAATCGTACAGATGAAATTTGGGAGTCATCTATATGGCACAGATACTCCTGCATCAGATACAGATTATAAGGGTGTATTTATGCCCGAACTTATTAATGATTTAATACTTACTAGGAC
>Ga0315289_10010806_pt1 | contig 13017 bp, 14 predicted proteins | sample YL17G11_40_MG_FD_203452 | JGI IMG/M metagenome (GOLD analysis project Ga0315289, IMG submission 203452) | Sediment microbial communities from Yellowstone Lake, YNP, Wyoming, USA - YL17G11_40 | ecosystem: Environmental > Aquatic > Freshwater > Lake > Sediment | place: USA: Wyoming | collected...
CCCCCCCACCACCACCACACACACACACACACACGCATTCAAGCCATGAACATGCCGCCGTCCACGGAGATGGCCTGGCCGGTGATGTACGCGCCCGCCGGGTCGAGGGCCAGGAACTTGACCAGGCCCGCCACCTCCTCGGGCTGGCCGTACCGGCCCAGGGGGATGGCGGACAGGATGCCCGCCTCGTACTTGGCGTCGATGCCGGCGGTCATGTCGGACGCGATGAAGCCGGGCGCGACCGCGTTGGCGGTGATGCCCCGGCCCGCAAACTCGCGCGCGACCGTCTTGGTGAGCGCGATGACGCCGCCCTTGGCCGCGGCGTAGTTGGCCTGGCCGGCATTGCCCATCTTGCCCACCACGGACGCGATGTTGATGACCCGCCCGGACCGCTGCTTGGCCATGACCTTGGTGGCCGCCTGCGTGGCCAGGAAGACGCCCGTCAGGTTGGTGCCGATCACGTCGTCCCACTGGTCCTTCTTCATGCGCATCATCAGCGAGTCCCGGGTGATGCCCGCGTTGTTGACGAGGACGTCGATGGACCCGAAGGCCTTCACCGTCTCGTCCATCATGCGCTGGATGTCGTCGGCCTTGGAGAGGTCGGCGCCGACGACGATGGCGTCCCCGCCCGACGCTTTGATGGCGGCCGCCACCTCTTCGGCCTTCCCGGCGGAGGCGGAGTAGTTGACGACCACGCGCGCGCCCGCGGCGCCCAGGGCCAAGGCGACGGCCCGGCCGATGCCGCGGGAGGAGCCGGTGACGATGCAGACGGGGGCGTCAGTGCCTGGAGACCCAGGCAGGAGGGGAGAGTTGGGGAACGGGATGAGATGTGGAACGGCGAGCAGGTCGAGAGCGGGAGGGCAGCGCTCTCTTTTGGTTTCCTCCTTCCATCGTCCCCCTTACCTGCTGCCGCCACCGCGGTCTTGGGCTCCGTCGTCACCGAGGACCGGGTGGTTAGGCCGCCCGTTTTACGTGCGGGGCCGGACAGGGACCGCAAGAGGGCGGGCGGGGCGCGGGGGGCGATGGGGGACGCGCGGGCCGCAGCCCGGGCTGAGAGGGAGCGGTCGATTGAAGAGAGAGAAGAGAAGTGAGCGTGGTAGAGAGAGGTAGAGAGAGAGCGTGTCATTGCCCATTCCGGCCGGTGGGCCCGATGCACAGACCGCAATGTGTCAGCCAGAGTGCGGAAGCGGGGTGATGTTTAATGGGACTGCGGCCGTGCAGGCGCGCCCAAAGCGGGGACGGTGCGACGAAAAAAGAAGAAGAAAAACGAGCGGCTAGCGGTCGAGCGCGCGCGCCGTCGTGTTCTCATGCTGTTCTCCCCTCTGATCCTTCCTTCAACACGACTCACCCGCCAGGGGCGCGGCCCGCACGATGTGGGCGGACGTGGTGGCGCGGGCGAGGGCCATTATAGTGGAGGCGGGCGTGGAGGGCAGAAAGATGAGCAGGAAGAAGAAAAGTGCAGACCTGTGCTCTCGCGCGACCCTCAACATAATCATCTCATGACGGACATCCCGCCCCCACCACTCCTCACTTCCCACAGCACCGCCCGATCGCCCGGCTGATGCTGAGCAGGGCCATCACCCCAAACGACGCCGCCACCCCCCAGGCCGCCCAGTTGACGCGCTGCCGCCATTCCTCCCCTGGCAGGCCCGCCGCGTCCGCGTCGGACGTGTACCGCCAGAACACGCCCGACGCGATGCCCCACCAGGCAGCCGCCGCGACCTCGAACACAAAGTCGAGCAGGGGGCCCAGGCCGCACAGGTCGCAGGTGCAGCACTGGAGCAGGGAGATGGCGGCGGCGGCGGCAATGGAGACCCCGCTCACCGTGTAGCCGTACACGCACGCCTGGGCGCCCGGGTTGGCCCACAGCGCGCAGGGGGTGGTCTTGATGGAGGTGACGTTGGACCAGGTCAGGGATTGGAGCTTGATGGCGATGATGGCGGCGACGGCGGCGGCGCCGACGACCTGTGAAATGAATGAAAATGGAAATAGAGGGGAGGGTGAGAAGGTGGAGGAAATGAGGAGAGAGCGCGCAGCCGATGGAGAAAAAAGCGCGGCGCAACACGTTGCGTCCCGCCAGCGCCACCCTCTCTTCCTGGCTTCTCCTCACCGTCACGAATGACAGCACAAACTTGGAGATCTTGAAGCACATGGTGGATTCGTGGGCCGGGCGGGTGCGAGCGCGCGTGCACGTGTCGTCTCTCAAAGAAAGAACGTGTCGCGGCTCTTTAAGTTTGCGCGAGTGGGGGGCTCGCGGCTGAGCGGGCCCCTCTTTCCTCAAAGCGAGGATTGGGGAGACACTCCGCGCCCGCGCCTGTGCCCGATCACACGCACGCACACACGCACGCACACACGCACACACGCACACACATACATACACACGCAGTGGGGGCGAGACGGATCGCAAAGGCGCGCTGCACACACACTCTTGCCTCCTCCGCGCATGCCTCCCACCCCCCGCGCTGGCCGAGCTTGGGCCGCCCAGGGCCTCGCCTGCCTGGCGTTGTTGGCCGCCCTGTGCTTGTCCACGGCCGCCCTGGCCGCCGGCAAAGGCGACGCCGGCTGGGCAATCCATTCCCGCCCCTCGGGCTACCGCTTCGACGCGGGCTGGCTGGGGTTCAAGGCAAGCGGCGGCGGCGGCGGCGGGGGCGGCAGCGGGGCGGGCGGCTCGCTGCGGGACCTGTCGGGCGGGGCGGCCGCGGTCGGCCTGGCCTGCGGTGCGACCCTGGCCGCGTCCGCGGTCCTGGGCGCCGTGTACTGTGCCATCCTCCTGTGCGGGTGCGGCGGGCCTCACATCGCGGCCGCGGCGACGCCGGCGAGGTAAAAAAGGCGGGCGAGGAGCGAGGGGGAAGGGCGTTCTCTACTCTCACTCATTCCTCCCCATCACCTCATCTCTCATCCCATCACATCATCTCTTCTCTCTCTGCCCTCCCCTCAGCGTCCTCATCGCCGCCCTCCTCCTGGCCTACTGGATTGTGATGGCCTTTGCCGCCTCGGCCCACATGCTGCGGACCGGCGCGGGCGGCCGCTTCGTGCCCTGGCCGGGCCCCGCCTGGGGCGCCGGCCTCGGGGCCGCCCTGGCCTGGGCGGCCGTCTCCCTCCTCGCCTGCTGCCTCCCCGCGGGCGCGGGGGGGGGGGGGCGGGGAAGCGGCAAGACCGACGCCGCCGCCGCCGCCCCCCCGACCGGCCCGCCCTCGCCCTACCCGCCCATCGCGGCGTACGGCGGCCCGGGCGACGGCATGGGCTTCGGCGGTGGCGCCCAGGCCGCCCTGGGCCTGCCCGGCCTCGGTTTTTCGGTAGTGGGCGCGGGGGCGGCGGCCCGAACGTACTCGGGAGGGCGGGGCGGGGGGCTGGGCCCGCCCCGGGCGTCCTCGGGTGGGCCGGTGACCGTGCCGCCGTTCACGGCGGGGCTGGCGCCGGAAGATGCGGCCGCCCTGGGCGCGCCGTCCGCCCCGCCCGCGCCGCCGTCGCTGCTGCCTGCCGCCAAGGCGCCTTTCCCTTTCCACGGACCATCCCGCCCGGGCGGGGACCTGCCGCCGCGCGGGGTGCCCGGTTTCTTTGGTCGGCGGTTGAGTGGGAAGGGGGCAGGGGAGGGGGTGCCGCGGGACCCGGGCGTGTGACTGGTTGGTGGAGCGTTCTTCTAAGGTTTTCAGGGTCGCACTCTCTCTTTCTGACGCGCACACTTTTTCTGTCTCGGCACGCGCGCCTTTTCTTCACCCAGCCCGAGGAGCCCGCTTGTGTCTCCCAGGCCTCACAGAGCGTGCCTCTCTTCTGTCCTACGCACACAGGTGAGAGAGCTGGGGCACCCAGCAAAGAAGCGAACAAGAAAAAAACAGGGCGCAAGGGCGCGCCGATGCCGCCGTGTCTTTACACTCTCTCTCTCTCTCTCTCGAGAATATAGCCCCGTGCCGTGTGCATCCCCTCTGTCATCATGAATGACTGCCCCATGCTTGTCCCCTGGAGCCGGGAGGGTGCGCTCAGAAAAGACGGGGCGTCACTCACGCGCGCATACCCGCACGCTCTCTCTCTCTCTCTCTCTCTCTCTCGTCAGGCCGCCCGCCCTTCCTCCCTTTCTTCTGCTCGCGGGTGTGCTCGACCCTCCCTCGCATGTCCTCCCAAGCCCCCGCCACCCTGGCCAGCCGCCTGCGCGCCTTCTGGAACCACCCGGCCGGGCCGCAGACGATCCACTTTTGGGTGAGGGAAAACCCCCGCTCACCACCACCCTCCCTTTTGCCTGGAGGTGCAAGGCACACCCCCGCACGGCAGCACTCACCCTCACCCCACCCTCAACCCGCGCGCAGGCCCCCACCTTCAAGTGGGGCATCACGGCCGCCAATATCGCGGACTTCAAGTGAGGAGGGAGGGAGGAGAGAGGGAGGGGGAGTGTGCGTGGGCGCTGCTCTCTCTCCTCCAACCCTCCCTTCCCTTTTCATATCACACTCAATTCTCTCTCCGCCCCCTCTCTCTCTCTCTGCTTTCAGGCGGCCGCCCGAGACCATCTCCACCCCGCAGCAGTGCGCCGTCTCAGCGACCGGTCTCATCTGGTCCCGCTTCTCCACCCAGATCACGCCGGTACGAGCGGGGAGAGGAGAGAAAAATAAGAGGAAGGCTTTCCCTCCCCTAGCCCTAAACCCACGGCTGCGCGCCGTGCTGTGCGCGCTGTCAACCTCATCCCTCATTTCCTTTTTACTCTCTCTATCTCCACACCAGGTCAACTACAACCTGCTGACCGTCAACGTGTTCATGGCCATGACCGGCCTGTACCAGCTGTCCCGCAAGTTTGGGGTGGTGGGGGAGGGGGCGAAGAGTGCAAAATGATGATGGAAAAGACAGGAAACAGAACACACGTCTGTGCTGTGATGCGCCCCACCCCATCCCCCACGTGCGGGCTCTCCCACCGCGCGCTTCCTGCTCCTCCCTGTCGCTGCCATCCCACACTGTATCAAGAGAATGCCGGGGCTCCTACACCCACACCACCACCACCCTCCCTCACACGCCGGGCCACGCGCCGCCGCCTGAGGAGAGGGAGCCCGAGGGGCGGGAAGCACTGGGCGCACCCGCCCTGACCCTCCACTCCTCCCCACCTCCACCCCCCTCCTCCTCCCCACCGACCGCCGCCGTCGCCGCGACCTTGGCCTGCAAACCGGCCAGCCAGGAGTCGACGACCGCCGGCGGCAGCGCCGGCACGGCAGGCGCGGACGGGGGGTTGAGCAGCACCGCCGGCGGCGCCCCTGCCCAGGCAGGTGTCGGCTTGGCATTGATGGGGGCGGGTGGAGGCGCGCCCGCCGCCGCCCCGCCCTCCACCACTCGCACCTCGTCACTGCCCGTCGCAGACGCGACGCGAGGGGAGGGCCACCCCGCCCCTGCCTCGCAGTCGGCGCCGCCCACCCCGGCCCCGCACGCCGCGCCAGCCGCGGCGTGGGCGGCCGCCCGCGCGGCCGCCGCGCTCCGGGCCCGCCAGCCGAGAGTGCTCCACGCCGCGACGCCGACGCACGTCCAGACCAGGCCGGCCGCCAGGCCCAGCCACCAGGCCAGGGAGGGGATGGGTGTCGGGGCGGCGTCGGCGGCCGCGGTGGCGACCGCCCGCAGGGCCGCGGGGGTCAAAAGGGGAGAGGGCGGGGCGGCGGCCGCCCCCCGCGGCGCCTTTTTCGCCGCGGCGGCCGCCGCCGCGGCCGTCGTCGCGGCGGCCGCGACCGCGCCCGGCCAGGTCGTTGCCAGGCAGGCATAGTAGGACACCTGGCCGGCCAGGGCGGCGACGCCAAGCGGCAGGGCCGCCCCCAGGGCGACCGCCCCGCCCGCGGAGGAGCACGCGTCCGCGGCGGCGCACGCCAGGCCGCCGCCCGCCGCCACGCCCAGGACGGCCGCCGCCGCGATGCCGGCCCTGGAGGCCAGGGGGCTGACGGCCGCCGCTAGGGAGACCCGGTCCAGGGGCGTGGTGGCGAGGAGCCAGCCGGCGCTGTGTTGTTGTCGTGTAGAAGAGAGGGGTTGATGGGGACAAGGTTTTTGGTGCGCCGCGCATGCGCCCCCCGCACTCGCCGCCCCGCGACCTCCCCTGTCCCTCTCACCTCGTCTCCGGGCCGCCACCGCCCGCCTGCAGTCGGGCCCACCCTTTATCCAGCCCCCCCGCCAGCGAGGCCAGGCATAGGGCGGCCGCGCCCAGGTGGGCGGCCGCCAGGAAGCTCGCCCGAAGCGCGGCGCGGGCGGCTGTCGCGCGCTGGGCGCGGCGCACCGCGCGGGCAGCGGCAGTGGGGGCGGCCAGGTCGTGCGTCAGTCCATCCAATGAGCGCGGAGAGGCGGCCGACCCGGGGCCGGAGACCAGGGGGGCGTGAGGGGTGTGCGAGGAGTCGGGCCTCATTTGAATGCGAGAAGTGAGCAGCTGTGGGGGACAGCCTTTTTTTCGACACGTTTGTGCTCTTCACCTCTTGCCGCTTTTCTTCTTTGCCCGCCGCTTCTTCACCCCGCCACCCCGCGTCGCCCCACCACCACCACCACCACCGCGCCCGGCCTCCTGTTGAGAGGCCCGGTAGGCGGCGGCGCCCGTCTTGCGGGCCCCGCCGGCCGTGGTGTACACGCGGCGGGCGCCCTCTGTCGTCCAGCACCCGCCACCACCGCCGCCACCGCCGCCGCCACCGCCAGACGGCCCCGCCTCACCACCCCCACCCCCACCCCCGTCATCCCGCCCCAGCAGCGCCCCCGGCGCGAATTGGTGGGCGTACGCGACGAAGACGACGCTGCCGTCGCGGGGGTCCCGCCCGCCCGCCGCGTCCAGGGCGGCCAGGGGCACAAAGTCGGGGAGGGCGGCCCACCAGGGGGCGTGCGCGGGGAGGGCCGCGTGAGGAGGGGGAGGGGCGTCGGCAGGCGGCGGCGGTGCCCGCGCTGCCGGTGGTGCCGGTGGTGCCCCGAGCTCTCGTCTCAGATTCGGGGGGGCGGCCGCGGCCGCGCCGCCGCCCGCCGCCCCTGCCGCCGCGTTCGCGTGCGCCACCAGCCTCTGGCGCCGGGCAAACACGCCGCTGGCGGGCGGGGGCGGCGGCGCCGGTCGCTTGGGCCGGGCCAGCAGGGCCCGGGCGGCGGCGGGGAGGAGGGCGGGCGGCGGGCTGGGAGGGGGCGCTGCCCCAGGCGGCGGGTGCGGCGCCCGGCCCGGCCGCGCCCCGCCACCGCCGCCCGCCCGCGCAAAGGGGTTGGCGCCCGCGATGGCGGCCGCAGCCGCGGCCGGGTCCGCCTCCTCCTCGCCGGGCCCGGGCGTGAGGAGGCCCGCCTCTCGCCAGCCCGCGTGGAGGGTGGCGGGGGACGGGTTTGCCCGCCCGGCCGCGGTGGTGGCCGCAGTTGCCGCCCCTGCGCCCTTGGCTCCGCCCAATACTGCCGCCACGGCTGCTGCGAGCGGCGCGGCCGCATCGTCGCTTCCCGCCGCCGCGGCCGCCGCCGCCGCCTGGATGCGGGCCGCGACGGCGGCGGGGAGGGGGACGAGGCTGTTGAGGTCGTCATCGTCGGCAGCGGAGGCAGGGGGTGGGGGCGATGGAGGCGGCCTGGAGAGAGAGGGGAGGAGGGGAGGAGGGGTTGATAAAAAAACGCGCTTCGTCGCGTCGTCAACGCAGAGTCCCCGAAAAGTGTTCTGACGCATGCGCTACTGCTCCTTCAATTTCTTACCTCTCCGTCTTCAGGGCCAGGCGCCCGGGCGCATAGGCTGGGGCGGCTGAGGGGAGCAGGCGGGCGGGCGAGGGGCCGGCCATGGTGGTGGGCGCACGCGGCGCGCGCGCGTTGAGAATGTGGGGAGTGAGGGGAAAGCACAGAGGGGATGAGCAGAGAGAAAGCTTTGCGAAAAAGAGAAGCGAGTTTCGAGTGGGGGCAAACGCCAGCGCACTTGCTGTGTTCCGTGCGCCGCGACCGCCCACGACCCGAAGGCGCCGCGCCCGCTCAGTTTTATTGCCCCGCTTGCGCCGCCGATCTCTCATCCGCACGACTTGTTGAAGAAGTTTGGTGTGCCTGGTTTTGGCTCCGGTCCGCGTGTGGAAAAGGTCGAGACATGCCGCTCTCCTTGTTTGTGCTGCTGCTCTTTGCGGCTGCGGCCGCCCTCGCCCTCCGCTTTTTGATCCCTTTCCTGCTCGGCGAGTCCACTCTACCAGCCCTTTGGAAGATGTGGAGCCATGGTGAGGGTTGTGAGGTGGTGGCGAACGAGGGGCGCGGAAGGGTGGCGCACACAAACGGAGACGGATGCTAGAGAACAAAAAAAACCCGACCCGCCAGGCACACGACCGGCGCGACCAAGGCAACAGCAGCAGCTCCGCCTCCCGTGTGTGCCCCCGCGGTCGCACACGCACGCTCACACCTCCACTTCTCTCTCTACACTGCCAGGATGCCTCTCCCTGTCCTCCCCACGCCTCTTCCCCTCCCCGTCCGCCCGCGGCCTGTCCCTCTCTCTCCCGCCCCACCTCGGCGACGGCGGGGCGGGCGCCCTCTTCTCTGCCGCCTCCGCCTCCACCGCCACCCCGCTGCTGGCCATCCTCATGGGCCGCCCCTTCGAGGTCGTGCTCGAGGGCGTGCAGCTGGCGGTCGGGCTGGACGAGGCCACGCTGGAGCCGCACGTCTACTCCCTGCTCGCCTGGGCGGGGCTGGTCCGCCTGCCTGGTGGCGGAGGGGGAGGCGGCGGCGGGGCGCCCACCCTGCCCGCTGACCCGCCCCCGGAGACAGAGCCGCCCACGCCGGGGGCGAGCGGGGATGGCTGCGGCCTCAGCCCGGCCGGCATCGACGCGGCCGTGGCGGCCGTGGCGGCCGCTGCGGCGGCCGCCCCACCACCCGCCCCTCCTTCCTCGCCTGGCGGCGTCGCCCTGCCCAAGGGCCTGTCCCTGGCACCGACGACCGTGGTCCTAAACGCGCGCATCGTGGCGTACACGGCGACGGTAAGGGCGATTCATGGAGAGAGAACAGAGAATGGGTGGGGTGGGGTGGGGTGGGGGGCGCGAGGTGCCTTTTTTGACTCATTTTTTTTTTACCCCTTGTCGCGTCGAGCGCATTCTCTTCCCACTCTTCCCACATCCCGCCCTTTTTACTCCCTTCCTAGATCACCATCGCCGACGCGTCCCTCACCGTCCCGCGCGCCTTGGTCGACATCATTGGCTCCCACGTCACCCTGGCGGCCGGCGCGGGGCGGTCGGCCCTGGAAAAGGAGGCTGGCCGGCTGAACCTGGCCTCGCTCGGGTGGGCGGCGGCTGCCCCGCCTGCAGCCTCGGGCACCGCCCCGCCCACGGGCCGGCCGCTGCTGCCGGTCGCCGCTCACGTCGAGGCCGAGAAGGGCGCGCTCAGCGCGGCCGGGTGGCTGACCACCACCGGCCTGGTCCTGGCCCGCCCGGCCACCGCGGCCCTCGACTTGACGCCCGCCCTCGTGAAGTGCGTGCTGTGCCGCCTCAACCCCCTGCTCACGGGGGCGCTGCGCCTGGCGGAGGACGACGCGGTCCGCGTGTCCCTGGCACCCGCCCACATGCACATACCCTGCCGCACGGTGGACGTGAGGGTGGACCCCCTGCGCCTGGAGCTCGCGCCTACGCCGCTCATCCTGGGTGCTCTCCGCCTGGTTGGCGGCGCGCGCGCGCACCTGGCCCGGGGCGGCGGCCCCCTGGGCGGCGCGCCCGCCGCGCCTGGAAAGCAGCGCTCCCCATTCTCCTCCCCTAGGAAGCAGGCGGACGAGAGCCTGGCTCTCTGTGGCGTGAAGGCCAATGGCAAGCCCGCTACCCGCCCGCCGGACGCCCTGGAAGCGTGGACGGGCCCGCTGGCAGCCACGCTCCACATGGCGGGCTGGGTCGAGAGCGGGCGCCTGGACATGCTGGCGTCCAAAAACTTTGCGGCCGGGTGCGGGGCCGCGCATCTGGCCCTGTGGGGTAGCGCATCATTAACCCGCCCGCCGCCGGGCGACAGGAAGGCCGCGGCGCGGGCGCGGTGGCTCGTGCCGGTGGTGTGGGGGCGGCGAGGGAGAAAAGACGGCGGCGTGCTTCCACCCCCCACCACCCCCGCCCCGCCCCGCCCGGGCCGTCTGGACATGACCATGGCCATCCTGTCCGACTCGCTGGGGCTGGTCGAGTCGGCGGCGGCGGTGGTTGAAGGAGAGGACACGGAGAGCGACGGCTTGCCGCCTCCCCACCCCCTGCCCCCCGCCCCCTCGCCGCCCGCCGCCCGCGTGTCTGTGCGCGGGTCGGCTGACAGCCCGGACATTGCGTGGGTGGCCGCGACGCGCGACATCCTGGCCGCCCTTGTCGAAGCCCACGCCGTCCCGGCGGGCAGCCGGGCGGCGGGCTGGCTGAGCAAGCGGCGGGCCGCCCGGGAAGCCGCGGCCGGCCCGCCCCCGCCGCCCGTGGGCGCCCTCCCCTGGGAAAGCCGCCTCCAGCGGGCTGGCGCGTCCCGGCGGGCGGCGGAGGCCGGGGCGCCGCCCGCCGCGACGAGCGCGGCCCGCTTGGGGCGGGCGATCGGGACGCGGTTGGGGCAGGGCAAGGCGACGACGACCACCACGCTGGGCACGCTGCGGGCGCCCGGGCGGAAAGGGAAGGACGAAAGCGGGGTGCCTGCACCCGCGTCCTGGTCACGGGACGCGTTCGTCGCCCCACCGCTGGCGAAATGAGAGGGACGTTTTTTTTTTTGGTTTTCGTAAACTATCATCTTGTACCCTATCTCAATCTTTATAAAGGATAGACGCATGCTGTGCGCGTATTGTATTTAGGGGGGGGAGAGAGAGAGAGCTGTACGATTATCTACCTATCCCCAGTCTTTATTTAGGGTGGAGAAGAGGGAGCGTCGCGCTGTGCGCGTGCGTGTAAAATATTTTTTTGGGGTGCATCACATCACCTCCTCTCGCTCACCTCCCACCCTTCTTCCGTGCCGCCGCCACGTATGCATCCACTAGCCCCTTGATCTTGGCCTCCTGCCCCGCCGACAGGGGCAAGGGCGGCGGCCCGCCCGCCCCACCCATCATGCCGGAGAGGACCCTGAACGCCGCCCGCCGGGCGAGCTCATCGTACGCGCCGCGGGTTTCAACCTTGCCCGCCTTGAAAGCCGGTTTCAGAGCGGCCGTCACAGCCGCCCGGACGGCCGCCGTCAGGTCAGGGGGCGCGCCCGTGGCCGGGTGGTGGTGTTGGGGTGGTGCGCCGGCGGCGGAGTGCGCCGCGGCTTCCCGCCCCGCCCGGCGGGCGGCCTTGGCAAAGGACGCAAAATCGGTGGTGCGGTCGTCTCGAGCGGGGTGGGCGGTGGCCGTGGCCGCCGCGGCCGCCGCGGCCGCCGCCGCCTGCGCCTCCAAGGCCTCCGCCGCCGCCGCGTGGGCGGCCGCCGCGGCCGCCTCCGCTTCGGCATCGGCGAGCGCGGCCGCCAGAGACGCGGCGGCCGGGCCGGCGGCCGCGACGCGGGCGGCCAAGGGGACGGCGGGCGGTGGTGGCGGTGGTAGCGGTGGTGGAGGTTGGGGCGGGGGCGCTCCGGCGGGCCCGCCCGCGCCCACTGCCGCCGCCGCCGCCCGTGCCCCGCCCGCCGGCCCGAACCAGGCATCCAGCGCCGCCGAGGCCGCCGCCACGGCCGCCGGGTCCAAGCCGCCACCGTCGCCTGCAGTACTTGCCTCGACCGCCGCCCGCAGCGCGCGCTCCGCCCCCGACGGCCCCCGCTCGGGTGGGGGCAGGGGGAGGGACCCCACCACCCTGCACGCGTCTGCCGCCGCGCCGGGCGGCAGGGCGGCCGGGTGCCGCGCCGTGACGAGGTCCTCGCACCAACCGGCCACTAAGGACGCACCCCCGGGCGCCCGCACTAGGCAGGCGAGGGCCCGGCCGTCCGCGGCGCGGAGGACGCGCAACGCGCGCGCCTGCCCAGCCGGCCCCTCCGCGCCGACAGCCCGCAGCGCCCCTATAAAGTCCTCGCCCGCACCCGGGCGGGCGGTGGACGCCGCGGACACGGCCGCCCACAGACCGCGTAGGCTAGCCGCGTCCGCGCCCTGGCGGGACCGGGCGGCGGCGGCCGCGGCTTCCGCGTCAGAGAGGAGCACGCGCTTGCCGCCGCCAGCAGTCGTGGCCGCCGCCCCCCTGGGCGGCGGCGCCCGCCGCCGGGCGGCGCCCGCCGCCCGGTTGGCGGCTTCGGCCGCCAGCGCCGCCTCCCGCCGGGGGTTCGGGGCCCGCTTGCGGCGGCGGGCGTCAGCAGCAGAGGGGCTGGCACGGCGGCGGCCGTCGCCGTTGTCGTCGTCGTCGTCGTCGTCGTCGGAGGAGGAGGCGGTGCCGCCATCGCCTGACGACGGCGTCAACCCTTCCCTCTCCTCCCCCCCCTCCTCGCGCGCGGCCACCACCGCCGCGGCCGCCCGGTCCGCGTCGTCCACACACCCCGCCAGGCACCCGCCGCCCCCTACCAGCCGGGCCGCGGCCGCGATGCCGGACAGGGCCGCCCCGCCCACCGTGTCCAGGTGGGCGGCCGTCGTGCACTCGCCCGCCCACTGCACGCGGGGCGAGGTCGGCCGGGCGAGGGCCTCGAAGGCGGCCCCGTCCGCCCCTGGTGGCACAAAGGAGTAGGCCCCGCGCGAGGCCGGGTCGGTGGTCCAGGCCGTGACGTGCGTGGCGAGGGGGGCCGGGACGGCCGCCGCACCAAAGGCGGCCCGCAGGCCCTCCAAAGCGGCCGCCACGGCTTTCTCGGGGCCGCCGGGGCCTTCCGCCACCGTCGCTGCCTCGCCCGCCAGGAGGGCCGCGAGCACGGCCGGCGCCCCCGGCTGGAAGGCGCCCACATCCCAGAAACAGAAGGCCCACCCCCGGCTCTCCGCCCGCCGCGCCACGCCAAAGTAGTCGGCCCCGCCCGTCGCCGCCCGCCAAAAGGGGCTGGCGAACTGGAGGAACGCCTTGTTGAGGGCCCCGCTGCCCAGCGCCGCGACCGCGGCCGCCTTCCAGGGTGGGAGCGGGGGGTCGAACGCCAGGGCGCACGCCGCCCCGGGCGGCGCCTGGAGGACGCCCAGCGGGACGGCGACGATGCAGGCGTCGGCGGTGAGCGCCTCGCCCGCGCTCGTCGTGACGACCACGC
>Ga0315289_10010808_pt1 | contig 13016 bp, 10 predicted proteins | sample YL17G11_40_MG_FD_203452 | JGI IMG/M metagenome (GOLD analysis project Ga0315289, IMG submission 203452) | Sediment microbial communities from Yellowstone Lake, YNP, Wyoming, USA - YL17G11_40 | ecosystem: Environmental > Aquatic > Freshwater > Lake > Sediment | place: USA: Wyoming | collected...
TCTTTTGCCTGACATTACGCGACTCATTTTTAATTAAGACATCCCATGTCAATTCTGATAAACCCAGATTACCCAGCTTATGGCAGTTTTTTTCAATTGTTTTAAAATTGAAAAGAACATACTCAAAAAGCTTAACTCTTTGCTTTTTTGGCTGTTTTTGCAAAATCTCCAAGATTGCTTCTGCTTTTACGGTTTTGTCAGAAGTTTCAGCTGCCATGACATGATTTAATGATTCTATTGCCTTCCCCATTATTGCCTCCTTTTTTTAAAAGTGCCCCCTTAAAATAAGGGTTATTTTAACTTAACAAATTTATAAAAAATTGTCAAGATTTTAAGCTAAATTTGACAACTCAAGAATTAAATGTTATTAATAGTAGTAATAACTTGAATTCCGAAGTCCGAAAGCTGAAATAAAAATTTTCCATAATTCGTAATTCGTCATTCGTCATTCGGCATTCATCATTAACTTTATCTAACCTAATAAAACCTCATAAAACATCATATAACCTATGAGTAAACTAGTCATCGTGGAATCTCCCACCAAAGCCAAAACAATTACCAAATTCTTAGGCAAAGACTTCCAAGTGGAGTCTTCTTTTGGTCATATTCGGGATTTGCCAGTAAAAACCCTGGGCGTTGACGTTAAAAATAATTTTGAGCCAGAATATGAAATTCCGGCTAAAGCTAAAAAAACTGTTGCCAAATTGAAAAAATTTGCTGACAAAGCAGAGGAAGTTATTCTGGCCACTGACGAAGACCGCGAAGGCGAAGCCATTGCCTGGCATTTAGCCCAAGCTTTGAATTTAAAAAATAAAAAAACCGAAAGAATTGTTTTCCATGAAATTACCCAAAAAGCCATTGAAGAAGCTCTGAAAAATCCACGAGCTTTGGATTTGCATTTAGTTGACGCCCAACAAGCGCGCAGAATATTAGACCGTCTGGTTGGTTACAAACTTTCCCCCCTGCTTTGGAAAAAAGTCGCCCGCGGTTTAAGCGCTGGCCGCGTGCAGTCTGTGGCTGTGCGTTTAGTGGTTGACCGCGAGCGGGAAATCCAAAATTTTGAATCAGAAGAATACTGGTCAATTGAAGCTGATTTAGAAAAGGATCAGCAAAAATTTACTGTGCAGCTAGCTAAAGTTAAAAATAAATCACTTGATAAATTAGCAATTAAAAACGAAAAAGAAGCGCAAAAAATATTAGCTGATTTAAACAAAGCCAAATACCAAGTTGTTAGCGTGGTTAAAAAAGAAACCTTAAGACAACCGCCTGTGCCTTTTACCACCAGTACTTTACAGCAAGAAGCTGGCAAAAAACTAGGCTATAGCGCCAAACAAACCATGATGCTGGCCCAGCAATTATATGAAGGCATTGAATTGGGATCAGAAAGTTCAGTTGGCTTAATTACTTACATGAGGACTGATTCCTTAAATTTATCTGAATTTTCTTTAAATAATGTCCGTGATTATGTGCAAAATAAAATTGGCAAAAATTATTTGCCAGACAACCCAAGATTCTTCAAGACCAAATCCAAAGGCGCTCAAGAAGCCCATGAAGCCATCAGACCTACAGATGTTAATCGCACGCCAGATGAAATCGCCAGCTATTTAAATCCCAAACAATTAAAAATTTACAAATTAATCTGGCAAAGAACTTTGGCTTGCCAAATGCAACCAGCAATTTTAGATTCAACCACAGTTGATATCAAAGCTAATGATTATACTTTCCGCGCCAATGGTTCAGTTATTAAATTTGACGGCTTTTTAAAAATTTATAAAACCGCTATCAAAGAAAATATTTTGCCAGCCTTAAAAGAAAAAGACGAACTGAATTTAATTGAATTAAAAAAATTACAGCATTTCACCCAACCACCAGCCCGTTACAGCGAGGCAACTTTAATCAAAGCTATGGAAGAATATGGCATTGGCCGTCCTTCAACTTATGCCCCAACGCTCTCAACAATCCAAGAAAGAAATTATGTTAAAAAAAATGAGGAGAAAAAACTTCAGCCAACTGAAATCGGCATAGTAGTCAATGATTTATTGGTTGAAAACTTTCCCCAAATTGTTGATTTGAATTTTACAGCTAAAATGGAAGAGGATCTGGATGAAATTGCTGAAGGCAAAATAAAATGGCAGCCAGTCATTAAAGAATTTTATGATCCTTTTGCCGCGCTACTCGCTAAAAAAGAAAAAGAATTAGTTAAAAAAGAAATTATTGAGGAAAAGACAGAATTAAAATGTGAAAAATGCGGCTCGCCCATGGTAATGAAAACCGGCCGCTATGGCAAATTTTTAGCCTGTTCTAATTATCCTGAATGCAAAAATATCCAACCTCTTTTGGTCACTGAAGAAGAACAAAAAGCCGAGGAAACCAATGAAAAATGCCCTAAATGCAATTCGCCATTAATTGTTAAAACCGGCCGCTTTGGCAAATTCTTGGCTTGCTCAAATTATCCTGAATGTAAATTTACCAAGCCTATCCAAAAGTCTTTGGGTTTAAAATGTCCTAAATGCGGTCAAGGCGAAATTGTGATCAAACGAACCAAAAGAGGAAAAATCTTTTACGCCTGCAACCGTTATCCAGATTGCGACTATGCCACCTGGCAAAGACCAGAAACAAAATAACTCAAATAAAACCAGCTCTTTGTTAACAAAGGGCTGGTTTTAACTTTCGCTTCGTCTAAGTCTCAACGCACCCTGGGGTCTGGGGTGCGAACTAAGCGCCATCATCAATGCTTCATTCTCACCATTTGCGCTAGCGCATTGAGCACCCCAGCAGTTTTTGGTACTTTTTGCTACCAAAAAGTACGAAAGAATAAAATTTATATTTAAAATCAGGCACTTTAATATCCAAACGAAAAGGGTAGTTAAAAATTAAAAAATCTCCGGTTTAAACGGAGGTTTTTTAGTGATAGAGAAGGATTTAACCCCAATTACAATGTAAATGTAAGGGTGTCAACTTCTCTATCATCAAAATGATATCAGATATTTTTGTTTTTGTCAAGATTAAAATTTCCCAAAAAGAAAAAATCCCAGGCATGAGCCTTGGACTTTTTCCCATTGTAATAAGGTTTTACCCTTACATTCTGCTTCCATTATATCATAGGTATTAAAATCTGTCAATACCTTGAGTTCACGGCCAGGTCAATAGTTTGAGCAAAAAAATTTAAAAGGAGCCAAGGGAACAAGTTTCCATAAAGAAACAAGTTCCCAAGGCTCCAAAATTCACTGCGCGAGGAAGCCGGAAGCGGCGCCCCACTGCCTGTCGACATTGTCGGTTCTGTAGAAGCTCAGTGCCAATGGCCCGTCGTAGTCGTAGTGCCAGTCGAAGCGGAGGCAAGCAAAGAAATCGCCAGCGGCATCCGGGGAATGCTCGCAACCAGCGCAGTCAATGTAGAGCTGGTTTGACCCAGTGATGCGATCTGGATGCGTCAACAGCAGAATCGCCACTTCGTACGGCCCAAGACCGAATTCGCTTTCCGAAAATCTGACCTGGGCGTTACGCACCGAATGGCCGGCCCATTTCTTGCCGAACTGGAATGGAATGACCCAGAAATCTCCGGGTTGTTCGTTCAGCATGGCGTGGAATTGCTTCGTCTTCTCAGTCAGTCGCAAATGACGTTCGGACAATTTCCCCTCTCGCCAATTCTGGAACTTGCGATCTTTGGCGAGCAGTTCAATGGCCTTTGTCAGTGCCTCGTGGTATGTGCCGATTTTGTCGGGCTTGGGAATAACTACCCAGCCTTCGGCTCCTGTGGGCAAATCGCCCTTAGCCAATTCTTCAACATGGCTGGCATCAAGGTTCGGGAAATGCTTGGTTAGCACGTCCAACTGTTCTTGCACTGTGCGGATTCTGAAGCTTTCGGGGTAGTCGTAGCTACTCTCGGTTTGCTCGTCCGCATAAGGTAGAACTTTTTCCAGTTCAGCGCGTTCAAATGGGTTGCGCCCTTCCAGAAACGCACGCAATTGATCTCCTGTTTTTCCCTTTTTCCCTCCAGTTCTTTCTCCAGCTTCCAATTGCTCCAACAAATCTTTGAGCAGACCGAACGTTACGTTCGACCCACTGCCGACAACCACTTTTTCCATGGCCGTCCTCCTTTGCGTTTTTAGCTCGCCAGCTTTATTTGCCTGGCTAAACGCCAGGATTAATAATGTTCAAAAGTATGTTTAATAATAGCATATTAAAATAAATTTGTCAATAATTTCTTCATAAAATAATTGCCTTACCCGTAATCTTTATCTATAATTAGCTCAAAAGAAGCCAATTCAATCCTAAAAAATTAAGAGTTTGACATAATTTGGCTTTAAAGTTAAGATGAAATATCCTATAATTAAAATGTACTAATTAATAAAAGTCCTCTAATCCTCTTAATCCTCTAGCTCTTCTAGCTCCTATTACCCCAATTTAATTATGTCAGAATTAGAAACAAAATTTAAAACCCTAACCAAAGCCCTAAAAGAATACATGCCCAAGTCAGATTTAGAATTAGTGGAATTAGCTTTTGAATTTGCCAAAGAAGCCCACGAAGGCCAAAAAAGATTAACTGGTGAAGATTATATTTTTCATCCTTTAGCCACTGCCCAAACTCTAGCTGAAATGAAATTAAGCCCGGCCATTATTATTGCGGGATTATTGCATGATGTGCCTGAAGATACAAAATACACATTAGCAGACATTAAAAAAAATTTTGGCGAAGATATTGCTGCTATGGTCCAGGGCATTACCAAATTAGGCACAATTAAATATCGCGGCATTGAAAGATACATTGAAAACTTGAGAAAAATGTTCATTGCCATGGCCGAAGATTTACGCGTCATCTTAATTAAGTTTGCTGACCGTTTGCACAATTTAAAAACTTTATATGCCCTGCCCCGCAATAAGCAAATTAGAATCGCTTCGGAAGTTTTAGAAATATATGCACCAATTACCAATCGCTTAGGCATGTATGAAATGAAAGGCAGATTGGAAGAAGAAGCCTTTAAATATCTTTACCCCAAAGAATATAACTGGCTGAAAAAATTAATTGAAGAGCAGGCCAAAGTTAAAGAAAAATATCTAAACAAAGTTGTAAGTTTTGTTAAAGAAGAACTTAAAAATGAAGACATAGAATTTATTGAAGTCAAGGGCAGGGTTAAACAATTATACAGCCTGTATCAAAAATTGCTCAAACATAATAAAGATATTAACCGCGTCTATGATTTTGTGGCCCTAAGAATAATTGTCAAAGATGTGCCGACTTGTTATGCGGTCCTGGGCATTATTCATAAAAAATTAAAACCACTTAAGGGCCGCATTAAGGATTATATTGCCCAGCCCAAACCCAATGGCTATTCTTCATTGCATACTACTGTCTTTACGCTCGAAGGTGAAATTATTGAAATCCAAATCAGAACCAAAGAAATGGATGAAGATGCCGAATACGGCATTGCTGCCCATTGGCATTATGATGAAAAAGGTTCATTTAAACCTGGCAAAAAGACCAAATGGATTGAAGAATTGACCAAATGGCAAAAAGAATTGACTGCCAATGAGAAATTTTTAGAAAATTTAAAAATTGATGTTTTCCAGGACAGAATTTTTGTTTTCACTCCCAAAGGTGATGTTATTGACTTGCCCAAAGGCGCCACGCCAATTGATTTTGCTTATCATGTCCATACAGATATTGGCAATCAATGCACTGGCTCTTTAATTAACAATCATATTGCCAGTTTAAATACGCCCTTAAAAAGCGGCGATGTGATAGAAATTTTGACTGACAAAAATCGCAAATATCCCAGCACTGACTGGCTAAAATTTGTCAAAACGCCAGTGGCTAAAAGTAAAATAAAAAGCCTCCTCTCCAAAAGAAGGCTGTTTGACCGCTTCCTTAATAAATAATTCTTCTAAATCAATTTATTGTAATTGACCCAAAATTTCCTTAGCTTGAGCATTATCTGGCTGGATTTCTAAAATTTTATTTATTTCTTCCTCGGCTTTATCTAGTTCTTTATTTGACTTATAAATTTTAGCCAATTCCAGTCTGACCTCTATGTCTTGGGCATTAAATTCCAAATATCTATTTAAAACCTCAATTGCTTTAGCAACTTTATCTTGATTAAGATAAAGTTTTTTTAGGCTCAAAGCCACTAATTTCTGGCTGGGGTCTAAATTAAAGGCCCTTTCAATATTGACCAGTGATTCTGCTTCGTCGCCAATTTCATGGTTATAAAGTCCCAGATTATAATAGCCTGAAACATAATTATTTTTTAATTGCAGGCTTTTGTCAATATCTGCTTTGATTTTTTTAAGCAAAGCCATCATTAAATTTTCCCTGTTTTCAACCGCGCCCTGCCCAGATTTAAGCAGCAGATACTGGTCAAAATTCAAGAGGGCGCGGTCAATATATAATTCCGGATTATTAGGATCCAAACCCAGCAACTTTTCATTGATCGCAACTAAAGAATCTGCCGCTGGCAGGCCAAAATCTTTTAAAACGCTGTAATTCTGCTGCAAAAGCAAATAATCATCAATTTTTAAATCCGGCCTTTGGGCAACAGAATTTAAAATATCTGAAATCTGTTTGATTAAATCTTCTAATTGGTCTGTCTGCTTATCATTCTGCAAAAAGGCCACTTTATTAATAAGCAAATTTGCCAGCTTTAATTTATAATCAATTCTGGCAGGATTTAATTGACTGGCTTGATTAAAATAATTTTCTCCGTGGCTGAAATCTTCATTTGAATTATAGGCCTGGGCAAAAGCAGCCGCAACATCAATTTCTGCCCAAATTGTTTTGCTGCCAAAATAAATTAAACATAAAACTAAAATCAAAGCCAAGTAAGCCGCGATGTTGATGACATTTTTATTAGTCCAGTTTTTTTCTAAAGCCAATGGCTGCAAAAATACTGCATTCAGCCCTAAAAATAAAAACAAGCAATATTCCAGCATGAAATTAAAATTGGAAAAAATGCCGTAAATAAATAAAGCAATCAAAATAAGAGTAGAAACCAAAAGGATTAAAAATCTTTTCTGCTCATTGGGGCTGTCAATTAAAAAATCTTTAATTCTGCGTATAAATCTATAAAAATACTTAACCACCACTATTATTAATAATAAAAAGCCCAATACTCCTAAATTATTTAAAATTTCCAGCCAAAAATTAGAATTTTTTTCAAAGCCCAATGGCCAAAAACTTGTTTGATTAAAAGCCCAGGGCTTATATTTATAAAAGCTATAATCAAAATTCTGCGGACCTACTCCCAGTAAAAAATTGTCGCTTAAGCCGGCCTTGGTGATCTGCCAGCCAAAAGTAGCCGGCAAATTGAGCTCTACGGGCATAACTATTTTCAAATAGCTAGCTATTGGCAAAAGCAGCAATAATACCTGCAAAAATAAAAATACTGTCAGAAAAATAAAGAATTTATCTTTAAAATGTTTAGATTTTACTGAAAGCAAAAAAATAAAAAGAAAAGTAGTTAAAATTACCAAAAAAAGCAGATATCTACTGCCAAAAATAAAAATGGCTAGAAAAAAAACAAATCCCAAAATCAAAGTTAAAATTTTTGCGCCTTTAGTATTGCTTAGCCAGAATAAAACCGCGCTTAAAGCCAAACCAACTAATAAAAAGTAATAAAAAGCGCTGATGGAATTACCTAGAAAAAGCGGCCAAGGGCAGGGAAAAAATAAATTTAAAATAAATGCCAATAAAATTAAAAAAATAGCCAAAAGCATAGTTACAAATAAAATTTTAATTTGTTCTATGTTTTTAATAAAGCGGCTGACCAAAAAATAAAGAATAACCAAGAAACAAATAGTGGCAAAGGATCCGGCGGCCATAAAATCTCTGCCCCAAAAGCTCTGGTAGCGATCAAGACCAAAAAGACTGGCTAAAAAGTAAACAAAAAGAAATAAAAGCATTGGTATGTCTAAAAATTGCATTTGTAAATTTATTCTTTTGCTTAGATAAATTTTAATCAGCCAAAAAATCAGCGCCAGCATTACCAGCGCATAAAATAAAATGGTTTTACTAAATTCCAAGGAATTATTGGTCAAGGGCAGAAAAAAGAGGGGCAATAAAAAAGCCCCGCCATAAATTGTGAAACGAATTAATTTTTCCAGAAATAATTCTTTGAAATCTTTAAAAAAAATAAGAAAATTCCTAACCCTGATAATTATGAATTCCATATTATTCTAATTTTAATAATTTTTTATAAATCTCATTAAAATCGTCCTGGGAATTATAATAAATCACCAATTCCCCTCCTTTGGCCTTATTTTTAATGGTAACTTTATGCCCTAAAAGATTCCTTAATTTTTCTTCTTTTTCTAAAATAACAGGATCAACTCTCAACGTTCTAACATGACTTTTAACCTTAACTTTTTTCACCTGATCTTCTGTTTCTCTGACTGTCATTTCATTGCGTAATATCTTTTTTAAAAATTCTAATTGCTCTTTTTCATTAGCCAAAGCCGCAATGGCGCGGGCATGGCCCTCGGTAATTTTTTCATCCAAAATTGCTTTTTGGACTTCGGCTGGCAAGTTTAAAAGTCTCAAGGTATTGGCAATAGTTGATCTTTTTTTACCGATCTTTGAAGCGATTTCTTCTTGATTTAAATTAAATTCATCTACTAACCGCTTGTAGGACAAGGCCTCTTCCAATGGATTTAAATTTTTGCGCTGAACATTTTCAATCAAGGCTAATTCCAATTTTTCTTGTTCTTTAGCCTCCCTGATAATAACTGGCACGGTTTTTAAATTGAGAATTTGTGCAGCTTTCAATCTTCTTTCACCAGCGATTAATTGATAGGTCTGGTCATCAAGCCTGGTAGCAATTAAAGGCTGAATAATACCGTAGGCCTTAATTGAATCAATCAATTCCTCTAGTTCTGTATGGTCAAATCTTTTTCTGGGCTGATGGGGATTTAATTGAATTTTATCAAGTTCTATGTGTAAAATCTGGTTTTTTTCATCAATTCTATTGATTTGGTCAGTTGAAAACTTTGTCTTAATAGTTTTTGAAGGGAGTAACGAATCTAAGCCTCTGCCTAAGGGCATAAAATTATTTTTGTTTAATAATAATTAAAATCGATTAAATCAATAATTTCGCGTGCTAATCTTTCATAGGCCTTAGCGCCTTTAGATTTTGGGGCATATTCTAAAATTGTTTTGCCATAACTCGGCGCTTCAGTTAAACGCACATTGCGCGGAATGACTGAACGGAAAATCCGGTTAGGAAAATATTGATAAAGCTGATGCAAAATTTCTTCAGAAAGTTTATTGCGTTTGTCATACATGGTCAAAACTGCTCCCAAGACTTCTAAGTTTGGTTTAACATTATTTTTAATCAAATTTATTGTGTTGATCAATTGACCCAGCCCTTCCAAAGCATAATATTCTGCCTGAACCGGAATCAAAAGTTTTTCAGCAGCAACCAAACTATTGACGGTCAAAAGCCCTAGCGACGGCGGGCAATCAATTAAAATATAATCGTAGTCATTTCTGGCACTTAAAATTGCTTGCTCCAAGCGGAATTCTCGATTTTCTAAATTAACCAATTCCACATTTGCACCAGCCAAATTTATAGTTGAAGGCGCAATTTTATAACCAGACATGGTTGTATTTAAAACAATATCTTTTAAACTATGTTTGCCAATCAAAACTTCGTAAACGCCTTTTTCTAAATTGTTATAATCAATGCCCAAACCACTGGTAGCATTGGCCTGGGGATCAAGGTCAAGCAATAAAACAAATTTGCCCAAAGACGCCAAATAAGCGCCTAAATTTATGGCCGTAGTGGTCTTGCCAACTCCCCCTTTTTGGTTAACAATGGAGATAATATGTCCCATATTTAGATTCTTAACTTCCTTTTATTTTACTCCTTTTTGCGAATTTTGTAAAATTGACAAAAGCCAAAAATTAAGTTAAAATAAGATATATTTAAGCTAGCCCTAAAAATTTAAAATAAAAATAAAAAATATGTACTTTGTTTACATCCTTTGGTTAAAAAATAAAAATTTGTATGCTGGATATACAGATAATCTTAAGAGACGGTTAACTGAACATTTAACTGGTAAGGTTAAGTCAACTAGAAATAAAAGACCTTTAAAGTTAATTTATTATGAAGCATTCATTTCTAAAAAAGATGCCAGGCGTAGAGAAAAATATTTCAAAACAACTAAAGGTAAATCAACTTTAAGATTAATGTTAAGGGAGACGTTAAAAATCTAAATGTGGGCAAGTGGCGGAACTGGTAGACGCACAGGACTCAAAATCCTGCGGGAGCAATCTCATGAGGGTCCGATTCCCTCCTTGCCCATTAAAACGACTCAGCCTAAACCATGTAAGGTTTAGGCTGACCTGCACCCTACGTGGTGCAGGTCAAAATCGTGTGGAAAGCGGACTCCATGAGGGTTCGTCATAAACCACGTAGGGTTTATGACGGCCTGCACTCTACGTAGTGCAGGCCGACCCCGACTGGCGGCATTTTAGAAATAAATTACAATTATGAAGAAAAAAATTTTAATCATAGGCATAAATGGTTCTCCCCGTAAGGCCGGGACAACTGCCAGATTATTAAAGAATTTTTTAGCTAAGTTTAAAAAATCTGGTGCTGAAACAAAATTAATTAATTTAAAAGATTACAAAATTAATTATTGTTTAGGCTGTTATAGCAATAACCCAAAAACTTGCAAGTTCCCCTGCGTCCAAAAGGATGGCATGCGAAAAATCTATCCCTTATTACTCAAGGCTGATGCTATTATTTTTGGCACGCCAATTTATTGGTTTAATATGAGCGGCTTAATGAAAACTTTTTTTGACAGGATGTGCTGCCTGGCTGCCAATGGTTATTTGCTTGAAGGCAAAGTTGGTGTTTGTTTCTCTGTCTCTAAAGAAAATGAAGGGGGTAGGTTAAATGCTGCTTTATCAATGGCCAGTGCTGCCAACCACCTTGGTCTGTTTATTCCGCCTTATGGCATTATGTATTATCCAGCCAAAGAAAAAGTGGTTATAAATGGTAAAGTCAAATGGGATGAATGGATTTATGAAGATGAAGCCAAAATTGCAAAAAATCTGATTTCTTTCTGCCAATTTTTGAAAAAAGCCAAGTATAAATGGTAGGTGAACATGCCTTGCCAAAATCCTATTTTTAGGCTATAATTCTTACATAATAGTTTATTGCCAAATAAACTATTTTTGTTTAGGCAGGATAGCTCAGTTGGTAGAGCACAGGACTCATAAGCCTGGCGTCGTGGGTTCGATCCCCACTCCTGCTATTAATCAATAAATATGTTTCTAACAGTCCATGGAGCAATCGGCATAATTATTGGCCAACATTTAAAAAATCCTTTTTGGGCTTTTTTTGTCGGCTTTATTTCCCATTACCTTTTTGATATAATCCCTCACGGGGATACTAAAGCCCCTGCTAAATGGAATAATCTTATTCATCTTGCTTTAGCTGCCTTGATTGATATTTTTATACTCATTAGCTTTATTTTAGTCTTGAGCGTAAAAAGCCAAATCTTGAATCTTAATACTGCCAGTGCTCTATTAGGAGCTCTTTTACCGGATTTCTTACAAGGTTTTTACTTTTTATCTAATAAAAAATTATTTAAACTGCATCAAAAATTCCATAATTTTTTCCATTTCTTGATTGCTGAAAAATTTGAATTTAATTTTTATACTGGCATCATCTTACAAACAATTCTATTCATTATTTTAATCATTTATATTACCTAATATGCTGCTTTCAGTTCATGCTACAGTTGGAGCAATTATTGGGGAAAATGTTAATACTCCCTTATTAGCTTTTGTTTTGGCTTTTATTTCTCATTTTATTTTGGACATTATCCCACATGGTGATGCAAAATTAATTAAGGCCTATAGAAATGATTTTAAAAATAAGGGATTTTTATATCTTATTATCTTTGACTTAATAGCCACTATAATTATATTAGCTTTACTGCTTATTTCCCATAAAATCAGTTATAGCCAAAAAGTTTTCTGGGGAATTATGGGCGGCATTTTACCTGATTTAATGGTTGCTAGTCATGAGATTACTAATAAATATTTTAAACGTTGGCATAAAATCCATACCTGGACCCATGATAGAATTAATTGGGCAATACCTTTACAGCTTGGTATCATTGTGCAAATCATTATTATTTATCTAATTTTGAGATAATAAAAAAATAAAAACAGGCCATGTGTGGCCGTTTTTTTATTTGCTTTATTTTAAAGCTTGATACAAAGTTAAAGTTTTTCTAGCGCATTCCTGCCAGGTAAAATTCTGGGCAATACCTTTTCCCTTTTTGCTTAAATTTTCTCTTAACTGGCTGTCAGTCGCTACTTTTTGCAAAGCATTTTTAATTGACTCCACATTATACGGATCGATTAATAGCGCATTATCAATCACTAATTCCGGGATTGAGGCAATATTAGAAGTTATAATGGACACGCCTAAATTCATAGCTTCAACTATTGGCAAGCCAAATCCCTCATATAAACTAGGGTAAGTTAAAGCTAGGGCATTTTTTAATAGATATATTTTTTCTTCCAAGCTGATATAACCGAGATAAAGGACTTTATCATTTAAGCCTAATCTCTCAATTGTCTCAAAAATTGGTTCAAATTTCCAGCCTTGTTTACCGGCTAAAACAAGTTTAAAATTTTTATTTTGACTAATTTTTAAAAATCCTGCAAAAGCTTCAATTAATCTGACTAAATTTTTCCTTGGTTCCAGCGTGCCAATAAATAAAAAATAAGGATCTTTAATTTTTACTTTTTCTGCAATTTTATTTTCCTCTAGAATAAAATTGTTATAATCCTCTACTCCCTCGTGGATTACTTCTATTTTATCTTTATTAATATTAAATAATTTTATTAAATCATCTTTGGTGTTTTGAGAAACAGCAATTATTTTTTTGGCTTTGGCAATACTCCAAGGAATTAATATCCTTTTGGGAAAAAATTGATGATCGGGAAACCACTCTGGATTTTTATAAATAGCTAAATCGTGGATAGTAATAACTGATTTTTT
>Ga0315289_10010809_pt1 | contig 13015 bp, 6 predicted proteins | sample YL17G11_40_MG_FD_203452 | JGI IMG/M metagenome (GOLD analysis project Ga0315289, IMG submission 203452) | Sediment microbial communities from Yellowstone Lake, YNP, Wyoming, USA - YL17G11_40 | ecosystem: Environmental > Aquatic > Freshwater > Lake > Sediment | place: USA: Wyoming | collected...
TATAAGGAGTGACATCCACGACTACCACGTCATGCGCCAAGAGGCTGACTACACCGTCGCTGAACATGTTGTCTTCAACGTGTGTTTCGCCCGGCACAACGCTTGCATACGCAGATATTCTGTAGTCTCCAGGAGACACATCGCGAGTATCCCATGGGATAACCAAATTCATCGTCTCACCCGGACCCAGGCTGACCGCGCGCGCCTAGGGGACAAGAATACTTGATCCCGATTGGTGGAAGATTCACTATTTCGAACTCTACTATGCACAGTTTTCCGTTTCCAATGAACAGAGGTTGATTTCCAATCAAGCCAGCGAAAAGCATGATGTTGCCCGTTCGGAAGTTCTCAGCCGTCACTGTTGGTTCATTGTAGAAAACGTATTCTGGATCCCATGTGGGCTCAAACCAGCGGGTCGCGTTGATCATGCCTTCGTTGTAATACATACTTAGCTGGAAAGAACAGAGGTTTTCAACGTCTGCAACCCTAAGCGTCACGTTAAACCGGTAGCCCATAGAAAAGTCCTTCGAATTCAATATGTATTCAGATGGATCCAAGTAGATTCTTGTCCCATTGGGGACTACGTGAGCCCTCACCGCCGAGTTTCCTTGCGACGCGTAGGCCGTCACTGCGAAGTTCTCGGGACAGTCTCCCTCATTTTCCACAGTTAGGTGCTATGGCGTGCGCCCCTTTTTGTCGTCTCGAACAGACAAGGGGCTTTCGGAAAATCATTCTTTGATCTTGCTGTCTCTTCTGAAAGAAAAAAGTGTGGGGTTATGGGCCGCCTTCTCCGAAGTGTTTGGCTATGATGGCTAGGTCCGAGCCGTCTACTACGCCGTCGTTGTTCACGTCGCAGTTTGCGTTCCAGATCATCGGTGGCTGCGCTTCCGGCCAGGAGCCGTAACACTTGGCCACTATAGACAAGTCGCTGCCGTCCACTACTCCGTCAGGAACAAAATCCCAAGCATTACCCGTCCCAGTCAAGTCGCCAACCATCGACACTATGACCCACCTGCCCGCAAAGTTGTTGTCTGCCGTGTCTGTTTCGCCTGGAACAGGCCAAGCATAAGCGCTTAGGGTATAGTTGCCCTTAGCAAAGCCAGTAGTGTTCCAAGTGAAGGTGATGGTTGTGGAGTTTCCGCTTGATAGCGCGATGTCTATAGTTGTTGCGACTATTGTTGTGTTAGCGTAGATCGTAACATTGAAGGCTTCTGCGAAGAATCCATCGTCTTGCAGAGTCAGATTCATCGTTAGCTCATACCCTAGTCCCACGCTGCTCTTTGAGAGGCTGACGTTGGTGACAGCAATGTCGTGAGGACCAACTTCCAACGGGTAAGTGACCGTTCCCTGAAGGAAACCTGGAGGCGCATTTCTCGTGAAAATCGTAAGGTTATAGAAACCCGCCATGCCTGACGTATCTATCGTAGCATTGTAGAACTCGTTTCCTTGGTTTTGAGCCAAAATGGTTTCATTAGCTATTGACAAAGCTACGTCGCAGTCTCCATATGGAGTTCCTTCGTCGTCCGTTACATTTATGCTCACTTCTACTTGCTCACCAACCTGAGGGTTTAGATTGGAGAGACTAGCGTTCAGCGAAAGATATGACACATCTAGTTCGTTATTGGTTGACCTCAGACGGGTTGAAAAAGACTGATTCACTTCTAGAAACCCCCCAGTTACTATCGTTTCGTTTCCTGTACAGTCCCAGAGAATCATGGTGTAAGGCATAGTTGTTGTAGTAGTAGGAGTTGTGGTCACTGTGAGATTATAGTCCAGATTGCTTCTTGCCACGATAAGGATTGCAGAGTCATTATCCGCACTGTATAAGCCTCCAGCAAAGGTGAACGTATCCTCGCCAGATGTCTTGTTATGACCAATCAACATCGTTTGACCGCTTGCATCAAAAAGCTGAAGCACCACTCTGTCCCCCGGGGGGTCAAATGCCTTCAGCACCACCTTTACAAAATCCAAAACATTACTTTGCACATAATCAAAAACGAAGTAATCCAGAATCAGGTTAAAGAGCTTCGGAACCAACGTCAAAGCAATACCAGCCAAGTTGCCCGTTCTTATAGCGGTCAAGATTATCCCTATAGTTTCAAAAACAGATATGAAAAGCTCCTTGCAATATTTTCTGAGGCTCGCCAATTCCTGCGAAAAAAACGCGAAGTCAAAGCTCAAACTTGCAGTTACTGAGCCAGTTCCCTTTAAGATGTAGACCTCTAAGTCGAAAAGATTGATTATCCTAGTGATGGCATCGAATGCTAGATCAGGGTGTAGTGTCAATTTTGCTAGTTCGAAAATTGCTTTGCTGATTTCAAAAGGGTCTAGGTTGGACCGGATAATCCAGAGACTTCTCCAGTGTCCGTCGGCGCAGAGGCTATTGCGGGCTTCGTTTAAGAAACTTTCTGATACCAATTGTGGAACATTTGTCCTTAACCAGTTTAGGGCTCCGTAGACGTTGCTGACGTCAACGACGATGGGATACATTAGCCTTTGTATGGGGGTCTCTTTCACTCCCCATTCATGCAATGCCTCCATCATTTGACCATAATCGGATGAAGGAAGCAGGTGTGTAATCTTTATCGGTAAGCTGACTGATCCTAGTACCTTCTCAGAAGGTGCATTTGACTCGTCAAAGCTAAAACTTGGCAAATCCAGATAGTTCAATATGCCATCGTTATCATCATCACCCCACGCCCATCGATACCCGTTGAGTGGGAGCATTGACGGATACTCATCTGTGTTATTCGTGTAAATTATGTGGGGCGTGTCGCCTATTCCATCGCTTCCCGGTTGGTCTTGATATGGGCCACTTTTCTGGTCGATGCCTGTGTAGTTGCTCCAGTAGTTTCCGCCAGACGGATAACCATGATCCCAAGTATTGATTGAAGGAATACCAGGTGGAACTTGGTAGTCCGAAATGGCATCACGAACATGCTGTACATTCGCAATGAAGTTGTTATCAAAAATAGTGTTGTTCGAACCCTCATAGAGATGGATGCCACACCAATTGTCTACTATGTTGTTTTCGTGTATGGTGTTGTTTGAATGCCAACCACGGAGAAAGATGCCGCCATAGAAACCGACCGACGTGTCACCGTAGTTTGCTGTTATATTGTTTCCATAGACATCGTTGTTCAAGGGACTAATACCCGTGCCTTGATCGAGACCGATACCATGAACTCTGTTTGCTGTTATATTGTTTTCAAATATGCGATTAAGGTGGTGCACCCCATAAAGATAGATACCATAGTCATTGTTTTCCAAGTTGTTTTCAGATATGCTGCTAAAATTGGTCATGTATCCTATGATACCACCATAGCGATTTGCCATTATATCGCTGCCAAATATGCAAATGCGTTGGGAGTACCAGAGATAGATGCCTGCTTGCCAAAAGCCCGTGACCTTCGTGTTTTTTATCGTCACGTTGCTCCTAAACGATAAGTCGAGCCCTCTATTCGACCCGTAGGTGCCTTGAATGGTATAACCTTTCCCATCAACAATTACGTTATCTCTCTCTATCACAATGCCGACATAGCCTGCAATGCTGTCTGTCAAGGCGTAGGTAACGTTATCAATACTAAGGATTGGTGCTGTTGGCGGGTCAACGCTTCCATCAGCTCTAATGTAAATGGTTACGCCTTCCGCTTTGACTGGTTTAATATTAAACGCCAAAGTTAACGTGCTTACTAAGAGAAGAAATAGCATTATTCCAGAAACAGTTTTCCTAAACAACCCTATCCTTTCTCCAACTCTAAATGGTCGATTCAGAGAAATAAAACTTATGAAAATATCCTATGCACATTCAACCAGTTTTTTGATCATCTGATAATTGAGTGAGCATTTATGTTTAAGCCCACAGACACTCTGCTTAACATTCCATTTCCAACAATGCCGTGTTGACCAACAGTAGGACTAGTGTAAGCTACTCGTAAAGCAACGAGTAAACCTATTCCTAAGGAGTGCGGAGTCCCAAAGCGAAATCAATGGCTGAGATAAGAGACCTTTAACGTCTCAAATCTCCCGCAAATCCTAATTTTTTTCGGTTATCTCGCATATTTATCATCAACTCGTGTACAGATCTTTCTCACATAAATGTTGATGGAGTGTTCTTCTATTGGCGAGGGCTTATTTGATGTTTGAACCGTTTTCTTCTAGAGACTATTATTGCAAATAGTGTCGCCGTCATGAACAGTGGCAGGATGAGGAATGACGGGAATTCTGGTATGACGTGGGTTCCTTGGATTTGGACTGTTTTTATGCTGTGGTTGTAGGTGAAGTATAGGTATGTATGATTTCCCTCTGGAATTATTGTATAGTTTACTGGTTGACCGCCTACGAAAACATTCCATTGTCGATCCTCAGCCCACAACAAGTCTTTGGGAATGGTTACTCTGCAGAAGCCAGAAGTTCCATCATCGCCCGTCACGTTAAACCTCAATAAAGCACCTTCACTCGGATTGAACTGAACCCCTGAAACTGTTGAATTGCTTACAACGTCAACGTTATAGGCTGTTCCGTCCCAAATGCCAGCGTCAAAAACATTAATTGGAGCGGCAAGCGGATATCTATCCGTATTATTTGTATCGATGGTGTGGGGTTCATCGCCGATGCCATCATTATTTGTGTCAATTCCAGTGTAATTGCTCCAGTAGTTTCCGCCAGAAGGATAACCGTCATCCCATGTATTCGCAGACTCCTCGCAATAGATTTGCTGGGTGCTAATCAGGTTGTTGTTGTAAATACTGTTGTTGGAAGAGTAGTAAAACGCTAGGCTATACACGTCGTTCGCAACTATGTCGTTTGCGGAGATCTCGTTGTCTGAGCAATGACGGAGCCAAAAACCGTCATAATTGCTCGTTATCGTGTTGCCAAACACCGTGTTGCTGTCTGAGTAATCGCCAAAACCAATACCGAAAGAATTATCGAAAATGTCATTTTCAGAAATCATGTTTCCTGAAGAATAAAACAGTTCGATGCCATATTCATTGTTCGCTATCTCGTTCTTGGTAACAACAACATTCGAAGAGCCGTTGAGTGATATTCCGACATCGAGCTCTTCAATTTTTGAATTTCTGATCTCTATGTTGCTTCTTCCGTTGAGGTATATTCCGGTGCCGCTGGCTATTCCTCTTCCTTGAATCGAGTACCCTGCTCCGTCGAGTACAATGTTGTCTCGTCCCAAAAAGATGGAACCAACATTATCAGAAAGAGTGTAAGTTCTGTTGTCGAGCGTCAAAACCGGCGCTCCTGACGGATTCACACTTCCGTCAGCTTCTATGCGGATTATCCCACTAGCCCTTACGCTTCCGACCCTAAACCCTGAAAAATACACCATTGCAAGAACAATCGCCAAAGTTACTAGAGCCTTCACATTCATATGGTGTCATTAATAATACGCTCTCCTTCAGTTTTATGAGTTGTGGCTAGCTACTGCGCATTTGTTTCCTCAGATTCGCGTAGTTTCAGAAAACCACATACTAATCTTCCACTGACGGATGAACCAACGCGCGCGCTATCGGCAAATATCATTTGTGGAAAAATCCTCTATGAAGAACTAGCCTATAGAAGAAAGTCCCATTTACAGACTGGCCATTCGCCGCTTCTACGCATCTTTACATCTTCTCATTATGTCTTTGTCATGTCAGAAAAAGAGGGGTTTACGGGTCTGATTCTCCGAAGTGTCTGGCTACTATGGCCAGGTCTGAACCGTCGACGACGCCGTCGTCGTTCACGTCGCAGTTTGCGTTCCAGATCATCGGCGGCTGCGCTCCCGGCCAGGAGCCGTAACACTTGGCCACTATGGACAGGTCGCTGCCGTCCACTACTCCGTCAGGAACAAAATCCCAAGCATTACCCGTCCCACACAAGTCTCCAACCCTAGTCACCATGACCCAACCGTCAGTGAAGTTGTTGTCTGCCGTGTCTGTTTCGCCTGGAACGGTGTCTGCCACAGCGCTTATTGTGTAGTTGCCCTTAGCAAAGCCAGTTGTATTCCAAGTGAAGATGATGGTTATGGAGGCGCCGCTTTCTAAAGTGATTGTCTGTAATGCGACGAAAGTTGTGTTGGCATATAACGTGACGTTGAAGGTTTCAGTGAAGTTGCCCTGATTCTTGACCACTATGTCCACGGATGCTGGGTAGTCCTGCCCCACCACCGTCTTGGAAGCTGCTACTGCTGACAGAGCCAAGTCATAGCGATTGTAGACGCCCGCCATCCGGGCGTTGTTTGACGTGTCAACCTCGTCTGGAAGACCAGCAGCGTACGCCGTTATGATGTAGTTGCCTTTTGGAAGAACAAGCGAAGTGTTCAGGTTGATGTCCTCGTTGCACCTCAAATCTGGCACAGTGTACGTTGCCACCAGCGTCGAGTTGGCGTAGACGGCTACGTTGGCGAAGCTTAAGGGCAAGGTTCCGTTGTTCCTCAACGTAATGCTTGCCTGAACATGATTCATTCCCGAGACGATCGAGTTCTCAACTGTGAGTCCGGTCACTGCAATGTCGTTTCTCACCTCGACGGTTTCAACGGAGCTGTCTGTTCCTTTGCCAAGCCAATCAACCGCTGAAACGTAGTACCTCACTGTTGTGGGACCCGTCCCGTAGTACGCTGTTCCGCGGTAAAGCGTCGCGTTCAGCGTGTCTCCGGACATCCACTGCATCGTCTGGTTCTGCCACTCTCCATAGTCAACCGAGTAGTGCAGAACAGTCTCCATTATCCCCGACGGGTCGCTAACCGTGGCATTCAGCACTAGGTGTCCATCGGGTGTCACGGTCGGAGTCGTCACGGCTTCGATGGTTGGAGGCTTGCTGCTTGCGGATGCGAAGTATATGAACTGCCAGATCATCTGACCCGTAGAGTTCTTGTAAGCTCTCAAAGTGACTTTGCCTATGTCGCCTTCTTTGGCGTCTGGCGGAGCGGTGATGTTGACGTTGACTATTTGCGGCGTCTCAAAGAACGAGCCGACAGGGGGATCGACGGTGTAGGTCCAGCCTGGCGGAAGATCTGGTTCCGCTTCGAGGTATACGAGTGAGCCGCCTGTGAGGTTCCATGAGAAGCTCACGGTCTCGCTGCCAACGATGTAGGCTCCGTTCTGGCAGACTATGATGCTTATGCCTGTAATGGTCAGTTGCCTTCTGTGCGTGCCGCAAACTGTCAAGTTCAACGTGTAAGTTCCATCATATGATTCCCAGTGGGTTTCAGGCTGAAACACAAGCCACAAGGGCACCTGCACCTCTCCATACTGGGTTAGGTTGAAACTATATGCGTCAACGTCTGGTCGGTCTACGCAGAGACGCACGGTGCCGTTGTGGGAACCCACGACTCTCAAGCCTCCTTGGAAGCCCGTTGACACGATAGAAACGTTGCCTATGTTGATAAGCCTAGACTGAAGTTCTGGATCATAAGTGAATATTGAGGGGTTGACTGTTATTGCAGCGGGGCAGGTCACGTTGACGTCTGGACAGGGTAAGGCTTGAAACAATAGGATGTACCCGTTGGTCCTGTCATTATCAGTAAGGTCAACCTCTCCCAAAATGGGATCCGCAACTGCAGTCACAGTGTAGTTTCCCGCTGGCGCACCTGTTGTGTCCCAGATGATTCTGGCTGTAACCAATCCGAACCTGCCCACTGTCAGCATTTCTTGACCTATCTGGAGCTCGTCGCCGATGACCGTCGTGTTCGTGTCTGCATAAAGGGTCACGTTCACGTTCTCTCCCACATTTCCTTGATTCTGAACATCAACGTCAAAATTCATCAGGTCCCCTATGTAGACCGCGCCCTGTGATGATCTGGTTCCTGCTACTGCCACGTCATGAATTTTCGGTAGAACCTGAACAGCGCCACCGATGAACATGTTATTTGTCGTGTTTGTTTCACCGAGTACGAAGTGGGCTTTAGCGCTTATCGTGAGGCTCCCAGGAGACGCTTGCGTGCTGTCCCAAGAGAAATCTAATGTCACGTTGCTTGGCCCAGGCAAGGCCACCGTTCTTGTTCCTATTAGTGTTTCGTCGCCTATTGCATATGTGTCTGCATCTGCGTACGCGGTCACTTCGAAGCTTTCAAGCAGGTTGCCATAGTTTGCGGCGGTTACCTGAATGTTTATCATTTCGCCAGGTTCAACAACGGTCTTTGAGGGTCGTACATCTAAGATAGCGACATCGTGAATTCCCGGGACAGCCACACTTGTAACGTGGGGAATCTGCTGTGCTTTTGAATCTGCCAGAAGCGTGTTTGTCAAGTTAAAGTAGGAGACACCTTCCTTGGTAGCGTTAAATGTGAGGGTCACCAGCATACCATTGCCTGTAAATGATTGCTCGGGCGCTATTCTATTGGCTGATTGGAAGTACCTGCCCATTGCTGGGGAGTAGTTGTCGCTAATGTTGGTATACAGAACAACTGGATAGAGTCTTTCTGGATCGATGCTGATAAGGTCCAGACAGGTGGTATCGTAGGATAAGGCAAACTGGTAACCCGCAACATCAAGAGTGTTCTCAAGGCTCACGGTCACGTTGAAAATTGTCCCCGCAGAATAGGCAGTGTAGTTGGGGTCAACTACTAAGCGTGCCAGTCCGGGCTGAGGCTGGGGTGCCTGCCATTCAGTATTCATTGCTTGCTCCTGGGCTAATACGCAGTCCTCGATGTCTATCTTGTAGTCGGGCCATAAGTCAGCCCTCGGGTCCCATCCACCCAGTCCTGGAGACGTTCCAAACGCGTTGCCAACCTCGACGCAATCCTGAACGTTCACCCGGTAGTCCAGATTCAAGTCTTCCGGATATGCCACATAGACAGGCATCACATATTGTTTCGAGAATTGTGACGTCCAATCAGGCATTTCAGATGCAAGGACCACCTCGATTTCATGACGTCCTTTCTGCAGAGGCCCTGAAAAGTAAGGGCCCAAAACCATGCTGGTCTGGCCATCTAGAGTGATTTGGGTCGTGTTCTGCAATTCGTGGTCAACGTAGGTTTGGATGTTGATGTTGGCAGTAGCGTTGTAACACTGGTTGGTTATGGTTTCGTTAAACTGAACGTCTGTCCCTGGCGGAACGATGCTACCATGCGCCTCAGCGTTTCCAATGTCAACGATGCAGTCTATTGGTCCTGTCTTGAAGTAGCTTGCGCTTCTTTTCAGAAGTATGTGTCCTTGGACGAACTCAACCATTCTCCACGGACCGGTCGCAACCATGTTAACGTCTGGTTGGAAGCCTGAAGGATCGCCGCTCTGGCAAATCTGGCGCCACACATGGGCTGGCAATATCCAGGAAAACGCGCTGGCGACAACATCCCAGTAGCTCAGCTTGTTGTACAAGATCTCGAAGTTGTATGGGTCTACGATCTTGAAATCGAAAGCCAGATTATCAACTAGCCAGGATGAGTAATAGGGTTGGTCAAAGCCGCGGCTTTGCAGCAGTCTCGGCAGTTCGACTAGGGAAAAGTATACGTCATCCACCGTCAATGGTTGTCCGTCGCTCCATTGAACGTCGGTTCTTAAAGTGAAACTTATCTTGCTGCAATTTCCAAAAGTAGGGTGCTGGTAGGTGCTCACTTGGAAGCTTTTGGCGATCCAAGGCATTAATGTGTAGTTATATGGATCTCGTCTGAGCAGGGGTTCATACCCAATAAGACTTAGGAGTTTGGCCACTGCAGGATTGTCTGGGTAGATGGGATTCAAGCGGCCTATCCCATAGCAGCCGTATCTCACGGTCATGCCACCAGTCCCAGTCGGAAAACCCTGAGGATGCATATTCATGAAGCTGAAGACATTGTCAACCCCCTGCTGTCCATAACCCTGTAGTCCAAGAGAATCATCGCAGTACGGTGAGCATACGCCTTCCCACAACTGCCCTTCATACGAATCCTCGTTATCAGGAATACCGGGTGTTCCACAGCAACGCCTATTCATCGCGGTGTATCCGATCCTACTCCATAATGGAACTCCCAGAACATTCTCTGCATAGGCTTCCTGCGCGGTCCGTATCGCAGAGATTGCTTGGTCCTCATTCTTCGGGTTTGATGCAATCGCGCTTGCCACATTGAAGTCTGTGTTGTTGCAGCCATTATAATTGTAACAATTGCCAGGATGATAGTACGAGTTGATGTTCCAAAGCGTCATAATATGACCGATTCCTATAGGGTCCATGCCAACCCAATTTCCTGTGCTGAGATGAAAATTCTTCCCTCCATAAACAATCGGCTGCGCGTCTCGTAAATTGCCGGTAATCCTTTCGACTTTGACTCCACATGCCTCCAGCTCATCCGAAATTAGGTTGCCGGCTAGAAACCGAGGCATCTGCGTTGTGTCGTTTCTTATGAAGAATCTCAAGACGACTCTTTCACCTGTCACGTTCCAGATTCTCCATCCTTCGGAATCGAAAGCTGCAAAACCTGAAGAATCTAAAGAAGCATTGGCTTCAACTCTAGAGTATGCATAACAAAGATCTTCTCTTACTTTGCCAGGAGCAATATCAGGATTTACGTATGGGTTTGTTGGTGGAATACACGTGTATGTGGGTGTGGCGAATCCATATTGTTTTATGAGTTCTGTAATGTAAGTCCTGTTGCATAAGTAAGCGATGGCTTTCCTCATTCCAAGCACGCTGCAAGGATTGGGATACACAGGGTTTGGATAGTCCGAGTTCGGAGGATTTCCTAGGAATTCGTTGTTGTTATTGTTGATGTCAAGAAGGCCGAGAGATGTCGTTTCTCCTCCATTCTTGACGACGTTGATTTGGTCTGCCAATGAAGTGTTTGTGAATTGGTCGTATCGCTGCTGCGTTAGTAAGGAGTCTGAGATATCTATCTCTTTGTTTGCCAGTGCATTCCATTCTTGCTCCGGGTCGGAGTACAGTTTGATGAGCAGCTTGTCTGCGCGGGGACCGAAAACCTCAAACTTGGAGTCACCGTTCGGGGTGTCCTGGTAAACCCAGCCAAGAAGACTGACACAGTTGAAAAAGGACAACAGAATAATCGTTACCATCACAAATGAAGCTAATCTCTTGATCAAGCACAACCCTCTAAATCAGTTCTTGATCATATTCTGGCTATAAGGCTTATGGAACCGTCTTCTATTGTATCAGGATTCTCTACCATGCGATGACACTGTATCGAATGCAACATTCCCACGTGGAAGCATGTGCGCAAGGATTTAGGGCAGACTTATTCTAGCGGCAGTGGCGTCAAGCTTTGAACTGACTGAAACGAAGACCTGCATCCAGAAAGAAGCTGATAAGAAAAAAGGGGATTGTGCAGGAGACATCTCCAAAAGAGTTGTTTGTACTTAAGTTGTTCATTTTCTGCGTAAACAACATAGTTTTTCACTTCCGCTTTCTAAAGAGTTTGATGCCTTCCATCTCAGTAACGTACTCAAACCCTGTTTCTATTAGTTGTTTTGCTTCTTCTATGGTTTTCGCTGTTGCTGAGCGGTATTCATCGTTTTCAAACTCTATTAGGTGTGTGTAGATTTCTGTGTTCTCTAATCGCTTATGACCTAGCAGTTGCTTAACGTAGAGAATGTTTCTAGTTCTATCAAGAAAGGATAGTCAAAGACTTGATCAGATGGGCCCGAACGCAGCGTTAGATTTGCTTGTTTTTGTGTGTGAGAGAGACATAGATGATCTGTGTTTTGTGCAGCATTTGCGTACAGGCTCTACAGAGAAGTCTATGCGTTGATGGAAAGGTATCGACAGCTGATGGATGAGACTGGTCTATCCAAGATACCAAGTATTCCCAAATTCAGTCTCAGTGGTTTGACATGGACTGAACAAAGCCATATGGCTGGAGTGGAAGAAAACATTTCAGAGCGAGATTTTGAAAGGCAAATACTGTTTGAGGACGCCAAAACAGCAGCCAACAAAATAAGGATTCGAGCAGGTCATTTTCCTTCAGCGGACACGCCCGAATATGTGTACGTAACCAAGACAAAAATGCAGAAGATTATTGATCTGAGAGACTTGTTGATCGGAAGGATTTATTCTACTGCAAATGACGTTGTCAACGGCATTCCCTTACAAGGATATTGTAAGCATTGCCCAGACCTGAAAATAACGATACTTGATACGAAACAAGTGCTTCCTCGTTCGATCTCGATCTTGCCTGCAAACAGCCTTGACCAAGGCTCATCTGGATAATATGCAAACGTTGGAACGACGAATTCTTAGAGAGGTAGAGGACTGCCAAGAAAATCATCGAGAAGATAGAACTATATGGAGCGTGCACACGCACAAGCCAACAAAAGTTTCTGATTATTATTTAGCGTGGAGATGTTGCAAGTAAGTGAAGTTTTTTAATGGCAAGCGTCTAAGAATAGTCGTTTGGCTGTGTGAAAAGTTGGCCGATCAGAAAATGGAAGAAGGCTTCTTCTCCGTCGAGATGAGAAAAACAATCAAATGGTTGCTGTATTGGTCTCTGATCCCAGCGTTTCTTAATGATCTTTTAGTATGCTTCACGATTCCAGATCCACTAGTATTTTTGCTTGTCTTTGCTTTGTATTTCATGCGATTTCCCACATCGTTAATATGGGTAACGGGAATACTTATCATATTGGCTCATCATCTGTTAAGACATTACGGCGCTCAGTTTCCAAAAATAATAAAGCGCCGGGTTAGCCCCAAAAAACTCCTAATACTATGGATAATGGTCCCGTTGTTGGCTTATACGATACCCTACTGCGTAATAGTGGGGCAAGCATCACTAAGGGCAACACCTTATGAGCCATTCAGATGGGATTACGCCATTTTCGGCTACTTCATTTATCTGTTTCCAATAGCTGCTGTTATGATACCTTATGGCTTTTATATGGTAGAAATTCTGTTCACTTTGTGGGTGATGGGCACAGCAAAGCTCTATAAAGATTGCCAAAATGAAAAGGAGCAAGGAATGCACGACTGAGCGCGCGGGCAAGTTAAATAATTGTTTTGGGCTTGTAGTGACCGATTCTTGCAGGCCGCATTTTTGGTCCTATAGCGCTTGAACCTGATTTTTCTCGGAAGTTTGGAGCGAGATGGATCGTTCTAT
>Ga0315289_10010811_pt1 | contig 13012 bp, 12 predicted proteins | sample YL17G11_40_MG_FD_203452 | JGI IMG/M metagenome (GOLD analysis project Ga0315289, IMG submission 203452) | Sediment microbial communities from Yellowstone Lake, YNP, Wyoming, USA - YL17G11_40 | ecosystem: Environmental > Aquatic > Freshwater > Lake > Sediment | place: USA: Wyoming | collected...
CTGCGAAACACGAACAGGCCAGCCGCACCTGCGAAAAGCCCCGCCAAGATGGACTCGATTGGAAATCCTGGTATCGGTGCTGGCATCGGTGTTACAGTTGTTGTTGAGGTCACTGTGGAGTAAGTTGTTGTTGTACCGGTAGAGGTTTGTGTTGACGTAACCTGAGTGGAGACTGTTGATGTCGTAACCGTGCTCGTCGCCGTCGCCTGTTGAGTTGTGGTCGATGTGGCAGTAGCAGTTACGGTTCCGGTCGTTACTGTGACGCCTTGAATAGGGCCGAACCGCAGGATCAATCCGTCTTGGCCGACGGCCCAACCATCTTGGGACGCAACCATCCAAACATCCTCTAAGTTATCATTGACGGCGCCGGCGCGAGGAGGCGCAGGAATCGGAAGCACCCTCGACCAAGTCAAACCATTCCAGAAGAGAATGAATGGCGAGCCGTCGCCGCCCGCCACGTCTATGCCAACAGCCCAGCCTTCTACAGAGGAGATCATGTACAGCGAGTTCAGGTGCTCCCCCGCAACTAGACCGCTTGGAACAGTACTCCATCCCGTTCCGTCGCGATGAATGATCGAGCCATCGTTACCAACTGCCCAAACGTCCGTACTCGTCAAGGCTTGCACACCGTTGAGCGTAGGAGTGGCTGGCGGACTAGTTTCCGCCGCCCAGGCGACGCCGTTCCATCTCACGATCGTTCCTCCGTCGCCAACAGCCCATCCGTCAGTGGCGCTAACCATCCACACCGATCTCAGAGAGACACCGACGACGGTTCCTGAAGCAATAGAAGCCCAAAGCGTTCCGTCCCACCTCAGCATGGTTGCTGCAGCCGCCGGGGGCGCGTCGCCAACCGCGAACGCGAGCGACGGACTAACCAAGAAAACGCCGTGAAGGTCCACATTGTCGGCGACCCCGGCTGGAGAAATACTGGTCCAGGCCGCTCCTGTCCAGCGAATTATGACCGGAGGTTGGCCGCCAGCGCCATCGGGGTCGTTTCCAACCGCAAACACATTCGTTGAAGCAGTCCCATGAATCTCATTCAGTTGCGCAGCTACAGGTGCTGTTTGATAGAAGTTCCAGTTCGCGCCGTTCCAGCGCAAGATTCGCCCGGCATCGCCCACCGCCCATCCATCTGCAGAGGCTGCAAGCCATACTCCTCGTATGTCATTGGGCGAGGCGACCGGGCTTCCGACCGAGTTCCAGTTTGAGCCGTTCCATCGTATGATTGTGCCACCATCGCCAACGGCCCATCCGTCCGAACTGCTCAACATGTAGATCGAATTCAGATCAGCCGTGACTGGGACATTCGGCGCCGCAAATGCTGCCCAGGAGACACCATTCCAACGCGCGATACTCGCATAGATGTTTGGCGCTGCAACATCTCCCACCATCCACTGATCTCCGCTTGAAACCATGAAAGTCGACCTCCAGACCGCGCCCCCAATCACAACTCCGCCCTCGACGGTCCAAGTCGCCCCGTTCCACCTAGTCCTGATATCACCGTCACCAACTGCTAACGCTGATGCCTGGCTGAGTACGTAGACACTTCGCAGTGTAACGGGTATGACACCTGGGTTTTCAAAGTTCCAACCGCCGGCGCTTCCATCCCATCGCCAAGTAGTACCTGCTGCGCCTCCAGACGGGTTGCCGACAGCGAATCCGAAAACTCCCGCTCCCCCACTCCCTGGCGGCAAGAGCCAGACCGAACGCAGCGTATCGGGCCCCGGACCCAAAGGAGGTGTATCAGCCGTAAAATCGGCGACCGGAGCAACGGGAACGAGATTAGCGTCAGGGATTCTGATAATATTCGGCGTCCCATCCCCCACAGCGAACGTCAACCCATCCGATCTGACAAAAATTCCAAGCAGCCCCGTCGTTCCAGCAGGCAGGAGCACGCTGCGGTCAACCCAACCGATTCCGTCCCACTGAATCAGCACGGCATCAACCGGAGCCGTATCGAATCCGACTGCAAGACATCTTGTCGCCGAGAGGCAGGATACAGATTGTAGGGAAATTGTCGGATCGCCCGTGAAGGGGGTTAGAACCTCGCTCCATCTATTCCCGTCCCAATAGATTGCTCGTCCTTGCTCACCGACGGCCCACCCCGATGAGGAGCTAGTCATCCACACGTCGTTCAGATCTGCGAAGATAGGATTGATAACCCTCCATTGGCCCGGCTGAGCCCAACTATACGAAGCAGCGAACGCAATCAGGATAGCACATATCATTACTGCTCCGACTATGACTCCCCTTCTACCCTTCACTTCTCAATCACCCTTTTTCCCAGTCTCATGATCATGATGCATTAATCAACAGACTTTAGGAACCGCTCCAAGGCTTCGCGGACGACCTGCGAGCGTGAGCGGACTTTGCCCTTGTCAATCAAGTCGTCCAGCTTGTCCAGGATCGTCAGGGGTAGGCTCACGGTTACGTTCGCTACCCGTTGACTTGGCCTTCCTGGCCTACGTGGCAACATGGACACTCCGCATCATCTTCGCCCGCGTCAACCCGACACAGACAGGCCTGCCGCGCAAACCTATTCAAAGCGAAAGTATTGGCAATTAGCATTAATTGATTCCACACACGAATATGTCTAGAGCACTCGGATTATACGGGCGCAATACTCAAGCCGATGGCCCTTGTGCCCAGCTCTTATCATGTCAACCCGGCCCCTTCAGGCTAACTATGGGTCTCTTGCTGGTGAAAAGTCAGCTCATATGGAATCCTCAGCGGCATCTCAACGCCTCGACTGAAGCGAGGAGACCGCATCAGACAGTTGTAGACCAAGTTGGCTTTGATCTGGTTGCAAGTCGGCGCCGTTGTGCTGCATCTGAACTTCTGCTTCCACAAGTGGCAAACACAGACAAAAGAGAATCCAACAGGCATTCTGCCTGCAATCCATTCCTGCTGAACGAAGGTTACCTTGCCACACTACTATCGGCACGCGGTGCTCTAGCACTAAACGCTATCAGGCGCAACTTGAAGATTTCAGCCTAAGGAAAGAAAGACCCGACACCCCTCAGCGCACCATAACCTCCGGGTATGAACCTGTCGTTCGTCGTGCTCTTGTGTGTGGGTCAGCCGGTGCGCGGCTCTGTTCGGTTGATGGCTGTTCGTTTCGGCTGTTCGGCATCGGCGGTTTGTTTCTTCCCCTCGGGCGAATTCTATAGATAGCGAGAATAAGCAGTGCAGTCCCGAGAACAATAGATACTGTCCCCTCCACCAATTGCGCATTCGCAATTCTTTCTAGCATGTGTGCATCTTGCGGACACATGATTCTGAAGCTCATGCAAAACCTGTGGATTACCTCATTGAAGGTTCTCCACACGAAGATTCCGAAGTCTCCCCATTCTGGTCGAGATATCGCAAGGTCAAGCCCAGATGCTTCGGGATGAGTGTGGAGCCACGCCAGTAACCCTAAATTGTCCAGCCCAACTTGGAGTATTACTATTCCCGCACAGATGAAAAACGCCCCTACAACGAGAATAGCGACAGCTTCAAGAGTTGGGTTGAGGATTTCTTGCGATATCGCCGCGAAATCCTCTACAGAAAGGTACCTGAACTGGAACCAGCAGTTCCCTTCATACTTGCTAACCAGAGCGTGTTTGTGTTGTTCAGTCCGAATACTGGAACCCTAACAATGAGGTACTATCGAAGTAAGGCGGATCGAGACATCGTACAGGTGAAGGAAATCGCTCAATACCGTCCACACGACGACGAGATGTCTGAGGAATTCACTCTACCGCCAAGGACAGAACTCTTGAACGAGACCAAAGCCTTCAGCCGTGCAATGAAGGAGCGGCAGTACAACGAATGGGGGCATCCCTATTTTGCGGCTGCCAATGACCTTATGCAACACATAAGACGCTACAATAACAGTGTCCCTGAAGCCTACCTGGATGCAACGTATCTGACCGAAGCGAAACTGCGGCACTGGACCGTTTCGTACATTGACACAGTGAGGGAACTCTCGGAGAGATTCCCCGAGGTTGCTGAGTATTTCGAGACCTTCAGGAAGGGAGTCGTAGCCATTCATTTCTACAGTTTAGATGAGCCCAGGAATGGGTGGATTAGGGACGGAGTGATCTCTTCACATTACGTGCAAACTGAAGTGGACAGAATCGAGACTGTCAGACTAGAAAACAGGGCGGAGATCCGCAACGTGGACGAGATACTCAAATCGAAATTTGGATTCTCACCGAAGGACGCGTTTCTCAGTACGAGCTCGTCGATCCTGTACTACTTGAGAGAAAAGCTAGATGCGGGCTAGTTTCCTCGCATTCGAGGTAATTGTGAGAAACCTAGATTTGACTCTGAGTCGATAACGTCAAATGTCGAACCTCTGTAGGGTAGGTCGACTGCACGGCTCGGTATTTGCGAATGAAATCGGCGTGGGTAGTGATTCCTTGCTGGAACGAAGGAGAGAGGATAATGGGCACTCTGAATTCTTTGGCGAGCCAGCACCGACCACCCGATTCTGTCGTGTGCGTTGACGATTGCAGCACCGATAATACCTATGAAGTTTTGATGGGGGCAAGATCCAAGCAGTTTCCTTTTCGTTTGTTGGTAGCGAGAACCCCAAAGAGATCTCTTCGGGCTGGAGCCGTCAACCAAGGGCTCAAAGTAGTGCCCAGACGTTGCGACTTTGTCGTGCTCATGGATGCAGATACGCTACTTGATCCGGATGCTATCGGCAATGCGCTCTTTGAGCTTGCTGCCAACCCTGAGGCTGGGATGATATGCAGCACGAGCTACGTGAGAGAGGGTAGCGGCCTGCTGTATAGGCTGCAGAAACTTGAGTACGGAGGCATTACTCACACGCGTTATCTGGCAAGATCCAATGTTCTCATCTCTCATGGACTTTTTTCGATGATACATCGAAAGGCGCTGCGGGCAGTGAAGTGGAGACTTGACGAGGGCATGCTCCTTGAGGACTATGATCTGACGGTCCGGGTGAAGCTCGCTGGGTACAGATGCATCTTCAGCAACAATGTCAGGGCGTATACGAGCCTGCCGAAGAGTTGGGCAGGTCTATACAGGCAACGCAGAAGATGGTCTTTGGGTGGTCTGGATGTTGTTGCGAAATATGGTTGGGTCGAACCTTTGAAAGGGGATATCTTCTCCCACTTTCTATTTCTGACTCTGTTCACGGCAATTGTCGCTTGGGTTATATTTCGAACTACAATGTCCGGGCCTATTTCGTTTGGCTTTCGATTCACCTTGGAGCCGTGGTATCTGCTTCCACTCGGGGTCGCAGTTCTCGGCTATTTCTACAATCTGTTGTCGATGCGATTCATACCGAACAGGGACTGGAAGGATTGGCTGATTAGGATGACGATGGTTCTTGAGATCGTCTACGCGACGTTTCTGTCAGCAATCACATTGTACTGTTACTTGCTCAAGCTGCTTCGAAGAAAAGTCACTTGGTAACGAGAGTGGTATCTTCCACAGACTAGTTGAGACTGAAGTCTGAAGTTCTGCGCCTTTCGTCGATGGAAATGCTGCCGTTCTCAACTTACCAAATCGAGAATGGAATGCCACGATTATTAGAAGCATATTGTGGGACTGACGGTCCGAGTGGCAACATAGTTTCCAGACGCAATCGAATTGCTCGGTTCTGTTTTATTCTATTCAGTTTCTAGGCTTCCCCATTCGAAAAAAATGAAAGCGCCACCCATTTTCAAGTGTTTGTAAGAGCGACGTGTTAATAGGGACTGAAATCTATGGGAGCGGCCAAAATCCCGAGGGTAAAGTGATGTCGAGAAGTTTTGAGATGATAACAGTAGGAACTTTTGCCGCGACAGCGTTCACTGTTGCGAACGCGACTACGACAACGACGACAATAAACGGCGCCAACTATGTCCAAGGTCCCGGATCGGGACAGCTTGCCTTGGGCGCATTGTATTCTTGGCTTTCTCCATCTTTGACTTCCAGCTCAGGCCTGGTGCCCACTGCATTGGGGGCTGCTGTACTGTCCGCAGTTCTTGTTGGACTCTCTGCGGTGGGTATCTGGGCGCTTTATGCTTTTTCGAAGAGCATTTACTTACTTGCAAAAGACAGCAAAATGAAAACGATATCGAGAGATGTGGCGTAGACTCACAAGAACTGAGATGGCTCCCCTCTCACACTCTAATAGCTTGTTTGGCATCTAAGGGAGTTCCAAATTCCCGTCAAGGAATGGGCGGCTCTCTTGGTGTGACCACGAAACTGGTTCCATTACGTAGAAGCGGTGAGTTGTCGGTAAGAGCTATCGCCGCATTTGCTTTTACTCTGACCAACACTAGGCTGTCGTGCCAGTTGTGATCTATGGCAAGATCTACTCCCTGTATAGTCGCCATGCTGTCTGTGAACACCACCCTGTCGAAGGAGGGAAGATTCTGTTCTTCGCAGATGGATCTGCACACAAGAGGTGCCTCGACTATCCACTCTGCAGATCGCATCGAAGATCTGTACCGGACAACCACCGTGTATTCTCTACCAGTAGCTAGGTTCTGTATCGTGATTCTCCACTGGTCCGGCTGTTTGACCAAGGCTATCGTGACTGTTACATTGTCGCCGGCGTGAACTTCTAGAGCCACTCGGATTTGTGAATTCGGAAAGAGTTCGTACCAAACGTAGTATTGTATCACATTAGGGAGAAGGTTCGCCTCAACTCCTGCCTGTATCAGAGTTTTGTCGCCTGCCAGAATACCCCCGACTCCAACCCAGATTGCCATCATGCCCGTTGTCGCGTCTTTGTGGAGAAGTGGAACAGTCCACATGCCCTTGACCGCGGTTATGATCCCTTGAGGATTCTGGCCATCGGTGGCAGCGACATAGCCGCTCCAGTTCAATGTCAGAATGCTCGCACAAGTCTGGGCGGAAACAGGGATAGCCCTGACGAAGATTCCGATTAAGACTACCGCCATGATGAACAGGCTTGGTGCAGTTCTTGCGACTCTCAACGCAGGATAGCCATGTACTGGACCCCGCAAGAGTTGCAGTAACCATTGTGTAACCGAGGTCCTTAGCGCTCGGTGACAGCGCTAGGACCGAACCAGGCGAAGAACTATCCTATCGAGGAATTGGATCAATTCATCATATGCTTGGACGCTATTGACGGATCTAGGAAATCGTCCCGTGTGAACGAGGCTGTGTCTTATCCGAATGAAGTTAGGGTCGCTCTTCGTGTAGGGAATCGCGAAGTGGCCCAAAAGAGTCGTCATCTTCTCTCTGAGACTTCTGCGGCCGGGTCTTCGTAGAATCCTCTTGACTAGCGCGCCTACCAAGCCGGGCCGTTTCCATTTTTTTTGTGAGGTCAGTCCGAGCTGCACAACAGACCGTTTGATCTTTGCGTTAGTCTCATACAACTTGTCCAAGAAGGTGTCGTAGATCCAACGATGAGTCTCCTCGTCTATTCCTGCCTCGGAATCAACCTTGTCCCTGAGGAGTCCTAGTAGCCTCCTCGTGTGATCTAGATCTGATCTGACTTGAGAGACAATTTGCTCGAAGGATATCTTGCCGGGACGGCCTCTCTCTTCTAGTGAGGGAGGAGGCGAATACTTGGCTTTTGGGCCTTCTCTCAAGTGTCTCACGGGACTGACCTAGCATAGTCCGCCTGCAAAAAAGCTTGAGGGCGTTGCTGACCAAGCTGAGCGGTACTCGATCTAATGAGAGTCGTCGTCGGGTCTCTTCGTGCGGGCACCCAAATTTGAACCGTCTTCAAGAGGAGGGGTGTCGTCGTCGGGCCTCTTGCTGCGCACACACACAAAGCAAAGACAAAGCGCGCAGTCCTCAATTTGCTGACCGCTGCTTCATCCTCTTGCTCCGGCTCTTGATTGCACTGATGATCGATAGCAGAACCCCAACTCCGATGAATGAGTATCCTATTAGAGGGTCATCACCAAATATGATTCCGACGACTACAAGAGTCAGTCCAAGAGTCAAAAGAGCGTTGTCTTCCTTTGTTCGTTCTTTCTTCCTTCTTAGGAGAATAACGACAACGAAAATGGCTGCGGCGCCGATCGCGATCAGTAGCCATAGCCATTGGTCCATCAATTCACGGTCTGCTCCAATCATGATCCCAGAGGCCGTAAAGGTGCCACTGAACATAATTCTTCCTGTGTTGGTGCGGCAATCGTAGTCTGAACAGTCGTCGTCGGGTCTCTTGGTGCGCACACACACAAAACGGGAGTTCAAATTACGGCGCCCGCACCAGCTGACCCACACACACAAAGTTCCGAACGAAGACGCCCACCACGGATCAGCTACGAGAGCCGAGAAAGCTTTGAGCGCAGCCATTCCCTGCGATAGCGAGAAAGGAACCGGAGATTTCTAGTTACGAGGCTTCTTCCACGGTTCTACAATCAGAACTGCGACTGCTCCGACAAGCCCGAGCAACGCCACATATGGCGCGAAGACGGCGAGTCTATTCACGGGTTGAACGCAGCCACCAACCGCAGCGCACGATGGGCACGTGCTGGGAACGTCAAACAGGGCACTGGCCGAACCCTGGAGTACTCTCTGTCTCTTTGGAGTCTTCCTCTCTCTTTGGAGTCTTCCCACTGTGCCCAGACTGACGAAACCTAGGCATCTATCGCGTTCTTAATCAATGTGCAGATGAACCTCATTCTGATCTCCACATTCTTTCTATCTTCTCCTGAGGTCTTGACATTGTGGGCAACGAGATTTCCGACGGCAACCAGCTCATTAAACCATGTTCTGAGATTTCCCTGATCTGTGAATACGCGCTCGAATCTCGTCCAGTCCTTGGTGATTATCCTGTAGAAGTGCGGGTCCGCTTGATGCTAAATCCTGCGCTTCTTCACAGCCATCGCCGCAGCTATAGCCCCTAGCAGCGCTATCAAGGACAGGTATGGCGTCAGGATGGCTGCCTTGTTCAGCGGCTCAAGGACGCCCCCTACCGGAGTTCCAGAGTCTAGGGACAGGGTGCCCCATGTATCCTCATTGGAGTAGTCTAGATTCAGAGGCCACACGTTGTCATGGGTTGTTGTAGAATCGTACGACATGCTCGGCTTGAAGATGACCTGAGGCGAGGAGAAGTCCACAGACTGCCCCGGCATCGCATTGATCAGGCTAAGAGGAATGCTGAACTCGTAGATCCTGTGAGGCGTGGGGGAGTTTGGGCTGTCACCAAAACCTACCGTCGCGGTGACGCCGGCACTAGATGTCTGTCCGGTTGGCTGTGCTGTGACAAAGACAACGACGCGCGTCTCGGAATCAAAGTTGAACACAAAAGCGCATTCATCGTAGGCGATTTCAGTCTCGTCGCCTACAGCGTCCACCATAACGTAGAGATTGGAGAGATCGTTAACGAAGTAAGCGTAGGTCGGTAGGACATAAGTATCTGGGTAGGTTGGCGTCTGGAACACTATCTGCGGATCCGACCATTCTCCCGTCTCGAACGCTCCATTTATGCTGGGCGCAGTGTCCGCCCACCTGCTGCGGATCACCGGGCGATCAGCCGAAGCCGACCGAACGACGGGAACGACAAGCATCATAAACAACAAAACGACGACGCAGAGCAGAACCGGGCGTCTCAGCAAACTATCTTCCCCCACTGTGGGCCGAATGAAGTATGTGAGGGCTAACTAACATATTTCAATTTACCCTACCCGAATGGTGGTGGCGGGTCAGCTGGTGCGCACACACACACACAAATCCAACCAAGTACGACGGTTCAAATTCTGGTGCTCGCACCGAGTGACCCACACACACACACAAAAAACTACTCCGCCCTCCTGGTCCTGACGCCTCCTACTCGTTAGGGGAGGAATCCCCTGACAACCCCCTCTTTCCTTGTCAACTGTGACGGGACAACGGAATACCCAAAGCGTGAAATCCTCGCACAAGCGAACTACTATACAGACTTGCTGAGATTCACGGTTCGCCTGTCTGGCGTTCGCTGATTCCTACTGCGTGTACGCGAGCGCCAAAGAGGGGCGTAGTGACAAGAACTCACCACAGGTGGGGGAGGGCAAATGAGCGGCGAGCAGAGAAGACTGGCAGCGGTAATGTTCACGGACATCGTCGGGTACAGCTCCCTAACACAGAAGAACGAGCGACTGGCCCTTGAGCTCCTCGAGGAACACAGAAAGATAGTCCGCCCAATAATCACCCGCCACAACGGCCGCGAAATAAAGACGATGGGTGATGCTTTCCTCATAGAATTCGGAAGCGCCCTCGAAGCAACACAGTGCGCAATAGACATACAAAAGACGCTTCCCGACCATAATCAACAGTCAACAGTCGAAAGACGCGTTCATCTGCGAATCGGAATTCACCTAGGAGATGTCTTACAGCGACAGAGCGATGTTCTCGGAGATGCAGTCAACATTGCGTCAAGAATCGAACCGTTGGCGCAGCCGGATGGGATCTGTATATCTCAACAGGTCTACGATCAAGTCAGAAACAAAATAGACTGCTCCATTGAAGACCTTGGACCACTTCAATTGAAGAACATAGATTACCCGATTAGTGTGTACAGGATCCTGCCCTCTCGGGAGAACAGCGAAATAAGCCAAGTCAGCCTCGACAGGAAACGAATCGCCGTACTACCATTCTTGAATATCAGCCCTGACCCGAAGGATGAATACTTCGCGGACGGACTTACGGAGGAGCTGATAGCGCGGCTTTCAACCATTAGCGGGCTCAAGGTGATCGCTCGAACATCCATGATGCGGTTCAGAGGCACAGCCAAGAGTGTGGGCGAGATAGGGAAGGAACTGAAGTCCGGCACAGTACTTGAGGGCAGTGTTCGCAAGGCGGCGAATAGACTGCGGGTCACCGCCCAGCTGATTGATGCTACGACCGAAGAGCACCTTTGGGTGCAGAATTATGATAGGCAGCTTGAGGACGTCTTTGCGATTCAGACGGAGGTTGCCCAAAATGTGAGTGATGCCCTGGAAACGCAACTACTAAGGGAGGAAAGAGAACACATTGAGAAGAAACCTACCGGGGACATCGGCGCCTACACACTCTACCTGAAGGGCAGATACTACTGGAATGAGAGATCCAGAGACGCTCTCGAAAAGGCAATCAAGTATTTTGAAGAAGCGATAAGGAGGGATCCTGGGTTTGCTCTTGCCTACGCGGGGTTGGCTGACAGCTACATTGTACTCGTGGATCATGGACATCTTCCTCCAAGTGAGGGTTATCCAAAAGCCAAACAGGCAGCGACAAAAGCGCTTGAGCTTGACGAGACACTAGCCGAAGCTCACACCTCACTCGCCAATATTCTGAGTTGCCAATGGGATTGGCTCGGGGCGGAAGAGGAGTTCGCCAAGGCTCTAAGAGGCAATCCTAGCTACGCGACAGCGCATCATTGGTATTCCATCCACCTTGGAACGCTTGGACGCTTGGACGAAGGAATCAGGGAATTGAAGATCGCGGAAGAACTTGATCCTCTTTCGCCAATGATACATGCGTATGCGGGTATTGTCTACTTCTGTGCTCGTAAGTATGACATTGCATTGGCAGAACTTGACAAGGCGCTGGAGCTTGATCCGAATTTTGTGCCAGCACATGCTAACCGTGTTGATGTCTACTTGGCCAAATCAATGTTCGAGGAAGCTCTGGCGGAACTGGAGCGGGTGCTGCCCTTTTTCCAACCACTCTCGACCGCTATGAGAGCAGAAGTCGGGTCTGTCTATGCAATAGCAGGGCGGACTGAAGAGGCGAAGCGGATTTTGCGAGAATGCGAAGAGGCTTCTGCTCATGAACGTGCTGAAGATGTAAACCATAGGGCTCTAGCGATCATTCACCTGAAGTTGGGTAACAAGGATCGGGCTCTTGAATGGCTTGAGAAAGCGTTCGAAGCCCGGACAATTACTCCTTTCCTAGTCAAACTTTCCCCGTACTTTGACGAAATCACTTCTGATCCGAGGTTCGATGAGCTGATGAAGAAAGCCCGTGCAGCCTACCCAGGGGCTTGAGTATGAGTAATAGAACTTGGCGTGAAGTGACCTTGAACAGTAGACGGGCTACAAGTGAAACGTCAGTCGCGCCATCGTCGCGAAAAATCCCGGCTCCTTTTTTATGTGTGTCTCCCCCCAGCCCAAGCATGAGGAAGAGTTCTGAGACGGCAAGTATGCCTCTAACGCACTTACACGTCCCTTTCTCGACTTCCACGTCCCCCACCAACAAGCCCAGATACCTATATCCCCGGTCTCTTGGTGCGGGCGTCGTAATTTGAACCCTCAGGAGAGAAGGAGGATTTCGTCCTCATCGTGCACCAAGAACGAATTGGCACTCGTTGGTACAGGCGGTTCGATACCCTATATAGTGGGTTCAGACCACTTTGAAGGTTCGAGCGGCAGAATCTTGGTCACCAAGATTGGTCTCGTTTCTAGGCTTGACGGAGACGACGCGCTGAAGGTCGCATTGAGACTCTACAAGGGCATGACCAGGAAGGATCTGAAGGTCCTACCGGAGGAGCAGCTCTCACAGGTCGCCAAGCTACCGGGAGGCGTCCCATTCTCCAAGATGGATGCTGACCTCATCGTCACTGTCGGCGGGGACGGCACGGTCCTGAAGACTTGCATGGGGATTCCGAAACCTGAGACGCCCATACTCGCAGTCAACATGGGCCGGAGAGGCTACCTCACGGAGGTTGACCCTGAAAACGCAATGCATGCCATCGAGAGCTACCTCAAGGGCACCTGCAAGAGGGAAGAGCGAACCAAGCTCTCCATCACGGTTGAGGGCGAGACCACCGTTGACGGCCTCAACGAGGCAGTCATCACCTCCGGAACACCATCCAAGATGCTACACTTCATGGTCTCGATCGACAAATCACAACTGCTAGAGTTTCGCGGCGACGGCCTCATCGTCTCCACGCCCACAGGCTCGACTGCGTATTCTCTCTCAGCGGGCGGCCCAATCGTCGACAATTCCGTCGAAGCTTTCGTGGTGACATTCATCTGCCCACTCGAACATCTGACCCCACTCGTTCTCTCTATGGATAACAGGATCAAAGTCGAGCTGATGGACCCGAAGTTGAAGGGAACACTGG
>Ga0315289_10010813_pt1 | contig 13012 bp, 13 predicted proteins | sample YL17G11_40_MG_FD_203452 | JGI IMG/M metagenome (GOLD analysis project Ga0315289, IMG submission 203452) | Sediment microbial communities from Yellowstone Lake, YNP, Wyoming, USA - YL17G11_40 | ecosystem: Environmental > Aquatic > Freshwater > Lake > Sediment | place: USA: Wyoming | collected...
GCTCAAGGAGCTGTTTGCCAGTGAACTGGGATGGGGCTCTGATTCTCTTACTGCCAAGATAGAAATGCCAACCAAGGGGGGAGGTATGAAATTATGGACCTAAACACGATGAGAAGTCTTGTCAGGCGCGACCTAAAGGATGAAGACCCGGTGAACTACCGCTGGAGCAATGATGAGCTGGATAGGCACATCGCTCACGCGGTAAAGGAGTTCTCTGAAGCGGTGCCTTTGCCGGCAAAAGCCACCCTGCCCACCACCCCGGGCTCTAGGGTGATTGATATATCATCCCTTGCCGATAGGGTTATGGTGGAAGCGGTGGAGTATCCCGTGGACAAGTTCCCACCCGGCTACCAGAGGTTCGCTCTCTGGGGGCATGCCCTGACCCTTTTTGGCGATGAAGCCCCCGATGGCTCTAACTGCATTGTCTATTACGGTTTGCTCCATACCCTTAATGCCCAGGGGTCTACTATCCCCACCAAGCACGAGGACTTAATTGCTATCGGCGCTGAGGGCTATGCTGCTGTGGAGTGGGCTAACTATGCCATCAATAGGGTTAGCGCCGGCGGCACCACTACCCCGGGGGAGTTCCTCAACTGGGGCAATCAGAGGCTAAAGCAATTTAGAAGCGAGCTAAAGAGACTGGGGAGAAGGAACCTGGTCAGAGTTCGCCAGCTCTACAGAGTGTAAAGGAGGCTATGATGACAGTGAAAGAAGCATTACCCAAGACCAAAGAGGGCTTGCCTAAGGAGGCATTTGCCATCGTCGGCGACCCTAATGACCCTGATACCTGGAAGCTGCCCCATCATAAGAAAACCATCTTTAGAGCCCTGAAGGGGAAGCTTGATATTGAAAAGACAGTTGACTGGGAGCGGATGCCGGCGGCGGTAGCTGCCCTCTCCCGGGGTGGTTACCGGGGGCGGAGGGTTGATGCCAGCCCGGAGGAGATACTCCAGGTAGCCAGGCACCTGGCAGACCACTACCTTAAAGCAGATAAGCCATTGCCTGATACCCTGGCAGCACTGGCATAGAGGTTAAAGAAGAATGAGGCAGCTTAGTTCAACATTGCTTGCCGTCCAGAAGCAGGCTACTTCTGTCCCCTATGCCAAGGTGGAAGCATCAAATAAGCACTCCGGGGTAGTCAACCTGCAGTGGGCAAGGCTCTATACCGGCTCGGAGGATGATTACTTTCACGCCGTGACCATCCCCGGGGATGGCTCGTTAATCAGGGTCAGGATAACACCCACGGCTGACTCAAGAAAGCTGTATCGCCAGAGGGTGCCCAGCCCCAGCCCCCAATCCGATTTCAGCCAGTGGGTCTACACCAACCAGTATGACGTGGTTATTGTGGCTGGCTGCTGTCTAGGGGCTGAGGTCTCTATCTTCTGGATTAAGAGCGACAGGAAGATCTACCAGCTAAAGAGCACCGACTACGGGGTTAGCTGGGGAAGCCCTCAGCTCCTTGGCTATACCCCGACCACCGCCATCAATGGCATTGCTGCCTCGTATAAACCAAATGGCGATATTGCCCTGTTCTTTGCTGACCAGGCGACCCTCTATGTAATGAAGCGAATAAGTGGTAGCTGGGGGGATAAGGTCGCCTGGGACAAGTCAACCAGCGACCTTTCCGGAGTAGCCACCGTGTATAGTGGCGACTGGAACCTTTTTATTACCGGGAAGGATTCTAACGGTAATTTTAGATTGTGGTCGCTGGTTTACGGTGATGGTGGGGATGTAGCTGCTGGCGCCTGGTCGGAGCTGAAGGAGTTTGCCTCAGCCCCGTCAGATGGCAGCTTTGAATACCGGGCGGCATTTATGGATAAGCCCGATGTCTATCGCTGCTTCTTTGTTGAGAGGTTCAACGGAACCACGTCATACAGCCGCCCCTTCTGGTCGCACTCAGCCGTGGATGGCAAGTTTATTGACAACCCGTGGCATGAGCCAATACCGTTCAACCTTTCTAGCCAGTATGGCATGGCTATCACCCACCATGGTGAGTATTGCTGGCTATCTACCCCCTATGGCGTGTGGCGAGCTAAGCTGACCCCACAGAGCCTAGATTTAACCGCCGACGTCCTGTCGTTAAGGCTGGAGGCTAGTGAAACCAGAGGCAACCTTACCGTGGAGCTAAGAAATGACGACGGGAGGTATGCTTCGCCGGGACAGGTCCTTGACATCGGCTGTCAGCTTGAGCTCAGCCCTGGCTATGTTACCTCTCAGGGGAATGAGGTTAGCTCAGGGCTTACCCTCACCCTCAACGCCTATGAGCATACCAGCTCCGGTGGTAAGGCTAGCCTGGTTCTCCATACCTCAGACGGCTGGAGCCTGATTGAAAGCTGGAGAGCCAGGCACCAGTTCCGCTGGAACAAGCAAAGTAATGAGATGAGCGTTAAACAAATCCTTCAGTTTGTGCTCGCTAGGGTTGGGCTGAGGCTTGAGGTAAAATCCCAGTCATCGGTTTTAACCGGCTACTACCCCGATTTCACCGTCAACCCCAATAATACCGGTGATACCATTATCAGCCGGCTGCTATCCTTCGTCCCTGATATTTTATTTATTGAGGGCAACAAAGCCTATGTGGTAAACCCCCAGGCATCGGATAGCTCCGTCTATAGCTATGGTTCCTCGCATTATATTCTGGATGGCAGGTATAGAAAGGCGGCTCAGGAGCTTAACCGAGTTCAGGTTGAGGGTTTTGACCCGGCACAGGGCAAGGCGATAGTGGTTGATTCCTTCACCTGGGACCAGATAGAGAGGCTCTATGACCGGCTAAGGCAGGTTGAGGACAAGAATATAGATACTGTAACCAAGGCTGAGCAGAGGGGGGAAGCCTATCTAAGACGGGCGGAGGTGGGATCGGTTAATGGCTCCATCCTCATCCCGGTTAATTGCGGTCAGCAGCTATATGATGTCATTGACATAACCGATAGCCGGGTTGGTCTTGAGGCCGCCAAGAGGAGGGTGCTCGGAATAACCTTGGTTTATAGTCCACGCAGCGGAGAATATCGGCAGCGATTATTGCTAGGCGGAGTATAAGAATATTTAGAGGAGACTGAAATGAGGCTGAGGAAAGCAGTGCTGAAGAGTTTCAACTCCGGGGACTATACCGCCACCGTCCAGCTTGCTGGCAGCTATAAGGCCTACCTGGAAGGTATTGCTGTGGCGCGAAACCTGCCAGCGGCAGAGATGGCACTGGGTAGAAAGGTAGCGGTCATATTCTTTGACGAGAACAACGCCAAGGATGCCGTGATTGTCGCCGTCTATACCTAATCTATGCCCGTTACCCCTTTTTTATCAGTTTATTAAATTTGCTAAGCAGAGAGCGAGCTGCCGCTACCACTTTTGGCGCAAGTTTTGGTGCCAGTGAGACAACCCTCCCAACTTTGGGCACAAGTTTTGGTGTCAGTGAGAAAGCTTTCCCAACCTCTAGCGAAAGAACGCCGGTAACACCGCCATATTTTCTCTGCATTAGGAAAAGGTAGGTCAACAATGCCGCTAATGCCGCTGCGGCTATAATTCCCTCGATTAACCACCAATTGAAAGGTTTAGCCGGCGTTGGCACAAATGGCGGCGCCGGCTTTTGTTTAACCTCAAATGCGCCAGTGACACCGTTAACATCTACTGAATAACTGCCGGCAGCTTCCTTTGATGTGGTAAAGCTAACCCGCTTGCTGGCACTAGCATCAAGGATTACCTCCTGAGCTGTCTCCGCCACCCCATTTATCTTGAGTATCACCTGATAACTGCCAGATTGGCCACCGGTATTGGCAACCAGAATGGTGATATCTACCGCTTCACCAATCTCAACCTCGGTGGGAGAGATGCCGAGCGAGCTAATTTGAAAGGCGGCTGGCGGGGGTGCTTCCACCCCATAGCCGAAAACAGCAAGGTCGTTTAACCGGCTTATTTTTGCCGTAATTGTGTTGGTTTCAGTATCAACAACACTGTCCAGCTTAATCCATTCACCGCTTGCCTCATCATAGTAGGCTATGACCAGCCTCTGTCCGACAACCCCTGCGGGCACGGTACTTAGTTCAGTAATATATTCCAAGGTTGCCGGTGGGGAAAAGGTGGCTCCAGTAGGGGTAACATCATACATAGTGCCAATGATATAGGCACCTTCGGGTGGGGGAGGCGAGCCCTCCATTTTATTGATACCGACACAGGTTAAGCATGAGCCATAGCGAGTTCGAGCAACAGTCCCGGCGTCAATGATTAGCTGGAACCGTCCATCAAAGGATTTGACCACGATAGTTTTCAGAACCCAGCCTTCGGCGGTAATCTTGCCGGTGGCAGAGGCTTGTCCAACAGGGCATCCACCCTCTTCACCCCCGCCGCCTCCACCACCGCCTCCACCACTCAAGGTAGTCCCCGACGGGATGTTGGACAGGGCTGACCAGTTAAGCACTTCGTCAGCAGTCTTCAGCGCAAAGTAATACGTGGTGACTGAGCTAAGCCCGGTGACGGTAAAGCTTTCACTGCTACCGGCAGGCTGCGGATGGGGCTCACCACTACACTGGGTGGCAAAATTCCAGTTCCACACAGTTATAAGGGAGGTGGAGTATCTGATATCGTATAGAGCGGCGGTGCCTACATTAACGTCGTCACCGGGGGCAGTCCAGGTCAGAGTCAGGCTGGTATAAGTGGCAGCGGTTACTGACAGGTCAGTAACCGCTGCCGGGGGGACATTATCAGCTTTTATGGTGAAGCTGCCAGTGACGTTACCATCGGCGTAAATCACCCTCGGCATCAGGACCATCATCAGACTGAGTGCCAATGCCGCTATTAGTGTCAGTTTGTTCACTGGCCTAAACCCTTAATAGTAGGCTCGCCGCCGCACCAGCAGAACCACTATTATCAGCAAGAGTATGCCGCCAGCAATACCTCCAATAAGCAGCCAGTTAATATTGCTGCCGCCTTGGGCCGGTGTTGTGCCCGCCTCCCCCGCTTCCAGTGTTTCTTCCCGGCTGGTAGTGTAGGTTTCACCGCCAATATTAAGGTTGAGCTTGAAGGTATAGGTCGCCTTCTCCCAGCCACCGCTAGGAACATAGTTATAGCTCAAGCCAAGCCTACCCTTCTCCAAGGGTGCCAGGGTAGCCAGTTTAACCTCGTCTGGCTGTGCTCCATCCTTGATTACCTTGAGCACTACCTCAGCTTCAGGAAAAGACTCATATAGGTTGTTTATGGTATAGACCACCTCAGCAAAGGCAAGCTCCTCAGTCTTGGTGGAATAATTGGGCACAATGCCGAAGCCCTCAAAATAGACAGTTTTTATCTCCAGGGCGATTTTCTTGTCTTCATTGGCAGCAACAGCGAAGCTCTGCTCAGCCAGTTTCTTGTCAGCAATATAAGCTGAAGCCGAATAGTTCCCCGGCGATACCCTGACCTTGAGGCTTCCTGTCTCAGAATAGCCAAAATCAAAAGTCTGGCTATCCACCTGCCTGAGCAGTTTGACAACCGCTGGTACCGGCTCACCATCAGGACTGACCGCAGTCACCTCTACCGAACCCGCTTCACCAACGATGGTGAGATTGGCTTCTTGTCGGGCAGCGCCCATTATCTGGATACCGGTGGCACCCTTCTTGTACGGCTCGGCGGTGACGCTTACCTTATACTCCCCGGGAACAGCCGCCTGGCTGACCTCAACCCCTATCTCCACCTTCTTTTGCTCGCCAGCCTTGAGCGGGAAATCATCCGCAGACAGGAGCAGCTTCACCCCCACCGGCGTCTCGGTAGTTATCCTGATATCCACGTTGCTACTGCTATTATTGAAGACAACGACATAGACTTCAGGAGACTTAAGCGTCGTACTCTGGGGCAGCCTAAACTCCTGGCGGTAGAAGCTGCCGGAAATAGCAATACCGCCCTGCGCCTGTGCCGGAATAGCCAGGCCCAACACAAGCCAAAGGGCTATCAGGGGGGCGATTCTAATCACCCCCCATTTAAGCCAAGAATGCCGCTTCAAATCATCCCCCTTACTTATGAGCCATCGACAATGATGTAGGTGATGGTGCCGGTATAGGTGTCGCTGTTAAATACCGCAGCTAGCTTCAGCCACAGGGTGTTGGTGGTAACTTGGCCGCCACCGCTGCCGTCCTCATTGGTCTGAGCGCCGGTGTCGTCTATGAGGGCACCAGCCAGAGTAACCTGTACTGCGCCACCAGGGTAGGCGGCAGCATCATCAGCCATCAGCGAAAATTCATTAGCATTAGTACAGGCACCGGTTGCATCAAAGTTCGCCGTGTACGTTGCCCCACTCCAGGCAGCCGATGACTTCACCTTCTCGTCGTAGGCGCCATTGGAGATGTAGGTTACTGAGACTCCGGTCTGCTTGCTGTTAGTGCCATTAAAGTCAGTGCCCGGCTCTACCTCGCCCCAAACGACGCTAGCGGCTGTCGTGACCTCGCCATACCAGTTCATCTCTTGGTCGCGGTCATAACGGTCTACCGTGCCCCAGCCGACAGTATCCCTTGCCTTGGCATAGGCGTCCCAATTATCGGCGCCTGGTGATTCGGTGGCTACCTTGCCCACCTTGAAGGAGAAGACCCAGTCGCCCGAGCTTAAAGTATCATTGGGCAAGGGGATGCATCCGGCCGCATTAATAGCCCAGGTTGTGCCTGTGCCCTGGTCAATAGTCCAATTCCACGCTCCAGGGCCAGTCCTCGTCGCGGTGAGAATGCCGCAGGTCTGGACATTGGCAACACCCGGTGCCGCCGGGTCACTAGGAATGGAGTCGTAGAAGACTTCTACGTGAACCTCCTGTACATCGACCAGCTTGTTCTTATCTGACACGGTGACGGTTATCGTCGTCCACTCCGCCTGTGGCGTCATGGCTGGCGCGACAAGCGCGGTCACCTCGGGCAGCTTATTTTTCGCCGCAAAGCTGCCACCAACATCTCCCGCAGCACCATAAGCCATAGGTGCCGCCACCAGGGATAAAGCCATCACTACCGCTATAATAATTGATAATCTGGTTTTAGTCAATTCCCTTTCCCTCCTTTCTATGAGAGATAATGACTCTTGTTAATTCCTTTTTTATTCTCGCATCACCTCCTTTGTTTGTTACTTTTCATTCTTAACTATCTATTCTCAATGGTGTAGGTGATAGTGCCGTTATAGATGGCTTTGCTAAATACCTCAGCCAGCTTCAGCCACAGGTAGTTATTAGCCTCGGTGTTGCCGCTCTCGCTGGTCTGAGTGCCGGTGTTGTCTATGCTGACGCCGCTGGTATTAACCAGCACCGCAGTACCTAGCGTGGGCGTATCATCAGCCTTGAGGGCAAACTGGTCTGGATTGGCGCAGTTACCGGTGGCATCCAGGGTGGCGGTGCCTGAAGGGGTGCCAGTCCAGGTAGCCGTTGACCTCACCTTCTGGTCATAGTTGCCGTTGGCGATATAGGTTATTGAGATTACGCCCTGCTTGGTGGAGTCACCAAAGTCAGTGCCTGGGTCTACCTCGCCCCAGTTGACGCTTGACGGACTTGGTAGGCTAATCTCGCCATACCAGTTCATAGCGGCACCGGGAGTAGTATCATAGCTAAAGCCGGTCGTTGTCGAAGCGGTAGCTTTGGCAGCGACCTGCCAGTTAGCACTACCAGTGGTCTCGGTAGCTACCTTCCCTGGGTTGAATCTGAAGATGCAGTCACCGGTTGGAGCTGCCTTCTCTCCCGCAGTAAAGGCTTCACAAGTTCCTAAAACCCAGGTGGTGCTCGCCGATGGTTGTATTGCGAAAGTACCTGTAGACACGGTATAGGTGATGATGGCGCAAGTCTGGGTATTGGCGGTTGCGGCATCATACTCACCTTCAGGGGGGATACCACCATCGCTGTCATACCACACCTTCAATACCACCGTGCTTAGCTCAGATAGCTTATTAGCGTGACTTACCACCACGGTAACACTGTACTGCGTTTGTGGGGTCATGGAAGTCTCGGGCAAGGTTACACTATTCACCGTTGGCGGTCGTGTGTATGCTACCATCGTCCATTCAGCATAATCACGTATGTTCCTGCTACCACCAGTACCACGCTTAGCCCCTATCTGGAAAGCATCAAACCTGGTCTGTGTCCAAGCAACACCATCATTTGGCATAGTGGCATCATACCTAAAGAACCATCCACCGGGAGCAGCCGAAAGATAAATTTGGGAATCATACTCGGTTCCATTGTCTTTTACTGCTAGATAGTATGCGCTTGGGCCGCCTGAGCCTATATAGGCAGCCCTTAGAAGTGTCCTGACTGCGTTTATTGTGTCTCCAGAAACCAACCCGATTACTGACGTATCTTGTATATTGTATAAGTCGGTTTGGCTTGCTGCGGTGCTAGTGCAATAATCGGCGGCACTAAAAGGTATTTCGTTAACACAATCCCAGTTTGGAGCAGTTGATGGCGTAAGCTGTGTTAAATCACCAGCAACATTAGGGACAGAAGGCAGAACATAAATGTCACCAACATCAGCCGTAGCCGCCACGTTGTCAAAGGCACAATCATCAAAATACAAATCAGCCGTAGCCGCCCCCGTAGAGACAACGCCGAGTCTTTGACCAAAGTTATTAGCTAAGGTTGCTGTTGAAATTTCCTGAGTGCCATCAATGTAAACGGCGCCATTACCGGATGAGTCCCTACCGAAGCTGATGCGATACCAGGTACTAAGAGCTAATTGAGTTGTTGATGTACCCCTGATTGCGCTACCGTCATATAATGTGATGTAGTTTGTAGCCGTTGTTCGTATGCTGCTGGTGCTGGTCCTGCCACATATTATTGTTTCAATGCTGGAGGCAACAGCAACATAGAGGTAAAATGTCCCACGGCTTGATATTGCCGCTGCGTTATCTACATATTCTGGTGACGTTGAGGGAATGCATCTCATGCCATAAGCGCCGGTCCTTTTAATGCTGGTCTGAATCTGAGGAGCCCCAGTTACAGTAGACCATTCAAATGTACTTCCGCTCTCAAAACCACTATGAAACACCAGAGCGGCATTTGCACTACCTACATTTACTGTAAATAATCCGATAAGGGCTATGACAAACGCTAATAATGCGCTAATAATGCCTTTTCTCACTGCCACCATTCTCCTGTTACTTTTCCAGCATCAAGCCCATTGAATTGTGTTACAAACTCTAGTGGGGTCAGGCTATATAGGTGAATGGCTCCATATCCCAGAGCTATGACTAAATTGTCTTTATCAATTCTCTCATTATCCAGCAATACACCGTTCATAACCGGGTCGTCTGCTAGAAAGGAACTGAGAGGAACCTGTATTTCAAGAGATTTCTGAATGGTAGAATTAAGCCGTGCTTCCACATCAGCTATTGTGTTCTCACCGGGTTTAAATAAAAACTCCGACTTTGGGATGTGAAGGTCAGGGATACCATCAAATATAACTGTAAGGGCATCTTCATTCTCATTAGCTGGGTCAGCATAGGTTATTGAAACTATTGGCAACCCCCCTCTACTTGATACTGGCTCAATCTGCTGGGGCAAAGGTTCTCCGTTACTGAATGTCCCATTAGCTTGTGCCGCTAGAGCAATATGATTTTCAAAGGCAAGCGTCCCAGTAGATTTAGTAACCATTTTATCTGGTAGAACTAAGAATAAACTCACTATAAGCACTATTGTTATTATGCTTATATACAGAAGTCCCTTCTTCATTACCATTTACCTCCTTTTTTCCTCAACGGGTATTCAGGCAATATTCTAGCCATAGACCCTTCTTGCCCCCGGCTCACTTCTTGCTCACGCCCTGGGCAATATTCTTTAAGATAGTAAGGATGGCAACGAGGGCATGCTGCACATTAACCGGCTCCCGGGCTAGCACACCAGCCACATAGGGGTCTACCCTGTTCCCAGAATACTCTGGGTCAGCCTCAGCCACGCCAGAAGAATGGGGAGATAGGTACCCGGCTAAGGTAAATAGCCCATCCTCGCCAAGGCCCAGAGGCTTGGCGATTCTCCGCAGGATGCGGGCTGAAGGATAGCGTTCCCCCCTCTCTATCCGCCCGAGGTGGGACGGGGATACCCCTGACATGGTAGCCAGCTCCTGGAGCGTCAGTGGTATAGTGACCCTCTGCCGCCTGATTAGTTCGCCTAAATTGATACTACTCTCGTCAAACATAGAACTTTTCATATTTTAACTCGCCAAATGGCAAATGTCAAATGGCAAATTAACATTGTGTTGAGTTTGCCATAAATTTTGCTAAATGGCGGGAAATCAACGGCTGGTAAAGCTGTTTTTAAGCTGCTCACAGTCCAATTTTAGGCTAATGGGATTAATTACCCATAAAATGAGCGTTAACATTTCGTTAAAACCGTTCGTTTTTGGCATAAATGGGACACTTTTGGGACATTTGGGTGTGACCCCAAAGTACTATTCATTAAAAACCATTCCTTGACGACTGGAGCCTCTGGTTATACAATGGCATGGTTGGCGAAAATGGCTAAAAGATATGATGTTATCATCGTTGGCGGTGGTCCAGCGGCTATCTTCGCCGCCCTAGAACTGTCCCAAGCCTCTGACCTGGATATCCTGCTTATAGAGAAAGGGAGACATATTGATAATCGTCACTGCCCGACCCGTGACACCGGCAATCCCTGCCCGCCATGCTCGCCGTGCAACCTTGTCTGCGGTCTGGGCGGGGCTGGCGCTTTCAGCGACGGCAAGCTGACCCTGTCACCAGCGGTTGGCGGCAGGCTCACTAGTTACCTCGGGGAGAGCGGGGTTGAAGCCCTTATCCACTATGTTGATGAGGTATACCTCAGGTTTGGCGCCCCAAGCAAGCTATATGGTATTGGCAAAGGAATTGATGCACTGCGCACCAAGGCTGACCTCGCTGGGCTCAAGCTGGTGGCGATGCCCATCCGCCATCTGGGCACCGAGAATTGCCGCTCTGTGCTTAAGGCGATGTGGGATTACCTCAGCCCGCATATAGAATTCAGGCTTGAGACAACTGTTTCCACCATCACCGTTGACCAAGGCAAGGTCAAAGGGATTAGGACTGAAGCCGGGGATAGCTTTGACTGTCACTACCTTATTCTGGCTCCGGGCAGGGAAGGAGCCGATTGGCTAGCCAAAGAAGCGAGTCGACTCAATCTGACGATACACAGTAACCCCATTGATGTTGGGGTTAGGGTTGAGGTGCCAGCGGCAGTAATGGAGGACTTGACCAGTGTCCTCTACGAGTCAAAGTTGGAGTTCCTGTCAAAGAGCTTTGACGACCGGGTTAGAACCTTCTGCATGTGTCCTGGTGGGGAGGTCATCATGGAGTCCACCGGTGGTTGTGACCCGGTAATCACAGTTAACGGTCATAGCTATGCCGAGCGTAGAACCAACAACACCAACTTTGCCCTGCTGGTGAGCACATCTTTCACCAAGCCGTTTCGGGAGCCTATCGCCTACGGCAAATACCTGGCGAGGCTGGCTAATATTCTCAGCGGTGGAGTTCTGGTGCAGCGCTTTGGCGACCTCATGGAGGGTCGGCGCTCCACCCCAGCCCGCATTGAACGTGGCTTGGTTCAGCCTACGCTGAAGGATGCCACCCCCGGCGACCTCAGCTTTGCCCTCCCCTACCGCTACCTCACCGGGATAGTGGAGATGCTCCAGGCAATGGATAAGCTGGCTCCGGGTGTCGCCTCACGCCATACCCTACTTTACGGGATTGAGGTTAAATTCTACTCCTGCCGACCTCAACTTAGCCCCAGCCTGGAGACTGAGGTCAGCAACCTGTTTGCCATTGGCGATGGGGCTGGCATTAGCCGTGGCTTGGTCCAGGCGTCAGCTTCTGGCGTAGTAGCCGCACGCGAGATATTAAGGAGAGGCAAGCATTAGCCCCAGTTTTATGTGGTAACCCTCCCCCTTATATCCCCCTCCCTTATCTAAGGGACGTCGACTCTTGCATGACCTTGATATTCTCGGCTTCCCATACAGGCCTAACCTTCCTCGGGTAGAAGCCTTTCGGCCGACGAACACCAATCGCAAAAGCCCTGGCCTAGTTACCGCTAGCTAGGGCGTTTTGTTTAGCCACAAGGCAAGGCTCTGGACACGGATTATTCAATTTTTAAGGTGCTTTTGTTTTCTAGCTTTATCATCCAACAAAAGCCTCTTTTGTTATATCTGATAACCGCGCTAGAATATGTCCTCCCCTCCTGGTACGACGAGAAGCGTTCAAACAAGATGAAAGTCCTTTTGAAGCTTAGTAGTTGGGAGCCGGTAGCGGAGATGTCTTGACAAGTGTATACAATTGGTATACACTACTAAATAAGGGGGATTTCTAGTGCTGCGTATCGAATCCCTGGAAATTGATGACCTCGTACTGGACAAGATAGAGTCTAAGCACGGGGTTACTTTTGAGGAGGTAGAGGAGGCCTGTCTATCAGAGAAACGGCATGTCAGAAGAAGCAGGGAAGGGTTATATAAGCTTTTCAGCCAGACAGCAGCTGGACGCTATATCCTAGTGGTACTGGTAAATCTGGGAAGAGGCTGCTGGAAGATAGTCACTGCTAGGGAGATGACCGATAGCGAGAGACGGCTCTACAGTAAGACAACTGGAGGTAAGTAAGATGGCTGATACAGATAAGGAAGTGGAGAGAATTGAACAAGGCGACGCCTGGGACGCGACCGACGCGGTCGTGCATGTAGAGGTAAAGAAACCACTAGACAAGGTAATTCCCGTCCGGCTCCCTTCCGACAAGTGGGAACAAATCAGAGAAGAAGCAAGAGAGCTCGGCGTTGGTCCTACTACTCTTGCCCGAATGTGGATTTTGGAGCGGCTGCGGCAGCGAGTGAAGACTTAGACCAAACCGGTGCGGGGACTTCTGACCTTTCGGGTAGGGTGGATTATAGATTATAATCAGATGCCATCTAGAAGCGGCACAACTTCAGAATAGATAAGAGTTCTTTGAGATTCACCGTGGCTACCCCGACCACGCTATCGCCACCTCCATAATACACGTAAAGCATGTCCTTCAGAATCACATTCCCGCATGGAAAGACGACCTTCGGGACCTGGCCTTCCATCT
>Ga0315289_10010814_pt1 | contig 13011 bp, 10 predicted proteins | sample YL17G11_40_MG_FD_203452 | JGI IMG/M metagenome (GOLD analysis project Ga0315289, IMG submission 203452) | Sediment microbial communities from Yellowstone Lake, YNP, Wyoming, USA - YL17G11_40 | ecosystem: Environmental > Aquatic > Freshwater > Lake > Sediment | place: USA: Wyoming | collected...
TACGGCATCTGCCGGAATTGCCTGCTGATCATGCCGCGCGGCCAGTTGCTGATGCAGCCCTACGCGGAAGTGTGCACGGATTGCCGGTCCCGCAAGGCCGCCTGACGGCCGGCGACGCCGGGCGCCGCCGCGTTGGCCCCGCCCCGTGCTCCCTGTCCTTAATTTGTTGACTTCCAGCCAGGCCGTGCGGGGATCCCTACGGCGCGGTCCGTACCTCCAGGCCGCAGGCCCGGGCGGCCAGCGCCTGCTGTGCGTCGTGGGTGAGGAATGTCAGGGGCTCGTCGCGCTGCTCGATCCAAAGCAGCGCGGTGGCCAGGTGGATGGCGTCCAGCGTGCCCAACTCAGTGGGAAACGGCCGACCAGCCCGTCGGAGAACGGCGCGGGTGAGCGGGACGCACTCAAACGAGCCGATCATTGCGTGCAGCGCTGAAATCCGATCCGCAAAGTCCCCGTCGTCCAATCTCCCCTGGACGTGCAAACGGTCGAGAGTGCGAAGCGTGTCGACTTGCAGCATCTCGCTGGTGACCGGCGTCTCCAGTCCGGGCCAGCGCTCAAACGCGCCCGGCTGCTTCAGCAGGCGGCGAAGGACGACGGAACTGTCCACGTATGGCCTCATTTCAACAAGTCATCGAAGCGATCGCGCCGTTCCTCTTTGAGCGCCTGTTCGAGATCGGCCAGGCTGACCCTCGGTGGCCGCCTCCGCCGCAAAATTATCTCCTCGACCTCTTTCAGCGAGCGGGTCGGCGGGATCACCTCCAGCCGCTCGCGCCGCTCCTTGTACGGCACCACGCGGGCGATCGGGGTCTCGCGGTCCTTCACCACGATCTCGTGGCCTTTCCGGACCGAGCGCAGGTAGCGGCTCAGGTGGTTCTTGAGCTCGGTAATCTTCACTTCCGTAGCCATATAGCCAAGTATAGCCAAATCTGGCCAAGTCAGGAGGCGAACCCGGCCCACAATCTCTTGCTTCTCCGCGTTTTCTCCGCGTGCTCTGGTGCCATGAGGCCCGCGCCTCCCTCGGGCAAGCAGGTTATACTTGCACAGCTGACGTTCGGCGTTCGGCTGTTGAAGGAGGCGCAGGCCTCATAGATGCACCTTAATCCTCGTCCACCGCGCTCTCTGAGCGTCAGCAATGGTATCCGTCCGGCGAACTGATATTGACAAACGCCGCGCTTCCGCGCCGCCTTCGACATATGGCGCGAACCACGCCGACGACCGGGTGCCTATGGAAACCGCCCGCGGCCTTGACCCGGTCAGGCGGCGGCACGGTGCTTGTTAGATTGCCACCCAACCGGATTGAGCAGAGGGTCATCGAGGTGCCGTCGCTTTTGCGGACGTAACCCGCGTGCCTCGACCTCTTCGTGTAAAGCAGGCATCGACCGCCGCAAGCACCTTGTTCACGCTCTCCTCTATGCTCTCGATGTCAGTTCGGCATTCCACATCCGGAGCAAGAGGCGGCTCGTAGGGGTCATCGATCCCGGTGAATGCCTGAATCTTGCCTGCGCGTGCCAAGCGATAGAGACCCTTCAGGTCGCGCTGTTCGCATACTTCCAAAGGGGCATTTACGTAAACCTCCACCAACGGCCCAATCAAGTCTCGCACCTGCTGTCGAGTTTTCCGGTAAGGAGAAATCGCGGCGACCAGGACAATGACGCCATTGCGCGTCAGTAGGTGAGCGACATATCCGATCCGGCGAATATTCTCATCCCGGTCCTCCTTGCTGAAACCCAGGCCCTTGCACAAGTTCTGCCGGACGGCATCCCCGTCCAATACTTCAACTCTCAGATTCCTTTGACGCAGCCGCTCCGCGACAGCGCGACATATCGTCGTCTTTCCCGAGCAACTTAAGCCAGTCAACCAGACGGTGAGCCCCGCGCCGGCGGTGACCTCGAGCAGCATATTGCGGTCGGGGCTTCCCTCTCCCATATTGGTTCACATAATACGATTGCCTACTTTGCCACACAAGAGGCAGTGCGGGTTTATTGAAGGCCGGGCGCCACGCACGGAAGTCAAAGGAGTGCCCGCAGTGCCCGCCTGTTGAAATGCTGTTCGATTCGCTTATAATCGGTTCTGCGCAGGAATCTGAACAGACCCCTGTTTTTGTTGATGTTGGTCTCTGAGGCCCAAGGCGACTGTGCGCCATTGGGCAACTACCATGGGCTGCCTGATCGCCAATGTTTCCGGGCTTTCAGAGGGTTTTTCTTCCCGATCATGAGCCGATGGGACAACATCGCGCCAGCAAGACCTCCAGCCGACCTCCTCCGAAGCGGTTCGGGCTGAGGCGCGAGGGCGCCGCACCGTTGGCGTTTCTGCGGGGTGGGTTCTCCGATGACCGGTGGCGGCACTCTCATGATGGTACACGAGGGCGGGATTCCCCAATGCCGTCAACAGCTTAGGGCCATTACTGGGTATACGTTGGAACACTTCTTTCGGATTCCCCTGGTTCCGGGATGACCGTCCGTCCCCTTTTGACTGCCCTCTCATCCCCTCGTGGCAGGGAGTCCGAAACCGCGACGGGCCGCCTTCCCAACGGAAACGCCAAAACCCCGCCAATTGGCCACTTGTTCGAATTCCTGCTCAGAGCCTTATAATCTAAGTCACCCGGACGCCCGTATGCTGAAGCCGTACCTGCTGCTAACCGGTATCCCCCGCTCGGGCACTACGCTGATTGCGTCTCTGGTCGACGGGCTGGAAGATACATTGTGCCTGAACGAGCCATCCCGATACTACAATTGGGCTGTCCACTGCCGAGATCGGCGCGAATTCGTGGCCCGATGCACGGCAGACCTGCGAAGCATCCGTGCTGCTCTCGTGAACGGGGGCACGGTGCTGGATGGCCGCCAGTCGGATGGCGCCATTCCGTACAATTACTTCGATGAAACGGGACGACGGCTTCGGCTCGACCCGGTTGCGGTGGGCCGGCCGGCTTCGGGGGACAGGCTGTTACTGGCGGTGAAGCACAACGAGCCGTTGACAGCCGTTTTGCCCGAGTTATGCGAGCTTGAGGACATCCAAGTGGTCTGCATCGTCAGGCATCCCGTTCCTACCATTCTTTCCTGGCGGTCCCGGCACATTCCCCTGGCCAGTGGTAATCTCTCGGTGGGGTATCGGCTGTGGCCCGAAGCCACACACATCCGAGATGCCGGCGGATGCATTTGCCAGATGCAGGCGAAGATTTTTGAACTTTATTGCACCAGGTATTGGGAGAACCGGCACCGCATCGAAGTAATCAAGTACGAAGACGTCGTCGAGAACCCGAAGCTGTTGGAGCGATTAACGGGCAGGAAGCTCCTGGGCGATTATCAACTTTCAACGCACAACAGAAAACGCTCGACGCTGGCCGGAGACGAGTCCCTTTCAAAGCTGAAAGGGATTATGGCCAAGCATTTCCGGAATGCGTACCACTTCTATCCGAACCTCGACCATTGGTAGCAGTTTCTCCCCGTCGGACTCATTCGCGGGAATATCCGAAGGCCTCGGCCACGCGCCCAACGATCAGCCAATACGTTTCCTTCCGGCTTGCATCCCAATCAGCCCATTTATTGATGCTCTGCTCGTGGACGCAGTCGGTCGACTGAATCTTGTCGTCCTGATACCCGCCGGTCTGGCACGCCTTGAATGCTTCGGCGCTCATCCTGGACGCGTCGCCGGGCACCCGGTCAACGGCGATGAAGTCCAGAATCTCCGACACCCGGTTCTCGGGCTCGCGAGCCAACTCCTCATATTTCACGATGCGGCACCGCTGGTGATTCTCGCCGACGAAGGCCAGCAGCCGCTCGTTAACGTCCCGCCAGTACTTGGCCCAGCCACACAGATCCTTCCCGTAGTTCACCACTACGAACCGGATGTCCGGGTCTTCATGTAACACCGTCGCGTGCTGGAAGAATTCTTCGAGGGAGAGCACGCAGTCAAACGGATGCCGAACGACGATAACATAGCGCGCCCGCTGCTCGAACAGCCCGTCGATAAACGGGAGAATCATCGCGTAGTTTGGGGTCTTATCGACCCAGCGCGGCTTTCCCCTCTGCGTGGCATAGAATGTGAGCGCGTCGTGAACCATGTGCCGCAGCAGTGCGCGGATGTGCTGATCCGAAAGGCCCAGGGAGTGCAGGCCCATGACCGCTTGCCGGTCCTGCGCCAGGGCATAGAGGGCGGATATGAACTTCGATTCCGGCGGGCATGCCAGCTCGGGGTGGGCGTCCAATAGGTACCGCAGCAGCGTGGTGCCGGAACGGTGGCAACCCACGATAAAAAGGCCGTCTGGTTTCTGTCCGATCACCCGTGCTCCTTGTACCGCTGGCGTCCCGCCGGCCGGTGCCTACCAGATTCACCACCACGCAGGCTGGCAACCACGTGCGGGGCCCGGCGGGACGCCAGCGGTACAGCCCTCGCAATCCAAAACCCGCAATACGTTCCTCGTAAACTCAGACTGCAAGTGCCGCCCGGATGCCGCGCGCCCGAAGCGACTTCGCCGCCTCGACGATGTCCGGCCAGGCGGCAAGCAACTCGCCGAACCGCCGCACCAAACGCTGGCTAAGCCGGCGTGCTTCTTCTGGCGAGCGGCCATCCAGCAAGTCTTGCGGTATCACGTAGTCAGGCTGGGTGATTGCGTTCGTGTACGCCTCAATGTGCCGCCGGCAATCATCAGCCCAATAGGAGGGCTGAAACTCGTGTCTTTTCAGGGTTTCGAGTATGCCCTGGGTGCGTGAGCGGGCGAGTCCCCAGAGCCTGAAGCGAACGAACTCCTCGAATGCTTCGAGATCGGCCGAGCCCGCTTCGGCAATGTACCGGCCCAGCATCCGTAGCCGGCGCGCGGGATCGGAAACGGGGCCGAAATCGAAATCCCCCATGATTCGAAAAAGCAAGTCGGCGACCTCGAACAGAGCGCCGTCCCGCCAAACCTGATCGCGCGGGAACTGGCGAACCTCGGGCGGCTCGTGGAGCACCGCGATGGGGACGTGCCCTGTGAGCGACTGCGGGAAGCAACGCCGCAGTAGCGCACCGAATACACCATCGCTGTTTCGCTTGACGGGAAAGAACGGCGGCAGCAAATTGCGGTTGTCCAGGCCCATGGCGTAAGACATGCACCAGAAGCCATCGCTGACGGTCGGCGCTCTGACGGCCTGGAGCACTTCACGGCTGGTCACCGCCATGCCGTAGGTTTCTTCGGATTCCACCAGCCGCGCCCGGAAGTCGCCGCGCGACGTGAGGTATCCGGAACAAGACCCGGACCCCGAATCGCCAAGGATCCCGCTGAACGTTACGGCCACCTGCCCGGTTCCGTTCTGCAGGAGCCGAAACGTCTGGTCCTTGATGGCCCTGGCCGGGGTTTGCGCAAGAGCGCCCGCGCCGGCTATGCACTCGGGGATACTCAGGCCCAGGAGCATTTCGTGGGCCGCCAGCAAATCAGCCTGCCCAAACGACGCCCGTGCCATGGCCGCTTCGCGATTCGGAAAACAGTCGAGTTCAGCGGGGTTATAGCCCGAGAAAAACCGTAGCTCCCGAACTACGCCCGGCGGGGTGGCGGGACGGCACACAACATCATCGTCGGCGTGGAAGACCACGTCCCCTGCGTGATGGAGCAGGAGGGCGTTTTCGTTGGCGCCCACCGAGTATCCGCATTGCTCGGTGTCGAACAACCCGAAACGAACGACGTCCGCGGGTAAGCCCTCGCCGATCAAAGCGTCCGCGAACCTCTCCTTTTCCTCGCGCCCGGCATACAGCACGTTCACGGCACAGCGGGAGCGGATCGCGCCAAGCAAATCGCGGCAGGTCTGACGGACGCCGGCATCGGTTGAGTCGTCCATCACCACGAATTCATTGTCGCGGCCATACGTCTTGGTGTTCCCAATGAAACTTGTCAGGCACCGCGATAAGCACTCCAGCCGCGATGCCGTAACAATACCGATGGACGCAATCCGATTACGCCTCGCTGGGCCTGGCTCCGTCTGGCTGACGGCTCGGATCGAAGTCTCCGGCACGAGCAGGCCGGTCGAGAGGAAGTCCTGGATCATGGACTCGACCACTGCCCTGTTGATGCGATTCGAACCTTGGTTGGCACAGACCTGCTGTATGTGCTCTTCCAGCGTCCGGAAGATGCGGCAGGATTCGAGTATGGAAACAACGTTGGACGGCATCACGGCCGCGGGCTCGTCAACCGAGAGATACACGATGTCCCGCCTGTCTCCCAACGGGAATCGGCGCAAGCTCGCCGCCCGGTATCGGAGGGGCTGATCCGCGGCCATAGAGAAAGAGGCAATCGCACGGGCTCCGCCGCACGCAGAACCATGAGGGCCGCTGCGGCCAGACTCAGCGGCCCGCGAGCGCAACACGTCCGTCGTCAGTTCCTTGGGGTAACATCGGCGAACGTTGTGCCAAGGCGGATTTCATCGATGCTGAATGCGCCCGTGGAATAAATCACGATTCCGTCTATGGGTCCCGCGTCCAGGTCGTACTTGACCGCGCCCGCTGGTTCCGGTTCGCCTGGTGTGGGGTTGACGAAGAGCGTGAACCGGTCCGGACCAGCAAAGAAGTCGGCCCGGACCACCAGCAGCACGGTCTGCCCAACTGCAGCTTTCACCGCAGAGGGTACCTGCCGGAACGTGCCACGGTCCTCAAGCACGTATTCATCGAAGCTCCCGTTGCCCGGTTTGCCGATAAACATGTCGTGCGCTATCGTGGAATGCAGGCAAAGCCCAAAATACCCGTTCGCATGCCCGGCATTCAGCGTGCCGTTGGGGCGCAGCAGAAAGCTCAGGTAAACAGTCGTGCCATCCTCGCCGATAGGCTGCGCCAGTCTCCGGAAAAGCCCTCCGATGGCGGAGGGGACCATCTCGCCCGAGACGCTTCCGCCGGAAGTTGCCAGACGGCCGAACGCCAACGAGCCTTGCTCGACCCGGTAGTCGCCATACGAGGCGGCGTTAAAGCCGCCCGCTTGCCAGGGGGTAGCAAAACCCCTTCCCCCGTTGCTTCCAAGCAGCGAGGAGCCCGCGGGTTTGCATGCGAATCCCTCATACGCTATCACCTCTGCTGGTGCCTGCCAGGCGGTGAGCATCATCAGCAGGGGAAAGCTCGCTTGTCGGAGCAGTTTGCAGAAAACCACTGCATACCTCCTGACCGCCTCTATGCGGTCGATCTGACGGGCCGTCTGGTAGAGATCGGGCGGGGCCGGGTGGCCAGCATACCCCAAGAGCGGGCCACGCGATCACCTGTTCGGTGGAGCCGGAGATGGCAGCAGCGGGCGCACAAGCTTGCGCATCAGGTCCTCGGCCGACGCCGCCTTGTAGCCTTCTGGGACGCGGAACACGGCATCGTCAACCGGCCCGCTGGACAACTCGGTCAGTTCCAGGGTGACCTCGGAGATCGGGGCATTAGGGTCGAAGTCGCCCGCCGCCTTCCCGCTCGCCCTCCAGGCTTTCGCAATCGATTCTGCGATCATCGGGGAATACGTCGCTATGTACGACCTGAGCACTGTCGGCTTATCGCGGTCCAGCGGCTCAAATGCCGCTTTCAGGTCGCGCGACCCTCGCAGGAACATGTCCTGGGGATTCATGAAGTAACTCCTCCAGAGGTCGAAGCCGGCGAGTTCCCGCAGGCCGGGCACCCGCAATATCTCTTCCGGTTTGGCCGCCCAGAACCGCACGAGCATCTTGAAGCCCCTGCCCGCCCCCGCCCCGTCCGGCGCCGGCATCTCGTGGTAGACCGTGAGCTCGCGCTCCTGGGTCTGCACGCCCTGAATCACCTCGGTGCGGTCCGTCACCCTCGATTCCGATCTCACCTTCATGGACTCCGGCACTTTCACGTTCGCCGGGGAGTTCGGCAGCGCCTTGAAGGCGCTTTCGAACATCTCCTCGTATTGCTTGACTGGCAAGGCCGTGAAACTCTGGCTCTCCGGGTCGACAAGCGTGACCTCCCCGGTCGAGAGGTCCACAATCCGAGCGACGCTCCCCTGCCGCCAGTAGGCCCTGTTCCCCTTCACCCGGATCACGTGGGCCAGGGGCATTGACCGCTGCGTCTGGGCCAGGAAAGGCGACGCCACCTTCACCTCGTACGTGTAGCGGGCAGTTACGTCCGCCCGAAGGGTGGGCGGGACGACCGCAGCCAGCAGAACGCCCAACGCGCCTAGAAGCATGCCCTTGCGGCAAGACCACGTGCCGCATTTCGTAGCTCGATGATTCATAGCTCCTCCGCCTAATCTCCGCTGCGCCCCTTCGATCCCACGAGCTGCTCGCGGCGCTGGTTGGCCGCCATACCCGCTTCGCCACGGCCTCATCGCGTGCTCGCCACGGGATTGTGGTGTCGCGAAAGCCTCCTTCCCACCGCGATGGTGGCCAGCGCGAGGCAAAAGGCCGCGTAGCCCTTCATTATCGGTCCGTAGCGGGGCGGCGGCGCAAGCTCCCACGGCGCGGCCAAGACCTCGTAGCCCTTCGCTATCGCTCCGTAGTAGCGGGGGTAAGCGGCGACCGCCGAATAGACCTCCAGACCGCCGAGGACGAGAATGCCCACGGTGCCCGCTACGCGCCGCTCCACGCTGCCGCCCAGCCTGAAGATTATCGCTAGCAGCGCAGCGACGGCAACGCACCAATATCGCGCGGGATAGAAGGCGAGCAGGAAGGTGATGTGGCCACCGGGGATCAAGACCACTCCCAGTGCGAGTGCTATCAGCGACACCCTGCCCGCCGCGCCCCAAATGTCCCGAGGCCAGGGCGAAAATCCCGACTCCCTCGTCGTCTTGAGGGCTCGGTAGATAAGGCGCAGGATCACCACGCCCCAAACCACGCAGCCCAGGGCCGCCAGCCAAAGCACCCACTCGTCGCGCATCTCCATCACGCCGGGTCAGCCCCAACGCCTCAGCTACAGTAACTTTGGCACCTCCCGGGGATCTGCTTGAGGCAATTGTTTAAGTCGATGGTGCAGTTCGTTACGTCGTTGGTATAAACTGTGTCGCAATAGTAGAGGCAGGCCGATACCAGTAAGGCACCTGGCAGGGAGGCGCAGCTCGCTTGACACGCTACCCGATTCAAGTCGGCCAGGAATTGGCATCGGCTCCTCTCCGCATTACAGCTCGACGCCTCGTTTTGCATGCACTGCTGGCAGAGGGGCCCCCCGCCGCCACCGCCGCCGCCACCGCTCGAGCCGCTGCCGCCGCCCCCGCCGGAGCTGCCGCCGCCAGAGCCACCGCCGCTTGATCCGCCGCTGCCATAACCGCCACCACCGCCGCCACCGCCGCTGCTACCACCACCGCCCTGACAAGGATCGTCGCAAAAACGAACTCCCTCAGGGCACTGATGAGCGCAAGGGCCGCCGCTACCGCCACCGCTGCTGCTGCCCCCCCCCCCGCTGCTGCTGCCCCCGCCCCCGCCGCTGCTGCCCCCTCCCCCGCCACTGCTGCTGCCGCTACCCCATTGCAGCCCCTTCGGATCAACGCGGTTGACGGGATCGTTGCCGACAAAGGCGTACTTGTTCCACCTGTTCGGATCGGTAAGATGCGCGCTGCATTCGGCCGGGTCAGGCGTCAAAAACCGCCCCATCAGGCTAGCGTAGTACCGGTGCTTAGCATAATCAAGGCCGCTGGCCGAGTCCCTGGTGTACGAGCCAAATTTCTTCCTGTCCTGATCTGAAGGCTGCTGCTCTTCGCCATACGGGAAATACGACGAGGTCTCGGCCTCGGGGCCGTTCGCCTCGCCGATTCGGGCGCGGACTGACCTGACCCGGTCCTTAACGAGCAGCTCGTCACCGGCCCGAATCTGCCGGGAATGGAAGTAGAGGTTCGTATCCACCAGGTGCAAGCTGAGGTTACCCTGAGAGTCAGTGCGAAGCTCATACGCCGCGAGCTCGCGCCCAGCGAATCCGTGGAGATAGATCTGCTCACGACCATCGGGAGACTTCTTCCAAATCCGGTTACCGGCCGAATCGTAAGCGTATTGGTCGATGCCATTCAGAACGTGAGTTGCCTGGACGAGCCTGTTGTGTACATCGTATTGCAGGCGCAGGTCCTGAGTTCGAACCAGGTTGCCGTTCGCGTCATAGGACGTCTGGCTGTCCGAGACGCGGTTGGTGGCGGGATCATAAGCCGTCTGGGCGGCCGGGGCTTGCCCCTTGGTGACCCGTTGGGCCGTCCGATTGCCGAAATCGTCGTATTCAAAGGCCAGCCCCCAGCCGCTACCCACAGTCCCGGCGTTTATCAGCCGGCCAAGGGCGTCGTAGACGTACTGGATATCATCTCCGGCGATGCTGTCCGAGACCCGCTGAATTTTCCCGTCATTCTTGTTGCTTGAATAGTGGTAGGCCAAATCGACCGCCGGCATCCAGGCATTGCCGGCGTTGGGCTGCTCGGGACCGGCCTGGATTCTCGTGAGTTGCCCCCTGGCGTTGTACGTCCGCTGCTCCAGGTAGTAATCGTCCGAGCCGGGGATGAGGCTTTTCACTGCGGTAATTCTGCCGACAGCGTCAAATCGCACATCTTTTACCAGATCCTGCCGGGCCACCGTGTCGGTCACCCGGACCGGACGGCCCAGCGAATCGTAAGCGAGTGACCGGGAGACCGCGCCACCAGCATAAGATATCGAGTTCAACCGCCCTTCGCCGTCGTAGCCATATGTCACATCCAGGTCCACGTCGTTCCTTCCCCGATTGATGCGCAGGCGCTTGGCGGTCACCTGCCCAGAAGGCGCGTAGCTGTACATCTCGGTAAACAGGCCCGCACCGGAGTTGGCCGCGCCCCATTGAACCGCGGCCAGCCTGGACATGGCGTTTTGCGAGTAGCCGGCGTCGAAGGGGTTCACGTCATAGTACGTGCGAACGGCGTGTGCGGGATCGGGCACGCCGGCCTCCGTATATGGGATGAGCGAGACGGGACGCTTGTACGAATCATAGGTAAAAACCAGCTTTTGACCCTTGGCATCGGTCTGTGAAGCAAGCGAGCCGTCGGAATTGTAGGCCCGCCTTTCAAGCCCGCTTTCCACATGCTCCCGGGTCAGCAGCCTGCCTCCCGCATCATAACGCAAGCTGCGCCGTTGGGTGGCGGCCGGCCGCGGCATGACGACATCGGTTAGCTTCTTTAGGGCGTTGTACTGGTAGCGGGTCTCCAGGTCCGGCCCGCCGACCGGGTTCGGCGTGATCACCTGGAGCAAGCGCCTGGATGCGCTGTACACCCGTTTCTTCCACCTGCCGGACGGGCCGGTTGCGGTCACTGTATTGCCCACGTACTCGTAAGTTCTCGTGCCTGACCCGCCGGCCAGTTCGGTCCTGATCATCCGTCCAAGCGCATCATAACTGTAGGCTTTCCAATCCGGTTTGACGCCAGGCGCGTGGGCCGCCGAGATTCGACTCGCCTTGTGCCGAAGGACGGAATCGTATTCGATTTCCACGACGGCAGAGGCGCCCGCTGGATCTCCACGCTCAATGCGTACGCGCCGGCCAAATCCGTCGAACGTCGTCTTCCTCCAGCGCCCGCTGGTCGCGACCGTGACCGTTGTGGGGCCATCCGTGTAGGAGTAAATCTTCTGCGCGCGGCCCGTGGACTGCGACGTGGCCAGGCGGCCAAAACCGTCGTAGGTTTGCGTCTTGCCGGCGCCATTCGGACCCGCCGTGGAGATCAGACGAAGGGCCGAGTCGTAAATTGAAGATGTGCCCAGGGCTATATTCGAGTTCGGAACCACCAGCCCGGGACGAGAGTTGTTGGTGCCATCGGCGTGCGAAATCGCGACCGAATAGTTCTGGCTGTCCACCATCCCCACCCGGAACCCGGTCACGTCGTATGAGATTCTCCGATAGATGCCCCTTGATACCACTTCGGTAGCGTTGCCGCGATACATGAAGGACGTTCCGAAGCTCGCGGTATCGTGCTCGTTCAATCCCGAACGGGCCGTTAAGGGCGTGCTGTCGTAGACGCGGTGCACCAGCTCGATTGTCTCGGTCCCGTCGGTCACCGACTTTGACACCAGGCGATTGCGGATGTACCGGGACGTGTATACCGAGTCGCTCAGATAGCTGCGGCGAACGACGCGCGCCGGGGAATTCGGCTTGTCGTACTCGAAATAGCGTGTTTCGATAACGTTGCCGAACCGGTCCCGATCTTTCTCCATGCGCCGCTGTTTCTGATTGGGAGTCCCTGGGTCAAGCGTGGTAGTCGCCGCTGCACGGTAGACGGTTCCGTCCTGGCTTTTTGCCCACCGGTACTCCTTTCTGCGAAAGGCTGGCTGACCGTCTTGCGGGCGCACCTCGAATGCTGACAGCAGGCCGAGCTCGGCGGAATCCGGCGCGGTGTTGAAGGTCCAGGCCTTGCGCGCCGGCTGCCCCTGCTGCCGGAGCGTCGTCGCGGAATGAACCGGGTTGACGGTATCGCCGGCGGGATGTTCAATCCCATAGGCAATGTCGGCGCCATTGGCCGCGCCGACGAGCGTGCACCCTTGCACCTCGCGCACCGTCCGGCCGTCCGCAAAGGCGCTGGTCGCGTACGCCCACCTGACCTGTCCGCCGTGTGGGAGAGATACCCCGGTCAGCTCGCCAGTGCGATCGGGCGAGTAGCTGAAGGCATAATTGCGCCCGCCCGAGCCGCAAGCGCAGCTTGCACCCGCGACGCCAGCAATGGCCTGCAGTGTGACCACCAGACCGAGGTCCTGGCTTTTCCCAAACGGCGGCTGAAGCGCCTGAGGAGCGCTGTACGTGAAACGGTAGTTCTCATCGGTAGCGGTGTCGGAGGTTACCGATATCAGGTGCGGGAGAGCTTCAGCGCTATAAATGAAGGAGAACGTCCGCCTGCCGGAAGTGGTGTTCTGCGCGCGCACGTCCTGGATTTCCTGAATACGCGCGCTCGTGTTCGGCCGACTGGCGCCCCGGCCGGGCAAATAGCGAATGTTCACCTGGTTTCCGTTGCTATCTTGTATCGTAACCGTTCAGATGCCCCAAGAGAGCCGTATTTGTTTAACCCGATGGCACCTCCCGCTGGATAACGCTTGCTTCCGGAACGCGGTGCTGTACGCTGGTTCGTGCCGCAGGATCCAGATGCCGAGG
>Ga0315289_10010816_pt1 | contig 13009 bp, 13 predicted proteins | sample YL17G11_40_MG_FD_203452 | JGI IMG/M metagenome (GOLD analysis project Ga0315289, IMG submission 203452) | Sediment microbial communities from Yellowstone Lake, YNP, Wyoming, USA - YL17G11_40 | ecosystem: Environmental > Aquatic > Freshwater > Lake > Sediment | place: USA: Wyoming | collected...
GGATCTGTTGCTCCGTTTTCGAGATGCTGGCGCCACATTTGTCCGGCTCCCTCGTTTCTTGGGCGCATTCCGAGTACATCCTCACCAGAAGACCTCGGCACAAATAGAAGACGTGGGCATTCAAGAAATGAACCGTTTGCGCGAACTCTGCCATGGACGACCGGTCTCGCCGTACGAGGTGGCGCGTAATTCGCGTTCGTATTTGTATCGGCATGTTGTGTACAATAAACTCTGGCGACTTGGTGTACTTCGCTATTGACCATACCGCAGGTGATCGATAAGATGGATCAAACCACATCAACAACCCGTTGGCCCAAATTACTCCCTGCCCTTACCGAAGAGCAACAACGCATCCGCGATGACTTTATGAAGCATTGGTTAGAGGTCTTGCTGAATCGCTTTGGCGTCATTGAAGAGTTCAACCATCGCTATCCTCTGCGCACATTCGAGCCGGGATGCAGAACGCTCGAAATTGGCGCGGGGCTGGGCGCGCACTTGCGATTTGAGAATCTAGTCGATCAAGATTATACTGCGCTTGAATTGCGGTCTGAACTTGCCGCGGCGATTCGCCAAGCGTATCCAACCGTGTCCACGCTTGTCGGTGATTGCCAGGCACACATTGACGCGCCCGATGGTTACTTTGACCGCGTGCTGGCGATTCACGTGCTAGAACATTTGCCCGATCTACCGCGCGCACTGGACGAGATCAAGCGCGTGCTCAAACCCGATGGCGCTTTCTCCGTGTTGATTCCGTGCGAGGGCGGGCTTGCGTACTCGCTCGCGCGCAACATTTCCGCGCGCCGCATTTTTGAGAAACGCTATCAGCAAAGCTACGATTGGTTCGTCGCGTCGGAACACATCAACCTGCCGCACGAAATCCTTGTTGAGTTGACCCCGCGCTTTCGAATCGAGCAGCGCGTGTTCTTTCCGCTCCTCGCGCCGATTGTGACGGCGAACTTGGTGATTGGACTAACACTGAAACCGCTGAAGGATTAGCATGTCGGATTATCCGCACATCACTCTCATCATGCCCGCGTACAACGAAGCCAAACGCATCGCGCAGACGGTCAGCGAAGCGCGCGATTATTTCGCGCGGCGCGGACTCACGTGCGAGATTATCGTCTCCGCCGATGGTACAGATGGCACGCGCGAGTTGGTCGCGGAAATGGCAAAGACGGATCCCAATCTGAAAGTGATCGGCAGTGCAGAACGGCGCGGCAAGGGCTACGGCGTCCGCCAGGGAGTGAGACTAGCGCGCGGCGAGGTCATCGGCTTTGTGGACGCGGATAACAAAACGCCGATTGACGAGTTCGACAAGTTCGAGCCGTACCTACGCGATGGATATGACGTTATCATCGGCTCGCGCGGCCTGAGGGAATCGCGGATCGAACGAGCGCAGCCGCTGCACCGGCGTCTCGGTTCAAAAGGTTTTGCGCTCTTTATGCACGCCGTGGTCGGCTTGCCCGGCATCACTGATACCCAGTGCGGTTTCAAGTTCTTTCAACGCCATCTAGCACTCGACCTCTTTAGTCGCCAAAAGATAGACGGCTACATGTTCGACGTGGAAATTCTCTATCTCGCCCAACGGGCGGGCTACCGCATTGCCCAGGTGCCGGTGCGCTGGCACGATGATGGAGATAGCCGGTTGGTACTGCTGGGGGGCAACATTCGGAATGCAGTCGATGTTTTCCGTATTCGTTTTGGCAATTCCAGCGCGCCACACCCGGCAGTCGCTCTGGATGACCCCAAGATTAAAGAATAGCCCTTTGGAGGTCTTGATTGCATTGTTTCGTGACCGGCTGCGCGGGTTTTATCGGCAGCAACCTGGTGGATCGCTTGTTGCAAGACGGGCATACCATCGTCGGCTATGACAATTTCTCCACCGGGTTGCCCGAGTTCTTGGTGGAGGCGCACAAGTCGCGCCAGTTTACCCTGACCCGCGGCGACCTGCTCGACTTGGATGCTTTGACGCAGAGCATGCACGCCGCGGATTTTGTGTTCCACCTCGCCGCGAATGCGGACGTGCGGTTCGGTACGCAGCATCCGCGCAAGGATTTGGAGCAGAACACCATTGCCACTTCCAACGTGCTGGAGGCGATGCGCGCAAACGGGATTCGGCGCATTGCGTTTTCCTCGACCGGGTCTGTCTATGGCGAGCCGCATGTTTTCCCGACGCCGGAAGATGCCGCTTATCCGGTTCAGACTTCGCTTTACGGCGCATCCAAATCAGCCGCCGAAGGATTGATCCAGGCATATTGCGAGGGATTCGGTTTTCAGGCATACATCTTTCGATTCGTGTCCATTTTGGGTGAACGTTATACGCACGGGCACGTCTTTGATTTCTACAAGCAACTGCGCGAGCATCCCGATCGGCTCGACGTGCTTGGCAACGGCAAACAGCGCAAATCGTATCTTTACGTGCAAGATTGCATCAACGCGATGCTCGTTGCGATTGAGAAATCGCAAGACCAAGTGAACATTTTCAACCTCGGCACGGACGAGTACTGCGAGGTGAACGATTCGATCGGCTGGATTTGCGAGCACTTGCGCCTCTCGCCGCAATGCGTCTATGCCGGCGGTGAGCGCGGCTGGATCGGCGATAGCCCGTTCATCTTTCTCGATACGGCGAAGATTCGCGCATTCGGTTGGCGTCCCCAGTTAACGATTCGCGAGGGCATCCTTCGCACCGTGCAGTACCTCGAACAAAATCCATGGTTGTTGGAACGCCGATGAACATCGCGACGATTGGCTTGTGGCATCTTGGCACGGTCACCTCCGCGTGTCTTGCATCAGCGGGACATCGCGTTGTCGGATTCGATTTCGACGCGGCGTTGATTGCCGGTTTGCGCGCGGGTCGCTTGCCGGTTTCTGAGCCGGGCTTGGATGAACTAACGCGCAAGGGACTCGCAGCCGGCGCGTTGCGCTTTTCATCCGAGCCGCGCGATCTGGCGGACGCGGAAATCGTGTGGGTTACATTTGACACGCCGGTGGATGAGAACGATAAAGCGGATGTCGAATTTGTGATCGACCGTGTCGGCGCGGTCTTTCCGCATCTGCGCGATAACACGCTCGTGCTGATCTCGTCACAATTGCCGGTCGGCTCGACGCGGCGATTGGCAGACCTTTACGCGCGCGCGCTGCCGCAGGGCAAAGTGACGTTCGCCTACTCGCCGGAAAATCTGCGGCTGGGCAAGGCGATTGACGTGTTCCTCCATCCCGATCGCGTCGTCGTCGGCACGCGCGACGAACACGACCGCGCGCGTATCGCCGCGTTGCTCGCGCCGATCACCGACAAGATCGAGTGGATGTCGGTCGAATCGGCGGAGATGACCAAGCACGCGCTCAACGCCTTCCTCGCGACCTCGGTCACGTTCGCGAATGAGATTGGTGCGCTGTGCGAGCGCGTTGGCGCGGATGCAGGTGAGGTTGAACGCGGACTCAAAAGCGACGTGCGGATCGGACTGCGCGCGTACTTGCGTCCCGGCGGCGCGTTCGCCGGCGGGACACTCGCGCGCGATATTGCGTTCCTTGTTGAAATGGGACGTGCGAAAGATGTGCCGATGAACTTGCTCGCCGCTGTCAAAACGAGCAACGACGCGCACAAGCACTGGGCGCGCCGCGCGCTCCAGCACGCGCTCGGTGATCTGCGCGGCAAAACGATAGCCGTACTCGGCTTGACCTACAAGCCCGGGACCGATACACTCCGCCGGTCGAGTGCAGTTGAACTGTGTCGTTGGTTGCGCGAGCAAGGCGCGCGCGTCGTCGCGTTTGATCCTGCGGTCAAGACGCTGCCCGACGAATGGACCCGCGTGATCGAATTGCGTTCGTCCATCGAGGCGGCACTGCGCGACGCGGACGCGGCGGTTATCGCGACCGAGTGGCCAGAGTTTACCGCGATTCGCACGGACGATGTCGTCCGGTGGATGCGCCAGCCCATCGTGCTCGACGTGAGTCGTTTCCTCGACAAGAACTTAAGCGGCGATGCGCGCATTCGTTACATCGCCGTGGGGAAGCCAGAATGAAACTCGCTAATCAGCGCGCGCTCATCACCGGCGCGAGTCAGGGGTTCGGTCTCGCGGTCGCGCGCGCGTTCGCCGCCGAGGGCGCAAACGTGATGCTCTGTGCGCGCAATACCGAGCAGTTAGCAAACGCGCAACGCGAGGTTGCGACGCTTGGTAAGACGCGTGTCGTCGCGATGCGCGCAGATGTCTCCAACGCCGACGACGTTCAGCGGCTCGTGGATGCGACGTTGCACGAACTGGGCGGGCTGGACATTGTCGTGTCGAACGCCGGCGTCTATGGACCCAAAGGCCCGATTGAAGATGTGGACTGGGACGAATGGGCGCAAGCGATTGCGATCAATTTGCTCGGCACAGTGATGCTCTGCCGCGCGACGGTGCCGCATTTGAAGCAACAAAATCGCGGCAAGATCATCATTCTCTCCGGTGGAGGCGCGACCAAACCATTGCCGTACCTCAGTGCGTACGCCGCGTCGAAAGCCGGCGTGGTGCGCTTTGGCGAAACGCTCGCAGAGGAAACGCGCGCGTGGAACATTGACGTGAACATGGTCGCGCCGGGCGCGCTCAACACGCGCTTGCTCGACCAAGTTCTCGAAGCGGGACCAGACAAGGTGGGGCGCGCGTTTTACGAGCAGTCGCGCCAGCAAAAAGAGCAAGGCGGCACGCCGCTCGAACGCGGCGCAGATTTGTGCGTCTTTCTCGCGTCGCCCGCGAGTGATGGCATCACCGGCAAGTTGATCAGCGCGGTATGGGACCCGTGGGCAGACCTACCGCGCCATCTCGCCGACTTGCAAAGCACGGACATTTACACCTTGCGCCGCATCGCGCCAAGAGAGCGCGGCAAGGATTGGGGATAAGATGAACGTTGCGATCATCGGCTGCGGCTTGATTGGGCAAAAACGCGCGCGGGCGCTTGCGGGTGCGCATCTCGTCGCGTGCGCGGACATTGCGTTGGCGCGTGCCGAATCGCTGGCGCACACGACACCGGGCGCAACCGCGTACGCGGATTGGCGCGCCGCCATCACGCACGCAGATGTGGACGTGGTCATCGTCGCGACGACGAACGATTTGCTCGCGGAAATTACGCTCGGCGCGGTGACCGCGGGCAAGCACGTCCTCGTTGAAAAGCCAGCGGCGCGGCGCGCGGCAGAACTCGACGCGGTGATTGAGGCGGCGAAACGGAATCGGGTGCAAGTGCGCGTCGGCTTCAATCATCGCTACCATCCGGTGTTTCGCAAAGCGCGCGAGATGTTTGAATCGGGCGCGCTCGGCGAGTTGATGTTCATTCGCGGGCGCTATGGGCACGGCGGACGCATCGGCTATGACAAAGAGTGGCGCGCCAATCCCAACGTATCCGGCGGCGGTGAGTTGATTGATCAAGGTGTCCACCTGATTGATCTCGCGCGCTGGTTTCTAGGCGATTTCGTAGAGACGCAGGGATATGCACACACCTATTACTGGGATATGCCGGTCGAAGACAATGGTTTCATGCTGCTGAAAACAGCCCGGCAGCAGGTTGCGTTCTTGCATGCGAGTTGCACCGAATGGAAAAATCTCTTTTCATTTGAGATTTTCGGACGTGACGGCAAATTGGAGATTACCGGCTTGGGAGGCAGTTACGGCGTCGAGCGAATCGCGTTTTATCGGATGCTCCCTCAGATGGGTCCGCCGGAGACGACGATCTGGGAATATCCAATGGCGGACTCTTCGTGGGAAATAGAATTTGCCGAATTTGTAGAAGACATTCGATTGCACCGTCAGCCCTCCGCGAATTTGGATGACGCGCAAGCCGCGTTACGCGTCGTCGAACGCATCTACGAGGTTTCGCACCAATGATTATCACACGCAGCCCCTTGCGAATCTCACTGGGAGGGGGCGGGACCGACCTGCCCTCCTACTATCGTGAACACAGCGGCTTTGTGATTGCCGCCGCCATTGACAAGTATGTCTATATCACGCTCCATCAGACTTTTGTCCAGGAACTCATCATCAAGTACTCAAAGATGGAGCGCGTCCAGTCGATCGATCAAGTGCAGCACCCCATTATCCGCGAAGCATTGCGGTTGACGGCGGTAGGTGCGCCTTACCTGGAGATCACCAGCATGGCGGATATTCCATCAGGAACGGGCTTGGGTTCCTCGGGCAGTTTTACCACGGCGCTGCTCAAAGCGCTACACACGCTCAAGAAGAATTTGATCCACCCGCAAGAACTGGCGGAGCAAGCCTGTCATATCGAGATGGAGTTGCTCAAGGAGCCGATTGGAAAGCAGGATCAATACATTGCCGCATACGGTGGCATTACCTGTTTCCGTTTTCTGCCCAACGATCAGGTGGAGGCGTGGCCGCTCAAGATTGATACGGACACGCTCTACAATCTCGAAGATAATCTCTTGCTCTTTTTCACCGGCTACACGCGCTCCGCCTCGTCAATTCTCAAAGAGCAAGACGACAAGAGCAAGCAGAACGATCGTGAGATGAACACGAACCTGCATTTCATCAAGGAATTGGGGCGCGAAAGCAAAGAGGCGCTGGAAGCGGGAAACCTGGTACGCTTTGCCGAGTTGATGAACGTCCATTGGGAGCACAAAAAGCAGCGCTCGGCGAACATGAGCAGTAACCACATTGATCAATGGTACGATTTGGCGCGGCAGAATGGCGCGCTGGGCGGCAAGCTGATTGGAGCCGGCGGCGGCGGCTTTTTGATGTTCTACACGGACGACAAGGTCCGCCTCCGCCACGCGATGCGAGAAGCGGGCTTGCAGGAGGTGCGCTTTCGGTTCGACTTTGAAGGCACCAAGGTGATCGCGCAATCATGAGCCGGGAGATGTTTCCGGTCGCGATTCTGGCAGGCGGTCTCGCCACGCGGCTGCGCCCACTTACAGAGACGGTGCCCAAAGCGTTGATTGATGTGAATGGTGAGCCGTTTATCGCGCACCAACTGCGCCTCTTGCGCGCGAACGGCGTTACGCGCGTGGTCGTCTGCGCCGGGTATCTCGGTGAGAAGATCCAAGCGGCGGTGGGCGACAGTGCGCGCTGGGGAGTGCGCGCCGATTTTTCGTTTGAAGGCGAGCGCTTGTTGGGCACGGCGGGCGCGCTCAAGCGCGCGTTGCCGGTGCTGGGTGACGCGTTCTTCGTGCTGTACGGCGATTCGTACTTGCCCTGCAATTATCGCGCGGTGCAAGACGCGTTTGAAGCGTCCGGCAAACTCGCGCTGATGACCGTGTTCCGCAACGACGGGCAGTGGGATCGGAGTAATGTCGAGTTTGCGGATGGGCGCATTTTGGTGTACGATAAGCGCGCACAAACGCCGGCAATGCATCACATTGACTATGGCTTGGGACTCTTTCGCGCGTCGGCATTCGCGGACGTGCCAGAACGCGAGCCGTCTGACCTCGCGGCGTTGTACGCAGATTTGCTTGGGCGCGGCGCACTTGCCGGGTATGAGGTCACGCAGCGCTTTTATGAGATCGGATCATTAGAGGGTTTGGAAGAAACACGACGGTATATTGCTCAACCGGAAAATGCTCAATGACCTTTTCACAACAATTTCTTGATGAAGCCGTTCAGGTGATTCGGCAATTGGATGTGAACGCCATCGAACGCGTCGCCGAACTGCTGGCTGACACGCGCGCGCGCGGCGGTCGCTTGTTCATCCTCGGCGTCGGCGGCAGCGCGGCGAACGCTTCGCACGCGGTGAACGATTTTCGCAAACTCGCCGGGCTGGAGGCGTACGCGCCCACCGACAATGTGAGCGAGCTGACTGCGCGCACGAACGACGAGGGCTGGGCGAGCGTATTCGTCGAGTGGCTCAAGACGAGTCGCCTGCGCGTTGAGGACGCGATCTTGGTGTTCTCGGTCGGCGGCGGTAGTCTCGAAAAGAACGTCAGCCCGAACCTGGTGAGCGCGTTGCAATATGCCAAGCAAGTCGGCGCGCGCGTCGTCGGCATTGTCGGGCGCGATGGCGGCTACACCGCCCAAGTTGCCGATGCGTGTGTCGTTATCCCAACAGTCAATCCAGCGCACGTGACGCCGCATACGGAAGCGTTTCACGCGGTCGTGTGGCATCTGCTTGTATCGCATCCCAAGTTGAAAGCCGCACCGACCAAGTGGGAATCGGTGCGATGAAGCGCGCCGTGTTCCTCGACCGCGATGGCGTTGTGAACCACGCGATGGTGCGCGATGGCAAGCCGTACCCGCCCGCGAATCTCGCCGAGTTGGAAATCCCGGACGATGTGCCGGCGGCTCTGCGTGCGCTGCGCGATGCCGGCTATTTGCTCATCGGCGTGACGAATCAACCGGATGTGGCGCGCGGCACACAAACGCGCGCGATGGTCAAAACAATCGATGCCGCATTGTGCGCGCGTTTGCCGCTCGATGAAATCCGCGTGTGCTACCATGACGATGCCGATCAATGCGACTGTCGCAAGCCCGCGCCGGGATTGTTGTTGCAAGCGGCGCAAGCGCACGGCATTGACCTCGCGGCAAGTTTTATGATCGGCGACCGGTGGAAGGATATTGAAGCCGGGCGGCGCGCGGGATGCCGGACGGTTCACATTGAGGGTATATACGCGGAAGTGTGGGGTGGTGCCCAGCCCAATGCGCGTGTGCGGTCACTGCGTGAGGCGGCGCAGTGGATTTTGCAACAGGAGAGGAGCGCGATGAAAGCGTTGAGCGAATTGCGCGTGAAAATGTTTGCCGATGGCGCGGACAAGGCGGGGATGCTCGAAATGTATCGTAATCCGCTCATCAAAGGATTTACGACGAACCCAACATTGATGCGCAAAGCCGGCGTCACGGATTATCAAGCGTTCGCGCGCGACATTTTGAGTGCCATCAAGGATCGTCCGATCTCGTTCGAGGTCTTATCAGACGAATTCGCAGAGATGGGGCGGCAGGCGCGCCTCATCGCGCAGTGGGGCAATAATGTCTACGTTAAGATCCCAGTCACCAACACGCGTCGGGAATCAGCGATTCCGTTGATTCGGGAGTTGTCTACGGCTGGCATCAAGTTGAATGTGACCGCCATGATGGCGCTCGAGCAGGTGCGTGATGTGAGCGCGGTGCTCGCGGGCGGACCGCCAGCATATGTTTCGGTGTTCGCCGGTCGCATCGCGGACACCGGGCGCGATCCGGTGCCGTTGATGGCGGCAGCGGTCGAACTCGTCGGCATGTATCCCAATGTCGAATTGATCTGGGCAAGCCCGCGTGAACTGCTCAACATCTTTCAGGCGGACGCCGTTGGATGTCATATCATTACCGCGACCAATGACATTCTAAAGAAACTGGATTTGGTTGGAAAAGATCTGCATGAATACTCATTGGATACGGTAAAGATGTTCCGGGAGGATGCGTTGAAAGTAGGCTACTCTCTCTAGGAGGAATGCCAAGATGGTGGATTTACGCGACAAACGAGTTTTGGTCACAGGCGGATCGGGTTTCGTCGGGAATTACCTGATCCAAGGCTTATTGCGGCGAGGTGCGCCCAAGTCGAATGTTTTTGCGCCGAGCCGGGCTGAACTTGATCTGCGCCGCTGGGAGGACTGCCAAAAAGCGGTTGCCTCTCGGGATGTAGTCATTCACCTCGCGGCAGTTGTCGGTGGGATTGGAATCAATCAGGAAAAACCCGGCGAGTTTTTCTACGACAACCTGATGATGGGAACGCAGCTAATGGAGGCGGCTCGCCTGGCTAACGTCGAAAAGTTCGTCGCGCTTGGCACGATTTGCGCTTATCCCAAATTCACGCCGATCCCATTCCGTGAGGATGACCTGTGGAACGGCTACCCAGAAGAAACGAACGCACCCTATGGTCTGGCGAAAAAGATGCTGCTTGTCCAGGCTCAGGCGTATCAGCAACAGTATGGCTTTAACGCTATCTATTTGCTTCCTGTCAACCTTTACGGTCCCGGCGACAAGTTCGATCCGCGCTGGTCACACGTTATTCCCGCCCTAATCAAGAAATGCGTGGATGCCGAGGAGCAAGGCGCGGAGGAAATTGTCGTCTGGGGAGATGGTTCACCGACGCGCGAGTTCCTATTTGTGGAGGATTGCGTCGAAGGAATCCTATTGGCGACGGAGTGCTACACCAAATCTGATCCGGTCAATCTCGGCTCGGGCATGGAAATCTCGATCAGAGATTTGGTTTGCTTGATAGCGAAATTCGTCGGCTTTAAGGGTGAAATCCGGTGGGATACGAGTAAGCCCAACGGTCAACCGCGCCGCTCGCTCGATGTGAGTCGTGCCGAGCGCGAGTTTGGCTTCCGGGCGTGTACGCCGTTCGAAGAAGGACTGCGCCGAACGATCGAATGGTATCGCGCGGCGCAGTCCAAGAGGTGATTTGTGTCGGCGAATTTACCGATCATTTCCATCGTTACGCCGACCTTTAACCAGGGTTCGTTTATTCGCGAAACAATTGATTCGGTGTTGAGCCAAGATTATCCACGGATCGAATACCTGGTGGTAGATGGAGGCTCCGTCGATAACACGTTGGACATCCTCCAGAGTTACGGCGATCGCCTGCGCTGGATTTCAGAGCCGGACGAGGGTCAATCGGCTGCGATTAACAAGGGCTGGCGGATGAGCCAGGGCGAGATCATTGCCTGGCTGAACTCGGATGATACTTACTTGCCTGGAGCGATCCGCCAAATCGTGGACTTCCTGCAAGAGCATCCAGAGATAGAAGCAGTCTACGGTGATTGCGACTATGTGGATGTTGCGGGACGATTTGTGCAACCTTATCCTACTCAATCCTATAGCTATTTGGAGCTAGTGAGCCAAACGGTCAACTACATCCCTCAGCCCGCCACATTCATTAGACGGAGGATACTGAAGAGTATTGGTGATCTAGATGAATCACTCCACCAGGTAATGGACCTGGATTATTGGTTGAGACTGGGGGTATGCCACACAATGGCTTATTTGCCAGTACGTTTGGCTACGTTGCGTTTGCATCCTACTGCCAAGTCTTTGCGGGGATTGGGGCATTTTGCATCTGAGTTAGTCCCCATATATCGAAAGTTATTCAGTCGATCAGATCTTCCATTGGCGATACGCGCCATCGAGTCGCTGTCTATGAGCAATATCTATTACCGGGCTTCGACATGCGCTTTCTGGGCTGGTTACTTTCAAGAGGCGCGCCGTTATGCGCTAAGAGGATGGCGCTATGCACCTTTCAACTTGCGTACCCCGCTCCTCTTCGTGTTGTTAGGTAGGATAGCATTGAGAGTAATGGAACGTTGGCGTGGCAATCCGTTCTTATTGGGTCTCACCCACTGATCCATTTCATGCAAACGACTATCGCCTTCCTCTATAGCCGCCCTCTCCACATCGGAGGGGTAGAGAGCCATCTGCTCTCATTACTGCGCTATTCAGATAAATCGCGTTATGACTGGTTGGTCATAGCCCCCGCTTCCCAAGAATTCGCCGAGTGCGCCAGCGACCTGGGGGCACAAATTATCTCCTGGAGCCCGCAACACATCCTGGATGTTGTAGCGTTAGCACATCTTGTGCGCCTGCTCCGGTCGCATCGAGTAGACCTATTGCATATCCATGAGCCGCGCGCAGCTATCTTTGGTCGGGTTGTAGCATACCTGCTGCAATTGCCTGTAGTAGTTACGGTCCATTTGCCTTCTTATTATTTTGCGTCTGGAACCGGAGTGCGCGCACGTTTACGGCGCCGGTTTGACTATTGGATCGAACGAATCCTAAATTGGGGATTCACGAACCAGCTGATCTATGTCTCTTCACGGGTCTGCCAGGAAGCACTCGACTGGGGATTGGCACCCCGAGAACGTGCGATAGTTATCCAGAATGGTGTTGACCTTGCGCTTTATGCAGGGGATAACCAGAGATTAGTCGTGCGGCGCTCCTTAGGTACGCCCTTTGAGACTGTTGTGATATGCTGCGTCGCTCGACTAGACAGGCAAAAGGGCATTGACGTTCTACTGGATGCATTGGGGCAGCTGAGAATGCGCCAGAACTCTTTTCGTCTCTGGCTGCTAGGCGACGGGGCGCTGGAAACAAAGTTGCACGAGCAGGTTCGACGACTTGGACTAGAGACAAACGTGCAGTTTCTGGGCTATCGAAGTGATGTGCCGCGCTTGCTCCAAGCCAGTGATATTTTTGTCCTGCCCTCCCGCTACGAAGCGATGCCAATATCACTCATCGAAGCCATGGCGGCTGGACTACCGAGCGTGGTGACCAATGTTGGGGAGAATTCCCACATGGTGGAACACGGCGCAACAGGTTTGGTAGTTCCTCCTGAGGATTCGAAGGCGCTGGCGGAGGCACTGCAACAATTGCTCGACGACTCGAAGCAAAGTCAGTCTATGGGTCGGCTTGCTCGGGCGAAAGCAACCAACTATTCCGTGGAACAAATGGTGAAACGCACAGAGGCAACCTACACCCAGGTGTTAGATCGCGCGCGTGGGCGGAAACATTCTCGGTGCTCCATCCTTCTGTCCTGATTGATGAATCTCCCAATAAGATGGCATTAGACATCATCTACTTTTCCAGTATAGACTGGAACCACACTTGGCAGCGGCCCCAGCAGCTGGCATCGCGGTTGGCGCGCTATGGCAAGGTTCTTTACATCAGCCCGCTGGGCTTGCGTTCGGTAGTCCTGACGGACTGGGCGCGCATCCTGCGCCGCATCGCTTTTGAATTCAGCCGCCGCGCGGCGGCTTCGAATCAGCACATGACTGTGCATACGCCTCTGCTCTATCTCCCTCTTCCCGAAAGCCCTCTGGCAAACCGAATCAACGGTCGGCTCTTGCATCGCAGCATTGCGCAATGGATGAAACGGCAGCAAGTTCACCAGCCGATTGTCTGGATCGGTGCGCCATCACTTGCCGACTTGGAAGCGATTCAGGATGTGGACGCGCGTCTGATCGTGTATGACTGCCTGGACAACTTTCCCCTGTTTCACAAAGACCCGTATCGCATTATCGAGGCAGAACAACAGATCGTTTCACGCGCGAACATTGTTCTTGCGA
>Ga0315289_10010820_pt1 | contig 13000 bp, 12 predicted proteins | sample YL17G11_40_MG_FD_203452 | JGI IMG/M metagenome (GOLD analysis project Ga0315289, IMG submission 203452) | Sediment microbial communities from Yellowstone Lake, YNP, Wyoming, USA - YL17G11_40 | ecosystem: Environmental > Aquatic > Freshwater > Lake > Sediment | place: USA: Wyoming | collected...
GAGGGTCCGCCGGATGTAATCGTGGTGGTCGAAGCGCCTGGGAGGCAGGAGTTGGCGGATCTCACTGTAAACGCTCTCAGTTCAGTGGAAAACATGATAGAAAATGTGCGTCTCCTGCCAATCCATTGTTAATCTCATCAACATGGGCTATATGCAGCGAATTAGATCTAGTAGGAGACCGAGAGATGTTCCAAGGAAAACGTATCGCTATTCTGGCTGAAGAAGACTTTGAGGATTCCGAACTTGTCGAACCTCTGAGGGCTATGAGGGATGTTGGTGCCAGAGTAACTGTCGTGGGCAGCGGCTCCCATGAGACCTATCGGGGGAAGAGGGGTAAGGCAAAAATCAAGGTGGATACTACTGCCGACAAGGTCAACATTCAGGATTTCGATGCCATCATCATCCCCGGTGGTTATGCTCCTGACAGAATGCGCTTGCACCAGCCCATGATAGATTTGGTGAGAAAGGCATTTGATTCGGGCAAAGTGGTAGCTGCTGTTTGCCATGGGCCACAGCTACTTATATCAGCCGATGTCGTTAGAGGACGCCGTGTTACCTCCTGGCCCTCGGTGGCAGTAGACTTGAAGAACGCCGGCGCAGACTGGGTTGACGAGCCGGTAGTTCAAGATGGGAAACTCATAACTGCGCGCAAGCCGAGTGACTTACCAAGATTCAATAAAGCAATAATCGATGCGCTAAAAGATAGCGCAGCCTGACTTGTAGTAAAAACAAGCGCCCTGGCTACTTAACAGAAGTGGCTAGCCGGGCGCACATTGTGCAAGCCGGGCAGTATAGACAACTTAGGGGAGAAGTGAGAGGGGAGGTGGTCAGATGCGGTGTCATAGCTGAGACTTACGATTTTATGACTGTTTTGGCTTCTGCCAAATTAGTGTTGTTGCTGAACCAAGTGGCACCATATTTGTGAAATCTAGGAGTGATTCTCCTTAAAGCTGTTTCGGAGTTCCTGCCATGACGTTTAGCAATTTATCCAGCTTTTTAGCAACGAGGACAGTCGAGATGAAAGCGCGAGGTATCACAGCCGAGAACACGGTGTTCGTAATAGTCTCCTTCGAAGGCAGGGACCCTTACTCCCTGGCTGGCGGGTTGGGGGTCAGAGTAGCGAATTTATCTGAGACACTGGCAGACATGGGCTTCCCCGTCCACGTCTTCTTCATCGGCGATCCCAAACTCCCCGGTGAGGAAGTATCCCAGGGTGGAAAGCTGGTTTTGCACCGTTGGTGCCAGTGGATAAGCCAGTATCACCCTAAGGGCGTCTACGATGGTGAGGAAGGCAAGCTCGACGACTTTAACCGGTCCCTCCCCAGCTATATAGTGGAACATGTCGCAGCGCCAGCTATATCCCAGGGCAAGCTGGTGGCAATCCTGGGTGAGGAGTGGCAGACTACCGAAGCGATGTGCCGCATCAGCGACTTTCTCCATCAGCGCAGCCTGAGGGATAAAGCGATATTATTCTGGAATGCCAACAATACTCTGTCTTTCAACCGCATCGACTGGGAGAGACTCAACTTTACCACCCGCCTCACCACAGTCAGTCGCTACATGAAGCACATCATGTGGGGCATGGGCTTGAACCCCCTGGTCATCCCCAACGGTATCCCCAGGAGGTTGCTGGAGCCCGTGGAAGGGGACAAGGTCCAGCATCTGAGACAATGCCTATCCATCGATGGCGGCACGGTCCTGGCCAAGGTAGCCCGCTGGGACCCCGACAAGCGCTGGCATATGGCTGTGGAGTCTGTAGCCAGGTTAAAGCAGCGAGGCTTGAGGGCGGTGCTCCTGGCCAGAGGAGGCCTCGAGCCCCATGGCTTGGAGGTGCTGGGCAGGGCCAGGGCACTGGGACTGACTGTATGCGAGGCCAGGACCAGCGACAACAGCCTGGAGTCCTATTTCTGTGCCCTGCAAAATAGCTGCCAGGCTGACGTTATCGACATCAAGTTCCATCTGCCCCAGGACTTCCTGCGCATCATCTACCGGGCCTCCGACGCAGTCCTGGCAAACAGCGGCCATGAGCCCTTCGGCATAGTAGGCCTGGAGACTATGGCAGCCGGCGGCATTGCTTTTACAGGCAGCACCGGTGAGGACTACGCCATCCCGTACCACAATGCCTTTGTCCTGGAGACCTCCGACCCCAGGGAGATCGAGGGCTATCTCATGTACCTCAGGGAATGCCCTGATGAGGGCACCAGGATTAGAAGCGAGGCCAGGCGCACTGCCGCTTACTTCACCTGGGAGGCGGCTGTGGAGAACCTCATCAGCAAGCTGGAGAACCAGGCACGCCTCCAGAGGGCTCTGGACGAACGCCGCCAGTCTCCACACCCGGAACCTAAAGAGCCCATCGAGAGGAGGCTGTTAGAGATAGAAGCAGGTAGAATCGGCACAATCGAGAGCCCTAGCCACGCAAGTCCCATTGATATAGATAATGGAGCCGCAGGGCACTGGCTCTCCACAGTCGGATGCTAAGAATTACAGGAAGGTGAAAACGTTGGTGAACATCAATTTTATGATCGGCGGTGAGGCGGGGCAGGGAGTTCAGTCTGTAGGTCATGTTCTGGGTAAGGTTCTAGCCCGGGGCGGTTACCACGTCTTTGCCGACCAGGACTATGAATCGCGAGTGAGAGGCGGACATAGCTTCTTTCGCGTCAGAGCCGGTGAGGCTGAGCCAAGAGCTATTTCCGAGCTCGTGGATATGCTGGTAGCGCTTGACAAGGAAAGCATAGATTTGCACCAGAAGGAATTGGCAAACCAAGGGATTATAATCTTCGATGCAGATAAGGCCAAGAATATCGAGGCAAATAGCAGCTTCCTCGCTGTGCCATTAGAGCGGCTGGCGCAGGAAAGCGCCAAAAACAAGCTCATGATGAACACAGTGGCTCTCGGGGCAGCTCTCGGCGTGGCAGGTTATGACAAACAGATATTGAGCAATGTTATCTCAGAATATTTTAGCGCTGGCGATGTGGGAAAAGCCAACGTCGCTGCGGCTGCGGCAGGCTACGATTATGTCAAGACAAATTTCAAGAGGGATTTCAGTTACAAGCTCACCACCCTTGGCGATGGCAAGAGACTGTTGCTCTCAGGAAACGAAGCTTTAGCCCTAGGAGCACTGGCTGCCGGCTGCAAGTTTATGGCGGCATATCCCATGACCCCAACTACCCCCATTATGGAATATCTGGCAAGCAAGGCCAAAGATTTTGACATAGCAGTAGTGCAGCCTGAAGACGAGATAGCAGCGGTGAATATGGTCATAGGCGCTTCCTTCGCAGGTGTACGCTCCATGACAGCTACCTCGGGAGGCGGATTCTGTCTCATGGTCGAGGGGCTGGGCCTGGCGGGTATGACGGAGACGCCCATCGTAGTAGTGCTGGGGCAACGTGCCGGACCAGCCATCGGCTTGCCCACCAGGACAGAGCAGGGCGACTTAGAGTTTGCCATACATGCCGCGCACGGAGAGTTCCCCAGGGCTGTGCTAGCACCGGCCAGCGTTGAGGATGCTTTCTGGTTGACAATCAAAGCTTTCAATCTTGCAGAAAAGTACCAAACACCGGTAATTCTGATAACCGACCAGTATCTGGCAAGCTCCTACGCCACCGTCGAGAGATTTGACCTTTCTAAGGTAACTATCGACAGGGGTCTTCTGCTTTCCAAGGAAGAACTAATCAAGCTGGGGGAATACAAGAGATACAAGATTACCGAATCCGGTATATCACCCAGGGCCATCCCGCTCGAAGGCGGAGCTCTCGTGGTAACAGACTCCGATGAGCACAACGAAGAAGGACACCTGATTGAAGACGCCAAGACCAGGACTGCCATGATGCTGAAGCGGATGCGCAAGATGGAGGGCTTGATAAAGGAAATCGCCAGGCCCAGGGTCTACGGTGCAACTCAACCAGATATAACCTTGCTGGGCTGGGGCAGCACCTACAGCGCTATCAAGGAAGCGGTTGACCTGGCGATGAATGATGGCCTGGCGGTCAACCTGGTCCATTTCAACGAGATTTGGCCATTCCCTGCGGAGGCGACAGCACGAGCCCTGCAAGGAGCAAAGAAAATCATCGCAGTTGAGAACAACGCCACCGCTCAGTTAGCCCACCTGCTTCGCGCCGAGACAGGTTATCAAGTCGCGGGCAAGATACTCAAGTTCGATGGCCGCCCCTTCTCAGCGGCCCACATATTGAGCCGGCTCAAGCAGGAGGTGCGCTAGCTATGGTAAAAGTGGCTGACTATGCGGGTGGGCCCACCGCTTGGTGCCCGGGATGCGGCAATTTCGGCATCCTGGTAGCCGTGAAGCGCGCCCTGGTGGAGCTGGACATAGAACCATATAGAGTGCTGATGGTCTCAGGCATCGGCCAGGCGGGCAAGCTGCCTCACTACACCAAAGGCAATGTCCTAAATGTACTTCATGGCAGAACGCTGCCTGCGGCAACCGCTGCCAAGATAGTCAACCCTGAGCTTGTGGTTATCGCGGTGGGGGGCGATGGAGATGGCTACGGTGAAGGCGGGAACCATTTCCTGCACGCTCTACGCCGCAATCACGATATCACTTACCTGGTACATAATAACCAGGTCTATGGCCTCACCAAAGGGCAGGCGTCTCCTACCAGCGACCTGGGGTTCGTTACCAAGACCACACCCCAAGGGGCATCAGCACCAGTGTATCCTTTAGCTCTGGCCATAGCCGCTGACGGCAGTTTTGTAGCCAGAGGTTTCGCCGGCGACACAGAGCACCTGGCAGGTCTGATCAAGAGCGGAATCCAACACAGAGGTTTCGCCCTAATTGACGTTCTCCAGCCATGCGTTACCTATAATCATAAGAACACCTTTGCCTGGTACCGAGAGAGGGTTTACAAGCTCGACGAGTCCAATTACGACCCCAGCAACAAGCTGGCAGCTTTTGAGAAGGCCCAGGAGTGGGGGGCCAGAATACCAATAGGGATAATCTACAAAAAGCAAAGAGCGACCTTTGAGGAACAGATCCCGGCTTTAACAAAAGGCCCACTGGTGAGACAAAAAATCGACCCCTCACAGGTAGAAAGGCTGTTCAAAGAGTTTGGGTAGCAGCGAAGCGCTCCACGATGTGCTCTGAACTCTTTTGCTAAACATGACCGGCGTATCCACCAAATTACAAATGTGAAGGAGGACAGAAATGCGGAAATTCATGCTCACTGGCTCTCTGTTAATGGCACTCTCTCTGTTACTTGTACTTACCGGTTGCGGGACAACAACGCCTGCTGCTACGCCTACGCCAACTTCTGTAGCCTCGCCTACACCCACATCTACCACGACGCCGACACCAGCTCATGCCAACGTGGAGATATCTGGCTTCGCTTTTGTGCCGTCAACGTTAACTGTGTCCGTGGGGACTACAGTCACCTGGACCAACAAAGATTCAGCTTCCCATACCGTAACCAGCAATGACAACCTGTTCAACAGTGGCACTCTGGCCAATGGCGCTACTTTCGAGCATCCCTTCAATCAGAAAGGGACTTTCGAATACCACTGCAGCATCCATACTTTCATGACTGCGAAGGTTATTGTGGAGTAAATAGTATGAATTCTCTGCTAGCGCTCCGCGTGGTTTTTGCCCTTGGCATCGTAAATTTCCTTACGCTGTCGGCGCTGTTTCTCTCCTGCCGATGCATGGGAGTACGGAAACCGTTCTCCAGAATGCTCCGTTTCAAGGCTTTCGCCAGGTTCTACAAACTTCATTGTTACTATTGGTACATACTATTCGGCTCAGTAGTGGCTCACCTGGCCATAGCCATCCGGGTATTGGGCATTCCTTTCGGCACCTGACGGCTTACTAATGCATTGACCCTACATGATATAATTAGGCGCAACGAAGCCAGATTCGAATAACTCTAGCTTAGTCTATCATGTACCTACCTCGCATCACGGATTATCAAATAAACTAGGTGGAAAGGAGAGAAAATGCTGAAGGATTTCAGAGAGTTCATCATGCGGGGCAACGTGGTCGACATGGCGGTCGGCATCATAATCGGTGTAGCCTTCGGCACTATAGTCAATTCACTGGTAAGAGACATAATCATGCCACCTATAAGCCTGGCCCTGGGCAGAGTTGATTTTACCAACCTCTTCGCGCTTTTAAAGGCAGGCCCTAAAGCTGCACCACCATATTATAGTCTTGCTGAAGCCCAAGCAGCCGGTGCAGTAACGGAAAATTATGGCGCGTTCATCAATTACCTCATAACATTCTTGATAGTTGCTTTTGCCGTATTCCTGCTCATCCGTGCGATCAACAACATGCGTCGCCGGGCAGAAGCCCCGAAGGCCGCAGCAGCTCCTACAACAAAAGATTGCCCTTATTGTGTGTCCAAGATACCGCTTAAGGCCACCCGCTGCCCGAACTGCACCTCACAACTGCAGCCTGTGTAACTACAATGACACTTCATACCTAGGGGCTGGGGTGTCCCCAGCCCCTAAGCCCACAAGCTCAAATTGTGAGAGAGCCGGCTGGATAAGCATAGCCAAACATATGTGATAACTTTTTAACCTTTTTCACCCCCATTTTATGACTTCTTGATACCTGGATTGCTAACATAAGCATAGATTTTTCTTATGCGCAAGGAGGATTTCATGCTCGCCATTGCCAACAATATCACGACCAGGAACAGAAAGGTCTCCGAAGCACTTAAACTGCGCCCTGCTGAATCCATAAGCCAGAAGGCAGCAGACAGGGTCAAGAAGGAACGTATTGATTTCCTGCAGGAGCTGGCAAGTGACTGCATCAAAGCGGGTGCTGACACTTTAGATATCAACCTCCAGCAGCAATACGATGAGCCCGAGATAATGAAGTTCGCAATTGAGACAGTTCAGGGAGCAGTAGACTGTCAACTATGCCTGAGTTCAAACAGGGCTGATACCCTGGAAGCTGGCCTCCGAGCCTGCAAGCGCCCCCCGATTGTGAATTACGTATCACTCGATAAGGAAAAGCTCGAGGAGATCCTACCCTTGATTGCACGGTACAAGGCAGAGGTGATTCTTAGTGTCATCGGCTCAATGGCGCTTAACAGCACAGAGGATATATTGAAGTCCGCTGCAGTTTTAGTAGGAGCTGCCAATGAGTCTGGCATTTCAAACAAGCGCATCATTATAGACCCAGGAGCATTACATGTTACCAGCGACGTGGGCCAGCGCCACACGAAGACATTGCTCGAACTTCTTCCTGCTTTGTCGGAGGTCTTCGACCCACCAATAAGGACTACATGCTGGATAAACAATGTATCTGCTGGCGCCCCAAGGCGGTTGCGCCCGGCAATAAACAACACCTTCCTGGCTATGCTCGCTGGAGTAGGGCTATCTTCCGCCTTTGTTGACGCTCTCAACAGGGAGACTATGAGGGCAGTGCGTTTGATAAGAATCTTCAGGGACGACGTTATCTACTCTGATCACGATGTAGAGCTATTGGCACAAGCAAAGCCATGCTAGCATCTTGACAGGTAACCTGTCGAGTGTATACTTTGCCTGAGTATCGCCAATTCGCAGAGGAGCAACGAAGTGTTAAAAGGAGGAATACCTCTAGGGAGTTTCTTCGGCATCTCGATAAGGCTGCATTATTCCTGGTTTATCATCTTCGCGCTGGTAACCTGGGCACTGGCAGCCGGCTATTTCCCAACCGTCTACCCTGACTGGAATCAAGCAACCTACTGGGGTATCGGCCTGGCTACCAGCCTCCTTTTCTTCGGCTCAGTGCTGGCCCACGAGCTATCCCATAGCGTGATAGCCCAGGCCGCAGGTATCCCCGTCAAGTCTATCACGCTTTTCGTCTTCGGCGGGGTATCGCAGATAAGCAAGGAACCGGAACGTCCTGATGTCGAGTTCCGTATGGCTCTGGCTGGCCCCGGGAGCAGCCTGGTCATTGCAGGCATATTCTGGGGCATACATGTCGCTACAGAAGGAGTAAGCGAGCCCGCCACAGCTCTGACATTTTGGCTCGCCTGGATCAACGCCGTTCTCGCCGGATTCAATCTGATCCCCGGATTTCCCCTGGACGGCGGGCGTGTGCTGCGGTCTATCATCTGGTGGCGCAGCAAAAATCTGGTTAGTGCGACCCGGGTCGCCGCTACCATCGGCAGAGGCATGGGCTATGCCTTCATATTCGGCGGTATTTTCTGGATCTTCTGGGGCAACTGGTTCAATGGGTTGTGGATAGCTCTGATCGGCTGGTTCCTGGAGAACGCAGCGGCTGGAAGCTACCAGCAGGTAGCTTTTCAGGACATGCTTCGCGGCCACAAGGTCAGTGAAGTGATGACACGAGATTGCCCGGCAGTTCCCCCCGGGCTCACGATAGAGCAACTGGTGCACGACTACATTCTGGGCACCGGCCGCCGCTGTTTTCCGGTGGTGGAGAATAGCCACTTATTAGGGCTGGTAACACTAAATGACGTAAAAGGAGTGTCTCGTGACCATCGGCTTACCAAGACCGTGCAGGAGACGATGACGCCTTTAGGTAAACTTAAGTCGGTGCGGCCATCCGACGACCTCTCGGATGTACTCCAACTGTTGACTTCAGAAGACATCAACCAGTTGCCGGTAGTGGACAACGACACCATCGTCGGCATGATAGCGCGCGATAACCTATTGTCGTTCATACGAACACGCTCCGAGTTAGGGATGTAGGTCGAAGCCAACAGTAGACTAGATTGGCACTACGAGACGGTTATGGGGCCTCCCGGGGCGGGGATGGGGCTGCTGGCTGAGGTGATAGGGCCTCGGGAGGCCCTTCTCCGGCATTCGGGTGGGGAAAAGGGCACATGGGCCGAATTTACGATGAACTAACCGAGGAGGTATATCGATGAGTAAAGTTACGCTGGCTGAAGGAGTCTTCTATGTAGGAGCTGTTGACTGGGACAGGCGGCTTTTCGACTCGCTGATACCGCTGCCCGATGGCACAAGCTACAACTCATATCTCGTTAAGGGGAGCGAAAAAACAGCTCTTATCGATACGGTAGACCCTACCATGACAGATGTGCTGATGAGCCATCTGAACCAGGTCGGGGTTAAGAAGATAGATTATGTTATCGCGAATCACGCCGAGCAGGACCATTCCGGTAACCTGCCTAACATTTTAGAAAGATACCCCGAAGCGAAGCTTGTCTGCACGCCCAGGTGCAAAGATTTTCTCGTTGACCTGCTCATGATACCTGAGGGAAAATTCATCACGGTCAACGATAAGGAGACCATTTCCCTGGGAAATAGAACGCTGGAATTCATCCACGCTCCCTGGGTTCACTGGCCCGAGACAATGCTCACCTACTTGAGAGAAGATAAGATATTGTTCCCCTGCGACCTTTTCGGCTCTCATCTCGCCACAAACGAGCTATTTGTGACCGACGAAGGACGGGTCTACGAGGCAGCCAAGAGATATTTTGCGGAAATCATGATGCCATTCTGGTCGAACATCCAGAAGCACCTGGAGAGACTGAAGAGCTACCCCATCGACATCATTGCCCCCAGCCACGGTCCCGTACACAACAAGCCAGAGTTTATCTTGAAGGCCTATCGAAGCTGGGTCTTCGATGAGCCCAAGAACATTGTGGTATTACCTTATATTTCAATGCACGGCAGCACCCAGAAGATGGTCAGGCATCTTGTCGAAGCTTTGACAGAAAGAGGCGTCACCGTAAAACAATTCGACCTCACGGCAACAGACCTCGGGAAGCTGGCAATGGCGCTGGTGGATGCGCCGACGGTTGTGCTGGGAGTCCCCACTGTCCTGGCCGGGCCACACCCCAATGTAGCCCACGCCGTTTTCCTGGCAAACGCCCTGAGACCGAAACTTAGGTTCGCCTCAATCATCGGCTCCTATGGCTGGGGAGGCAGGACAGTTGAGATGCTTAGCGCCATGATGCCCAATCTGAAAGTTGAAATATTGCCGCCGGTGATATGCAAGGGTTTTCCGAGGGAGGCCGATTTCAAGGCCCTGGATGACCTGGCCAATACTATCGCCCAGAAGCACAAAGAGAATAAATTCACTTGACACGAAATGCGAATAATAGGGCGAGCCAGATAAGCTCTTAGAGGGAGAAGCGTATGGCCAATTCCACATCAACAGGGCACGCCGCGGCAAGGTACAAGATGCACTGGCATGTGTTATTCACACACTTTCCGGTTTCGCTTTTCGGTGCTGCCTTCGGCTTTCAGATTCTACATCTGTTTCCCACGTACCTGTCCGGGTGTTTTGAGGTTGCCACGACTGTTGCACTCATAGGCGCAACAGTTCTGATGATACCAACCATATTGACCGGCTGGTTCACCTGGAAGAACCAATACAAGGGCGCCCGTGTTCTCATCTTCCAGCGCAAGATAGCCATTTCCTATGCCATAATGGCAGTAAGCATCGCATTGGTGGCGTGGAGAACGACACAGTTTAATGCTTTCATGGATGTACCTGAGAGCCCATGGCACTGGCTTTACCTTGCCGGCAATACAATACTCATAATGGGAGCGGTCGCGGAGGGGTACTACGGCGGCCGCCTCAATCACCGATGATTTGTAGAGAGACAAGATGCCAATAGGCACATTCGCCGACAAATTGCATCAGCCCACAAGGGAGGAGATAGCCGTTGCGATTGGCTCGAAGCGGCCTTTGTGGGAAAATCTTATTAATCTTATCGGAGATAACTATCGGCTGAAAACCGATCCCGCCTTTTATGGCAAGAATTACGGATGGGCATTGCGGTTTCGCAAAGGGGGCAAGGCTTTGCTGTCGCTGTATCCTGGTCAAGATAGCTTCACAGCACAGATTATTATCAGCCAAGCCCAGGCGGAGAAAGCTTTGAGTTCAGGGCTCAGCAAGAAAGCAAACAAGATTATCGAAGATGCCCACCCCTATCCAGAAGGGCGCTGGCTCTTCATCAAAGTTGAATCAGAGCAAGACTTGAACGACGTAAAGCAGTTGCTCATGGTCAAGTCACAGCGGCCCAAGTAGATAGGATAACCCAATGGCTATCGACCCGATATGCGGAATGGAAGTGGATGAGAAGACGGCTCTCAGCGTGGAGTACGAGGGCAAGGCATACTATTTTTGCAGCCCGGGATGCCGCGATAAGTTCCTTGCTGAAAGGGGCTTGCTTCTATCTCCAGCCACCGAAGCGAAACCCCTTCAACTGGGCGAGGGCAGTGAGCAGTTAGAAAAAGCTAATATCCCTATAACCGGGATGCACTGTGCCTCCTGCGCCGCCTCCATAGAAGAGTCCTTGAACAAGGTGGAAGGGGTCTCCAAAGTGGCGGTCAACTTCGCCACCGAGAAGGCGTATGTGGAGTACGACCCAAGTAAAGCAAGCCCCCAAGCTCTGGAGGAGGCGATAAAGGAGGCAGGATACGGCGTACTCAAGGAAGAAGCCCAGTATCTTAACCTCAAGGTCATCGGCATGGACAACGCCCACTGCCTGGGCACTGTGGAGGCCGCGCTCAAAGGGGTCAAGGGCATAGTCTCCAGCCAGCTTTTCCTCAATGAAAGGGCGAAAATAGTCTTCGACCCAGCATTGACCACCAAAGAGATTATTAAGAAAGCGATAAAGGACGCCGGCTATACCCCTGTAGAAGAGACTACCGTTGACCGTGAGAAAGAGGCACGGCGGCGCGATATAAGAACACTGAGGATTAAGTTCTTCGTTTCTCTGGCTTTCGCTGCCCCTCTGCTCTACTTTGCCATGGGCCCTCACGTAGGGCTGCCGGAACCATCTATCCCCGACTGGAGTATGGCCCTGCTCCAAGTACTGCTCACCACGCCCATAATTGGCGCGGGCTATCAGTTTTACACTGTGGGCATCAGGGCCGTGGTCAAGAGCTACCGGGCCAGCATGGATACACTGGTAGCGTTGGGCACGGGAACCGCCTATCTCTATAGCCTGGCAATATCCATCCTTATCTGGATAGGCAACCCCAACTACACCAGTCACGACCTCTACTATGAAGTGGCAGGACTGCTTATCGTATTCATTCTTCTGGGAAGGATGCTGGAGGCACTGGCTAAGGGGAGAACATCGGAGTCCATTCGCAAGCTGCTGGCACTGCAGCCTAGAACAGCGCTGGTGGTCAGAGACGGCAAGGAGCAAGAGGTCCCCGTCGAGGAAGTCGTTGTGGGCGATACAGTCATAGTGAAGCCAGGGGGCAATGTACCTGTGGACGGCGTGGTTCTGGAGGGAAGCTCTTCAGTCGACCAGTCGCTCCTGACCGGCGAGAGCATACCTGTAGAAAAGAACGTCGGAGATGAGGTCATAGGCGGCACCATGAACAAGAGCGGCTGGCTCAAGTTCAAGGCTGTCAGGGTGGGCAGCGACACTGCCCTCGCCCAGATTGTGAGGCTGGTGGAGGAGGCTCAGGGCAGCAAGGCGCCGGTGCAGAGGCTGGCAGACACGGTATCTGCCTATTTCGTTCCCACCGTACTTGGCATCGGCCTGGTCACCTTCCTCGCCTGGTATCTATCGGGGTCAGCCCTGTCATTCAGCCTCACCGCATTTATCGCCGTAATCATCATCGCCTGTCCCTGCGCTCTGGGGTTGGCCACGCCCACAGCGGTGATAGTGGGCACAGGCAAAGGAGCAGAGAACGGCATCCTCATCAGAGACGCCGCCACCTTGGAGAAGGCCTGCCAGGTAGATACCGTAGTCTTCGATAAAACAGGCACCCTGACCCGGGGCAAGCCCGAGGTCACCGACATTATTCCGGTATCCAACCCTCATTCTGCCGACGAGATACTCAGACTGGCTGCAGCGGCTGAGAGACGCTCGGAGCACCACCTCAGCGAGGCTATCGTTGCCAAGGCCGAGGAAAGGAAATTAGCCATCCCCGAGATAGATAGCTTCACAGCCATCGCAGGCAAGGGCGTGGAAGCTAAATACAACGGTACAACTATCCTGGTAGGTAACAGAAAGCTGTTCTCTGACAAAAGTGTGGACACAACGGCTGTAGAGGAACGTATTGTCCGTCTGGAAGGCGAGGGCGAAACCGTAGTGCTGGTGGG
>Ga0315289_10010821_pt1 | contig 13000 bp, 12 predicted proteins | sample YL17G11_40_MG_FD_203452 | JGI IMG/M metagenome (GOLD analysis project Ga0315289, IMG submission 203452) | Sediment microbial communities from Yellowstone Lake, YNP, Wyoming, USA - YL17G11_40 | ecosystem: Environmental > Aquatic > Freshwater > Lake > Sediment | place: USA: Wyoming | collected...
GAAGGTCTCCAAGTCGCCGACGTTGAGGATGTCGCGAACGTCTTTCTCAATATAGGCCTGATAATAGTTGCGCAGCCAATCCTGCGGATCCAGGTGTTTGTCGAAGATGCGCGGGTACCCCCCGGCAAAGAGGGCCTCGAACAGACCACGCCCAGGCGGCTTGCCGTTGGTCTTGGGCACAGCCTTGCCCAGGACGGCCAGGTCCATCATCGGCTGACGTGCCAGTTCGGCCCGTGAGAACGGCAGCAGGTGAAGCGTCGCGCATCGCCCGGCGAGGGTCTGGCTGATGTTCTGAAGCAAGAGGAAGTTCTGCGAGCCGGTCAAAATGAACTGACCCGCCTCCTGGCGCTCGTCCACGATGCCCTGGATGTAGGAGAACAGGTGTGGCGTCCGCTGGATCTCATCCAGAACGACCTTGCCGGTGAACTGGCCCAGAAAGCCCCTGGGGTCCTCCTGGGCGAATTCCCGCTGATCAGGCACTTCCAGAGAGACGTACTGGTGGCGAGGAAAAGCCTCTCGGACCAGGGTGGTCTTCCCGGATTGCCGCGGGCCCGTCAGCGAGACGACCGGATACTGCCTGGCAGCTTTGTGCAGCGGCGGTTCCAAATGCCTGGGGATCATGGGCACGCCCTCTTTTACATTTTGAACGTCCGATGTTCAGAATGCAAGAACAAAATGAGGCCTCTTTGGGATCCCTTTGTCATCCAAGGGAAGGGAGATGTTGTCCGGGACACGGCTCCACAAGGCGAACCTGAAACCGATAGCCGCCGAGCCGTCAGTTGTTCGACGGCGATCCGCCGAAGAGCGGCTCGACCCCGTCGTCGTCGTCCTCGTCGTCGTCCTCATCATAGTCCTCGTCGTCGTCCTCGTCCTCATCTTCATCGCCGCACCAGAGGGACGAATCGAGGGGGTGAATGTCGAACTGGTAGCCGGCCCCGCCGCAACCTTCGACCGGGCACGACCAGAACCCGTCGCACCAGACGATCTGGGAACTCAAGTACTCCTGGCCGCAGTGCAGGCACCGGACCATGCACGGTTCCTCCGGCGGCCGAAAAGGATCGTCCATCGCTTCCTTCGGCAACTCAGGCTCCGTCATGGGACGCCCCCTTTCCGAGGTCTACGCCCGCCGTCGTCGCCTTCGGCTTGTTGCCCCTTCTCGGACCATGGGCGACGACGGCTGAGAGGATTGTAGGACGGATTCCTCCTGGATGCCATACTCTGTGCGCTTTTCGGAACCGCATGACAGGAGTCCGGAGTCGCGGCCTATGGCTTACGCTTTCAAGGTTGAACCCAAAGTCCTTGGCGAACAAGAGGGCGGCCGACAACGCGTTGAAAGTGACACTTCTTCATTCGTACGGATACGATGATGGCGTCCCCAGCAGGAGTCGAACCTGCAACCTTTGGCTCCGGAGGCCAACGCTCTATCCATTTGAGCTATGGGGACCTCGGAACTCCCGATTCTATCGCCTCGGCCGCCCCTGTCAATGCCCCGCGCCCCCGCGATGCCGACATTCTATGGGCACGCCCCCCCCCGGGGCAGTATAATCCGCCCAAACTCGAGGACGACGCCATGGCCGAAACCGAAAAGCGGCATCGCTTCTTCGTGCCGGACCTTCCCGCCGACGCGCCTGCCCGCGCCGAGTTGCCCCCCGCCGAGGCCCATCACGCGCTGCACGTTCTTCGCCTCCGCGCCGGGGCGGCGGTGGAACTTTTCGACGGCCGCGGACAATGTGCCGAGGGACGCATCGCCGACGCCGCACGCCGACGCGTCGCGGTCGCGGTGGAACGGGCCTGGACCGAGCGCCGGCCGGGCGGCCCGCTCGTCCATCTCGCCTTTGCCGTGCCGAAAGGCAGCCGCGCCGACTGGCTCGTCGAGAAGGCGACGGAACTCGGCCTGGCGTCGCTTCGGCCGACCGTGTTTGAGCGGAGCGTCGCGGGAAAGGAACCCCTTTCGGCCGCCAAGCGCGAGCGATGGCTGAACCACTGCGCCGCCGCGGCCAAGCAGGCCCAGGTCAACCGGCTCCCGGGCATCGAGGATGTCGCATCGCTGGGCGAGGTCCTTGCGCGGGCCTCCGGCGCGCTCGTTCTCGTCGGCGACACGGTCGAAGAGGCCGTGCCCATCCTCGAAGCGCTCGCACGCCGACGCAAGGGGGAGGACATTCTTATCGTCGTGGGCCCCGAAGGCGGTCTCGCGGACGCGGAACGCACGACGCTCCGCGCCGGGGGGGCCGTCGCGGTTCGCCTCGGGCGGTCGGTGCTTCGGATTGAGACGGCGGCGATTGCGCTCGCAGCGGCGGTGATCGCCGCCTCGGATTCTCCGGTGTGGGGGGAAGGGGTCTGATCCCTTCGTTGTGCCTTGTGCCGATCGGTGGCTTTTTCTGAAACTCCTATCCCGACCCAGGTGTCTAAGGTCTTGAAAGGTGTCTGTTCAAGGTCATCACTAATACGGGGGCATCCATGAGGGTGGCAAGTACGGCGGGCTGGTTGGCGCTGGTGATCGTGCTTTCGGGCGCGGCGTGGGGGCATGAGCCGGGGTCGGACGCGGCGGCCGAGGCCCTACTCGTCCGCGCGGCCAAGGAAGCGCGTCTGGCGGGCGACCAGGCGGAGTTCCACGCCCTCCTGGACCTGGGTCGCGGCCTCGCCCGGTTCGAGCGCGGCCCCGCTACGGCGTTCCTCGCCCAGGCATTCGAGCGGGCCAAGGCCGAGAAAGACGCGGCCGAGCGGCTGCGGCAACTGGAGGCGGTGGCCCTGGCGGCGGGGCCAGTCGATCCGAATCTCTCGACGGCGGCGCTCGAACTCGCCCGGGCCGACCCCCGGTGCGGGGCGATCGACGACCGCATCGAGTTGAAGGTCCTGGCCATCGACCTTGCGCTGGCATACCGCAAGGGCTCGCCCGACGAAGCGGCGATCCTCACCAAGGCCAAGCGGTTCTGCAAGGATCACGAGTTCGTGCGCCAAATCGACAGAGTCGCAGTATCCTACTGGGCCTTGGCCCAGTATGTCTCCTACCTTGAACCGGAACTGGGCATCTGGCTCTGGCAAGAGATGTGGCCGGGTTTGGCCTGGGAGGAACGGATCGAGCAGACATGGGATTCGCGCCTCGGGGTCGCCCAAGACCTGGTCCATTACGACGCGGCGCGGGCGCTGCCGGTCCTGCGGGCGCTCCTGGAGGCGACGCCGGACCCGGGCCGGAAGGTCTGGGTCGCCGTGGCGATGTACAAGGCGGGCGCCCGGGACGAGGCCGTCGCTCTGCTCGGCCGCCTAAGACCGCCGGCGGTCGGCGGGGGCTGGCCGCTGGGCGACCTGATCGCCCGGGTCGCTGCCGCCGACCCCGAGGCGGCCTTGCGCCTCGCCGCAACCATGGGCAGCGACGACGGGCGGAGGAGCGCCGAGGACCTCGCCTACCAGGGCGCCGCAGCGGGCCGCCCGAAGGACGTCCTCAAATTGATCCGGGGCGTGAAGGAGACCTACCGGCTGAACTCCGCGCTTCGGACGGCCGCCGAATCGCTGGTCCGCGCGGGTGACCTCCAGGCTGCCCGTCACGTGGCCGACCTTAATGATAGCCAAGGACACAGGTCCGTCATCCTGGCTCGGATCGCCGAAGCCACGAGGGACACAGCCCTGATGGCGGAGGCCCTGGGGATAGCCCGGACGGCGGGCCATGGTGGCCGCATGTGGCAGGAAGCGGCGGCAGCGGCCATCCGGGCCTTCGGCATCAAGGAAACCGAAGCCCTCCTGGAGCAAGTCGAGCCAGAACTCCGCGCGCCGCAGTGGAAGCGTGAAGATTTGTATGCGGTGCTCCTGGTGGTGGCCGAGGAGGACCCGGCGTGGGCGCTCGCGGTGTTCAAGCGCGGCCCGAACGTACCGCCGAAACGCAGCCACACTGTGCCTACGGATGCGGTCTCGTATCTGCTTCCGAAACTTGCCCCCGAGGACGGAGGGTACGTGGCCGACTACATCGCGAAACATGGCGGGGCCGAGCATCCGCAGACCCTCGATGCGCTGAAAGAGGAGTGCGTCCGCCAGATCGCCCGCCGCTCGACCGCCGACGCCCAAGACTTTGCCGCAAGGGTCGGCGTTAAGGCCGACCTGCATCAACTGGAGTGGGAACACCGGAACGCCCAGGTCATGAATGCCGGCATGCGGATCAACGAGGTCCTCGACGAAATAACGTTCCGTCATCCGGGCGAGCGCGAGGGCCTGGTCGAATCGGCCGTGAGCCGCCTCGTCGGCGGGCCGAATGACCTTCTCCACCACGTTGACCGCATCCTCGTCCTGGCGGGCGCGATGAAGGACAAGACGCTGGCGGACAAGGCGCTGGGTTCCGCCGCACCGCTGCTCTACGCCTGCGCCGAGAAGAAGGTCGCCCTCGAACTCATCGACAAGGTTCAGTCACCGGGCCGCCGGGCGGAGGCGCTGCTGTCCCTGACCCGCTGGGAACTCGACCCGCAGCCACGCCTGGATAGACCCTTTCTGGCGGGATGGTAAACCCCAGCGGACCCGGGGTCCGGGTAATGCCGCGGCGCGCGTCGCACGCCTTATTTAGCCCGGCGTGAACACACGCCGGGCGCCGCGGCCGTGGGCGCGAAGGGAAAAGGGGACGGGAGTATTTTGTGCGAAGTTTACCCGCCTGTGGCGGGCACCCAAAGGGCCGTTCCGGCAATCCCGGCGCGCCGGGACTCCCGTCCCCTTTTCCGGAAGCCGCAAGCGGCTTACGCCACGCCGAGGAGGATCTCGGTGAGCCGCTGGTCGATCCGCTCGAAGGGCAGGCGGCGCTCGGCCAGCGCGTCGGGATCGAGTTTCGCCTTGCGCAAGCGGTCGGCGGCCTTCGAGGAATAAGCGCCGAGCAACTCGTTATACTCGGCGCCCGGCGCGCTGTGCAGTTCCTCGAGCATCGCGCACAGCCGCGCGTCCGCGTTCACCTCGTCCACCTTGATCTCGAGGACCTTGTACGCCCGCATGCACCGCTCGACGAAGTCCCACGGGTCCGCCTCCGTCCGGTACGGATGCGCATCGAAGGTCTTCGTGCCGGCGTACCCGTAATCGGAAAGCAACCTGACGACCAGGAGCGCCTCCTTCGGATTGTCAGCGCCGAAACTCATGTCCTGGTCGTAGCGGAGCGGTTTCTGGGCGTTCAGGTGGATGTCCACGAGTTTGCCGGCCTCGAGGCACTGGGCGAACTCGTGCAGCGGATTCAGGCCCGCCATCTTGATGTGCGCCCACTCGGGATTCACGCCCACCATCTCCGGATGCTCCAGCGTCGCGATGAACGCCAGCGCGTGCCCCGCCGTCGCCAGGTACGTGTCGCTCCGGGGCTCGTTCGGCTTGGGCTCGATGGAGAAGACCATCCGGTATCCCCGCTCCAGAACGTATTCGGAGAGGAAGTTCATGCACTCGCGGAACCGCTTCAAGGCCTCGACGGGGTCCTTCGCGATGTCCACGTCGGTGCCTTCGCGGCCGCCCCAGAAGATGTAGACGCCGGCCCCGAGTTCCGCGGCCGCGTCGATGTTCGCCATCGCCTTCTGCACGGCATAGGCGCGGACGCGCGGGTCGTGGCTCGTGAACGCGCCGTCCTTGAACACGGGGTGGCTGAAGAGGTTCGTGGTCGCGGCGGTGCACCGGATGCCCGTCGCGCGCATGATCTTCTTGGTCTGCTGGATGGCGCTGCGCTTCTTGGCCGCGCTCGCCCCGATCGGCCAGAGGTCGTCGTCGTGGTACTCGAAGCCGAAGACCTCGCGCTCGCCCAGGCCCTTGATGGCCTCCAGGCCGGTCATCTCCGGCCGCGTGGGCGGCCCGAAGGGGTCGCGCCCCGTGTTCATCACGCACCAGACGCCGAACGCAAACTTGTCCGCCCGCTTCACCTTGATCGTCTTCTTCGCCATGGAACGCCCTCCGCTCTTGGCCTGTTCAACGAGCAGATGTTATCGACTCCGCGGCCGTCCGGCAACCCTTTCTTGGATCCTTGTGCCGGATTTTGACGCGGCCGGCTGGACGGTCGCGGGCCCTGCAAATCCCCTTTGGGCGCATCCGCCTCAACTTCGCCGCCGTCGCAGGCGAGGGGGCCTACGAGAAGGCGGGCAGTCCGCCGAGGCCGAACGACCTCTCGATGCTCCGGTTCGTCACGAACTCCAGGAACGCCGGCGCCGTGTTCCTGATGGATGATGTGACGTTCTACCGCGACCTGCCCGACTCGCTCCGGGGCACCGTGCTCGAGCCCTAGCCATATTAACCGACAAGCCAGTTCCTGGTCAAAGGTTTACTGCCGGACAAGGTTTGCGGCAAGATACCAGTGCGAGAGAAGGCGCCTGCTGCTACAATACAGCCGTATCTAGCCACAGTTCCCTAGTAAGCTGATTAGCCTTATGTTTCTGAGGAGGCATTCGTGGACACCAACAGCGAGAAGAGGAAATTGGAGATCTTTGATAGAACTCTCCAACTGATAGATTCCTATGGACAAGAGGCCAAAAGATGCCGCTCGGCCGGGGCATACTTTGCTGGGTGTGTAATGCTGGGCGCCGCAGCAGAGGCGGCCTTGATACTGTTCCTACACAGCCGTGTTTACGACACAGCCTGGTCTGAGAACCCAGATTCAGAATTCGGAAAACACACCAAACTGGGATTGGCCAAATTGTTGGAGCTTATCCGAGGTTGGGGCTGGCTGAACCAAGATGAGAGTCGCGAAAGAAACGAACTTAACCCATGCCTCGACGGCCTGAGACTAATACGCAATCTGGTTCATCCTGGTTTCTGCCTAAGAGACCCGCCCAAGATTAGGATAGATGCCGACCAATTCGATTCACTTCACAACGCCGTTGCCCAACTTCTAGACTACATCGATGAAATCTTCGTACAGGATATCGAAGAAAACGTCAGAACTTATCGATCCCTTGGAAAGACCGCCGTATCCATGTTTGGCCCCGCGATGTGGACAGCCAAACACGACGCAAGGTATAAGGAGATGGAAGCCTTTGCCAAGGAGGCTAGGGCGCAGAGATCTGAAAGGAGACAGAACTGGCTCTGGAAGAAAACTCCACGCCACAAACAAGCCCGCGGGACCAAGACCAGTAAAAAGTAACTTGCCTGAAATCACAAGCCGCTGGAGGCGCTACCGTCCAGCAGCAGGCACCCCAGTTCTTACACCTCCGCCTTAAATGAAGGCGGACATTTCCGCGTCGGGCTCAACGCCTGCTTCCCTCCGTGCCTCAGTACCTACGTGCCTTTCTTTTGTATTTTCGCCCAAGTGTCGCGGAGCGTAGCGGTGCGGTTGAAAACAGGGCAACCGGCCGACGAATCCGGGTCCACGCAGAAATATCCCAGCCGCTCGAACTGGAACCGGTCGCCCGGCTTCGCGGCGGCGAGCGACGGCTCAACCTTCGCATCCGAAATCACCTCCAGCGACTTCGGGTTGAGGCCGGCCTTCCAGTCCTCGCCCTCGGGGACGTCGTCCGGGTCCTCTTTGGTGAAGAGGTGATCGTAGAGGCGGACCTCAGCCTCGGCGGCCTCGGCGGCCGAGACCCAGTGCAGGGTCGCCTTCACCTTGCGTCCGTCGGGCGCGTCGCCGCCGCGCGTCGCCGGATCATAGGTGCACCTGAGTTCCACCACCTCGCCCGAGCAAGGGTCCTTGACAACGCCCGTGCACCGGACGAAGTAGGCGTACCGCAGTCGCACCTCGCGGCCCGGGGCGAGGCGGAAAAACTTTTTCGGCGGCTCTTCCAGAAAGTCGTCTCGCTCGATCCAGAGTTCGCGGCCGAACGGAACTTGGCGCGTCCCCGCGCTCGCGTCCTCGGGGTTATTCACCGCCTCCAACTCCTCCGACTTCCCTTCGGGATAATTCTCGATGACGACCTTCAGGGGCCTGAGGACCGCCATCACGCGGGGGCTTCGGCGGTTCAGGTCCTCCCGCAGGCAATGCTCGAGGAGCCGAATGTCCACCCGGCTCACGAACTTCGCGACGCCGACGCGCGCCAGGAAGTTGCGAATCGCCTCCGGCGTGCAGCCGCGCCGCCGCAGGCCCGAAAGCGTCGGCATCCGCGGGTCGTCCCATCCGCCCACCAGGCCCTCCTCCACCAGTTCCCCGAGCCGACGCTTCGACATCACCGTATGCGTCAACTCCAGCCGCGCAAACTCAAGTTGCTGCGGATGGTGGACGCCCAGCGCCTCGAGGAACCAATCGTACAGCGGCCGATGGTTCTCGAACTCCAGCGTGCACAGGGAGTGCGTGATCCCCTCGATCGAATCCTCCAGGCCGTGGGCCCAGTCGTACGTCGGATAGATGCACCATGCTCCGCCCGTCCGGTGATGCTCGGCGCGGAGGATGCGGACCATCACGGGGTCGCGGAGGTTCAAGTTCGGCGAGGCCATGTCGATCTTCGCGCGCAAGGTCCGCGAGCCGTCGGGAAACTCGCCCGCGCGCATCCGGCGGAAGAGGTCGAGGTTCTCTTCGACGCTCCGACCGCGGTGCGGGCTCTCGCGGCCCGGGCGCGTCAGCGTCCCGCGCGTGGCGGTCACCTCCTGGGCCGAGAGGTCGCAGACGTACGCCTTCCCCGCGCGGACGAGTTGCTCCGCGTACTCGACCATCCGCTCGAAGTAGTCCGAGGCGTACGTGAGCCGGTCCCACTTCCACCCGAGCCACCGCACGTCCTCGATGATCGAGTGGACGTACTCTTCCTCTTCCTTGGTGGGGTTCGTGTCGTCGAACCGCAGGTTGCACCGGCCGCCGAACTCCTCCGCGATGCCGAAGTCGATGGAGATGGCCTTCGCGTGACCGATGTGCAGATAGCCGTTCGGCTCCGGGGGGAACCGGGTGCGGACCTTGCCGCCCCATTTTCCCCCAGCGACGTCGCGGGCGACCGAGTCGCGGATGAAGTCGCTCGGCATCGGGTTGTTCGTGCCCATCGGTGCAGCCTTTCCTGCTGCGTTCCAGAACCCATAAACTGCCAAAAGCGGCCCCGTTTGTCCAGAGCACAGGTCAAAAAGACGCAAGGTCGTCCAGGCCGATGGCCGAAGAAGCCCCCGGGAGGGCGACTCGCATCTCATTCGGAAAATCCGAATAAATCGTCCGCCCGGACGTTATACTGGATGCTGAGGCCGCCCTGCGGCCGGAGGTGGGGGTTATGTCATGGCGAAACGAGCCGATGCCGAAAGAATTGCCCGCGCGCTTCTCTCGCTGAACAAGAGCATTGCGCCGTCCAAGCCGCCCGCCGACCCGATCACCGCGCCCGGCGACCGGCCGTGCCCCGTCTGCGGCGAGGTGATGATCATGACCAGCCGCCACGGCGTGCCGGTGGACTTCTGTCCGGGCCACGGCCTGTGGCTGGACCAGGGGAAACTGGACCTTTTGCTTTCCGCGTCGCGGTCGGGCGGCCGCCGGCCGAGCATGACCACCTCGGTCCGCGCGAAGCGCGGCCCGCCGCATCCCGACGCGCCCTGGATAAGGCCGTAGTCCTGACCGCCGCCCGACGCTTCCATCGGGGGTGCCATGCTTTCGCTTGTCCCTGTTGTCGTTGGACCCCTTCGGGGCGAAAGCATGCGTCGTTCGGCAACGGAATCGCGGCACGCTTTCCCAAGGGAAAGCGTGGCACCCGGTGTCGGAGTAGCGTTCATACGGCGGATTCCTTCTCGCACCCAGGTGTCTACAGACCGTTGCTTTGCCACAAACGGCCGCGGTTGTCCAGACGGAAGATGATTCGCGGCATTCGCGCCTTGCATTGGCCGCCGCCGCAGGCATAATGATTGGAGGCGGCCCGCCTCGAGGCGGCGGGTTATGGAGACCGATATGGTGGCGATAAAAGACATCCGGGACCTAGGCCGACGGATCGCCCGGAAGTTTCATCCGCGTCGAATCGTTCTCTTCGGCTCCTATGCGGAAGGCCGGGCCACGCCGGATTCCGACGTTGACCTGCTCGTGGTCCTTCCGCACGAAGGCAAGGCCGTGGAGAAGTCCGTCGAGATCCGCCTGGCCACCCGGCCGCCGTTCCCCCTGGACCTGCTCGTCCGGACGCCCGAACAGGTGCGCACGCGCCTGGCCATGGGCGACACGTTCATCCGCGACATCCTCGAGCAGGGCAAGGTGCTCTATGAAGCCGATGACACGTGAATGGGTCGCCAAAGCGGAAGGCGACTTCGCGATGGTCGAACGGGAATCGCGAGCCCGCAAGAACCCCAGTTACGACGGCCTCTGCTTTCACGCGCAACAGTGCGCGGAAAAGTACTTGAAGGCGCGGCTATGTGAGGCAGGGATCGAATTCGCCAAGGTACACGACCTGGTGGCGCTGTTGGAGCAAGCGCTGCGCGTCGAGCCGCTGTGGAAAACCTACCGGGCCGACCTTGCCGCCTTGACGGATTACGCCGTCAGTTTTCGGTATCCCGGCGAGTCGGCCGACAAAGAGTCCGCCCGAAACGCCCTCAAGAACTGCAAGGCTTTTCGCCAGGAGGCAAGAAAGGCTCTCGGCCTTCGATCTTGAACGCTTGGGGCGGCCGCCGGCCGAGCATGACCACCTCGGTCCGCGCGAAGCGCGGCCCGCCGCATCCCGACGCGCCCTGGATAAGGCTGTAGGACTAGCCGCGGCGCCCTCCTCAGGTTTCACATTGTCTCCCCGAGTCCCGGGGCACCGGGATCGAGGGGTCTCACTGTGCGCCTTCAGGTTGCCATCTCTGACAGAGTCCCGATGCAATCGGAACGAGCGGAGGAATCTCGCCGAGAAGCTCTCAAGTTGTCACCCCGAGCGCAGCCGAGGGGTCTCGCCGTGAATCCGTTGCCGTCGGCCCGTCTTGCCTGTATTCTTGCGTCATCACGGAGGCCGCACCATGGCCGAGTATTACGTCTACATCCTCGCCAGCCGTTCCGGCACTCTCTACGTCGGCGTCACAAACAACCTCCTGCGGCGCGTCTACGAGCACAAACACAAACTCATTCCCGGCTTTACGAAGCGTTACAACATTGATCGGCTGGTTTATTACGAGGCGACGCCGGACGTGCGCGCGGCCATCGCTCGGGAAAAGCAGATCAAGCCTTGGCGGCGCGAAAAGAAGGTCGCCCTTATTGAATCAAAGAACCGCGACTGGCACGACCTCGCGGCCGGATGGTTCTCGGAATGGGCCGAGCCTAACGGCAACAACGCACGGCGAGATCCCTCGACTCGTTCCGCCTCCGGCGGAACTCCCTCGGGATGACAACGCGGGGAACCACGGCGAGACCCCTCCACTCCCTCCGGTCGGTCGGGGTGACAAGACGAAGGAAGCCCGGTGAGCCGTCAGCCGCGCGCTGCGGCGATGGCTCCATCCAGGCGCGCGAGACTTTCGTCCTTGCCAAGGATCTCCATCGTCTCGAACAGGGGCGTGGAGACTTTGCGGCAGGTCACCGCGACGCGGAGGGACATGAAGAGGTCGCCGGGTTTCCAGCCTATTGTCTCGGCCAGGGCGCGGACCAACTCCTCCAGGGCCTTCGCTTCCCACGCAGGCCCGTTGGCCTCGTCCGCTTTGCGAGATCTCGCCGCAGGCGGACCGGCCGCCGAGGCGGGCGCTTCCGCGAGAGCCGAGCGCAGGCGCTCCAGGGCCGAAAGGGTCTCGGCGGGGGTCTTAAGGGCCTCCCCTTTCTTCGCGGGCACCAGGTCCGCCGGGGCGTAGGGGAGGCGCTCGGCGAAGAAGGCGGTCGCGTCGGCGAACTCGTTCAATCGCCGCAGGCGTTCCTGCATCAGGCGGACGATCGCGAGGAATCCCGGCGCGCCGGGACCCGCGAACTTTTCGAGGATCGCCTCCGGCACGAACCCTTCGGCCTTCAACCGCGCGGCAAGGTCTTCGAGCGGCAGGCGGCGGATCCATTCGCCGTTCAGCCACTCGAACTTCTCCATGTCGAACACGGGGCCCGTCGTCGTCACGCGCTCCAGTGAGAAGTCTTTCAGGAACTCATCGCGCGAAAAGACCTCGCGGCCGTCCGGCATCGAGTGGCCGAGAAGGCCGAGGAAATTCGTCACGGCCTCCGGCAAATAGCCCTGCTCCCTGTACCAGAGGACGTTGGTGGGGTTTTTGCGCTTGGAGAGTTTCGAGCGGTCGGGGTTGCGGATGAGCGGCAGGTGGAAGAACTGCGGCGGCGTCCAGCCGAGCGCCTCGTAGAGCAAGATATGTTTGGGCGTCGAGATGATCCATTCCTCGGCGCGGACGACGTGGGTGATGCGCATCGCGTGGTCGTCCACGACGTTCGCCAGGTGGTAGGTCGGGTAGCCGTCGCTCTTTAAGAGGACCTGGTCGTCGATAGTCTCGTTGCGGACGGTGATGGGGCCGCGCACCCCGTCCTCGAAGCGCGTCTCGCCCTCCAGGGGCACCGCAAGGCGGACGGTCGAGGGTTCACCGGCGGCGAGTTTCTTTTCGACTTCGCCGGGCGCAAGGTCGCGGCAGAGGCGGTCGTAGCCCGTTTCGCCGCCCGCCTTCTGGCGCTGCTTACGGACCTCGGCCAGGCGCTCGGGCGAGCAGAAGCATCGGTACGCGTGGCCGGTCGAGAGGAGCCGGGCGACCTCGCGGCGGTAAATCTCGAGGCGTTCGCTCTGGCGATACGGGCCGACCGGGCCGCCCACGTCGGGCCCCTCGTCGTGGTCGAGGCCGAGCCACGCGAGGGCATCGAAGAACATCTGTTCGGCGCCTTCGACGAGGCGCGTGCGGTCGGTGTCCTCGATGCGCACCAGAAACTGTCCGCCCGTCTGGCGCGCGAGGGCCCAGTTGACCAGCGCGACGTACATGTTGCCGATGTGCGGTTCGCCGGTGGGGCTGGGGGCGATGCGCGTGCGGACGGGTTGTCGGGTTTCGGTCATGGTCGTGGTCGTGCGTTTTTTGCGCGCCCGCCAAGGCGGGCGGCTAAATGTGTCCGGCGATCATTCCGCTGCGCCGGCCGGGGCCAAGGCGGGCGGCTAAATGTGTCCGGCGATCATTCCGCTGCGCCGGCCGGGGCCGGGGCGGGCGGCTAAATGTGTCCGGCGATCATTCCGCTGCGCCGGCCGGGGCCGGGGCG
>Ga0315289_10010822_pt1 | contig 12999 bp, 24 predicted proteins | sample YL17G11_40_MG_FD_203452 | JGI IMG/M metagenome (GOLD analysis project Ga0315289, IMG submission 203452) | Sediment microbial communities from Yellowstone Lake, YNP, Wyoming, USA - YL17G11_40 | ecosystem: Environmental > Aquatic > Freshwater > Lake > Sediment | place: USA: Wyoming | collected...
GACGTGAAAGCCGTCGAGTTCGAACACCTTCACGAGGTCCTCGTGGCGGATAGAAATGATTCTGCTTCTGACCACCGCTTACTCCGTGGTTAGAAGCTCAGCCAAGACGGGTTCCCGGGGTGTCCACCCTCTGTCTTGCTTGCTGAAGCCTGCTTCCTCCATGACCTCTTCGAGAGTTCCGAGTGTCTCGCATTCATCGAGAAAGGCCGCCACGGCTTCACGCAAAGACTGCTCGGCCTCCTGCGGGGTCCCACCGAAGCTCGACACATCGAGCTCGGGGCAAACCCCCACGAAGAGGGCACCCTCGCGGTAAACCTCTCCCCTAAAGACAACGCGCCCCACCATGGTGACACCTCCCATCTCACTCAAGCAGGCAAGCTAACCTTACCACAGGCGTTTCCTTAGGTCTATGGGTGAGGCTGGGTGTCTTCGGTGCGTGGCGTGTAGCGAGTGGCCAGTAAGCATGTGGCATGTGGCACGTGGCGTGTGGGAGGCGGGTTCGGAGTTCATGGTTCGAAGTAGGTAGCCTGTAGCACGTGGCTTGTGGGCACGGTCTCTCAGTGGCCCTTCTTCAGGGGTCGACGACGCGTGCGATGACATTTCTTCAAGTTCGAACCCCGAACTTCGAACCCGAACTCCACGTGAGAGGAGCACGCCCTGTTTCTCCCGAAGGCGAGATCCTCACTGCTTGAACGTCCGGATGGCCTCTACGACGGTGTCCTGTTCCTCGTCTTTCATCTCGGGGAACATGGGGAGGGAAAGGACGTCGTGGCTCGCCCGCTCCGACTCGGGGAGGCTGCCCTGACGAGTGCCGAGGTTCTGGAAGCACTCCTGGAGGTGCAGGGGGAGCGGGTAGTAGACCTCGGTTCCGATTTCCTTCTCCTTGAGGGACTTCTGGAGCGCGTCCCGGCGTCCGCCCGCGACGCGGATCGTGTACTGGTGGAAGATGTGCGTCCGGTCGGGCGCTCGGTACGGGGTCTCGATCCCGTCGATCCCGGAAAGGAGCCGGTCGTAGCGGTCGGCGATCCGCTGCCGGGCGGCCGTCCATCGGGACAGGTGTGGGAGCTTGGTGCGGAGGATCGCGGCCTGCAGGGCGTCGAGGCGGGAGTTGTACCCGATCAGCTTGTGGTAGTACTTGGGCTTCGACCCGTGGACCCTCAGGATCCGCACCCGCTCGGCGAGAGCGTCGTCGTTCGTGACGATCATGCCGGCGTCTCCGTAGGCGCCGAGGTTCTTCGTGGGGAAGAAGCTGAAGCAGCCAAGGTGGCCGATCGTGCCAGCCTTGATGGCTTGTGGCATGTGGCGCGTGGCTTGTGGAAACCCGGTTCGGAGTTCGGGGTTCGGAGTTCGGGGTTCCAGAGAAGACGCGTGTGGCGCGTGGCTTGTGGCTTGTGGGGGAATTGCGTTCTCGGCGCTAGACCGCGCATTCCCGCCAGGCCACGGGCTACGAGCTACGTGCTCGGCCCTGGAGGAATACTGCGCGCCGATCGCTTGAGCGGCGTCCTCGACCACGGCGAGCTTGTGCTCGGCAGCGATCTCCATGAGTTCGTCCATGTCCGCCATCTGGCCGTAGAGGTGAACGGGGATGATCGCCTTGATCTGCAGCCTGTGGCGTGTAGCGCATAGCCTGTGGAAGAACCCGCTCTTGGTTTGTGGTGTGTGCCTTGTGGAAGAAGCCGTTCGAGACGCGGCCGCGCCTTCCTCGGCCTTCCCACGGGCTACGTGCCACGTGCCACAAGCTCGGCCCGCACCGTTGTGCTCTGCTAAGATGCGGCGGACGGAGGCAGGGTCGAGGTTGAACGTCTTCGGGTCGATGTCGCAGAAGACGGGCGTCGCGCCGACGTTGTGCACGATCCCGGCGGTGGCGAAGAACGTGAAGCTGGGGACGAGGACGGCGTCTCCGGGCCCGATCCCGAGCACTCGCAGCGATAGGAGGAGGGCGTCGGTTCCGCTCGCGACGGCGATCGCGTGCTTCACTCCGCAGAACGCCGCGACCTCCTGCTCGAGGGCCTCGACCTCGGGGCCGAGGATGAAGCGTCCGGAAGCGACGACCCGCAGGATCGCGGCGTCCATCTCCGGTTTGATGGACTGGTACTGGCGAACCAGATCGAGAATCGGGACTTTCATCGGTTGTGGTCACCGTCCTTTGGGTTGTTCGGAAGCCGGTGGCTTGTAGCCAGTGGCAGGTAGCTTGTGGCACGTGGCCCGGGGGAGGCCTGCGGCACGCGGCTTGTAGCCAGTGGCAGGTAGCTTGTGGCAGGTGGCTTGTGGAGGAGGGAAGAGGAGACCGAGCGCATCGCGGTCATGATTGAGTCTCCTGATAGCGGATGAAGCTCGATGTGCGCTTGGCGAGCATTGTGAGCTCTTCTCGCAGGGTTTTGACCGAGTCTTGGGAGCTGTATCTCAGCTCCGCGGCAAGGAAGAGCAGCGTATCCAGTTCGTACAGCGACCCCAGCGCGATCTGTCCAAAGCGGGCGGCTTCTCCGGGTGTTCCCCGTCCGACTCCCTCGGCGATGTTCGCCGGGATCGAGGTAGCGGAGCGGCGGACCTGGCTTGTGAGGCCGTACAACTCCTCTCTTGGCCAGTCCTTGGTGAGCACGTAGACGCTCTTGACGGACTGAACGGCCATCTGCCAGATCTCAAGGTTCTCCACGCTGTCGAGCATTCGCGCTCCTGGACACCAGACTGCATGTGGGGCCAATAGCTCGTTGCCTGTGGAAGTCCCACACGCTACATGCCACAAGCTACATGCTGCCGCTCGGCTCGTCCAACTGCGCCCGCCCGTCAGCCAGGGAATACCGCCGTCGGCAATCCGCGCAGACCGCCTTCCCATCTGAAAAGCCGAGCGGCTGACCGCACTGACAGGCCCAGCCGTGGATCCGCGCTGGGTTCCCGTAGACGATGGCGTAGGCAGGGACATCCTTGGTGACGACGGAGCCGGCCCCGACGAAGGAGTGCTCGCCGAGCGAGTGGCCGCAGACGACCGTCGCGTTCGCCCCGATCGTCGCCCCGCGGCGGATCAGGGTCTTCCGGTACTTGGAGTGATCGGTCGGAAAGCCGGAGCGAGGGCGGTAGACGTTGGTGAAGACAGAGCTCGGTCCGCAGAAGACGTCGTCCTCCAGGGTGACCCCCTCGTACACCGAGACGTTGTTCTGGATCTTGACGTTCGAGCCGACGGTGACGTTCGGGCCGATGAGGACGTTCTGGCCGACGCTCGTGCCTTCGCCGATCGTCGTCCCGCGCATGACGTGCGAGAAGTGCCAGATCTTCGTGCCGCGACCGATGGTGACCCCGTCGTCGACGTACGACGACGGGTGGACGAAGTAGCCCTTGTCCTCAGAAGCTTTGGTCTGCACTGGCTTTCCTCCTTCCTTCATCGATCGCGCCGCGGCCTCGAGGACGCGGACGACGCGAAGGCCGTCCTCCCCGTCGCTCGGCGGCGGGGTCCCGGTCCGGACGCTCTCGAGGAACGTCTCGGCCATGGCGCGGAGCGGCTCCCCTTTCGGGATGGGGAGCGACTCGACCCCCCCGCGGCGCGGGCGGAGCAGTCCCTCGACGTGCTCGGCGCGGGCGTCATGGAGGAAGAGCTGCGCCTGCTTCTCGCTATCGTCGAAGACGGCCATCTTCTCCTCACCGACGACGGTCAGCCGCCGCGTCTTCACCGGGTCGAGCCAGCTCACGTGCACGTGGCCGACCGCTCCGGATGGGAAGCGGAGCGTCACGAAGGCGACGTCCTCGATTCCGGGCTGGAGGTATGCGGCGCCGTGGGCGGCGACCTCGCTCGGTTCCTCTCCCAGGAGGTAGAGGATGACCGAGATGTCGTGCGGCGCGAGGCTCCACAGGGCGTTTTCCTCCGTGCGAATGACGCCGAGGTTCAGGCGCTCGCTTGAGAGGTGAAGGAGCCGTCCGAGCCGCCGTTCCTCAACGAGCCGTTTCAGCTCGCGGACGGCCGGGTGGTACTCGAGGAGGTGGTCGACCATGAGGATCGTCCCTTTCTCCTTCGCGAGCTCCACGAGCTCCGCGGCGTCCCGTGCGGTGAGGGCGATCGGCTTCTCCACCAGGACGTGACGGCCGACGGCGAGGGCCTTGCGGGCGAGCTCGGCGTGGGCCACCGCCGGGGCGGCGATCACCACCGCGTCGATGCCCTCGAAGACGGGTCCCTCCGAGACGCGGATCCCTGGGTGTTCGGTCTTCATCGCCGTTCGGCGCGCCTCGCGGGGGTCACAGACGAGGACGTGCTCGTCCCCCAGAAGCTCGCAGAAGACGCGCACGAGGTTCTGGCCCCAGCCGCCGGCACCGAGGATCGAAACCCGCATCCTACCCCGCCCCCAGGCGGACGACCTTCGGGGAGGAGATTCCCTTCGTGGCGTTCCGCGCGTCGAAGATGAGCGGGGCGTGCTTCACAACGGCCTGGTAATCCACGTTCGAGTGGCCGGCCGTGATGACGACGAGGTCCTGAGCCGCGAGGGTCGCCGGCGTGAGAGAAACGCTCTTCAGGGCGATTCCGTCCCGGTCGAACTCAGGAATGTAGGGATCGTGGTAGGAGAGGATCGCACCTCGCTCGACGAGAAGCCGCGCCACCTTCAGGGCGGCCGACTCCCGCAGGTCGTCGATGTCGCGCTTGTAGGCCATGCCGAGGAGCAGAACCTTCGCTCCCTTAAGGGCCTTCCCCCGGTCATTCAGGGCCTCCATGCACCGGCCGACGACGTGCGCGGGCATGGCGTCGTTCACCTGGCCGGCGAGCTCGATGAACTGCGTGGTGAAGCCGTACTCCTTCGCCTTCCAGGAAAGATAGAAAGGATCCAGTGGGACGCAATGTCCACCAAGACCTGGCCCCGGGTAAAACGGCATGAACCCGAACGGCTTCGTCTTGGCCGCCTCGATGACCTCCCACATGTCGATCTTCATTCGCTCGCACAGCATGGCAAGCTCGTTCACGAGCGAGATGTTCACGATGCGGAAAATGTTCTCCAGGAGCTTCTCCATCTCGGCGACGCGCGGCGAGGAGACGGCGAAGATCTCCCCGTCGATCACTCGCTCGTACAGGGCTTTCGCCACCGCCGTGCAGGACGGCGTCACCCCGCCGACCACCTTGGGCGTGTTCTTCGTCTTGTAGCGCTCGTTCCCCGGGTCGACCCTCTCTGGGGAGAAGGCGAGGAAGACGTCCAGGCCTACTTTGAGGCCGCGCGACTCGATCTGGGGAAGGATGATCTCTTCAGTCGTCCCCGGATAGGTCGTGCTCTCGAGGACCACGAGCTGGCCTCTGTGGAGATAGGGGAGCGCGAGTTCCACCACGCTCTCGATGTAGCTCGTGTCGGGCTGCTTGTTCTTGTCGAGGGGGGTCGGCACGCAGATCGTCACGACGTCGACCTCCCCGACTGCGGAGAAGTCCTGCGTCGCGCGCAGCTTGCCCGACTTGACGACCAGGGCGAGCTCGCTCGCGAGGATGTCGGGGATGTAGTTCTCTCCGCGGTTTACCTGTGCTACCCGGTCGGCCTTGCGATCGATTCCGACGACGGTGAACCCGGCCTTGGCCTTCTCCACCGCGAGGGGGAGGCCGACGTACCCGAGGCCAATCACCGCGACCTTGGCCTCGCCGTGGGCAATCTTCTTAAGGAGCGCCTCAGCGTGAGTCATGCGCCCTTTTTAACCCATCGAATGGGCGTTCACAAGGCCACGCGACCGAGCGCGCTTCGTCCCTCGCGGTGAGTCTGCCCGCTTGGCTCTCCTACCGGAGCGCCTGGAAGAGGCTCCAGCTTCCCAGGAGGACCACGGCGACCGCGACGGCAAGAGCGAACGAACGTTGTGGAAGGCGGCGCACGGTCAGGGCGGCGAAGGGAACGGCGAGGACCGCGCCGAGAAGCAGGGGCGGGCGGCGACGTGCCACGACGTCCCCGGTCTCAAGATGAGGTAGGAGGCGATGCCGACAAGGCACGTGAACGCCTCGGCGAAGCTCGTGATCCCGACCGCGTTCTTGGCCGTGACGCCGGAGACAATCCGGCTTGGTATCAAGAGCGGACTCTTGCGGTCCACAGACTGAGCCTAGACACATCCTGCCTGATCGCGCGGGGTCTCCAAGAGGTGTGCCGATTGCCTGCTATTGTTGGCCGCGCGGGAAGACCTAGACCGCTTCCTTGTCGATCGCGTTGTAGCATGTAGCGAGTGGCCAGTAGCATGTGGCGGGTGGGAGGCGGCGTGTGGCATGTGGCAAGTGGCTTGTGGGGATACCGAAGTCCAAGTCTCCCGGCGAGAGCCCGCTGGGCCAGCGAGCCGGACTCAAGCTACTGGGTCCCGGTTGTCGCCCCAGCGGCAGCGTTGTATGCTCGAGGCATGAAGACCACGCAGTACGTTCATTGGCAGCACGGAGCCATGTGGATCGGGTACTTGGTCGAGTTCCCCGACTACTGGACTCAAGGCGAGACTCATGAAGAACTGGCAGAGAATCTCAAAGACCTCCATCAAGAGCTCGTGAGCGGCCAAATCCCCGAGGTCCGGCGCCTGGCCGAACTGCACATTGCATGAATCGGCAGGACCTGATTCGGGGAATCGAGAAGAACGGCTGCATCCTCATTCGCCACGGGGCGCGACATGACTGGTACCAGAACCCGAAAACGGGGGCGTGTCAACCCGTCCCCAGGCATCGCGAGATCAAAGAGCCTCTTGCGAACCACATCCTCAAAGAACTGAAGTAGGGTGCTGCCACGCGTTTTCTGGCCTACCGCATGGGCGCAAGGGGAAACGCGGCCCGTAGTCCGGGAACCGCCAGCTTGTAGCACGTAGCTTGTGGCGCGTGGGAAGACCTCGTTCGGGCGCGGCGCCTGTGTTTCTGGATCTACAGGCTACATGCTACAAGCCACGTGCCCAGTTGCGTGGTCGTGGTGTATACTGAACACACCACGGAGGTGCACCATGGCGCGGTTGTCGGCCGACATTGACCCGAAGATCCTCGAGGAAGCGCAGCGCGTCTCGGGGTACAAGACCAAGCGCGAGGCGATCGATCGCGCGCTGCGGGAGTTCGTCGCGCGACGTCGGGCCCAGGAACTCTCGAGTCTTGCGGGCAAAGAGCTAGTCGAGATGAGTGCAGAGGAGCTGGCCCGGTGGCGTTCCGGCGGAAAGGGTCCGTAATGACGGGGCCTGCGTCGGTGCTGCTTGGCACATCTGCGTGGATTGCCTTCTTCACCCCCGCCGGGCATGGGGTCCTGAAGTTAGAGGTTCAGAAAGCCCTGAACGAGGAACGCGTCTTCACGTGTGCGGTCGTGCGGACGGAGCTTCTGGTGGGGGCACGGGACCGCGCGGCCTTCACGAAACTCGATCAGCTCTTGAGCTCTCTTCCCCAAGCTCCGATAGATGACGCGTTGTGGTTACGCGCCGCCGGGTTGGGGTTCGCTTTGCGGAAGAAGGGAAGGTCGATTCCGCTTCCAGATCTGCTGGTCGCCGAGGTCTGCCGGTCCCACTCGCTCGAGCTGTGGCACCTCGACGAGCACTACGAGGCGATTCGCAGGCAGGCGCGGTTCACGACGCGGAGTTTCCTCGGCGCGTAGCCGGTTCACGTGAGCGCCACTCTCTGGAGTCCCACGAACTCGGGCTGTTCCTGGTCAGGATCCTCGTCCAGACAGAGTGCGATCGCTTCACGGATGTTCTCGAGGAGTTCGTCGACGGTCCGACCTTGGGAGTAGCATCCGTTCAGCCCAGGCACTTCGCCAACGTAGAAACCGTCTTCGTCTCTTTCGATCAGTACGTAGAAGTTATGATGGGCCATGGTCAGAGCCTCCTCTCTGCTCGCGCACACATCCCAGACGCGGGGTCGGAGAACCCATACTACCTCCTTCGGATTCTCGTGGGGAAGGCGTCCGCGGGCCGTGTTCCATGGCCCGCAGGCCGGAGTCTCTAGTCCGGAGCCCAAGTTTGTCTGGTCAACGAAGGGGGCAACTGACCACGGACTACGGACCGCGAACCGTGAACGCGGTCATCGAGCTACGCTACCGTTTCAAGTACGCGAGGACTTCCTGCTTGAAGGCGACGAAATCCTTGACGCGCTCTGTGAGCGCTTGGTAGACAAGCCGGTCGTCTATCTGTGCGTACTCGTGGACGAGCACGTTCCGGAATCCCTTCATCTCGCGAATCCTCGCGCCCATCTCCGGGGAGAGCACACGTCCCTCGGTCAACTTGTGGATCAGATCCTCCTCCTCGGCGGGCAATCCAAGGCGTAGGTTGGTCACGAGGACGGAGCAGATGTCGATGACGACCTCGACCGAGAGTTGAAGCAGCCTCTCGCACGCTCGTTTCTTCTCCACTCCTTGGTACTCGGCGAATGTCCGAGGCGCGATATCGGCCAGCTCACGAAGGTAGCCGTCCAACCGGTCGGCTTTGATCAGAATGCGCTCCCGATCGAGTTCAGCCACTGGCAACCGCCTCCAGGTATCTGTCGTGGATGTGTCGGAAGTCCTCGAAATGCCGGGCAGTCTGGAATGCCATGTCGTACAGCCTTGTCTCGTCACGACAGAAGAGGACTCTCCCTTCTCTCAGCACCCTGACGCGGAGGTGAAGCGGGAGCTGCTGGAAAACCTGTATGTCAAGGTCGAAGGACGCGAGGTACACCACTCTCTTTTGGGACTGCCCGAGGCCGTCGAACCGCTTGTCCTCCAATACGAGACACACGTCGACGTCCGATGTGGCGCAAGCCTTCCCTCTTGCCTCGCTGCCGAACAGGATGACGGCCAGTACGTCATGATCGTTCTTCGCGGTCTCAATGAGACGAGCGATTGCTGCGGCGTTTCCGGGCTGCATCTCTCGGCCCTCCTTCGAGCACTTGCGCGTCAAATGACTACCAGTTCGTGATTGTAGCACGGCGCGGGGCGGCAAGGTGAGCGGCAGGGGCGCCGAGGCTTGAGGTCGATGGTCCGAGAACCGGGAACCGAATTCACAGAGCCCGTTGAGTTCGCAGAGCTCACGGCGTTCGTGAGGGGCACTGACGGGAGGGGCAGGTACGAAGTGCCTTGGGAGCTCCTCGACCTGAACGAGCTCCATGGCTAACTCGCTCTTGTTTCCAGTCCTCGAACAACGACCCCAGAGCACAGGCTGTGTCCCGTTACATTCCCGCACTGGCCGCAATCAGGCTATGATGGGACGATGAACCGATACCGAGACTGGCTCGATCAGGCGCGCGGCGATCTCGATCACGCGAGAAAGAGCATCGCTATGGGAGATCACGCGTGGGCCTGTTTCGCCGCTCATCAAGCCGCGGAGGCCGCCGCGAAGGGGTTGCACTCGCGGCGAGGTCAAATCGCCTGGGGCCATTCCGTCGCTGCGTTGCTGCGGGAGCTTCCTGACGAGGTTCGCCCGAATCTCGAGCTGATGGACGCGGCGAAGGCGCTCGATCGGCACTACATCCCGACCCGCGACCCGGATGCCCACCCGGCGGGATCTGCGGGCGACAACTACTCCGCCGCCGACGCAGAAGCTGCCGTATCGTTTGCTTTAAGGATCGTCGATCACTGTGAACGCGCGAGTCTGGACAATCGATCGTGAGGCGATCCTCAATCGCCTTCGCACATGGGCGCAAGCGCTGGCCGCCGAGGGGAACATAGCGGCGGTCATTCTCTTCGGCTCGCTTGCGCGCGGCGATTGCACGGCGCAGAGCGATGCTGACGTGGTCGTTCTACTCTACCAAGATGATCGCCCGTTCCACGAGCGCCTGCTCAACGGAAGCCCTGACGACATTGGGCTCGGCGTCGACATCTTCCCCTACACGGTTGCGGAGGCGCGGCGCTCCGTCGCAGAGGGGTGGGGAGTGATGCGCCCCGCGCTCGCCGACGGCGTAGTGCTGTTTGAACGTGACCGCGTTCTTGACGGTCTCCGAAGCGTCCATGGCCACCAGGGGCGTAGCTTGTGGGGAGAGGCGGTCGAGAGTTCGTGGTCCGAGAACGGGGAGCCGGGAAGCGGCGCGGAGCACCTGACTTGTAGTACGTGCACCGCGGGAAGACCGGGTTCATTTCGGAGGCGCCGTGTCGCTACACGGAGCTTGCGCTGTCTCGTCGGTGGGGGGCGCCAGAGGATGACGGATGCTCAGATTCGGAGGTGAGCCGATGAAAGCGGTGCGGCGCGACGAGGAGTTCAAGATCCGGTTCACGGTCGAGGAGAGAGATCTGATCCTCGAAGTGGCCCTTGTCGATGGCGCCGTGGCGGAGCTGCTGCGCCGGGCGACGGATGTCGAGCGCGGCGAGATCGCGGTCTCCTGTTCGGCGGACGTCCTGGACGACTTCCTTGGGGCGATCGCGGCTGCAGCGAATCATTGCGATGAGGCAGGGCTCCGCTCTCGTCTCGACCGGTTGTATGATCGCTTGGAGAAGCTGGAGCGCACGCTGTTGGTGCTGGACGAGTAGCGGTGTGTCCGGGTTGCAGCGGCTCTGGGCACGCTTTAGAGAAGGGGGGCGGCGTGGCGGAGAACGCCTATGTTTGCCAATTCAAGGTCGAGTTGCTTGGCATCGAGCCGGCGATCTGGCGGCGAATCCAGGTCCCCGAGACTGCGTCGCTGTGGGACTTACACGTCGCGATCCAGGACGCAATGGGGTGGCAGGGCTATCACCTTCACGTGTTCTCATTCCTTGGAACGCGCGACAAGGTAGGCATTCCTCTCGACGAGGAGACCGGTTCGTTCAGGATCCTTCCCGGATGGAAACGGAGAGTAGACAAGTACTTGTCTCACCAGGCTCCCCTTGGCTTGTACGAGTACGATCTAGGGGACTCGTGGCTTCACGAGATCCGCTTCGAAGGCGAATTCCGCAGGGCGGGGCGAGGCGTCTACCCTCGCTGTCTTGCGGGGGCTCGCCGGTGTCCCCCTGAGGACTGCGGCGGGCCTTTGGGGTACGAGGAGTTCCTCAAGGCGATCTCGAACCCAAAGCATCCGGAGCACGACTTCTTGTTGCAGTGGGCCGGCGGGGCCTTTGATCCTGAGGAGTTTAGCCCGAGAAGGGTTCGGTTCTCCGATCCCGAAGAACGATGGCGGCAGGTGTTCGAGTCGTGAGCGGAACGGGGCGGAAAGGCGTCCCGCGCCCTTGGTGTGGGAACCGAGCCTGCGGGCCATGGATCCGGGACGGAGGATTCCGAACTCCGCCCGACGGACTCTACGCTTCGTGCCGGCGATCGCGCTCGGTGACCCAGACGGTTTCGTTCGTGAGCGTCGCGCCGAACCGGCCTCGGCCCGACACCTCGGCCCATTCGCCCGGCGTGTAGACGAGGAGGTCGACGGGGACGGGAAGCGTTGCGGCGTCCCATCCGAGGCTCCGCTCCGCGACTCGGACGGGCGCTCGATCAACGATCGCGACGACGTCGAGGTCGCTGCCTACGCTCCAATCGCCACGCGCGCACGATCCGAAGTACCCGATGCGGACAACCTCCGGGTGCAGGTGGACGGCTCGCCCGGCCCAACGCTTGAGAGCGGCCACGACGTCATCGCGACGGGGCCATACGAGCACGGACGAAGTCAAGGATCTCACAGGCATAGCGAATCGCGTCCTCGCTCTGTGGCATGTGGCTGGTAGCCAGTGGCGTGTAGGGGGAAGAAGAGGCGACGGGAGCTGGCGTGGTCATGATTGGGTCTCCTGATAGCGGAGGAAGCTCGATGCGCGCTTGGCAAGCGTCGTGAGCTCTTCGCGAAGGGTCGTGACCGAGCTGTGGGAGCTGTACCCCAAGTCTGCGGCAAGGAAGAAGAGCGTATCCAACTCGTACAGCGACCCCAGCGCGATTTGACCAAAGCGGGCGGCTTCCGCGGGGGCTCTGCGTCCGACACCTTCAGCGATGTCTGTGGGGATCGAGGTGGCAGCGCGTCGAGCCTGGCTTGTGAGGCCATAGAGTTCCTCTTTCGGCCGCTCCTTCGTGAGGATGTACACTTTCTTCGCGACCTCGAGCGCCATCTGCCAGATCTCAAGGTTCTCGATGCTTTCCGGCATGCCTACCGCCTCACCACGGGCCACTAGCCACGCGCTACAGGCCCCCCACCCTCAAACGTGGCGCGACTCGCGGCGAGAATCCTCCGCCTGTTCCAAGTCCCGCTCTGCTTGTCTCAGCCAGTCCTGCGCGCGGTTCGGCATGTGCGCTCCACCTCCTCGAGATTCTACAGCACGAGAGGGCCACTTGCGTGTGGCCAGTGGCATGTGGCTTGTGGGAGGGAGCCGGTGGCTTATAGCACGTGGCTTGTGGGAGCTGCGAGGTTCGTAGTTTGGCGAGAGGGACGGTCAGCGGCGGTTCACTCCGGAACCTCAACTTCCACTTGCTGAAGTCCGACCAACCGCGGGAGAGCCTCAACGGAGCCGTCGTAGTCTTGCAGGCAGAGCTGCACGACTTCTCGGAGATTGGCGTTGAGCTCATCGAGAGTTGCGCCCTGCGTATGGGCTCCCGGGATCCCGGGCACAATCCCGACATAGAGTTTGGTCTCGGAATCCCATTCTACATACGCCACGAAGGAGTGCATGGGGATCATCTCCTTCTCCAGAGGACTTCGCCCGCGGTCATAGGGAAGAGAAGGGCGACCCGCAGAGACGAGGGCGGAAAGCTTCAGCTTCAGGGGATGTCATCGGATGCGCGCGAGCAGCTCGAAGTAGCGCTTGCGGCTGATCCCGGCCGTTCTCAGGTTCGTGAGAATGTGGGTGACTGGCGCCAAGGAGGGGCTCTTCTTGATGACAACAGGCCTCTTCGCCCCAGGCTTCGTAAGGACGAGGTGATCCCCTCTCTGTCACGCCACGTGAAAGCCGTCGAGTTCGAACACCTTCACGAGGTCCTCGTGGCGAACAGGAGTGATTCTGCTCCTGACCACCGCTCACTCCGTGGTCAGAAGCTCAGCCAAGACGGGCTCCCGGGGTGTCCACCCTCTGTCCTGCTTGCTGAAGCCTGCTTCCTCCATGACCTCTTCGAGAGTTCCGAGTGTCTCGCATTCATCGAGAAAGGCCGCCACGGCTTCACGCAAAGACTGCTCGGCCTCCTGCGGGGTCCCACCGAAGCTCG